>Ga0137369_10001634_pt1 | contig 22588 bp, 22 predicted proteins | sample SagtaG_12_FD_104918 | JGI IMG/M metagenome (GOLD analysis project Ga0137369, IMG submission 104918) | Vadose zone soil microbial communities from Sagehorn Ranch, Mendocino, California, USA - Sage1_L_113_16 metaG | ecosystem: Environmental > Terrestrial > Soil > Vadose zone | place: USA... | reverse complement strand
CGTCGGCGAGCATGTCCACGATCGCGGCTGCGTCGCCACGCTCGCACGCGCGCATGAACTGCTCTACCATTTCGCGTTCGACCTCCGTTGACGGAGGCGCCGCCGCCCAGTCGGCGCGGCGCGGCGGACGATTGCGCTGCACAGTCGCCCGCGCACGCTGGACCAGGCTGTTGACCGACGCAACTGTAGTTTCGAGCAAGCTCGCCGTCTCGGTGGCGGACCAGCCCAGCACGTCACGGACGAGCAGAGCCGCGCGCTGTCGAGGCGGCAACAGCTGCATCGCGGCGATGAACGTGAGCTCAATCGTCTCGCGCGCGATGGCGATCGCCTCGGGGCCGCTCTCGGTCTGGTCGAGCAGGCGGTCCGGGTAGGGCTGCAGCCAGTGCACGTCACCGATCTCCGGAAGTTGCTCGGGCGGTATGTTCGGCGGCGCGACATGCTGCGGTAAGACACGCCGCGTGCGCTGCCGCAGCGAGTCGAGGCAGGCATTGGTCGCGATGCGGTATAGCCAGGTTCGAAACGGCGAGCGGCCTTCGAAGCTGGCCCGCTGGCGCCAAGCGCGCAGCAGCGACTCCTGCACAACGTCTTCGGCATCGTCGAACGAGCCCAGCATGCGATAGCAGTGCACCTGCAGCTCGTGCCGATGCGGTTCGGCCAGTTGGCTGAACGTGGACGCGTCGAGTGCGCTACTTGAGGACACGGAAGCGGAACGCAGTGACCTGACTCGACTGGTCGACGCTGACTCGCTCCAGGCGCACTGGTTCGGCGCCGAGGCGTTCGAAGAGGCGCACCCCGTCGCCCAGCAGAATCGGCGTCAGGTGGATGACGATCTCGTCGATCAGGTCGGCATCAATGCACTGTCGGGCGACATTGGCGCCCAGCACCTCGACGTTCTTGTCGCCCGCGGCCGCGCGCGCCATCGTCACGGCCTGGCGAACGTCACCTTCGAGGAACGTGATGCCCGGATCGTCCGCGCCGTCCGTCGGTCGGTGCGTGAGCACGAACACCGGCCCGCTCCACGCGCCACCATACGCCGCGCCACTCTCCTTACCTGCGTCGCGCACGCCAACGTCGTACGTGTTCCGCCCAGCCAGCATCGCGCCGGTCAGCTGCATGATCTTCATCGCGTCGTCCGAGGCCGGGTACTCGAACACCCACTCCATAGCGTGCTTCGGCCCAGCAATAAAGCCATCCAGAGACATGGTGGCGTGCCACACAACTTTGGTCATGCACATAAGACGTTGGCACGGCCAACGACTCATCGCCACGCGAGTGTCGGCTATAACACCCTCGTGCCGTCTACGCGCGCGGACATTCGCAATGTAGCCGTGATCGCCCACGTCGATCATGGCAAAACCAGCCTGGTCGATCAGATGCTGCGCCAGGCCGGCCTGGCGCGCACCCGCCTCGGCGAGCCCGAGTTCACCCTCGACAGCATGACTGGCAATCCCCTGGAGCGGGAAAAGGGCATCACTATCCTGGCCAAGCTGACGGGCGTGCCGTATCGCGACCCTCGGTTGCAGCAGGATGTGCGGTTGAACATCATCGATACGCCGGGGCACGCGGATTTTGGCGGCGAGGTGGAGCGCGTACTGGGCATGGCTGACGGGGCCTTGCTGATCGTCGATGCGGCTGAGGGGCCGATGCCGCAGACACGCTTCGTGCTGCAGAAAGCGTTCGAGCTCGGCCTGCGGCCAATCGTCGTGATCAACAAAGTCGACCGACGCGACGCTCGGGTCGAGTGGGTCTTGTCGGCGACCTCGGACCTGTTCCTCGATCTGGCGACCGATGCCGAGCAGCTCGACTTCCCGGTTTTGTATGCGATCGCACGCGAGGGGCGCGTGGGACGGGCGCCGGACCAGCTTGCCGAGGACCTCGAGCCGCTGTTCCACACCATCGTCGACCACGTCCCGCCGCCGCACGGCGATCAGGGCGGGCCGCTCCAGGTTCAGGTCACGACGCTCGACTATGACACACATCAGGGTCGGTTCGCGATTGGCCGCATTCGGCGCGGCGCGGTGCGCCCGGGCGACAACGTCGTCCGCCTGAACCGCTATGACGAGCAGACCGGCCCGCACAAGATCGTGGCCGTCTTTACCTATGAGGGCCTGGCGCGGGTGACGGTCGACTGTGCGACCGTCGGCGACATCGTGGCGTTGACGGGACTCTCAGATGTCGGCATCGGCGACACGATCACCGATCCGTCGCGACCCGAGGCACTGCCAGCGCAAGCCATCGAAGAGCCGACGGTGCGCATGACGTTCGGCGTCAACACGTCGCCCTTCGCGGGCCGCGAGGCCAAGCTCAGCAGTACCTCGCGCCAGCTGCGCGGGCGCCTGCTACGCGAGCTCGAGACGAACGTCAGCTTGCGCGTCGAGGACACCGACTCGGCCGACGAGTTCCTGGTTTCGGGTCGGGGCGAGCTCCACCTGGCCATCTTGATCGAGACCTTGCGCCGCGAGGGCTACGAGTTCTCCGTCTCGCGGCCCGAGGTCATCACCAAGGAGCTCGAGGGTCGGCTGCACGAGCCCGTCGAGCACCTCGTCGTCGATACCATTGAAGACCACGTGGGCGCCGTGGCCGAGCTGCTCGGCAAGCGACTCGCTCGGCTCGAGCACATGAGTCACGATGGCCACGGTGGTGTGCGCATGGAATTCCGCGTGCCGACGCGCGGGCTGATCGGGCTGCGCAGCCTGCTGTTGACGGCCACCCGCGGGCACAGCGTGATGGCCAGCCGTTTGCTGGGTTACGAGCCGTGGCAGGGGCCGATCAGCGGCACGCGCAACGGCGTGCTCGTCGCCAGCGAGTCCGGCGTCGCGACCGGCTACGCAATTGCCAACGCCCAGGAACGGGCGCAGACGTTCGTCGAGCCGCAGGCGTCCGTCTATGAGGGCATGCTGGTCGGCCTGAATTCGCGACCCGAGGACATGGCGATCAACATCACCAAGGAAAAGAAGCAGACCAACATCCGGTCGTCCACGTCCGAGATCGCGGTCAAGCTGTCGCCGCCGCTGCGGCTGAGCCTGGAGCAAGCGCTCGACTTCATCGAGCCGGACGAGTTGGTCGAAGTGACGCCGGTCAGCTTCCGGCTGCGCAAACGCTTGCTGTCGGCGAACGACCGCGCCAAAGAGAAGAAGCGCGCTGGTTAGGCAACGCGCGTCGCCAGGCCCGGGTAGTCGACGACGAGCCCGGCGTCGTCGAATGCGACGTGGGCGATGAACGTATCGTCGAGACTCTCGAAGCGGACGATGCGCGCGTCGGCAAAGCCGTTGGTCAACTCGGACAGATTCTAGGTGCCGCTCAGGCGCTCCAGGACTGGAGTGAAGGCATCCATCAGCTCGTCCGAGAGCAGGATGTACGAGATGCCCAGGCGCTCGCGACGGGCCTTGAGCAGATCGCACATGTCTTGCGTTGAGCCGGTGATCGCCGAGATGGCGTTGGCGCGGCCGAGCCCGGCGGCGTCGAGCCCGAGCTGCGCCTGGACGTAGCGCGGGACGCGGTCACCTACGGCCATCAGGTTCACATTCAGCTCGAGGTCGGCGAAACGCGCGCCCGCTGCTTGGCGCAGGTGGTCGACCCTCTCGGCCGCGGTGGCTTCGGAATCGGTGGGCGCCAGGCCAAGCGCGACGATATCGGCCTCGCGGGCGGCCAGCTCCAGGAGCTTTGGGCCGCTGCCGGCGATCAGGATGGGCGTCGGTTTCTGCGTTGGGCCGGGCGTGACCTGGGCCTCGTCTAGTGCGTAGTGGGCCCTGGCGTGGGTGACCGTCTCGCCAGCCAGGAGGCGTTTGACGATGTCAACGGACTCGGCCAGGCGGGCCAGGCGCACGCCGCCCCTGTCGAAGTTGAGGCCGAGGGCGCGGTTGTCGCCCGCGGCCGATGGGCGGCCGGCGCCCATGCCGAGCTCCAACCTGCCGCCGGAGACGAAATCCAGCGAAGCCGCCTCTTTGGCGAGCATCGTCGGGTGGCGGAAGTCGTTGGCCACGACGTACGTACCGACGCGCAGCGTGGTTGTCGCGGCGGCGGCCGCCGCCAGCGCGGGGAAGGGCCCGAGCGTATGGCGAATGCCGTCGGGGACGACGAGGGTGGCATAGCCCAGGCCTTCAATGCGCTGGGCTTTGGCGATCCAATCGGCGCCCGAGGCGGCCTGGGCGGCGACAACGCCGAAGCGGAACGATCTCATATAATTAGGTATATCATATATCTAATTATTTCCACCTGGGCGCGGGTGCTACTGAGAAGGAGGCGGGATGAGTCCGCGACGGTATCGGCTCGGGCAGCGTTTGGCTGGCGTCGACTTGACGCGCGAACGGATCCTGGATGCGGCGCGCGCGGTGCTCACTGGCCAGGATCGGCTGACCATCGATCTGGTGGCCCAGCACGCCGATGTCGCGCGCATGACCGTCTACAACCAGTTCGGCTCGAAGGCTGGCGTGCTGGAGGCGCTCTTTGACCAGCTCGCGCAAAAGGGCGGCCTCACGCGGCTGCCCACAGTGTTTCAGCAGCCCGATCCGGACCTGGCGCTGGAGGCCTTCGTCGCCACGTTCTGTGGCTTCTGGTCGAGCGACCGCGCAGTGCTGCGCCGGCTGCGCGCGCTGGCCGCGCTCGACGTGGAGCTTGGCCAGCTCATTCGCACGCGCGACGAATGGCGGCGCGGCGGCCTGCGCACGCTGCTCGCGCGGCGCGGCGTCGAGCGCTCCGACACCGTGGACATCCTGTACGCATTGACGAGCTTCGAGACCTTCGACGCGCTCGCCGGCACCGACCGCGCAAGCGAAGACGTATGCGCCACGGTGCTCGACGCCGCACGAAAACTGCTGACGTAACCTGATGCCCATGACGAGCTCGAGGTCTACCCGGGCGCGGTGCACGGCTTCGTCAACTTCGACTACCCCCAGGCGCGCCAGGCGCGGGCGCGGATTACCGACTACTTGCGGGCTGCTGTTCGAGCAGACGTTTGAGCCGCCGCACGTCGCCGGCGATATTGCGCTGAACCGCCCGATTGAGTAGCGGCGCGGCCAGCGAATACAGGCCGCTCGGATCGCCCTCGACGCGGACTGAGGCGACGGTGACATCCGGTCCGGCCGCGGCGAAGCCGTACGTCACGCGCATCGGAAACGGGGAGCGGACCGAGCGCATCACCAATTGGTCGGATCCAAGCTCGACGATTTCGTTCACGTATTCGATCTTGCGGCCCAGGAACGACGCGACGCGCTCGACCTGGCTGCCGACGCCGACCGGGGCAGGTGTCAGCAGGCGTGCGGTCTGAATGCCGCCGATCCAGGTCGGGTCGTTGTCCGGGTTGCGCAGGAAGTTGGCGACCTCGGCCTGGGGCCGATTGATGCGCAGACGGGCGGTGGTGTCGACGGTCATGGGCGGGCGGGCAGTCCTTCTCGGGCGGGATCTGGGCCTGGGTCGCGGCCGACGACCGCCGCCGCCAGGCGCGGCAGGAAGCGCGCCCAGCCATCTGCGTGCAGCGCGCGCGCCTCGGGCGCCAGGTCGCGGTGGATCAAGTTGACCTGCGTGCCGTCACGTGTGGCCTCGAGGGTGACCTCGACGGTCGACGACCCGGGCGGGACGGGGATAGCACCGCTTTCCCAGCCCCACGTGAAAACGACCCGCCGATCGGGCACCAGCTCGACGTAGCGGCCGGTGCAGAACTCGCCGGGCAGGATCTCGAAGCGAAAAAGGCCGCCGGGGCGTGGTTCCAGGGTGGCTGAGACGCCGATCCATTGGACGAGCTTGTCCGGCTCGGTGAACCAGCGATAGACGACCCGCGGCGGCGCCGCGACGAACGTCTGGCAGCTGACATGTGTTGCGCCGATCATGGCTTGATCGCGTCAGCCAAGGTAGCGAGGCGATCGCCCCAGAACGCCTCGAGTTGGGCGCGCACCTGGCCGAGCAGGGTCAGGTCGACGCGATAGAGGCGCTGATTGCCATCGACGCGGACGTGCACCAGGCCGGCCTCGCGCAGGATCTTGAGGTGCTGTGAGGTGGCCGGCCGCGACAGGCCGGTCGCGTCGGCGATAGCGGACGATGGCTGCTCGCCGTCCCAGACCAGGCTGAGCATGGTCCGCCGCGCGGGATGGGCGAGCGCGCGCAAGGCTGGGTCAACTGTCACACGATTAAGCCTACCCTTAATTGCCCTAGTGCGCAATCAGGCCACGGCGCGCTGCGCGACCTCGAGCGCCGTGTCGAACTCCAGCGGCCGCTCGGGCAGCCGCACGGTAGCCGCCGGAGATGGCGTGCGCCGCCCGCAGCCAGAAGCAAGTCGACGACCACGAAGCCCGCGAATCGGCCTCGGTCCAGCTCACGCGCGTGGTTGTAGCACCTGCCCCCCCGAGCGCTACGACGCTGGCTTCAGGCGCACCCTGGCGCGCATGGCATTATTGCCGGCATGCCGCCTCGCACCGCCGCGCCCGAGACCATGCCCTTCGAGAAATACCGGCCCTTTGTGCCCCTATCGCTCACCGATCGCACCTGGCCGGACAAGAGGCTCGACCGGGCGCCGCTGTGGTGCAGCGTGGACTTGCGAGACGGCAACCAGGCGCTCATCGACCCGATGGACCCCGAGCGCAAGCTGCGCCTGTGGGACGTGCTGCTGCAGGTTGGCTTCAAGGAGATCGAAGTCGGCTTTCCATCAGCTTCGCAGCCCGACTACGACTTCATCCGTGCACTCATCGAGCAGGACCTGATCCCGGACGACGTCACGATCCAGGTGCTCACGCAGTGCCGTCGCGAGCTTGTCGAGCGCACCTTCGCGTGCCTGCGCGGCGCACAACGGGTGATCGTCCACTTCTACAACTCCACGTCCGAGCTGCAACGCAGAGTTGTCTTCGGCTTGGGCAAGCCCGGCATCGTGCAGATCGCGACCGACGCCGCGCGCTGGTGCCGCGAGCTCGAACGGACCCTGCCCGGCACCGAGATCCGCTACGAGTACTCACCCGAGAGCTTCACCGGTACCGAGCCGGAGTTCGCGCTCGAGATCTGTGAAGCGGTCATGGACGTGATCCAGCCGACGACGCAGAACAAGCTCATCGTGAATTTGCCAGCGACCGTGGAGATGTACACGCCCAACATCTACGGCGACGTCATCGAGTGGTTCCATCGCCACGTCAAAGATCGCGACAAGCTCGTGCTCAGCCTGCACCCGCACAACGATCGCGGCTGCGCCATCGCCGCGGCCGAGTTCGGCGTCATGGCCGGCGCAGACCGGGTCGAGGGCACGCTGTTCGGCAATGGCGAGCGGACCGGCAACGTGGACGTCATCACGCTGGCCATGAACCTGTTCAGCCAGGGCGTGGCGCCCGGCCTCGACATTTCGGACATCGACGAGCTGCGGAGGGCCACGGAGTACTGCAACCGCCTGCCCGTGCATCCACGCCACCCGTACGTCGGCGATCTGGTCTACACCGCGTTCTCAGGGTCGCACCAGGACGCGATCAAGAAAGGTATGGCGGCTTTGCCGCCCGACTACCACACCTGGGAAGTGCCGTACCTGCCGATCGACCCCAAACACGTCGGACGCACGTATGAGGCGATCATCCGCATCAACAGCCAGTCCGGCAAAGGCGGGGTCGCTTACATCATGCACGCCGAGCATGGGCTCGACCTGCCGCGCCGGCTGCAGATCGAATTTTCGAAGACGATTCAGACAATCACCGAAGACACCGGTACCGAGATCTCGTCCGAACACCTGTGGCAGACGTTCCGCTCGGTTTATATGCCCGAGAACCCGCGCCTGCAGTTGCTGCATCATGAGTCGACCGAAGGCGGCGAAGAAGCCAAGATCACCGCGCACCTCTTGTTCGAGGGCGCGCCGGTCACGGTCACGGGCACCGGCAACGGCCCCATCGCGGCGTTCGTCGACGCGCTCGAGCGTAATCTCGGCCTGGCCGTGGACGTGGTCGACTATGCCGAGCACGCGCTGAGCGCGGGCCACGAGGCCAACGCCGCGGCATATGTCGAGCTCACCGATGGCGCGCGCAGCGTACGCTGGGGTGTCGGGATCGACCACAGCATCCTGTCGGCATCATTGAAAGCCGTGGTCAGTGCGATCAACAATGAGTCGACGCTGCGCGCCCAACCGCGCGATGGTGCACGAGCACCCGTCGCGATCCCGCGCACGCCGTCAGGGGGACCATAGTCGTTGCCGCCGCTTTTCAACACCGCAGCTCCGCTCCAGCTGCAGCTGAGCGTAGTCGAGGAAAAGCGGCGCGCGCCGCATGTCTGGGGACCCTGAGTCGTGGACGTCGCTGCGCAGTTTTTCGCGGCCGCGCGCATGCTGGCCACGCATCGCGGCACGCTGCAGGAGCGACTGGCGGATGCCTATGCCGACCACCTGCTCGTGGTGACGCAGCACGACCTGCCGCAAGACTTACAGTCGATCTTTGGCGAGCTCGAAGCGCAGCTCAACGGAGGCGACGCGCAGGATGACGAGGATCCGTTCGAGGCCGCGGCCGCAAAGCTAAGCGACGACGAGGCGAAGGCAACGATCGATCGGATTTTGCTGCTGTACGGTCGCCTGGCCAGCGCGCCAGATCGGTAGCATCAGGGCCGATGCTCGACCATCTGTCCATTCAGTGCGCGGACGTGCGCACAAGCGCCGCGTTCTACGACGCGGTGCTCGCCCCATTGGACGGCGCACGCAAGATGGAATTCGGCGATACGATCGGCTACGGCACCACGCGGCCCACCTTCTGGCTGGGTCCGCTGACCACGGGCGAGCCAAACCGCGAAATCCACATCGCCTTCCAGGCGCCCGATCGAGCGGCCGTGCGCGCGTTCTTCGACGCTGCCGTGGCCACCGGCGCCGAGGTGCTGCATCAGCCACGCGAATGGCCCGAATATCACCCCGGCTACTTCGGCGGCTTCGTGCGCGACCCCGACGGCAACAACGTCGAGGCCGTCAGCCACACCCCTGAATAGGAGAGCGCGGATGCACGCCAGAGCCGCGGTCATGTACGCGAGCGGCCAACCGCTCGAGCTCGACGACCTCGAGGTGCTGCCACCGCGCGCGGGCGAGGTGTTGGTGCGCTACGTTGCCAGTGGGGTTTGCCACAGCGACCTGCACGTGATGCAGGGGCTGATGGCGCATCCATTGCCGGTTGTGCTGGGCCACGAAGGCGCAGGTGTCGTCGAGGCCGTTGGGCCGGGCGTCAGCGGAGTGCAGGTCGGCGATCATGTGCTGACGTCGTACGTGCCGAGTTGCGGCCGCTGCCCGTGGTGCGTTGTCGGTCGGCCGAATCTGTGCGATCTGCGCGATCAGCCGCGCCACCTGATGCATGACGGCAGCGCGCGTTTTCGTCACGGCAGTGAGGAAGTCTTCCACTTCCTGCAGGTGTCCTCATATGCCGAAAAGGCGGTCTTGCCGGAGCAGAACGTCGTCCCGATTCGCAAGGACGCGCCGCTCGAGGTGGTGTGCCTGGTTAGCTGCGGCGTGATGACCGGCGCCGGTGCGGTGATCAATCGCGCGCGCGTGACTCCGGGATCGAACGTGGTGGTCTTTGGCTGTGGCGGCGTCGGACTGAATGCGATCCAGGCTGCCGCGTTGATGGGCGCGGGCAAGGTCATTGCCGTTGACGTGTTCGACCACAAGCTGGAGTGGTCACGCGAGTTCGGCGCTACGCACACGGTCAATGCCCGCTCCGTTGATGCTGTTGCCCGAATCCGGGAGATCTGTGGCCGCGGTGGAGCTGATTACGCCATCGAGGCCATCGGCGGCTCCGCGACGATCGAGCAGGCGTTTATGAGCGTGCACCGTGGTGGCACCGTCGTAGTGATTGGCGTATCGCCGGACGGCACGCGGATTTCGATCGATCCGCAGATGCTGCTCCAGGAACGTGTCTTGACTGGCACGTCGTTTGGCTCGTCTCGGCAGAAAGTCGACCTGCCGATGATCGTCGATCTGTTCATGGCCGGCCGCTACAAATTGCGTGAATTGATCAGCCGCCAGGTGGCGCTCGAAGACCTGAATGAGGCGTACGAGGCGCTGGTGCGTGGTGAGGTCCGGCGCAGCGTCGTGGTCTTCTAGGCGTGGGAGCTTAGTTGGTACCGGGGCTGATGGAACGTTTGCCGGCACCGAGGCTACGGCAGGGGCAGGGCTGAGACGGTGGTGGCCGCGGCGCGGGGGATGATGGGGATGGTTGTGGCCACCACTTGCGGCAGGGGCGCGATTGCGGTGGCGACGACGGGCGGTGGCGGGGGGATGGCCGTGGCTATTGCGGGGACCGAGGTGTCGGTGACGGGCGGTAGGGCGGGCACCGTCGTGGCGACCATTGGCGGGAGGGTCGGCGGCGGCAGGATCGGCCTCGGGGTTGGGGTGGCGGGCACTAGCGTGGCGGGCACGAGCGTGGAAGGGTCGATTGGCAACGCCGGGGGTGTGGCTTCTGCTGGTGCGGGAACGTCGGGTTCGGGGACCTCGGGTGCGGGGACTTCGGGGACTTCGGGTGCGTCCGGCACTAGCGACGCTTCGGCGGACGGCTCCATGTCCGCTTCATCAGTGGGCGCTGGTTCGGGCGTCGGTGTGGGCGGGCGGCGTGGAACGACCACAGCGGCGGGCGCTGGGCGCGTGACAGGCAATGGGGCTGGCGGCTCGGGCGTTGGTTCGCCGGCTGGTTCGGGCTCAGCCGCAACGTCGGGCTGCGCCGCTTCAGGCGCGGCTGTCGGTTCGGGTGTTGCGGTTGGCGCGGGTGCCACGACCACAGCGATGGCAATGGCGGTCGGAATTACGACGACCGGCGTAGGCACAGCGGCAGCGGCGGCGGGCACGGGTACAAGCGTCGGCGTCGCGATAGGCGGCGCGGTCGGCGTCACGAGCGCCATGGGCGTCGGCACCAGGTGATCCGAGGGCAGCAGCTGCGCCAGCGGCGCCCGCAACACCTCCTGGACGACCTCGCCCACCGGCGTAAAGAGCAACGCCACGAGGATGCCCGCGGCACTCACGCCGACTGCCGCCAGATAGGCCGAGCCGATCGCGTGCAAGCGCGCCTGAGTTGCCGACCACGCCTTCACGAACGCGACGCACCCGACGAATCGGAGGCATCAGCGGCATCAGAGGCCAGCGCGCGCGGCAGCACCATCCGAAACGTCGTGCCGCGATCGAGCTCGCTCACCACTTCTATTCGGCCCCCAATGCGCGAGATTATCGCCTGCGTCAGCGCCAAACCCAAACCCGAGCCACGCTCAGCCCGCGCGCGCGGGTCGGCACTCCGAAAGAAGCGCGTAAAGAGTCGCGCCACGTCGGCCTCGCTCAGCCCAATGCCGGTGTCGGTGACGCCGAGCACCAGCGTGCCATCGGCGCCGTCGGCGTCGGCGGCCCAGATGCGCACCGCGCCGCCTTCGGGTGTGTACTTGATGGCATTGCTCACCAGATTGCTCAGCGCTTCTTTGAGCAGAAACGTCGGCGCGAGCACCGCCGGCACCGCGTCGTCCACATCGACGTGCAGCCGCACGTGCTTCTGGTCCGCCAACGGCTCCAGCTCTGAGGTGACTTCGTGCGCCAGCACGACGAGGTCGATCAGCTCGGCATCCGGCAGGTTTTCGGACTCGAGCTGACTCATCTGGAGCAGGGTGTCGATGAGCCGCTGCAGCCCCTTGGCCGCATCGAGGATCCGCACGAGCTGGCCGGGCACGCGCTCCGTCGAGCCCTGGTCCAGCGCGCGCTCGATCAGCTGCGTATAGACAATGACCGTCGTCAGCGGCGTCTTGAGCTCGTGGGTGATGAGGTTGACCAGCTCCTGCTGGAGGACATTGGCCCGCGCGAGGCGGTCGCGTTCTGCCTCGGCTTCGGCGCGCGTGCTCGCGAGCGTGCGCGCCTCGGCGACCACGCCGAGGATCGCCACGAGCGCGGCCAGGCCGAGGACGAGCCCGCCGTCGCCGAAACGCGCCCAGGCCAGCAGCGGCAGCACCGCCAGTGGCACCAGCGCGAGCGAGACGATCGCGTCTGGCCGCGCCACGTGCTGCTCGGCAACGCTGAACCTGCTCGCGACAAGCCACAGCGCAAACTGGCCGAGCGCGAAGACCACGGCGAAGATCACGAACAGCACGACAGGCTCCGTGCTGAACGCGCGCGCCGCGATGTGGGCGGCGGCGACGGCGAGCGTGTCATGAGCCGCGACCGCCACCAGCGCCGCGCCACGCACGCGACGGATCAGCGCGCCAGTCAGGCTGGCCAGGGCGACCGCGGGCAGCACGCCAAGCCCGAAGCGGGCGTCGGCGACCAGTGCAGGCAAGAGCAGGACCGACACGCCCGCTTCGTGCGGACGCAGCCGCACGGACAGGACGGCGCCGATGATCAGGCCAAGGCCGAGCGCTGGATACGCGAGCTCAGTGCTGGGTCGCGCCTCGGGCAGCAGGACGAGCGTGGCCAGCGCCAATGCCGCGACGGCCGCCGCGTATGCCCAGCGAAGGGACACGCGGCGCCGTCAGGACAAACGGCGGCTGGGAATGTCCACCACCAGGTAGCTGCCCTCCACCGAGACCGGGTACGTCTCGACCAGGTACGGCCCCTTGACCAGCCCGGGTGCGGGACCGGCCTCTTCGACCGTCACCTCGTAGCGCCGCACGCGCAAGCGCGCCGGGTCGCACCACGACTGGCCGGTCCGCACGTGGAACTCCCAGCCGTGCCACGGACAGGTCAGGATCTCTCGCCGCGGCGCGTATTCGAAGGCGCCGGGCACCGACGCCGTGAGCGTCCCCCACAGCTTGCCTTCGCACAGCGCGCCACCTTGGTGTGGGCAGCGGTTGTTCAGCGCGAAGTACTCGCCGTCGATGTTGAACACGCCGACCGAGCGGCCACCGAGCGTAACGATCTTGCGCGAACCGGGCGGCACCTCGTCGGCCGGGCCGACGACATACTTCACAATCCGAAGAGGGCCTTCGCGTTGTCGAAGTAGATCATCTGCTTGATCCGCTCGGGCAGGAACGACGGCAGCGCCATGTCGGGATTGTCGGAATCCCAGTGCGGATAGTCGCTCGCGAACAGGATATGGCTGACCATGTCGCCATACTGCTCGATCAGTTGGGTGAAGAACTCAGGCTTGTGCGGCTCCTCGACCGGCTGCGTCGTCAGATAGAGATGCTTGCGGATGTACTCGGACGGCTCGTGCGCCAGGTGCGGTACTTCGCTGCGCAGCAGTGTCCAGGCGTTGTCCATACGCCACATCAGCGACGGCACCCAGGCAAAGCCGTTTTCGACTGAGACCAGCTTCAGCGTCGGGAAGCGCTCGAACGCGCCTTCGGCGACCATGCTGATCACGTTCGCCTGCATCGCCTGGGCCGGGCCGACGTGGTCCTCGAGATAGAACGACGCCCAGCCCGTACCGAGGATCGGGTTGCCATTCGAGCCGAACGCATGCGACATGACGTGCAAACCGTGCTTGACGCAGGCTTCGTAGATCGGCCAGTACTTGCGCCGGCCCATCGGCTCGTGTGGTCGGCCCGAGAACTGGACCTGGACGAAGCGCTTGTCGTGAGCGCGCCGCTTGATCTCGGCGACCGCGGCCGGCGGATCCTCGAACGGCACGATCATCGACGCGCGCAGGCGCGGTTCGGGATCGAGCCATTCGGCCACCTGCCAATCGTTGACGGCAGTGGCGAGCGCGGCGTCGAGGTCGCCATTCTGCTGGCGCCCCGCTGCTGTCAGCGGGATGAGCGTGGCGTGCGCGATGTTGTACGGGTCGAGGAAGTCCTTGCGCGAATGCGCGACTTCTGAACCGCTGCGCCTGCCTGAAGGCGGCCGCGCGTCCTCGCGGTGATCCATGAAGCGCGGGTAGTAGCCACCCGCGGTTCCGCGTGTGCCATAGCTGTCGATGTGGTCGCGCCAGCGCTGCGGCAGGTAGGGATAGAGATCTTTGATCGAATCGAGCTCATTGTGAAAATCACAATCGATGAGTGCCCGCCGCGTGCGCGTCGCGCGCGTTTCTCGAGCTGGAGCCGTGACGACCATACCGTGGCCTCCCTCTGTTCTACAAGTTGTAAAGCGCGCGCGCGTTGTCGTGCCTGATCTTACGCGCGAGTGACTCAGGCACATGCTGCAGGAGCACCGTCTCAGGATCGTACGCGTGCACGTGCGGATAGTCGCTCGCGTACATGAGCATGTCTTCGGAGCCAAGCTGGTCGACGATCTGCAGCAGTTGACGCGGGTTGTCCGCGGGGGCGTCGAGTGGCTGGATACTCAATCGGAAATGTCGGCGGATGTACTCCGATGGCGCTTGTTTGACCCACGGCACCAGCCGCCGCAAGTTGCGCCACTCCTTGTCGAAGCGCCACATGTGCGGGGGCAACCAGGTAAAGCCAGATTCGAGGAGTGCCACGCGGAGCGTCGGGAACTGATCGAACACGCCCTCGCACACCATGCTCGTCACTTGCGAGGCAAATACGGTGGCCATGCCGGCGTACTCCTCGAAGAAATACGAGGGCCAGCCTGACGGCGTCGGCGGATTGCCCGGCGAGCCGCCGAAGTGGATGCCGATCACCAGGTCGTGCCGCGCGGCCGCCTCCCAGAGCGGATGGAACAGCCGATTGCCATACGGATGCTGCGATCGCGCCGGCAGCAGCACCTGGACGAACCCAGCATATTGTTCGGCGACGCGGTCGATCTCTCGTGCGGCCTGCGCCGGCAGTTGGCTGGGCACGACAATCGATGCGCGCAAGCGGGCATCCTTCTCGAGCCATTCGGCGCTCTGCCAGTCGTTGACAGCGCTCGCCAGGGCGATCGCGGCGTCCGGGTTGTGCAGACTGTCGATCGCGTACAGGCAGTTCAGGATCGCCAGGTCAGCGCGCGGAGCGTCGAGCGCCTGCTCGCACAGCAGATCGAGATTCGAGCCGGGCGGGGCGTTGTCAGGCCGGGCACCGGGCCGCGCCGCGATCGGCGCATCCGGCGGGTAGGGCGGCTCGGTCGGCCCCTTGAAGAGCGTGTTCGTGATGTGCTCGACCCAGTACTCGGGTAAGTACGGGAACAGCGCTTCGGGCCGCGGCACGTCGTTGTGAATGTCGCAGTCGATCATGGCGCTGGGTAACTGTAGACTGGACTACTGGTTGGACCCAAGGGGGCGTGGGCTTTCCGATCAGAGGGGCTGCCATGGTAACAACACGTCGCTCCTTCCTTCGACATCTCGGACTGACATCCGCGGGCCTGGCCCTGCTGGCCGCCTGTGGGCCACCGGCCGCGCCGCCTGCCGGGCCGGCTTCGACCGCGCCGCCCGCGGCGGCTGGCGCGCCCGTCGCCACGACGGCGGCGAAGCCGGCTGAAGCTGCCGCGGGCGCGCCGAAACGCGGCGGCACGCTGCGGGTCGGGCTCATCGTCGACGTGGCCACGCTCGACCCGCACCTGTCGGGCAGCAAGGTCGATCGCCAGGTCTACCACAACCTGTACGACCCGCTGGTCATCCTGGACGACAAGCTGGGCATCCAGCCGAACCTGGCCGAGTCGTGGCAGAACCCGGATCCCAAGACGCTGATCCTGAAGCTTCGATCCGGGGTCAAATTCCACGATGGAACCGAGCTCAACGGCGAGGCGGTCAAAGTCAACTTCGATCGGATGGCCGGCGGCGAGCCGAAGTCGGTGCGCAAGGGCGAGGTGGCCAATGTCGCATCGACCGACGTCGTCGATGCCCTGACGGTTCGACTGAACCTGAAGCAGCCGGACTCGACGTTAATCGCGGCGCTGACCGATCGCGCCGGGATGATGATCTCGCCGGCGGCATTGAAGAAGCTTGGCCCGGATCTCGAGCGCAACGCCGCTGGCGCCGGCACGGGTCCGTTCGAGTTCGTCGAATGGATCAAGGACGATCACCTGACCTTGAAGCGCTTCGACGGCTACTGGAACAAGGACGTGCCGTACCTGGACCAGATCCGCTATCGGCCCCTTCCAGATGACACGGTCAAGCTGCAGAGCCTGCAGGCCGGCGAGATCGACGTCATGGACTACCTGGCGCCGCGCAACGTCGCGCTGGCCAAGGGCGACAGCTCGCTGGTCGTCGTCGACGTGCCGTCCCTGGCGGCGTTCTGGTACATGCTGAACACGACGCGGCCGCCCTTCGACAACAAGGCGCTGCGTCAGGCAGTGCTCTATGCAATCGACAACGAGGCCATTGTGCGCGGGGTGTGGCTTGGGGTCGGCGTGCCGTCCAATGGGCCGATTTCGCCCTCCAGCTGGGCATACGACGACACCATCAAGCCGATCAAGCGCGACCTCGATAAAGCTAAGGCGAAGCTCGCCGAGGCGGGTATGCCGGGTGGCTTCACCTTCAGCTTCAACATTGACAACACGCCGATCGGCATTCAGGAGGCTGAGGTCGTGAAGGCGCAGTTGGCCGAAGCTGGCATCACGATGAACGTGAACGTGGTCGACGGCGCGCGTCTGCTGGCCGAGGGCAATGGCAAGACGTTCCAGGCTTCCTCGTACGCCTGGAGTGGCCGCCCGGACCCGGATGGCAATACGTACCAGTTTTTCCACACGACGCCTGGGACGTCGCTGAACTGGTCCGGCTTTTCAAATGCCCAGGTGGACGAGCTGCTCGAGCAGACGCGCATCGTCTCGGATCACGCCGAGCGCAAGAAGCTCTATTCGCAGATCATCCAGGTCTTGCGCGAAGAAGCCCCGGCCGTGTTCATCATCCACCCGATCGAGCCCAAAGCCTTCAGCCCCAAAGTGCAGGGCTATCCCGCCATACCCGACGGCATGATGCGCTTCAAGAGCGTGTGGCTGAAGTAGCTGCCGCAGGCTGCTTACGCCAGGGCGCGACGAGCCGGGGCCGTCCTCGGCGCTCCGCGCCGCCTTCCCGGCGCGATGGATGGGACGCGAGGGGACAGCGACGCCATCAGACCGGCACGTCAGCCTCCGGGCAACTGCCAGGCGGTGGCGCGCCAGCGCCGAGGACGGCGTTGGGGGTTCCTGCCGCGGCGCCCTTCGGCATGGCCCCAACACTCGCTCATTCTCCTTTACGCTCTCGCCGGAAGGCGGCGCGCAGCGCCGAGGAACGCTGATGGGTTTTGGCGGGTCGGCGCCGTGAGGTTGTTGTGGGCCAGCTGATCGCGCGGCGGCTTGTGGCTACGGTGCCGGTGTTGGTGCTGGTCACGCTGGGCGTGTTTCTGTTGATCCACCTGGTGCCGGGGGATCCTGTGGAGGCCATGCTGGGCGAGTCGCAAGACGAGACCGCGAAGCAGACGCTGCGCAAAGAGTTGGGGTTCGACCAGCCGCTGCCTGTGCAATACGCGACCTGGGCGTCGAAGCTGGTGCGGGGCGATCTCGGCAAGTCCGTGCGGAGTGGAGCGCCCGTCATCGAAGACGTTGCCAGAAGGATCAGGCCTTCCCTGGAGCTAGCCGTCTTCGCGATGGTCATCTCACTCAGCGTCGCCGTGCCCCTGGGCATTCTGTCGGCGACCAACCGCAATACGGCCATCGACACCGGCGGCACGACGTTCGCCCTGTTCGGCATCTGCATGCCGAATTTCCTACTGGCGTTGCTGTTGATTTTCGTCTTCGGGGTCAAGCTCCACTGGCTGCCCATCGCCAGCTTCGTCGACCCCGTCGAAGACCCGATCAACGGCATTCGCTCGCTCACCCTGCCGGCGATCACGCTCGGCCTGGCGCTGGCCGCCGTCGTCACCCGCACGCTCAGATCGAGCCTGCTCGAGATGCTCAACGAAGACTACGTAAGAACCGCCAGAGCCAAAGGGCTCACGGAAAACGCCATCGTCAACAAGCACGCGCTGAAGAACGCACTCATCCCAGTGGTGACGGTCCTGGGCCTTCAGTTCGGCACGCTCATTGGCGGCGCCGTCATCACCGAGTACGTCTTCGCCTTACCCGGCGTGGGCCGCCTCGTCGTCGACGCCGTCTTCGCCCGCGACTATCCGCTCGTCCAGGGCGTCGTGCTGCTCATCGCGCTGGGTTTTATCGCCAGCAACTTGCTCGTCGACATCACATACGGCTGGCTCGATCCGCGGATTCGCTACAGCGCGTGATGCACGCGACCGCGCAAGCACGAACGTTTCCTGTCCCCGCCGCGGGCCCACAGGTCAAGAGTCGGCGCTGGCTCGTCCTGCGCCGAGCGGCCAGCGCGCGTATGGCCATCGTCGGCATGATCGTGCTCGTGGGGGCAGTCGGCGTCGCAGTTTTCGCGCCGTTCGTCGCGCCGTACGATCCGCTCAAACAAGACCTGGCCAATCTGCTGGCGCCGCCGAGCGCTAGCCATGTCCTTGGCACCGACAATGTTGGACGCGACATCCTGGCGCGCGTGATCTGGGGCGCGCGTGTCTCGCTCATCGCCGGCGCGGGCTCTGTCGCGATTGCCGCGCTGGCCGGCTGCCTGCTCGGACTGCTCGCCGGCTACTGGCGCGGACCGGTCGACGACCTGGTGATGCGCATCATGGACGCGGTGTTGTCGTTTCCAGCGCTGGTCCTGGCGCTCGCCCTGGGCGCCGTGCTCGGCGCCGGGCTGGGTAGCGTTCTGATCGCGCTCGGCGTCGTCTACGCACCTACCTTCGCGCGACTCATGCGCGGCCAGGTGCTGACCATTCGGATGCGCGAATATGTCCAGGCCGCGCGCCTGCTGGGCGCGCCCGATTGGCGCATCCTGCAGCGCCACGTGCTGCCCAACGCGGCGACGCCGATCGTGGTCCAGGCGTCGCTGAGCGTGGCGTTCGCGATTCTAGCCGAGGCGTCGCTGTCCTTCCTCGGGCTCGGCGTGCGGCCGCCCGAGCCATCGTGGGGCGGCATGATCAACGCTGGGCGAGGCTATCTCCAGCAGGCGCCGTGGATCGTGTTCGGCCCGGGCGCGGCGTTGTTCGTGACGGTGCTCGGCCTGAATTTCGTCGGCGACGCAGTGCGCGACGCGCTCGACCCGCGCTCCTGAGCTCAGCTCGCCGCGCCGCTAGCCAGGCGCACCAGCAGCAACACGTTCAAACAGACCACGAATACCGCCGCCACCGCCGCCAGGGTCGTTGTGAGCCGACGATTCACCTGCACACCCATGACGCTGCGCCGGCTGGTCAGCCAGACCAGCGGCGCGATCGCGAATGGCAGCTGAATCGACAGCGCCACCTGACTCAGGATCAGGATCCAGTAGGCGTCGAGGCCAAGCCCGATCACCACCAGCGCCGGAATGACCGTAATCAGCCTGCGCAACAGCAGGCTGAACTTGATGTGCAGGAAGCCCTCGATGATCATCTGGCCAGCCAGCGTGGCCGTGGTCGAGCTCGACAGGCCCGCCGCCAGCAGCGCCACGGCGAAGGCGACCGCGGCGCCCGGGCCGAGTAGCGGCTCGAGCGTTTCGTGCGCGGCCTCGATCGAATCGACCTCCAGTCCGCGCAGGAAGAAGGTGCCCGCGGCCATCACCACCATCGCCGAATTGACCAGCCAGGCCAGATTGAGCGCGATGATCGAGTCGAGCAGGGCGGCGCGCCTGACGCGATCGTTCGCGCGTGGGTCACGGTGGCGGCGGCTGAGCACGACACCTGAGTGCAGATAAAGGTTGTGCGGCATGACGGTCGCCCCGAGCATGCCCATCGCGATGAGCAGGCTGTCGGGGTTGAGTCGGGGCACGAAGACGCCTTCGGCAACCGCGAGCCAGTCGGGTCGGACCAGGTACACCTCGAACACGTAGGCCAGGCCGATGATGCCGACCAGGCCCAGGATTACGAACTCGACCGGTCGGAAGCCGAAGCGGTACAGGGCCAGGATGCCCAGGACTGCGAGCGCGGTGATCAACGCCGCGACCAGCATCGGTATGTGCAGCAGCAGGTAGAAGCCGAGCGCGGCGCCCAGAAACTCCGCGAGATCGGTGGCCAGGGCGGCGGCTTCGGCCGTGACCCACAGAAACAGGTTGAGCGGCCTGGGGAACGTGGCCCGGCACACTTGCGGGTAGGTCTGGCCTGTGGCCAGGCCGAGCTTGGCCGAGAGGTACTGGAGCAGGAGCGCCATCAAGTTGGCCAGCAGCAGCACCCACAACAAGCTGTAGCCAAAGCGGGCGCCGCCTTCGATGTCGGTGGCCCAGTTGCCCGGATCCATGTAGCCGACACTGACCAGGAACGCCGGACCCAGGTACGGCACAACGCGCCATAGGCGACGCAACGGCGCCGTGGCGGTCGCGCTCGCGCTGGCCAAGGTCGCCATCTCTGGCTAAGCATCGTACGGGCCCATTTTGATTTGGAAAAATTCGTCCGCTGTGTGGCTGCCGCGCGCTTTTCGCTCAACCGCGTCCGTCGGCTGCTGCGCGCCTCCGTCCGCTGCTCGCCCGCGCGCGGCTCGGCAAACCACAGGGGCAGACCATGCTCGTGGCGTGTAAGCGGTACCTGGAGGTGCGTTGGCTGGCACCGAGGTCCGTGGATGGTTTTGCGAGCGTCGAGCAACGAGCGGCGCTGCTGCGCCAGCTTGGCCATTGGCGGCCGGGTACGATGGGGCGGGCCGTGGCATCGCAGACGTTGTTCGCCAATGCTTCTGTGCTCGACACCGAGCGCGGGGTGCTCGTGCCTGGCCAGGCAGTGCTCGTCGACGGAGAACGCATCGCAGGCGTTGGTGTCGGGCTGGACAGCGCGGCGGAGGCGCGGGTCATCGACGTGCACGGCATGACCCTGATGCCTGGCCTGATCGACTGCCATGTCCACGTCACGGCCGCGAGCGCCCACCTGGCGCAGATCGCGGAATGGTCGCCCACCTACCTGGCCGCCCACGCGCAGCAGATTGCCAGGGCCATGCTGCAGCGTGGCTTCACCACCGTTCGCGACGCCGGCGGCTGCGACTTCGGCTTCGCCCAGGCCATCGCAGAAGGGTTGTTCGAGGGCCCACGGGTAATCTTCGGCGGGAGGGCGCTGTCACAGACCGGCGGTCACGGCGACGATCGCGGTCGCGGCCGTACCGCGCACGAGCCGGGCTACTCGTACACCGCCCTGAGCACGATCTGCGACGGCGTGCCTGAGGTCCGTAAGGCGGTACGCGAAGAGATCAAGCGCGGCGCCGCGCACATCAAGCTCATGCTCAGCGGCGGCGTCGCCTCGCCCACCGACCGCGTCGACAGTACCCAGTTCTCCCGCGACGAGATTCGGGCAGCGGTCGAGGAGGCCGAGGCGGCCGGCATCTACGTCCTTGGCCACGCCTACACGGCGCGGGCGATCAATCGTGGCCTCCAGTGCGGCGTACGCACGATCGAGCACGGCAACCTCATGGATGCCTCAACGCCGCCGCTCTTCCTGGAGCACCAGGCGTTTTACGTCCCGACGCTGGTGACGTACTCGGCGCTGTCCGAGCACGGCCGCGAGTTCGGCCTGCCTGAGGACAGCTATCGCAAAGTGTTCGACGTGCTCGACGCCGGCCTGCGCGCGCTCGAAATGGCCTATCGCGCAGGCGTGCCGATCGCCTACGGCACCGATCTGCTCGGTGGCATGCACGTGCAGCAGTTGCACGAATTCGCGATCCGTGCCCAGGTGCAGCCGGCGGCCGACATCCTGCGCTCGGCCACACTGGTCGGCGCGCGCCTGCTCAGGCTGGAGACACAGGTCGGCACGATCGCCACGGGCGCCTTCGCGGACATGCTGGTCGTGGATGGCAACCCGCTCGACGACATCGGCGTGCTAGTCGATGCCGAGCGGAACCTGAAACTGGTCATGAAGGCTGGTCGCGTGTACCGCGACCATTTGAACTAGGCGCGCGTCATGATCTCCATCAGATGGCCGTCCGGATCGGCGAAGTAGAGGCCTCGGCCGCCGAGGCGGTGATTGATCTGACCGTCGGTGTGCGAGCCGGGCCCGCTGCCATAGCGCACGCCCTCTGACTCGATGCGCGCGAAGATGGCGTCGAACTGCTCCTCGTCGACCAGGAACGCGTAGTGATGGCTGTCGACCTGGTCGCGATTGTCCCAGTCCAGCGTCAGTGAGTCATTGACGTGGCCCGGCGCGAAATGCCCGTCCATGCCCGTGTACTGCAGACCAAGCAGCCGCGCGAAAAACCGAGCCGAGGCCTCTTTGTCGTGCGACGGCACGATGGTGTGATTGAGCGTGATCGGCATAGCGCGTTCATTTTCCACCATAGTGCGGCTTTCACGCCGCCGAGCCGCCGGCCGCCCGAGCCATGCTCAGCGGCGCCTTCGGCTGGCTGCTCTGCGGACGCAGCGGGCCGGGCACGGGAGCCGGCCGCCCGAGCCATCCTCAGCGGCGCCTTCGGCTGGCTGCTTTGCGGACGCAGCGGGCCGGGCACGGGAGGCGTCCTCAGCGGCGCCTTCGGCTGGCTGCGCCAGATAACTTTGGGGTGGGTGCGATGTCTGGGACTGTGGACGGGAGCGCCTTGCGGTGGGCGCGGACACCAGTCCGTGGCGACTGTGCGGCGCGCGCGGCGGGCGGTATCCTCGCACCGTCGAACGATCCTGACTCCAGGGGGACCATGCAGTCATGTCAGGCAAGAACAAGAACCAGACCGCGGCCGAGCGGGCGCGCACCAAGGAGATCTTTGGCGCGGTCGCGTCCTCGCATATGTGTGCCTCGCCGAGCTGCCCGACGCCGGGGAAGCCGATCCTGATGGGCGAGCTGTACCCGGTGCTGTCAATGGTGCCGCGCCGGCACACGATCTTCTACCACCGCGCGTGCGGCCCGCGCG
>Ga0137369_10001625_pt1 | contig 22654 bp, 18 predicted proteins | sample SagtaG_12_FD_104918 | JGI IMG/M metagenome (GOLD analysis project Ga0137369, IMG submission 104918) | Vadose zone soil microbial communities from Sagehorn Ranch, Mendocino, California, USA - Sage1_L_113_16 metaG | ecosystem: Environmental > Terrestrial > Soil > Vadose zone | place: USA... | reverse complement strand
AGGAGGACGGGGACTTCCCCGACTGGGTGTTCAAGCGGATGGGCGACGTCGGCCTCCTCGGACTGCGGTATCCGCCCGAGTACGGCGGGCAGGGCGGCGACTGGGGCCACGCGATCGTCCTGGCCGAGGAGCTGGCCCGCACGGGATCCGGGGGCGTGGGCATGGCCATCGCCGTGCAGAGCGAGATGGCCACGCCCCCCATCCACCGGTACGGGTCCGAGGACCAGAAGCAGCGGTACCTGGTCCCGGCCATCCGCGGGGAGAAGATCGCCTGCCTCGGGATCACCGAGCCGAACGCCGGCTCCGACGTCGCGAACATCGAGACGACGGCGGTCCGCGACGGCGACGGCTGGGTCGTCAACGGCCGGAAGATCTTCATCACGAACGGCGTCCGGGCGGACTTCTGCCTGCTGGTGACCCGGACGAACAAGGCCTCCGGCTACGACGGCTTCTCGCTGTTCCTGGTGGACAACGACACGCCGGGGTTCACGGTCTCCAGGAAGCTCGACAAACTGGGCATGCGTTCGTCCGACACCGCGGAGCTGGCCCTGGACGACGTCCGCGTCCCCGAGGACGCCCTCCTGGGAACGGAGGGAAAGGGCTTCTACCAGATCATGTGGGAGCTCCAGGGGGAGCGCCTGATCGGCGTGGCCGGCTCCATCGCCGGCGCGCGGCTCGCCATCGAGAAGACCCTGGAGTACGCGAAGGAGCGGCAGGCGTTCGGGCGGTCCATCGGTTCGTTCCAGGTCATCCGGCACCGGTTCGCCGAGATGGCCACCGAGATCGAGGCGGCCCGCCAGCTCACGTACGACACCGCGCTGGCCTGGGAGCGCGGCGAGTACCCCGTGAAGCAGATCTCGATGGCCAAGCTGTACGCGGGGGTCGCGGTGAACCGCGTGATGAACGAATGCCTGCAGATCCACGGCGGGATGGGGTACTCGACCGAGCTGTGGGTGGAGCGGGCCTGGCGCGACGCGCGGGTCCTGCGCATCGGCGCGGGCGCCGACGAGATCATGCGCGAGGTGATCTCGAAGACCATGGCCCCCGGCGGCTCGCCGTTCGCGCCATGACCGCCGAGGGCGTGGCGCTGTCGTCCTCGACGGACCGAAGCCGGTTCGCGGACATCCCCCGGTTCGGCCTGTTCACGGAGGAACACGACGCCATGCGCGCAACGGTGCGCTCCTGGGTGGCGAACGAGCTCCGGCCCCACGCGGACGAGTGGGAGCGACAGGGCGAGTTCCCGTACCGGACCGTGTTCCGGGAGGCCGCCGGCCTGGGGCTGTTCGGCGCGAAGTACGAGGAGGACTACGGGGGCACCGGTCCGGACCTCGTGGCCGACGCGGTGATCTCCGAGGAGCTCAGCCGGTGCGGCTCGGGCGGTGTGGCCGCGGCGCTCGGGGCGCACAAGGACCTTGGGCCGTACTACGTGTACCGGTTCGGGACCGAGGTCCAGCGGCAGCGGTGGCTGGCCCCCGCCGTGCGCGGGGAGTGGATCGGCGCGCTGGCCGTCACCGAGCCCGGCGCCGGGTCCGACGTGGGCGGGATCACCACCCGGGCCGAGCGCGACGGCGACGTCTGGCGGCTCACCGGGGGCAAGACCTTCATCACGAACGGCTCCATCGCGGACTTCGCGGTGGTGGCGGCGAAGACGGACCCCGCGGCCGGCCACAGGGGGATCACGCTGTTCGTCGTGGACACCTCGCTCGAGGGGTTCAGCTCCTCGCGGATGTCCACCGTGGGCTGGCGGACCTCCCACACCGGGGAGCTCCACCTGGACGGCGTGAAGGTCGGCGACGACGCCCGGCTGGGCGAGGTCGGTGAGGGGTTCTACTGCATCATGCGGAACTTCCAGTGGGAGCGGCTGGGGATGGCCCTCGGGGCGGTGGCCGGGGCCGAGGAGACCCTGGCCCTGGGAATGCGCTACGCCGAGGATCGAACGGCGTTCGGCCGACCGGTGGGGAAGTTCCAGGTGTGGCGGCACCGGTTCGCCGACCTGGGGACCGAGATCGAGGCGGCCCGGTCCCTCGCGTACCACGCCCTGCGGATGATCGTGGCCGGCGAGGACGCCACCCGCGAGGTCTCCATGGCCAAGTGGTACTCGAACGAGCTGGCCTGGAAGGTGGCCGACGAGGCCCTCCAGGTCCACGGCGGCTACGGCTACATGATGGAGTTCCCGGTCCAGCGGGCCTGGCGCGACGCCCGCCTCGGCCCCATCGGTGGGGGCACCACCGAGGTCATGAAGGAGATCATCGGCCGCCTCATGGGGTTGTAGGGGCGTCGGATCCATCGACATTCGGCACCCCGTCGGGGACATCGGGATTCGACGATCTCGATGCCGGTGCATCGGATCTCGAGATCGGAGGCATCCTCGTTCGTGTCGCCTCGCTCGACGATCTCATCCGTATGAAGAGGGCGGCGGCCCGCACGAAGGACCTCGAACACCTGGACTGGCTCCTCGCGCTGCGGGACGAGATCGAGCAAGGTGGCGGATGAGACGACCGCTTGCGTCGGGGCTCGCGCGAGTGTTGACTCTCGGCCATGGGTGATCACGGGATCGGGGATCTTGCCGAGGTCCTGGACAACCTGGGGGTGTTCGGGGCGCACCCCGCCGATCTGGCCGAGCTGTGCCCCACCGGGTTCCGGCGGATCGCCATCCAGACCGGGCCCGACTACTACATCTCGCTGCAGTCGTTCGCTCCGAACCAGAACGCGTACGCGCACTCGCACCCCGACTCGGAGGAGTGGGTCGTCGTGCTGGGCGGGTCGGGGGAGGCCAAGTTCGGCCCGACGCCAGTGCCGCTCCACCCCGGCGTGGTGGTGGGGCGCGGTGCCACCCACCCCCACGGTTTCCGGTCCGGCGACGAACCGATGCACCTGCTGTCGATCCAGCTCCCACGGCCGGCCGAGGGCATGACCACGTGGGACGAGCCCGGGGAGACCACGGACCCGGTGCCCTGTCCCACCGGACTGGGGCGGTGCCGGCGGTGCGCCCGGTGCGGCGGCCACAGCGCGATCGGCCCGACCGGGGCGTGGCGCTGCGAGAACTGCTCGTTCGCGTTCTGAGTCGAGGTGTCCTAGCCGAAGATCCCGTTCGGCGTCCCGAGCCCGGTGACGTCGTCCCACCCCGGGGCGGTCGACTGGGTGGGCGACCCCGAGTAGTCGTCGAACGTGCGGAGCCGGTCCACCGTGCCGTCCGAGGCGTCCACCGAGTTCACGTAGTTCCGGCGCGCGACGGCGGTCTTCGTCGACAGCACGTCGTTGAACGCACCGGGGTTCGCGTAGAACGCCGGGTTGGAGAACCCGTGCGGGGACCCCGCCTTCTGGTCCGACAGCGCCATCAGGCCGGCGAAGATCGGCGACGACAGGCTGGTGCCGCCGATGCGGTACTCGTCGTAGTAGGTTCCGTCGGGGAACTTCTGGGTCTGCCCGACCAGCAGGCCCGTCTGCGGGTCTCCGAGCGCCGAGACGTCCGGAACGCCCCGGCCGCTGATGTCGAGCGCCGACTGGTACGCGGGCCTGGCGAAGAGCGTGCTCACGCCGCCCCCGGCTCCGTACAGCCAGCCCGTCCGCGAGCAGGCCAGGGTCGTCGTGTCGCAGTTGTAGTTGCTCGTTCCCCAGCCCGTCTCCAGGACCCGGTCACCGCTCTGGTCGACGCCGAGGCTGGTGCCCCCGACCGCCGTGACCCACGGGCTCGAGGCCGGCCAGTCCGTGGTGGCGAAGCCGAAGCGCGACGTCTCGTCGCCGTTGTCGCCCGAGGAGAAGTACACGCCGATGCCCTCGGCGGCGGCCTGGATGAGCGTGTCGTTGAGCGGCTTCACGTAGCCCGGTGGGAGCAGCTCCGTGGCGAATCCGTAGGAGTTCGTGACGATCTGGGCCAGGTGGTTGTCCACGACGTGGTTCATCGCCGCGTCGAGGTCCTGGTAGTTGTTCGCGGCCCCCACGAAGACGATCTTCGCGGCGGGTGCCATCCCGTGGACCGCCTCCACGTCGAGGGTCTCCTCGCCGTACCAGCCCTGGGGGTCCTGGGCGGGATTCTGCGGGCTCCGGTAGGTCCCCGGCGCGACGACCTGCACCAGCTGCGACGGCGACATCGTCGGCAGCCCGCGATTGACCGACCACTGGTTCACGTCCTGGAGGATCGTCGGCGAGGCGTAGGCGTCGATGATCGCGACGGTCTGTCCCGCACCGTCGTAGGCCCCGGAGATCCCGTACGCGGACTTGATCTGGGCGGGCGTGTAGCCCTTCACCGTCCACGGCGCGGTGGGCGGCGCCGCGAGGTCGGTGAAGCCCGCCGGATACGCGTAGGGCGAGACCTTCTCGGCCCAGTAGTCCGACAGGGGCGGCGAGTTCCGGAAGCCCGGGGACGCCGGAGCGTTCCGGTCCACGCGGGCGTCGGTCGTCACGAACACCGCGCTGTCGTCGAGGCCGACGACCGCGGACACGACCCCGGCCAGGGAGCTCGGGATCGAGATGTCGGCGCGCGGAGACCGCACGTTCTTCCCGCGGACCGAGTAGACGCCGAACCCGACGCCGAACGCGGACTGGGCCTGGGCCACGGTGCCCTCGGCCGCCACGTAGTGGTTGTTGGCCGGCGTGTACACGACCGAGAAGCCCTGGCCCCTCAGCCAGGAGCGGACCGACTCCACCTGGGACCCGGAGGGGGCGAATCGCGTCCGGAACTGGACGGGAGTGAGATACCGCCCGAAGGAACCGCTCCCCGGGGTCGATACGGCCCGGGCCAGGGCGCGGGCGGCGTCGTCCTTCTGCCAGGCCAGATAGACGCGGAAGCCGACGGAGGCGCTCGGGTCGGCGGCCCGGACGTACGTACGGGAGTTGGCCCAGGTGGGAGCGCTCCCCGCGAGCGTGGTGCGCGAAGCGGCTCTCGCCGGGACCATGCCGAGGATCAGCACGGCCGCGACGAGCGCCAGGATCGTCGTTCTCCGAGACATCATCGTTCTCCTCGAGGTTCGGGCCGCGTTCGTGGCGGCCGCCGAGCGGGCAGAAGGACACTCACCCGTGGGTCCCCGCTGCCGTTGTCCTCCCTCTCCCCTCCATCGCGCTCGACGCCTGTGACGTCCTCCCCGCCGGGCCTGGACGAGCCCGTCCGGGAGGGCTGTCGAGCCTACAGCGGGATCGGCAAACTCGTCGAAACCGCTGGCTGGGCCGCGAAAGTATACGTTTCAGGCCTGAACCAGATGGAAACAGGTCGAACCCCCGTTGGGGAGCCGGCGACCGCGCGCCGGTCCGGACGCCGCCGGATGGCCGGGCGCGCGCCCCGCGAGGGACCCCGTCCCGGTCCGCTGGTGGGAGGCATAATGTCGGTGCCGGACTTCCCTTTCGAAGGAGCGCCATGACCGACCACGCCACCACCGGACACCGCCGCATCGACCGCATCACCGCACCCGGCTTCGTGCAGGACCTGGCCGACCTGCCGCTGGCCGAGCTCAAGGCCCGGCGCGACGAGTGCCTGGGCGAACGGGAGTACCTCTCGCTGCTCCGCCGGCTGGTGCAGGGCCGGCTCGACATCGTACGGGCCGAGGCCGAACGGCGGCGGACGGGGGCCGACCCCGGGGACCTCGTGGACCTCGTCACGAAGGCCATGTCCCACGAGGAGCACGGCGGTTCGACCAGGGGCGAGGCCCTCCGCCTGACCGTGCCGCCGGAGGAGATGACCCTGGCCCGGCGCCACGTGGAGAAGGTCGTGGCGGACTCCACGATCTCCGATCCCCGGCGACTCTCGGACGGGGATCTGGACGCGGCGATCGCCCGCCTGGAGGGCGAGGAGCAGTCGGTCTCCGGCGACCGGCGGGAGGTCCTGCGCGTGCACGACGCGCTGCAGGAGGAGCTGAAGCGCCGGTACAAGGCGAATCCCGCCGAGGCCCTGGCCCCCTGAGCGCCCGGTCCCCCGGCGAGGACCCCCCGAGCGCCCGGACCCCCGGCGAGGATCCCCCGAGCGCCCAGGCCCCGGGCGCGGCACCCCTGGTCCGTGCCGTTCGCTCCGGACTCGAGGAATCCATCCATCTGGGCCACGTCGCGGTGTGCGACCCCGACGGCCGGGTGGTGGCGTGGGCGGGCGATCCCCACCGGCCGATCTTCTCGCGCTCGGCCATGAAGCCCGTCCAGGCCGCGGTGTCCCTGGCGGCCATCGGGGACCTCGAGCTGTCCGAGCGCCAGGTGGCCGTGATGTGCTCGTCGCACAACGGCGAGCCGGTCCACGTCGATGCCGTGGCGTCCGTCCTCGCCCTGGCCGGGCTGGGGTTCGAGGCTCTCCGTTGCCCGCCCGATCTCCCCCTCGACCAGGAGGCCGCCATCGCGGTGGGCGAACGCAGGCGCGAGTTCCACAACTGCTCCGGCAAGCACTCGGGAAAGCTCCTGGCGTGCGCTCGGGCCGGCTGGGATCCCGAGCGCTACCTCGACCCCGATCACCCGCTGCAACGGCGGATCCTCTCCGCGGTGGAGGCCGCCACGGGCCTCTCCCGGGTGGCCACCGGAGTCGACGGGTGCGGCGCACCGGTCCACGGGGTCACCGTCGCCGCCATGGCCACGGCCTACGCTCGCCTGGCCCGCCCGGACCGGATGGGGGACCTGGCCGAACGGGCGGCCCGGTGCGTCCGGGCCATGGTGGCCGAGCCGTACCTGGTCGCCGGCCGGAACCGCGTGGAGACCGCGGTCATGAAGACGGACCGGGGGATCGCGGCGAAGGGCGGAGCCGAGGGCCTGGTCTGCGCCGCGGCGCTTCGTCCCGGCCTGGGCATCGCGGTGAAGGTGGCCGACGGGGCGTGGCGAGCCGACGCCCCCGCCCTCGTCGAGACGCTCCGGCAGCTCGACCTCCTGGGCCCGGGCCAGCTGGACGAGCTGGAACTGCACGCCCGGCCTCCCGTGTTGGGGGGCGGCCTCCCGGTAGGCTGCCTGGAGCCGGTGTTCCGCCTGGCCTTCACCTGACCCTCGTGAGCCCGTGGGCGGTGTTCGCCGGAGATAGCTCTCGGCATCAAGGCGTTTGCAACTGTTATACACCGCGTGCTAGGGTGGACCCGATGAAGATGAAGGTTCGAGAGCTCGGAGCGTTCATCCGGAACCAGCGCAACGGCGCGCAGATGTCCCTGCGCAAGCTGTCGGCACTGGCGGGGGTGTCGCTCCCGTACCTGTCGCAGATCGAACGCGGTCTTCGCCGGCCCAGCGCCGAGATCATGCAGGCCATCGCCAAGGCCCTGCGGATCTCGGCCCAGACCCTGTACGTGCAGGCCGGCATCCTCGACGCGAACCCGAAGGCCGACGTCCACACCTCGGTGATGGGCGACCCGGGCCTCACGGAACGGCAGAAGCAGGCCCTCCTCGCGGTGTACGCGAGCTTCCGGGAGGAGACCGCCCGCCGCCGCGCCCAGCGAAAGGGGCTGGCCTCGGAGGTCTCGTCGGCGGCCGCCGCCCTGCTGGACCCCGACGCCCCGCCCGTCGACCGGATCCCGGGGGGGCCCACCCCGGTCCTGCCGGACGTGGCCGCGGTGACGGCGGGCGCGAACGGCGTCAAGGCTCCACGAACCACAAGAGTCCGCGCTGGATCGAGCGCCGGGACACGCTCCCGACGTCCGTCCTCGGCGCGGAGTACAGCGAGCGGGAGGTCGGAGACGCAGGCTGAACCCAAGCCCTCACCCGGCTCCCCTTCGGCCTCCCGCTCCCCATCTGCTCGAGTCACGCCGAAGGGAGGTGCAACACGATGACGATCCAGAACACCGCTACCAAGGCACTCGACGCCGCCATCGGCGCCGGCGACCTCGCCGTGGAGAAGGTCAAGGGCTTCGCCGGCAACGTCAAGGAGTTCGACGCCAAGACGTACTGGACCAAGCGCCAGAAGAAGCTGACGAAGACCTACGGCGAGTTCGCCACCCGTGGCGCGAAGCTCCGCAAGAACATCGCGAACGGGGGGCCGGTCCAGGCTGCGAAGACGCAGACCGCGCAGGCCCGCCGGCAGGTCAAGTCGGCCGCCTCCAGCGTCCGCAAGGCCGTCTCGGCGGACGTCGAGGCCACGAAGTCGGCCGCGAAGAAGGTCGGCTGAGCAGAACCAATCGAATAGCGGCCATCTACGAACGGATCCGTCGTCGGACCTCTCGCCCGACGGCGGATCGTTCGTTCCCGGGCCCGAAGCAGCACGGGCGTTTCGGGCGGAGCCCGAGCGGGCACGGGAACAGAGCGACCCCCGTAGGTGTTGCACGTCTCGCCCCCGGCTACGGGCCGGGGGTCGGCGCAGCACTCACAACGATCGAAGGAAGCGATGACGAACCCCCGTCGACAGCGCCACGGCGCCCCTCCGCGCGTGGCGGTGCTCAGCCTGCATACATCCCCCCAGGACCAGCCCGGGACGGGCGACTCCGGCGGGATGAACGTGTACGTCCGGGAGGTTGCGGAGCGCCTGGCCGCCCGGGGCGTGGAGATGGACGTGTTCACCCGCTGTGCCGGTCGCGGCGTCCCGACCGTGGACGAGCTCGGTCGGGGCAACCGGCTGATCCAGGTCCAGGCGGGCCCCTGCGCGCAGGTCGAGAAGGAGCACCTGGAACGCCTGCTCCCGGCGTTCCTGGGCGGGGTCCTGGACCGCCAGCGGGGCGACGGGGCCACCTACGACCTCGTGCACTCGCACTACTGGCTGTCGGGATGGGTGGCCGACGGTGTGAAGGAGATCTGGGGGGTTCCGCACGTCGCGTCGTTCCACACGCTGGGGAGGGTGAAGAACCGTTCGCTGGCCCGCGACGAGGAGCCCGAACCGCCGGTCCGGCTGGAGGGGGAGCAGCGGGTGGTGGCGGGAGCAGACCGGATCCTGGCTCCCACGCCGGCCGAGGCCGCGCATCTGGTCGGGCTGTACGGCGCCGACCCGGAACGGATCCGGGTGGTGCCGGGCGGCGTCGACCATGCCGTGTTCCTCCCCCGGCCCCGCGAGGAGGCCCGGCGCCGCCTCCACCTCACCGGCGTCCGCCTGGCCCTGTTCGTGGGGCGGCTCCAGCCACACAAGGGGCCGGACATCGCGATCAGGGCCCTGGGCGAGGCGGTGGCCCGGGATCCCGCGCGAACGGCGGACCTCGTGCTCGCCGTGGTCGGGGGGCCGAGCGGCCGCCCGACGGCCGGCGACGAGGTTTCGAGGCTCATGGACCTGGCCGCCGCGCTGGGGGTGGGGGACCGGGTCGTGTTCTTCCCGCCCCAGCCCCAGCACCGGCTGGCCGACTTCTACGCGGCCGCCGACGCCGTCCTGGTCCCGTCGCGATCGGAGTCGTTCGGGCTGGTGGCCCTGGAGGCGCAGGCCTGTGGGACCCCGGTCATCGCGGCGGACACCGGCGGCCTGCGGTACGTGGTCCAGGACGGCGTGACGGGGCTCCTGGTCCCCGGACACGAGCCCCGCGACTACGCCGACCGCCTGCTCCGCCTGCTGTCCGATCGGGTGGGGGTGCGAAGGATGAGCGACGCCGCCGTGGTCCACGCGCTTCGGTACTCGTGGGACGCGACAGCGGCGGACGTCCTCGACGTGTACCGCGAGCTGATCGGGCCCCGAGCTCACCCCGTGGTCCGGTCCCCGGACGCCGCCTCCCTGATGTGAGGTCGCGGGACATACTAGTCCAGTACGGATGAGTATCGTTCGGCGGCTAGTATGCGATGGACTAGCCTGGGGAGGCATGGTCGAATTCCGGGGTTCTTGTCACTCTTTGTTCCGATCCATCTACCTGCGGTTATGCCCTCTGACCTGCGGGTTTGCGTCCTTGACCGAACCCCGCCGCACCGATATCTTTCGCCCCGTTCCGAGGAGCCAAGCGGCTCCGAGGGGAGGTCCCGAAGGGGACCCCTGGGAAAGCCGTAAGGCCAACTGGGCGCACCTGCTCTACCGCTAGGGGAGGCCACCTTGGCGGATGGGTGGGGAGGTTCGGGAAGCCCCAAAGCCCAACGAAAGGGAAGCCAACCGGGTTCCTTTCCACGGGGTGCGGCGAAGTTCCTCGGAACACTTGGGCCCGAGAGGCCGAAGGTGGCCGCCGGTTTCGGCCGGCGGCGAGCCAGAAGTCTCTCGGGCCCTTCTTCCGTGCCGGGCTACTCGACCGTGACGGCCCGCAGGACATCGAGCTTGGCGGCACGGCGGGCCGGCCACACCGCCGCCAGGACCCCCGCCAGCGCGGCCAGGATCACGTAGGTCACGAGCTGGGTCACCGGGATCGAGAACGCGGTGATCCCCTCGTCCGCCAGCGCCTTCACCAGGGCCCAGGCGAAGAACAGCCCGACGGCCAGGCCCATCACGGCCCCGAACACCGAGATGATCACGGCCTCCCACCGGACCATGCCCCGGACCTGCCGGCGGGTCATCCCCACCGCCCGGAGCAGGCCGATCTCCCGGGTCCGTTCGAAGATCGACAGGGCCAGCGTGTTCACGATGCCGACCAGCGCGATGATGATCGCGAGCAGCAGGAGCGCCGTGACCAGCCCCAGCAGCGTGTCGATCTGCTTCTCCTGGCTGGCCCGGAACTCCGCCTGATCCTCCACCTTCACGTTGCCGAAGGGCTGCAGGGCGGCGTCGATCCCGGCCCGGATCGCCGTGAGATCCGCGCCCGGCGCCGCCTTCAGCAGCACGTCCTGGTCCAGGTGCTGTGTGAAGTGCGCGTCGAAGGCCGCGATCGGGATCAGGTAGTCGCCCGTGAAGGAGTTGGCCTCGAAGACCGCGGCCACCTTCGTGTGGATGGGCGAGCCGGACGGGAACCGGATCGTGATCGGGTCGCCGGCCTTCCAGCCGTGCGCCGTGGCCTCCTTGTCCCGCACCACCAGCCCGTCGTCGCCCATGTCGGCCAGCGATCCCTGCGCGACCTCGAGGTCCATGACGTCCCCGAGGGTTGCCGGATCCACCCCCGAGACGAACTTCGTGCCGCCGCCGTTGATCTTGATCCGGCTGTCCTGGCCCCCCCGGACCTCGGACACGATCCCGACGCCCTCCACCTTGCGGACCGCGTCGGCCGCGGCGGGGCTGAACCCGGCGAACTGGCTCGTGGACAGGATGTAGTCGGCCCGGAGGGTGGAGGAGAGCAGCTCCCCCACGGACGCCTTCAGCGACTGCGCGAATACGCTGGTGAACGCCACCAGGGCCAGCCCGATCATCAGCGCCGAGGCGGTGGACGCCGTTCGGCGGGGGTTCCTGCTGGCGTTCTCCCGGCCCAGCCTCCCCGGTACCTTGAACAGCCGGGCGAAGGGCGCGCCGATGCCCCTGGACAGCGGCCGGGCAACGAGCGGCGCCAGCATGGCCACCCCCACGAAGATCAGGGCCACGCCGAGCCCGACGAACCGGATCGGGGCGCCCACGGACCCGAACAGGCCGTACATCAGAGCCGCCAGGCCGATCACCGCCACCACCGAGCCCACCAGGCTCCGACGCCGGAGCGACGCTGTCGGAAGCGGAACGTCGCGCATGGCCGCGATCGGTGGGATGCGGGCCGCCCGCCGGGCCGGGGACACCGCGGCCACCAGCGTGACCACGGTCCCGATGACGAGCGAGACCCACACCGTCCGGGGCAGGAACTGCAGGGACGACGAGGGCAGGGCGATGCCGAACCCCTTCAGCAGGGCGGTGAGCCCCATCGCGATGAGCACCCCCAGGCCGAGGCCCGCCGCCGAGGCCAGGAGTCCCACGATGGCCGCCTCGGCCAGCACCGAGACCGTGACCTGCCGCCCGCTGGCCCCGAGGGCCCGGAGCAGCCCCAGCTCCCGGGTCCGCTGGGCCACGATGATCGAGAACGTGTTGAAGATGATGAACGTCCCCACGAACAGCGAGATGCCTGCGAACACCAGTAGCGCGGTCCGGAAGAACCCCAGCCCCTCCTTGATCTGGTCGGCCTGCTCCTCGGCGGCCTTTGCCCCCGTGATGGCCTGGACCCCCTTCGGCAGCACCGACGCGATCCGGTTCCGCAGGGCGATGGGCGAGACCCCGTCTGACGCGACGATGTCGATGACGTCGAACTTGCCCTCCGCGTCGAGCACCCGCTGGGCGGTGGCGGTATCGAACGCCACCAGCGTGGCGCCGGCCAGGTTGTCGGCCTCCCCGAACCCCAGGAGACCGACGATCGTGAACTCTTCGGGGCTCCCCTGGAACAGGATCTCCACCCGGTCGCCGACCTGGAGGTCGTGCTTCTTCGCGGTGCCGGCGTCCACTCCGACCTCGCCGTCAGCTCTCGGAGCCCGGCCCTCCCGCAGCGACAGCGGGTTCTCCGGCGCGTCCACCCAGTTCAGCCCGAAGGTCGGTGCGCCGCCGGTCGCGATGGGCTTGCCGTCCTTGTCCACGACCTGGGCGTAGCCCTGGACGATCCCGGACGCCCGCTCCACGCCCTCGACCTGCCGGATCTTCGGAAGCAGCGACTCCGGTATCCGGTCGCGGGTGTCCCCGAAGGCCGACGAGGCCCGGACGGTGACGGCGACCCCCTTGTTCACCTCGCTGAACAGCTGGTCGAACGTGTGCCCCAACGTGTCGGTCAGCACGAACGTCCCCGCGACGAACGCCACGCCCAGGATCACCGCGAGCGCGGTGAGGACCAAGCGGAGCTTGTGCGCGATGAGCCCCTTGATCGTCGCCCGCCACACGGAGACTCAGCCCCCGAGTTCCTTCATGCGGTCGAGGACGCGGTCGGCCGTCGGTTCGTCCATCTCCGAGGCGATGTGCCCGTCCTCCAGGAACAGCACGTGGTCCGCGTACCCGGCTGCGGCGGGATCGTGGGTGACCATCACGATGGTCTGGCCGAACTCCTTCACGGCTCCCTGGAGGAAGTCCAGCAGCTCGTTCGAGGCTCGGGAGTCGAGGTTCCCGGTGGGCTCGTCCGCGAACACGATCTCCGGGCGGCTGGCCAGGGCCCGGGCCGCCGCCACCCGCTGCTGCTGGCCCCCGGACAGCTCCGCCGGATGGTGGGACAGGCGGTCCTTCAGACCCACCGTGTCCACGATCCGGTCGATCCACGCCCTCCCGGGCTTCACCCCCGCGATGTCGAGCGGGAGCGTGATGTTCTCCTCCGCGGTGAGGGTGGGGACCAGGTTGTAGGCCTGGAAGATGAACCCGACCTTCGCCCGGCGGAGCAGCGTGAGCCGCTTCTCGGGCTGGGTGGTGAGATCCACGTCGCCCAGGAACGCCTGCCCCGAGGTCAGGCGGTCCAGACCCGCCAGGCAGTGCAACAGGGTGGACTTCCCCGACCCCGAGGGCCCCATGATCGCCGTGAACCGCCCCGCCGGGAACTCGGCGGTGATCCCGTCCAGGGCCCGGACCTCGGCCGCTCCCTGGCCGTACACCTTCACCGCGTCCACCACCCGTGCCGCGGCCGTGCCGGTCCGTGCGGTCGCCTCGCTCGTGCTCACGTTCTCGACCTCCCCATCCCCATGACCGCCCCAGCCTACGAGCCCCCGACCCCACCCAGGCCACTCGTTCCCGAAATCTTCACATGGCGCCTCCGGATACCCGAGCCATCGAAGGCTTCGGGGGGCAGTCCGGGGGCGGAGCCTCCCGGCCCTTTGGGATACTCGCCCCCGTGGACGGCGGACAGAGATCCCGGTGAACGGTCCGGCCCTGCGGGGGCCCGTGCTGTGGCTCACCGGGCAGCGATGGTTCCGCCGGCTCATCACCGAGCACTCCGTGGGCCGGCAGGTGGCGTTGCGGTTCGTGGCGGGGGAGACCCTGGATGGGGCCATGGACGCCGCCCGGGGCCTGAACGGACGGGGCGTCGCCACGATGCTCGACCACCTGGGGGAGAACGTGACGTCGGCCGAGCAGGCCTCCGCCGCCGCCGACGCGTACGTCCTGGCCCTGAAGCGGATCCACGAGGCGGACGACCTCGACGCGAACATCTCGGTGAAGCTCACCCAGCTGGGGCTCGACGTCTCGTATGACCTGTGCCTGGAGAACGCCGAACGGGTGCTCTCGGCCGCGGCCTCGAGGGCGACGCTGGTGATGATCGACATGGAGAGCCACGAGTACGTGGAACCCACGCTCCGGGCCCACCGCGATCTCAAGGCCCACCATCCGGGCGTTGGCCTGGCCCTGCAGTCGTACCTCCGCCGGACGGTCGCCGACGTCCACGGCCTGCCTGAGCGGTCGACGGTCCGGCTGGTGAAGGGGGCCTACCTCGAACCGCCGGATGTGGCCTTCCCCGATCGCCGCGACGTGGACCGGAACTTTGCCCGGGTGTTCGCCACGCTGATGTCGCTGGGCCATACGGTCCACCTGGCCACCCACGATCCGGCCCTCACCGACGGCGCCCGCCGATACGTCGAGCGCGAGGGGATCGGCTGGGGGCGCATGGAGTTCCAGTTCCTGTACGGGATCCGGCGCGATCTCCAGGGCGACCTGGCCCGCCAGGGCTATCCGGTGCGCGTGTACGTCCCGTACGGCGACGAGTGGTATCCCTATCTGACCAGGCGGATGGCGGAGCGGCCTGCCAACATGTGGTTCTTCGCGTCGAACCTGGTGCGGTTCGGCGGCGGGTCGTGAACGGTCCAGGGGAAGGTGGCGAGAGCGGTGGGTGACGGACGCAACGTCGCGTTCCTGGGCGGCGGCAAGATGGGGGAGGCCCTGGTCTCCGGGCTGATCCGCAGCGGGGCGCGGAAGCCGGACGAGCTCATGGTGACGTGCCGGCGGGAGGAGCGGGCCCGCGAGATCTCGGAGCGCCACGGCGTTGGGACCACGGTGTCGAACCCCGAGGCAGTGGCTTGGGCCAACACCCTGGTGCTCACCGTGAAGCCCCAGGACATGGAGACGCTGCTCGGACAGATCGCCGACCACGTCAGGGCGGAGCAGCTGGTGATCTCGTTCGCGGCCGGCATCAGGACCTCGTTCATCGAGCGCCGGCTGCGGGACGATGCGCCGGTGATCCGGGTGATGTCGAACGTGCCGGTGCTGGTGGACGAGGCCATGTCGGTGGTCTCACCGGGCTCGCGGGCCGAGGACAAGCACCTGGCGGTGGCCGAGGAGCTGCTGGGAGCGGTAGGGCGGGTCATCCGGCTCCCCGAGGCCCAGCAGGACGCCGTGACCGCCACCAGCGGGAGCGGCCCGGCCTACTTCTTCCTGCTGGCCGAGGCCATGATCGAGGCCTGCATCCTGCTGGGGCTGTCCCGGGACGTGGCGAGCGACCTCATCATCCAGACCATGCTGGGCTCGGCCAAGATGCTTCGGGACACCGGGAAGCACCCGGTGGAGCTGCGGGAGATGGTGACGTCGCCCGGCGGGACCACCATCGCGGCGATCAGGGTCCTCGAGGAGGCCGGCGTCCGCGCCGCGTTCCTCAACGCGATCGACGCCGCCCGTCACCGTAGCGCCGAGCTCGCCCGGGGCGAGGAGCCGGAGGACCGGTAGGGGCGGATCGTGGTGGCCGGTGGCGTCATCTCGACCGATTCCAACGTGGCCGTCGCGCGCTTCCTTCCGTAGGCTCTCCTCGCAGGGCGTGGTGTGGTGGACCGAGGGAGTCTGTTCACCGGGCCCGGCTCGAGGACCGAAAGGAGCACGACTTGGGACGGGGAGACCGGAAGAAGACCCGCTGGGCGCACAACCGCGAGCGGGCACACAAGGCGCGCGAGGCGCGCAAGGCCGAGGGCCGCAAGGCCGAGCGGGTCGCGGCCCGGAAGGCCGAGCGGGCCGCCTCGAGGTCCACCGCGGCGTCCCGGACGCGCGCGGCGGCCGCCACCGCCGAGGCGGCCGAGGCCACGGCGGTCGCCGTCCAGGAAGCCGAGGCTCCGACCGCGGCCCCCGCCGAGGCGCCGCCCGTGGTGACCGAGGAGACGGCCGCGACGCCTGAACCCGAGACTGCCGCCGAGCCCGAAGCCGCAGCCGAACCAGAGGCCGCACCCGAGCCTGCCGCCGAGCCCGAGCCTGCCGCGGCGCCGGAGACGCCGACCGAGGCCGAGGCCGGCGGCCCGGTGGCCGAGGAGCCCACGCCGGACGAGAGCGCCACGACCGGCGAGACGGCCGCCGAAGCGGAGGAGCCCGCCGAGTCCTAGGCTCCTGGCAGCGCAGGCGGCGTTCGCGACCGGAAGGGGTGACCGGATGTTCCCGCTGTCGAAGGGCAAGGTGGCGAAGCAGGCTCACGTCGGGCTGCCCGACGGGACCTTTGAGGAGGAGCACGGCCGGGAGGCGTTCGACGGCCGGGCCTCGCACCTGTACCGGATGCACTTCCCCACGGCGTGGGTCCGCATCGAGGGACCGCTGCAGCCCCGGGCCTACGACCTCAACGGGCTGAAGCCGTCGGACATGGCCGACGCGGCCGGGGACTGGCAGCGGATCCTCCACAACGACGACCTGGCGGTCTTCGTCTCGCGCCGGCAGGAGGCGCCGTCGTGGTTCCTCCGGGACGCCGACGGCGACCTCTGCTACTTCGTGCATCAGGGCAGCGGCACCCTGGAGACCGACTACGGCCCGCTCCGGTACCGCGACGGGGACTTCCTGGTCCTGCCGAAGGGGACCACGCACCGGGTGGCCCCGGACGCCGGCGAGACGTTCCTGTACGCCGTGGAGTCCCGAGGCGAGTACCACCTCCCGGACAGGGGCCTTCTGGGCCGCCATGCGCTGTTCGACCCCGGGGTCATCGAGACGCCGGAGCCCGACCCCCACGACCAGGGGGGGGAGTTCGAGGTCCGGGTGAAGCGGGGTGGCGAGTACACGTCGCTGACGTACCCGTTCCACCCGCTCGACGTGGTGGGCTGGCAGGGGGACCTGTGCCCGCTGCGCATCAACCGGGAGGACTTCCGCCCGGTGGTCTCGCCCCGGTACCACCTGCCCCCGTCGGTCCACGCCGTGTTCAAGTCGGAGGGGTTCGAGATCGGGCTGTTCGCGCCCCGTCCCACGGAGACCGGCGATCCCACGGCGCTCCGGGTCCCGTTCTTCCATTCGAACATCGACAAGGACGAGGTGCTCTTCTACCACCGGGGGCAGTTCTTCTCGCGGGCCGGGATCGGCGAGGCCTTCATCACGCACCACCCTCAGGGCCTCCACCACGGCCCCCAGGCCCCCGCCATGGAGGCGAGCAAGACCAAGGAGTTCGCCGACGAGTACGCGGTGATGGTGGAGTGCGACCTCCCGCTGGAACGCGACGATGCCCTGGCCGCCGTGGAGATCGAGGGCTACGCCACGTCCTGGGCGCGCGGCCTCGGCTACATCGACTAGCTCCCGAACTGGGGTCAGGTCCTCGCGACCCCGCGGAGGGATTCCGCTTCACCGCCGCGCCGCCCGCGGTCGCCGGGTTCGGCACGTTCCCGGTCCGCGCGTTCCCCTCGTGGACGCGGAGGGTCCGCGGAGCTCGACGGCACAGCAGCGGGCCAGCTCGCGGACGTAGAACGCGACGTACCGGCCATGTGGTCGCCGGAGCATCCGCTCACCCCTCGAGGCAGCGGTACGCGACGAGCTCGAGCCCGGAGACGGAGTACCGGCGCTCCTCCAGCTCGGCCCCGCCCCGGGACAGGCCCTCCCGCGCGGCCGGGGTGATCAGGATCTCACCGCACTCGGCCAGGTCCTCGCCGAGCTTCGAGGCCAGGTTCATCTCCTCGCCCCACGCGTCGTCGTCGCCCACCAGCAGCAGGTCGCCGTACCCAACCCCGATAGAGACGCCGACCTCCTCCTCCGCCGGGAGGGCCTCGTTCGCGGCGCCGACGTCGTGCTGAATGGCACGGGCCGCCGCCACGGCCCGGTCCGGCCCGTCGAACACCGCGAACACGTTGTCGGCCTCCCGCCGGAGGATCCGCCCGCCCTCCCGTTCGATGCTCGGCCGCATCAGTCGCTCCAGGCGTTCCAGGAGGGCCAGGAAGTGCACGATGCCCTTCTCCCGGACCGTTCGCGAGAACCCGCAGGTGTCGACCACGACGACGGCGGCCGTGCGCCGGAACCGCTCGTCCACCTCGGCCAGGACGCGCTCCCGCCGCTGGGGGTGCTCGTTGTAGTCGAGCAGGTGCGCCTGGAGCTCCTCGCGGGTGGGCATCCGTTCGGCGGCAGGACGTTCGGGATCGACGGCCATCCACCGATTCTCCCCCGACCTCTGCGGTTGCGCAGTGGTTCGGGTGGGAGGCTGCGCACGGCCCCTCCGCGGACGACCGGTCAGCTCCGCTGCGTCCGGCTCCCGTTCACGGTGGGAGGCGGTCGGAGCGGTCGCGGGCCCCCTCCTCGGGCGGGGTGGGGGACGCCTGCCCCGCGCGATGCCGTCCGCTCGGGGAGATGGACCGCTCACTCTCCGCATCCGAGGGCGTGGGCTCGTCCGGGGGCATCAGGTAGGCGGCCAGCCAGGTCGTGAGCGGGACGCACGCGATCAGGCCGACGCTCCCCACGAGGGCCCGGACCACCTCGACCGCGATCGCCTCGCTGTTGAGAACGAGTGACGGCGGCTGTGCGGAGATCAGAAACACCAGGAGCAGGGGCAGGGAGGCTCCCGCGTAGGCGAGCACCAGCGTGTTCACGATCGAGGCGACATGGTCCCTCCCGATCCGGAGTCCCGATCGGTAGATCGCCCGTCTGGACATCGTCGGGTTGGCCCGGCGGAGCTCCTCGACCGCGGCCGCCTGGGTGACCGACATGTCGTCCATCGCGCCCAGCGCCCCGATGATGATGCCTGCCAGGAGGAGGCCGACGAGGTCGACGTTCGCCGCTCCGAGCTGCACGACGAAGGCCTCCTCCGAGCCCAGTCCCGTGAAGTCGGCGAACCGGACCCAGATGGTGCCCAGGAGCGCCGTGACCCCGAGCGCACCGACGGTTCCGAGGAGCGCCACGGTGGTCACCTTGCCGAACCCCTGCGCGAGGTACAGCGCCAGGAACGCGATCGCACAGGAGGCCACGAGCGACACGAGCACTGGACTGTGCCCGTTGATGATCGACGGGAGCATGAACCGCAGCAGGAAGAAGAACGACGCGGCGAGCCCGATCAGCGCGCCGAGGCCTCGCAGGCGCCCCAGGAGCACCACAGCCAGGGCGAACAGGCCGGCGAGCCACCAGAGGGAGGGAAGCCTGGCGTGGTCCAGGTAGCTGTACAGCGCCGGGCCCTGGGATCCCCCGCCACCGCCACCGCCGCCGCCGAGCTGGATCCGCACGACGAGGATGCGGTCGCCCACCGCGAAATGGGTCCCCGCGACGGGCGTGGGGAACTGGATGGTCGTGGTCCGCCCCTCGTCCGGGCCCGCGAGCAGCCTGGCCCGGAGTGTCACGCACTGGGCGGGTTGCGAGGGATCCGTGCCCGGACACGTCTCGCTCGAAGCCGACGTGACGGTCGCCTGGTAGGCGTTCTTGAAGTAGTCGAGCCCCGGGACCTTCGTGAGCGTGGCCTTCGCCGGCCACAACACCACGAGGCCGACGACGGTGAGGAGCGCGAGCGCGATCACGATGCTGGTGAGCACCCGACCCGGCCCACCCCCGACGCTCCATCCCGGGAGGCGCCGGCGCCGGCGCTTCGTCGCTCCCCAGAACTCCGGATCCTCGGTCACGGCGTGACCACGCTAGCGTTCCCCGAGCCAGAGGAGCAACGTTCGGGGCCCCCGTGACGCGGGAGCGGGGGTGTCCTGGCGGGAACTGTGCGCGGGCCTCCGCTCAGCCGAACCGGCGGGCCGGGCGGGCGGCGGCCACCGAGGCGGTGAGCACGCCGAACCCCGTCGCCTCGACCTCCACCGTGGCCCCCCGGTCCAGGCAGGGAACCGGGTTCTCGTCGCACCGGAGGGACACCGCGCCGGCCAGGATGACGTCGCCGGGCCACACGTCCTGGGCCTTCGAGATCCCGGCCAGCATCTCCGGGAACGACCACCCCACGCCCACCACCCTGCCGTGCGCCCGCGGCGCGCCGTCCACCCGGAGCTCCAGCTCGAGTGCGAGGAGCTCGGAGGCCTCGTCGGCCGTGACGACCACCGGCCCCAGCGAGGTGGCGAAGTCCCGGGACCTTGCCGGGCCACCGCCCGCGGCCCGTTCCCGCCGCTCCTCGTCGCGGGCCACCCACCCGATGGCCAGCGTGTAGCCGAAGATGGCCTTGGCGGCCTCGCCCACCGACAGCTCCCGGCCCCACCGGCCCACGACGCAGGCCAGCTTGGCCTCCACGTCCAGCTCCCGGACGAACGGGGGCGGCTCGATGGCCGCCCCGGTCCCGACGACGGAACGGTGGTTTCCGGTTCGGTACACGCGGCCATCGCCGAAGTCGCGGAGGGAGGCGGGGAGGAGGGGAGCCTCCAGGCGCGGCGCCGGCACCACGAACTCCACGGCATCGTCTCGCCGGACGGCGTCCCGGGCGGCGTCGAGGACCGTTCCCCGGGACCCCACGAGGGTCTCCATCGTCGCGGGGAACACGGGGTGCCCGACGGCGTCGGCCAGGTCGATGACCCGCTCCCCGGCCATCGCTCCGAGCCGCCGGCTGCCCTTCCGGTCGAACGTCGCGAGCTTCAAGGGACGCCGAGCCTACACCCGGAAAACGCCGATTCCTCGCAAGCTCGCACGGATGGTGCCGGGCCGCCCCGGCCCGACTCCCGGGTCAGGACGTCTTGCCCAGCAGGGCCGGCAGGACCGACCCCGGAAGGGCCGCCAGCAGCACCTCGTCGTCCCGCGCGGCCGGCTCCAGCTTCGTCGGGTCCTTCCCCGCGTCGGACTTCGTGAGGGTCTGGAAGCTCTTCGACAGCTGCTCCAGGTCGTATCCGTTGTTCACCATCTCGGCCCCGTCGACGAACGACCATCCCGGTCGGATCCGCGCCACCACCGGCGAGTGATCCTTCGTGGGGAACCGTTCGGCCATGAGGGGCTCGAGGACCTGGACCTTGATCGGGTACGCGCCGCTCACGTCGGTCCCCGCGGAGTGGCCGTGGTCCGCCGTGATCAGCAGGACCCAGTTCCCCCTGCCCACCCGGCGGTCCAGGAAGTCGATGAACGGCGGGAGCAGCTCGTCCTGGGCCTTGACGCAGTCCCCCTCCTCCAGGCTGGAGGCGTTGAACAGGTGCCCGACCTCGTCGATGAGCTTGAAGTTGATGAAGAACAGGTCGGTCCCGTCGTGGTGGCCGAAGCCCTCCCGGGTCATGACCTCCTCGATGGCCCGCTCCATGTACGGGAGGCGGGCCGGCGTGTCGAACCCGCCCTTCAGGCTGACGATGTCGTGACCCCGCCACTTCCCGTCCTTCGTCCCGTCGAAGTCGTCGGCGACATGGAAGTACGTGGAGATGTCCGGGAGGTCGTTCACGTACTCGGGGAACCGGTAGGACTCGGCCTGGACCTCGGACAGGCCCCAGGAGATGCCCTCGGCGCCCTCGTCCCCGCCCCGCTCCCTCAGGACCACGACCTGGTCGTTCCTGGGGTCGAACTGCTTCCCCTTGCCCATCATCCCGAGGTGCCAGTTCAGCGTGCCGAACGTCCCCACCTGCACCCGGTCGCCCAGGTCCGTCTTGTACAGATCCGCGAACCCGGGCAGCAGCATGGTCTTCGGGCCGGGGGTCCACGGATCCCCGATCTGGCCATCGCGGAACCGGATCACGTTGTCGAGGATCCCGTGCCGCCGCGGGAACGCCCCCGTGCCCATCGTCGCGTGGACGGGCGCGGTGCTCGAGGGCGCGGAGCCGACGTCGGCGTGAGTGTAGGCGACGCCCTCGTGCATCAGGCGCTGCAGGTTCGGCCAGTACTTCGGCCACAGCCCGAGGACGTACGTCCCGCCGGCATCCCACACGAGCGTGACGACGAGCTTCGGCTTCGGTGCCTTGGGGTCGAAGATCTCCTCCATGGCCTGGCCGTCGGGGGCATCGAAATCGGGGTACCCGGCCAGCCTGGCCAGGGTGGGCGCCTGGTCGGCGGACGTCACCCGGCGCCCGACCAGTCCCCGGGCCGGGATGATGCCGGGCCCGTACCACACCATCGGGATGTTCGCCGTGTAGGGCCACGCCGTCGAGTGGCTGATCCCGCCGTCGAAGTAGTTGAACCCGAGGGGGATGGTCACGATGTCGCCCGACATCCCCGGGAAGTAGCCGTTGTAGACCCGCTCCAGGACGTCACGCGGCACGAGCCCGGCGATGCGCCGGAGCTCCGGCGAGAGCGTGCTGGGCCCGGGTGCCGGCGACAGGGCGGTGGCCGTGGTCTGGGGCGCGCGCGTCCTCCCCGGGGGTGACCCCCCCGTGCACGCAGCCAGGTACGCGGCGAGCGGCGCAGCGGCCGCTCCCCTCAGGAACGCGCGGCGGGAGATCGTCGGTTCGCGGCGGGAATGATCGTGATGGTGCACGAAGGCCCTTTCCAGGCGGTCGGGGAGCCCGTGGCTGCCCCACACGCATTGTAGCGACCAGGCATCCACCGGGGCAGCCCCCAATTTCCGCCGTCCGGCCGGTCCGGACACCCGGCCGTTCCCGGTTGGGCCGGGCGGCCCGAGGGGACCGATCCGGCCTCGGCTACCATTGATCCGACCGGGTGACGAGGGAGGCGATCTTCCGATGGCGCAGACGGGTTTCCGCATCACGTACGCGACGATGTCGGCCGACAACGAGGAGCTCCACCGGCGGTACGAGGAGGCCGTGGAGCGGGCCAGGGGGTGGCTCGGCCAGGAGCACCCCTTCTACGTGGACGGCGAGGAGCGGTGGGGGAGCGGGTTCCACGAGGAGCGCTCGCCGATCGACTCCGAGATCGTCGTGGGGCGGTTCGCCCAGGGGACGAAGCAGGACGCGAAGGACGCCATCGCGGCGGCCAGAGCGTTCT
>Ga0137369_10001606_pt1 | contig 22771 bp, 22 predicted proteins | sample SagtaG_12_FD_104918 | JGI IMG/M metagenome (GOLD analysis project Ga0137369, IMG submission 104918) | Vadose zone soil microbial communities from Sagehorn Ranch, Mendocino, California, USA - Sage1_L_113_16 metaG | ecosystem: Environmental > Terrestrial > Soil > Vadose zone | place: USA... | reverse complement strand
GCCGGCCGGGGGCGAGCGTTCACGCACGACTACGCCCGGCTGGCTGCGCTCGTCGTGGGCGTCGACCTGGACGACTCGGTCCGCGAGAACACGCTGCTCCATGCGGCCGCGGTGGCGGACATCGAGTGCCTCCCCTTCCGCGACGCCGCGTTCGACCTCGTGCTGGCCAAGTACGTGTTCGAGCACCTCGACCGGCCCCTCCCCGTGCTTCTGGAGCTCCGGCGGGTCCTGCGGCCGGGCGGGTATCTCGTGTTCCACACCCCGAACCGCTTCCACTACGTGGCCGTGGTCGCGCGGGTCTCACCTCATCGCTTCCACCTGTGGTTCAACCGCAAGCGCGGCCTCGAGCCCGAGGACGTGCACCGGGTTCACTACCGGGCCAACGACCGGTTCGTGCTGGCCCGGCTGGCCCGGCGCGCCGGGTTCCGGGTCGCCCGGCTGGAGCTGTTCGAGCCGAAGCCCGCCTACCTGTTCTTCCACCCCCTCGCGTATCGTGCCGGGATCGCCTACGAGCGCTTGGTGTCCCGCCACGAGGCCCTCCGCGATCTCCGAGCAAACCTCATCGGAGCTTTCGAAGCGATCCCCAGGAGCGCAGGGAGCTCGAGGGAACCTGCGGGGCAGAGCTCCCCGAGCACCGGCCGCGCGGCCGCCGGTCTCCCCAATTCGGGATGAATCAGTGGATATCTTCCCGGGGTTTGGGCCGCGGTGCTTGCATCCCCCCCTGGAACGGGAACAATTCGTGCCTGAGAGGCCGCGTGCCGAGCCTCGAAGACGCCCCTGGGGAAGGGAGGCAAGCAGCATGGCAACATACGAGGCCTACTGCGTGAAGTGCCGCGCGAAGCGCGAGTTCGAGGGCGAGGAGGTCGAACTGAAGAACGGCCGGAAGGCCGCGCAGGGCATCTGCCCGGTGTGCGGCACCAAGGTCATGCGGATCCTCGGCAAGTCCTCCGCCTGATCGGCCGGCGCTCGACACCGCCTGGCCCACGCCGTCCCCCTCGTGGTGAGATGACGGCGTGGGAGTGAAGATCGCCCCATCGATCCTGTCGGCGGACTTCGCACGCCTCGCCGACGACGTGGCGGGGGTCCGGGCCGAGTCGGACCTCCTCCACGTGGACGTGATGGACAACCACTACGTCCCGAACCTCACCATCGGCCCGCCCGTGGTGCGCTCCCTCCGGCAGCACACCGACCTGTTCCTGGACTGCCATCTCATGGTGACGGACCCCGGGTCGCTGCTGGAGCCCCTGGCCGAGGCAGGGGCCGACGGGGTGACCGTGCACGTGGAGCTGGGCGACCCCCGGCCCCTGATCGCCCGGATGCGCGAGCTCGGGCTGCAGCCCGCCCTGACCATGAACCCGCCCACCCCCTTCGCCGCGGTGGAGCCGTACCTGGAGCTCGTGGACCTGCTGCTGGTGATGAGCGTGCACCCCGGGTTCGGCGGGCAGGCCTTCATCCCCGAGGTCCTGCCGAAGGTGCAGGCGGCCCAGGCGGCCGCGGACCGGAACGGACTCCGGCTGGACATCCAGATCGACGGGGGGATCAACCCCGAGACGGCGGTCCTCGCCGCCCGGGCGGGGGCCAACGTGCTGGTGGCGGGGAGCGCGATCTTCCTCCAGCCCGACCCGCCGGCGGCGGCCCGGCGGATCCGTGAGGCCGCCGAGTCCGCCCTGTCCTCGGGCTGACCGCCCCGCGGGCCACGGGAATGGTCGCCCCGGAGATGGAACCGTCTCCGGCCTCGATCAGGGTCCACGGCCTGCTGCCCGGCCGCCTGGCGGCATCGCCCTCCCTCACGGAGCTCCGGGGGGAGCTCGCCGGCGCGCTCGCCGGGCGGTTCCTGCTGACGTGGGCGGCCGGGGTCGAGACCTCGTTCCTGTCCCGGACGTTCGGAGGGACCAGGCGGCGATGGCTCGCCCGGACCATCGACGTCCGTGAGCTGTCCAAGACCCTCGTTCACCTCGGCCCGGACGCGGGGCCGGACTCGGTCTCGACGACGGCCTCGGCAGGGGGTCGCGGTGCGGATCCGCGCTCGCGGGTCGGGAGCCTCGAGGCCACCGCCGTGAGGTTCGGCATCCCCGTCGAACGGGCCCACCACGCGTTCGACGACGAGCTGATGACCGCCGAGCTGTTCCTGGTCATGGCCACGAGGCTGGCGCCACACGGCTTCGGCACGGTCCGGAGCTTCCTGCGACGCACGCGGAAACCGCGGCGGTGATGATATTCCTGTCCGGTGGACCACATCGTCATCCGGGCCCTCGAACACCTGACGGGCGACGCCGACCGCCCTGCCCTCGGGTTCGCGGTGGAGACCCGGGACCGGCCCGGGCCCGCCCATAAGGAGGGCTCCGCCCCCGACGACGGAGTGTGGGTCCAGCTGGAGGGCGGCCTGTTCGTGGCCCGGGCCAGGATCCGCCTGGGATGGGTGGGCGAGTACTCGAGCGTGCCCGAGGTCCGGGCCCGCACGTCCGGGTCGGACCTGCACGACGTGGAGGGCTTCTGGTCGGGCCGCCCCCGGTACGGCTACGCGGCCGTGGCCTCCCTCCAGCACGAACAGTGGCTGGGCGAGCCCTTCTGGGCCGGCCCCAGGACGTACGCCTACGAGTGGGTCCTGCTGGAGAGCGACAAGAAGCGGGCGTCCTGGCTGGACCCGAAGCCGCCGCCCCGCGGCGGCGAGGGCCTCAGGGACCGGTTCGAGGCGTGGCTGGCAGCCCGCTGAGGAGCTCAGTCCGCGCGGGAACGTGAACGGGGCCGGGTCCCCGTTCGGAAGACCCGGCCCCGGTTCGTTGCCGCTTCTCTCGCCCCGCGAGGTGCTTCGGCGGTACGTTCCGGCGGTACGCCGGTCAGGATCGCCGCCCGGTGCGACCATGTCCGAGGTCGCGAGGTCGGTGAGCTGGTTGGATTCCGCCGGGTCGCGCCCGGCGACGGGCGAGGTGGTCCACCTCGGCCCGCGGGCGACGGCTCAGCAGCCAGTCACCTCGAGGGTCGCATCGCTATCTGGCAGCTGGACCACCTCCTTTCTCCCGTGGCACACATCCTGCGACACCGGACGCGAGATGACAAGCAACCACGGGAGCCCATCCATCGGGTCTCGGGGGAGCTCGGGGGGAGGAGCCCCCCCGACCTAGGTGATCTTTCGGTACCGGCGAACTGCCAGCGGTGCGAACACCAGCAGGATGCCGGCGATCCAGGCCAGGGACTGCCAGACGTGCGTTCCCATGGTCCCGGGGAGATTCGCCACCTTGGCCAGGTCCGGCCCCAGGGTCAGGAACCGCACCGCGTCCACCGTGATCGAGACCGGGTTCACCTTGGCCCACGCCTGGAGCCAGCCGGGCATGGACTGCACCGGCACGAACGCCGAGCTCGCGAACACCAGCGGGAAGATCCACACGAAGCTCGCCGCCTGGGCGGACTCCACGTCGCGGACGGCCAGGCCGATGTTCGCGGAGATCCAGGAGAACGCGGAGCCGAACACCACGGCCAGCAGGATCGCCCCCAACGCGGAGAGGAGGCCGTTGTGGAATCGGAACCCGATGAGGTACCCGACGCCGGTCATCAGCAGGACCACGAACAGGTTCCGGACGGTGTCGCCGGTGGTCCGCCCCGCCAGCACCGCCGAGCGCGCCATGGGCAGGGAGCGGAACCGATCGATCATGCCGCGGGAGAGGTCCTCGGCCAATCCCACGCCGGTCTGGGTGGAGCCGAAGATCACCGTCTGCACGAAGATCCCGGGCATCAGGTAGTCCTTGTATTCGATCCCGGGGATCGGGATGGCGCCGCCGAACACGTAGGCGAACAGCAGCACGAACATCACCGGCTGGATCGTCGAGAACATCAGCAGGGTGGGGACCCGCTGGTACTTCAGCAGGTTCCGCCACGTCATCGCCAGCGCGTCGGAGACGACGTATGCCCGCTCGCTCCGGGCCCGGGGGCGGGCCGGTGCCGTGGTGGCGGCTGCGCTCATCGTGACCTCCTTCCCCTGCGGCGGTCTCCCTTGCCGGCGGAGGCCGCCATCGCCGCTTCCTCGCCCTCGTCCTCGAGGGTGGCCTCCTCCGCGGCGTGCCCGGTGAGCGTCATGAACACGTCGTCGAGGGTGGGGCGGCGCAGCGCGAGCTCGGAGACGTGGATCTGCTCCTGGTCCAGCGCCCGGACCAGCTTCTTGAGCACTGCCGAGCCGTCGCCGTTGTCGGTCCCGACCTGCAGCGTCACCCGGCCGGAGTCCGTCTCGTACTGGGGCTCGGTCTTGCACACGCTCACCAGGACTCGGGCCAGGTCCTCCATCCGGGAGAGGTCGTCCACCCGGAACTCCAGCAGCTCGCCGCCGACCTTCGCCTTCAGCTGGGCTGAGGTCCCCTCGGCGATGATCCGGCCCGTGTCGATCACGGCGATCGTGTCGGCCAGGCGATCGGCCTCCTCCAGGTACTGGGTCGTCAAGAGCAGGGTGGTTCCCCCGCTGACGAGCTCCCTGATCACCTCCCACAGGCCCTGGCGGCCCCGGGGGTCGAGCCCGGTGGTGGGCTCGTCCAGGAACAGTACGGGGGGCTCGGCGACCAGCGCGGCACCGAGGTCCAGGCGCCGGCGCATGCCGCCGGAGTACGTCTTCACCATCCGGTCCGCGGCGTGGGCCAACTCGAACCGCTCCAGGAGGTCGTCGGCCCGCTTTCGGATGACGTCCTTCGGCAGGTGGTACAGCCGTCCCACCAGCTCCAGGTTCTCCCGGCCGGTGAGGGTCTCGTCCACGGCGGCGAACTGCCCGGCCAGGCCGATCGAGGCCCGGAGCTGTTCGGCGTGGCGCACGACGTCGTAGCCGGCCACGGTGGCCCGACCCCCGTCGGGCTGGAGCAGCGTGGTGAGGATGCGGACGGCCGTGGTCTTCCCCGCGCCGTTCGGTCCGAGCAGACCCAGGACCGACCCCGCGGGGACGACGAGGTCGATGCCGTCGAGGGCCACGACGTCGCCGAAGGACTTCCGAAGCCCCTCGACGCGGATGGCTGCTTCGGTCTGGGACATCACCCGCACCTTTCGCTCGATCCTGTGTCCTTCAGACGTCCCTCACGTCCCTGACTCATCGGACGGGCAGGGTACCGACGGATACTTTGGGATGTCAACCTTCCGAGGCACAAAGCGTCTTGGTAGAATCCCCGAGGCATGGGCAGCTCATCGAGGGGGCCGACCCCGTCCGCCGACGACACCTGGGAGCTCGTGTTCCGGCTGTCATGGATGATGCGCGAGCACTTCCTGTCCACCGCGCGTGTGTTCGACCTGTCCCCGCCCCAGGCCGGGGCCCTGCAGCAGCTGGATCCCGACACACCCGTCCCCATGGGCGAGCTTGCCGTGGCCCTGCACTGCGACGCCTCAACGGTCACGGGATTGGTGGACCGGCTGGAATCGCGGGGCCTGGTGGAACGGAAGGCGTCGCCCCGGGACCGGCGGGTGAAGGCGCTGGCCCTCACGGAGGAGGGGCGACAGGTCCGGGATCGGTTCCGCGAACGCATGAGCGAGGCGCCGGGAAGGATGGCGGCGCTGTCACCGGAGGACCGGCGGGCCCTGCACGACATCCTGAGCCGGGCGCTCGCCTCGGTCAGGCCGCCGGACCCGGGCGGGATTCGTCATGATGAGTCGGAACACGCACCGTCGAGGAGGCCGTAGGTGGACGACAAGGACGTCATCGACCGCATCAACGAGCTGGCGCACGAGGAACATCAGCTGTTCGAACGGGCCTCGAAGGAGCCGGGCCTGTCCCCCGGCGAGCACGATCGAATGAAGTTCCTGGAGGTCCAGCTCGACATGTGCTGGGACCTCCTGCACCAGCGCCGGGCCCGCCGCAACGCCGGTCTGGACCCCGACGAGGCCCGGGTCCGCGACGCCGACACCGTCGAGGGCTACGTCGACTAGCGAATCCCTGGACCCTGCCGCCGGCACCCACACCCGCGGCTTCACCGAACGAGCGGCCGCCCCGGTGACCCAGGCGTCCGAGCCCACGGCGCCCTCCCCGGCGGCGACGGCGAACGACGGCGCCGAACCTCCACCCATGCCGGGCCAGCCAGCGGGGTGCTGATCCGGCCCGGGATTCACCCTCCGGCCTGAAGGGACTTCAGGTGCTCCAGGACCTCGGCGGGGTGCGCCGGGATGTCGGTCACGCGGTAGGCCTTGCGGATCACGCCGTCGGGGTCGATGAGATAGGTCCGGCGCTTCGCGTACTCGGGGCTCTGCTCCTCCGGGTGGCGTCGGGTCTCGTAGGCGACACCGGCCACGCGGTCGACGTCGGAGAGCAGGCGGAACGGCATCCCGTTCTGGCGGGCGAACTCCCTGTTGTCCTCGGGGGTGTCGAACGACGCGCCGAGAAGCACGGCGCCGGCCTGTTCGAACTCGGGGGCTCGGTCACGGAACCCCTGGCCCTCCAGCGTTCACCCGGCGGTGAACGCCTTGGGGAACCACCAGAACACGAGCCAGGTCCCGCGGAAGTCCGCCAGCGAAACTGGGTTTCCGTCCTGGTCCGGGAGCGTGAAGTCCGGAGCGATGTCTCCTTCGGCCAGCATGGATGGGGAGTCTACGTGCCCTCAGGATTGCGCCACGCCGGGGATGGTGCCGCGGCGGTCGGGCGGCGCCTTCCGTTCGTAGCCCCACTGGCCGGAGAGGCGCTCGGTGCCGGTGGTCTTCTCCAGACCCTCCGAGGCCATCCGAAGCGCCTCCACCACCCCGGGGACCAGCACCAGGTGCCCGGCGGCGTCCCGGGGCATGTGCCAGCGGTACTCGTGTAGCGTCCCCAGTTCGATCATGGCCTCCCGGACGTCCGACCACATCGAGCGCAGCCGGTACAGCAGCGCCACCAGGCCGGACGTGGCGAAGAACGAGTACGGCTCCAGGGTGAACAGGTGCTCGCGGAGCGCGTCCTCGTCGTCGAACCGCGCGATCTCTCCGGCGAGGTCCTCCGTATCGCTTCGGGCCGTGCACACCACGGCCTGCGGACGGAGGTCGACGAACCCCCCGACCGCCACGTGGTAGTCGCGGAGGTCGTCGAACGAGGCCCCCGGCACCGCCGATTCCTGCCGTGAGCGAAGATGGCGGTCCACCGACGCCGCGTCGGTGACCAGGAGGTCGAGCGGCGCCACGTAGTACCCCGTCCGGAGCCACGTCCGGCCGTCGCGTTCGTAGACGAGGGCCGAGCCCAGCGACGTCACCTGCCACACGGCACGCAGGACCTCTCCCAGCACCTCCAGGAGCGCCCGCTGCCGCTTCGGGAACAGGGCATGCTTGCGCGGCGGGGTCAGCCGCATGAGGTCCTCGGGTTCGTCGGCGGAGACCAGCGTGGCGAGCCCCGCGGTCAGCGAGGCCACGTCCCACGCGGCCACGTCCTCGAACGTCAGCTCCCGGGAGCGCTCCACGAAGAACGCCCGGGCGTCGAACCGGTCGAGGTCCACGTACGGGTCGACGGCGTCCACGTCGAGCGTTCGCAGGCGGTGCAGCAGGATCAGCAGGGCCAGCGTGTGGAGCTCACCCTGGTGCTTGGCCGAACCCAGGTCCTGCAGGGCCATGGGTTCCAGGCCCGACATCTGGGTCGCCCGGAGCGCCGGCTGGGCCAGGAAGTCCAGGACCTGCCGGCTGTTGTCGGTCTCGTCGTAGTAGCAGACGTTCCCGGGGAACCACGGCCGGAGCCGGTCGTCGCCGAGGAGTGCCACCGTGGCCAGCATCAGGCCCAGCTCGCTGGCACTGGCCACCCGCATCACTCGGTACAGCGCGTCGGCGTTCGCCACGCTGAAGAACCCGTTCTCGCCGCTGCGGATGGCGTAAGACGGGATCACCGGATCGCCCCGTTCGAACGTGGCCGGCCCCGGCTCGGGGGAGTCCCACGCCACCGTGAGCGGGCGGTACACCCGCAGGATCTGCCGGGCCGGCACCGGGCGCCCGGCGGCCCGGCTGGCCCGCGACTCCGCCGGCTGGGACTCCCGCGATCCCGGGAACACCTCGGCCTCCGCATCGAACAGGAGGCGGCGGACACCCCGGTGCAGCGGGATCTCGTCGCGGACCCGAACCTCGTCGATCCCGATGGCCGCGGCCGTGATCAGGACCTTGAGGCCGGCCCGGGAGTACAGGTCCGTGAGCTCGCCGGCGAACCTGACCTTCTCCCCCACCCGGGTGTCCTGCGCCGCGTGGGAGAACCCCGTTCGGATCTCCGGGCGTGCGGATGGCCGTTCGGGGTCCTGGTCGTACATGCCGCCGACCCCGGTGGTGTGCGCGATGAGGACCTCGTCTGCGAGGTCGCCCTTCACCTCCAGGAGGTCGTCGCGGATGGCCTCCACGAACCGCTCCTTGAGCCGTTCCAGCCGTTCGTCGCCGAACCCCTCGACGTGCTGCACGGCGAGCCCCAGCTCGTCCTGGTGGTACGCGACGAGGCTCGGCACGGGGATCCCCATCACCACCGAACGGAACCGGGGGCGGCCGTCGAGGTGCTCCGATGCGTAGCGCCGGAGGAACTCGCTGAACGGCCGGGCCGACGACACCGCCTTGGCCAGCGCCTCGAACACGGCGTCGGCGTCGGCGGCGAGGCCGGTCCCGATCGACTCCAGGAACTCCCCGGTCACCCGGCGACGGTCCTCCTGTGGCGTCTGGGCGATGGCCCGGAGCCCCGGCACCGCCGAGACCTCGAACCGCTCCAGCGCCACGAACACGCCGCTCGAGGTGAGGAACCCCTTCCGGACCCGTTCGGGCAGCTGATCGCTCCCGTGGCGGGACTCGACGAACCGGAACAGCCGCCGGGTGAAGGCCTGGATCTCGTCGGCTGTGGTCCCGGTGGCCACCAGCACCGGCACGTCGTCGGGATCGGGCGGGGAGATGGCGAACATCTCCTCGTACATCGAGAGCATCTGCAGGACGGCCGTCCCCCCGACGGCGCCCGTCCCGCCGAGGAACATGTGCGCGTCGCGGTTCCGCTCCCCGGACCGGGCCGCATCCACCAGCCGGGGACCCAGCCGTTCCCGTTGGAACCCCACCCGGTTCCCCTCCGTTCGGGCCGCCGAGAGCAGTCTATCCGGGGAGCCTGCGGCCGAACCGGTCAGGTCGCAGCCGGCTGCGTGAGGCCGAAGGCCTTGGAGACGACGGGCTTGCGGAGCTTCCAGATGAAGCTGTCGTACCAGAAATGCAGGATGCCGAGCGAGTAGACCGTGATCGAGTACGCGTGGTCGGGGAGGTGGGTGCCCATTCCCTGGTCCATCTCGTAGATCAGGCCGAGGAAGGCCGCCAGGAACACCACCCGGCCCCACGTCGTGTACGTGAGCTTGCCGAGGAGCGTGGTGGTGTCGCGGGTCTTCGCGTACCGGCTCTGCATGGTCTTGTACACGACGACGAAGTACTCGATGGCGTGCGCGGCCACGTACGCGATGAAGCCGGCCAGCGGGTCGTAGGCGATCGAGGCGATCAGGAGCAGCGACGAGACCTGGTACACCCACTTCGCCCGGTTCGCCTGCGCCAGGTTGTCCCGCTCCTGGCGCACCACCAGGACCGTGAACACCGCGGCGATCGCGAGGGCGGGGCCGAGGAGCCACAGCGCGTACGGACGGACGCCGGCGAGGTCCCTGATGGCGTTCGCGTTCGTGGAGTCGAGCATCACCCGGGCCAGCTGGTCGAGGACCTTCGGCGTGCTCCCCACGATCACCAGCGCCGCGACCATCCACGAGAACAGCACACCGCGGTCCAGCCGGGCCGAGCCGAACCCGGCCTTCCGCCCGTAGATCCGAGACAGCCCGTAGCGCTGCTGGAGCGTGTGCACGGTGTTCCAGATCGCCGCGATCGGCACGATGACCCACAGGTCGAGCAGCACGGCGATCGTGATCAGCCCCACGGCCACCAGGGGGCTCCACGTGAACAGTTTCCGGCGCAGCTCGAACTGGCGCTTGTCCCCGTACACCAGCGCCAGCGTGAGCGGCTGGTGGAGCAGTGACAGCACGAACGCCCCGTTGAACAGCACGTTCAGCAGGTGGTCGTTCCCCTGCCGGCCGGTCAGCCAGTGCGCCCCGAGGAACAGCGGCACCCAGCACAGGGCCACGAACAGGTCCGCCCGGGCCCCGTAGATCCACCCGAAGCGCGACGGCGCCGCGGTGGGCGGCGCCGTCGTGGCCGGCGCCTTGACCGGCGCCGTGGTGCTCCTCCCCACCCGTCTCTCCCCTGGCCGAGGACTTCGCGCGAGAGCGTACCGCCGGAGCGGGCGTGTGCTCAACAGTCGAATGTTCGCCGGCGGTTCGGCCTGTCCTCAGGCGGCGAGGCGGTCCAGTGCTTCCAGGTCGTCGTCGGCGAGGTGGAGCTGGGCGGCGGCCACGTTCTCCTCGAGGTGGGCCACCTTCGACGTGCCGGGGATGGGGAGCATGACCGGCGATCGCTGGAGGAGCCAGGCCAGCGCGACCTGGCCGGGAGTGGCCCCCAGGCGCTCCGCGGCCTGGACCAGCCGGGAGCCGGGCTTGGCCAGGTCGCCGGCGGCGAACGGGTACCACGGGAGGAACGCCAGGCCGTCGGCCTCGCATCGCTGCAGGACGTCCTCGGGGCCGCGGTCGCTCACGTTGTAGCGGTTCTGGACCGAGACCACGTCGACCAGCCCACGGGCCTGTTCGAGCTCCGCCACGGTCACGTTCGACAGGCCGATGTGGCGGACCTTCCCCTCGGCCTGGAGCTCCTTGAACGTCCCCAGCGACTCCTCGAACGGGACCTTCCGGTCGGGCCGGTGGAATTGGTACAGGTCGATGCGGTCCACCCGGAGGCGCTGCAGCGACCCCTCGCAGGCCTTGCGGATGTGGCTCGGCGTCCCGCGGGCGTGCCACTTCCCGGGGCCGGACCGGACCAGCCCGGCCTTCGTCGCGATCACCAGGTCGTCGGGGTACGGGTGGAGGACCTCGGCGATGATCTCCTCGCTCACGCCCGGGCCGTAGGAGTCGGCGGTGTCGATGAAGTTCACCCCGAGCTCCACCGCCCGGCGGAGGACCCGGATGCACTCGTCCCGGTCGGCCGGCTCTCCCCAGATCCCCGGTCCGGTGAGCCGCATGGCCCCGAACCCCATCCTGTTCACCGTCAGGTCGCCGCCGATGGTCACCGTGCCGGCCCCGGCCGCCGGCTTCGTCGCCTCCGTCATCCGCTCGCCTCCTCGTCCATAACGTTCCCAACCGCGGCGACCGCCCACGCCTTCCCGGGTTCACCGAGCAGGATGTCGAGCACGGCATCCGTGTACGACAGATCGGGGAGCACGGCGTCGGCGCCGATGTCGTGGAGGTCGTCGAACGGGATTCGGCCGGTGGCCACCAGCAGGCACCGTGCCCCACCGGCCCGTGCACAGGCCAGGTCGCGGGCCGTGTCGCCGATCACCCACGTCGCCGCCGGCGTCGAGCCGTACCGCTCGCGCACCCGGTCCACGGCGACCGGGACCAGCAGGTCCCGTTCCTGATGGTCGCTGCCGAACGCGCCCACGTCGAGGTCCAGGAACCGCTCCAGGCCGAACGCCGACACCTTCACCCGGGTGTTCACCGCGAGGTTCCCGGTGAGCACGGACTGGACCACCTCGGCCCGGGCGTGGAGGCGTTCCAGCAGCTCCAGGACGCCGGGGTGCACCCGCCCTTGCATGGCGATCCGGTCGCTTCCCGCCGCGACGTGCTCCGCCAGCGCGGCCAGGACGTCGGGGAGGAGCTCCCCTGCCGTTGCGCTCCCGAGGCCCTCTCGCTCCAGGATCTCCAGGGCGATCAGGGGATCGGTCTTCCCGCTCATCTGCACGCCGCTGTCGGGGACCTCGCGCCCGAGCACGGCGCCCGCCGCCGCGAAGAACGCATCCCGCCCCGTGGGCCCCGCGGACAGCAGCGTGCCGTCCACGTCCCACAGGATCAACCGCCGGATCGGCACGTGCCCGTCGGTTCCCACGACGAACAGCGTACGAGGGCCCGGCCGTCGAGGGCCCGTTACTCCGAGGAGGAGCGGAGCGAGAAGAAGCCGATGGGGTGGAAGCGGTCGCCCACCCGGAACAGGATCTTGCCCAGGTAGCGGCCCGGCGCGATCTGGACCAGCTCGTCGAGGATGCGGCGGATCAGGAAGCTCGGGTTGGCCTCGAAGTCGTAGTCGATCTTGAAGACCTCGATGTCGGGGTCGGCCTTCCCCGGCGCCACCCGGTTCCGGAACGGGAACGCCTCCACTGATCGCACGGTCTGCGTCTCCGGCGTGTAGCCCGGCCACACGGCTTTCATGGGCAGGCGGACGTTCGGCTGGAACCGGTTCACCCCGGTCATGGTGTCGGGGTCGAACACCTTGCCCTTCCAGGGCATCCACAGCTTCGCGATGCGCCGGATGGCCCCGTCCAGCGATGGCTGGATCAACGTGGCGAGGAGGCGACCGGGCTGGAATCCCTGGGGCAGGGGGCTGGGGGCCGTTCCGGAGCGGAAGATCTCGTCGAACCGGGCCAGCACGGCGGCGCGGGTGAAGGCCGGGTTCAGCCGGTCGGCCAGGATATCGACCTCCCGCGGGTCGTCCCGGATGTCGGCGATGTCGACGGCTGGCTGTGCGCTCATGTCGTTCCCCTCCCTCACAGATGGTACGGCGGAGTGCATCCCCAACGGAAGCCCGGGACGGCTGAAGGGATTCGCAGCGGGTCGGCCTCCGGATGGGCGGGCGCCATCCCAGATGCTAGCGAAGCTTCGCCGCCAGCGCGGAGAGACGCTCCCCGGTGACCGGGGAGCCGTGGCCGGGAACGATCTTCGACGCGGCCAGTGCCGCGATCCGGTGGATGGACTCCCGATTCCGCTCCGGGTCCTGGGTCACCCGCCGCCACGAGGGCCGGAGCGGCCCGAGGTGCCAAACGAGGTCGCCCACGAAGATCGTGTCCAGGTCGGGGGCGTGCACCGCGATGTGCCCGGCGGTGTGGCCGGGGGCCGGGAGCGCGACCAGGCCTCCATCGAGATGCTCGGGCTCGGACACGGCGCGGTCCACCGGCAGCCGCGGGTACCGCGTGAGGCTCTCGTACACGGTCCTCATGACGCGGTCCACCGGCCGGGGGTACTCGCCGGTCCCCTCGATGACGGCCACGTCCTCGGCCCCGGCCACCACCATCGCTCCGGTGGCCTCCTTCAGGGCCTTCGCGTCCCCGGCGTGGTCGCCGTGGCAGTGGGTGAGCACGATCTGCCGCACGTCCTCGGGCTTCCGCCCGGCCTTCTCCAGCGCGTCCAGGATGCGCTTCGCCGAACCGGCGATCCCGGTATCGATGATCGACAGCACGCCGCGGTGCTGCACCAGGAACAGCGAGACGGCCTCCTTCACCCCGCCGTTCACCCGAACCACCGGCTGGCCCACGCGGGGAGCCTGCCGTCTCCGGGCCCGGGGCGCAAGCCGGGGCCCGGGCCGATCCCGCCGCGGGGGCCACGGCGTATCACCGGCCGATGGCTGCGAGGGGCCGTCGAACACGGCGACCGGCCGGAACGAGGTGGGTTCGGGCCCCGGGACATCGTGTTCGCGGGAGACGAGCTGTGGGTCGCCGAGTTCGACGACGACGCGGTCTCCCGGTTCCGGCTCAGCGCGTGACCGCCCGGCGGCCCGGCCCGGCCCCGGCGCCCGGTTCGAAACCGGCCACAATGGGTGACGTGGGCACCCGGCGAACCGAGCGGCGGCTGTTCCGGCTGAACGACGAGCTCCAGCGGCTCCGGCGGGAGGCAGAGCTGGCCGAGGGCGAGCTCCAGATGCACCGCCACCTGGCCGACGACGCCGAACGGGACGCGGTGGTGTGGCCGGGCGAGCGGACCGAGGCCCGCCAGGCCGCCAAGGACGTGACCCGGCTCCAGGCCGCCCTGGCCGACACCCACCGGAAGCTCGCGGTCGTCGAGGACAAGCGCCAGAAGTTCCTGGCCCGCCTGGGCGAGCCCCGCCGAACGACCGGGGCCTGAGGTCCCGGCCCCGGGTCGCGCAGGCCGCGCCGGGGGTCGCTCAGGCCGCGCCGCGGGTGAACGCCAGGTCGGCGATGTCGATGACGCCGTCCTGCGTCTGGTCGAACCGCAGCTCCACCCGGCGCACGTCGGTGAGGTCGACGCCGGCGAACGACGTCAGCGGGAACCGGACCTGGTTGAGGATGAAGTGCAGGGTCGGCCGCTTCAGCGCATCGTCGCCCACGGCGGACGCCGTCACCGCCGCCTCGTTCCCCGCCCCGTCGACGAGCGCAACGGCCAGGTCCTGGACGCCGACGCCGAACCCGGTCGGGTATCCCGTGTTGAAGGCGGTGCGGAGCTGCAGCGCGTCGAACCCGGACACGTCCCCGGTGCCCTCGGGAAGGTCGAACCGCACCACCCCCACCGGCTTCTCCCATCCGATCACGCCCTGCCCCATCCCGGGGAGGTGGACGTCCCGGTACCCCTCGGAGCCCGGAACGCAGGGCGACTGGAAGGTGTCGGCGCACCATCCGTACACCGACAACCCGTGGCTGGTCACGTCGCCGCCGAGGCGGTCCCGGCCCAGTCCGTTCGGTCCGGTGAACCGGTCCAGGTCCCGACGGCGGTCCGCGGTGTCGGGGGCCAGGTAGCTCACCAGGGTGCGCGCCGGCGCCGCGCCCGCGGGCGCCTCGACGCCGGTCCACACCGGATCCAGCGATAGCTCGCCGCCTACGTAGCGCCGGAAGAAGTCCACGACGTACGCCGACCCCACGTGCCGCTCCTCGCCGGAGCTCAGCCGGCCGGGGCACCGCCGGGTGCCGTCGTCGTACCCGCCCGGGTATCCGCCCCCCGGCGTCCACACCGTGTTGAAGAAGTCGTGGTTCGCGCCGAACACGGTGACGGTGTGCTTCGGCGTGGGGTCGCCCGGCACCCGGTACCTGGCGTCGTCGAAGAAATGCACTCCCTGCAGGTCCGACACGTCGCCGTCGCAGTACGGGAGCATCACCGCGAGCGGCACGCGGTTCACGGTTCGACGGGTGAAGTCCACCGGGGCCAGGGCCAGCACGGCGTCGATCCCGTACGGGTGCCGGCGGGCCCGATCCACGATGACGTGGTACACCGCACCCTCCCCGCCCCGGGAGTGGCCCATGACCCCGATCCGGCCGAGGTCGATCTTGCCGACGAACCGGGTCCCGAACGGCGCTCCGCCCACGTTGTTCCAACGGCGCCACAGGTCCACGTGGTGCTCCAGGAGCAGGCCCCGCTGGCGCATGCCAGTGTCGTCCACGAAGTTCCCGAGGACGTTCACACCGTTCGCGCTCACCGAGACCACGACGTAGCCGAATCCGGCCAGGCGACGCGCGATGTAGTCGTAGCCCCGATAGTTGGGAATGGGCGTCCACCCCGGCCGGCACGGCCACCGGTAGTCGACCCTCGTGCCCATGGAGCAGGTCACGTGGTTCCCGTGGAGGAACAGGACGAGCGGGAACGGACCGCCGTTCAGGCCCTTGGGGTAGTGCACGTCGGCCGTGACCTCGACCTTCCCGCGGAGGCCGGGTGGCAGGTACACCCGGTTGCCGAAGTGGTACTCGGCCCGCGCCACCTCGAACGGACCCTGGGCCAGCCGGCCAAACGCCACCCGTGACTGCGCGGACGGTGACGGGGCTCCGGATGGTGCGGACGCGTCGCTCGCTGGCGGAGCCTTGCTCTCCGGCCGGGCCGTGACGCTTCGCTCCAGGACGGCATTGCTCGGCGTCACCGTTCGCACGGCTTGGGTGCTGGGAACGGGGATGCCGTATCCGACCGGTTCGGTACCGGCGAACACCACGTACCGGAGGGCCCGCGGGGGGAACTCCCCAGCCACGCGAACGCGATACAGGGTCCCGGGCCCGCCGGGGCCTGCCGCGGTGACGCGTTCGACCACCAGCCCCGCCTCCCGGCGAACCACGGTTCCGGGGGCGGACATCGCCGCCGCCAGGACGCGCGGTGGAAGGGAGGGAACCGGCGCCGGCCGCGGCAGCGGCGTGGCCCGGATCCCGACCGTGCCCTGGCCCGCGATGGCCCTCCCACCGGCCGGCCCCGCCATCATCAGGACGCCGGCCACCAATCCCGCGAACGCTCTGCCCCGCATGGAATCCTCCCCCGTGATCGCGCCCGGCCGGCTCGCACCGGCCACCCCAGCCCTGCCGGAGTCTGTTCCTCGCGTGCCGGGACGGCAAGGATCGGACCCTTCCGCCTGAACAGACGCCACCGACGCCCCCCACGTTCCCCGCTGGGGCCAACGACGCTGAACCGATGCCGAAGGCCGGCGCTCGGACGCTGAGCCAGCGGGAGCTGAACCGGGCTCTCCTGGCACGGCAGCTGTTGCTGGAGCGGGCCCGCATGCCGGTCGCTCGTGCGCTCGAGCGGGTGGGCGGGATCCAGGCCCAGTACGCGCCCTCGATGTACATGGGGCTGTGCGCCCCGTCCGCAGGGTTCAGCGCTCACCCAGGCGGCGGAGGAAGGAGCCTGACGATGTCACCCGTGCGCCGAGGTCCCTGACGCGTTCGGCCAGGCGGGCGTCGGACGTGACCACCCGGATCGAGGTCGGATCCTCGTCGGCGGACACCATCTCGACGATCTCGTGGTCCGCGGCGTTCCGTCCTCGGCGGTGGGGGAAGGCCACCTCCACACCGTCGTGCGGGCCCGGCTCCAGATCGGGCGGCCTGCGGTCGAACACGACGATCACGTGACCCCCGGTCCGCGCCGCGAACGCCTGGAGCGTCCCGACCATCCGGTGCACGGCCCGATCGGGGTCGTTCCACCAGCGGTCCGGCCGCGAACCGATGACGTTCATCCCATCCACCAGCCACCGAGCTCGATCCGACATGACGCTCACGGCATCGTCCCACGCATGGAGCGGGCCTCGACCGCTGCGGATGATGAGGGACCCCCGCGGGCGAGAGGTGTCGCCCTCGAGCCGCGCGTCAGTTGCCGAAGCGGGCTGCGTCGCCGAGGTTGGAGTTGCCCTCGTAGAAGCCGATGTTCGAGACCTGGCGGGCGTGCGGGCCCCGGTACCGGACCACGTACAGGCCGTTGCGGACGTCCACGAAGTAGATCAGGCCGTTCCTGATGATCGGGTAGCTCCAGGCCACGACCTTGTTCTCGCCGGTGCTGAGGGCGGGGTCCTCGGTGACCACCGCCGCGAGCGGGGTCGGGGTGAACACGCCGGCCACGCGGGGGTGCAGCGGATCGGACAGGTCGATGGCCTGGAGGCCGTTCGAGTGCCAGGTCACGAACGCCAGGTACGGCAGCACCGTGGGGTTGTGCGAGGAGTAGCTGGTGAAGTAGGTGTTCAGCGGATCCTGCCCGCCGCCGGCCGTTGCAAGTTGGGCGTCGGTGGGGATGTCGCACACGAACCACTGCCGCTGGGAGGCCGTCACCGGCCCACCACTGCTGCAGTAGTCGGGCCGGTTCTCGTTCGTCCGGTACTCGCTCACGACCTTCGGGTGGGCCGCATCGGAGACGTCCAGCACGCGCACCCACCCCCACGGGCAGCCGTGGTCGTAGCCCGTGATGGGGTCGACGAAGTCGCCGTAGACCTCGTCGGTGGTGAACGCGTAGTGCGTCCCGGGGATCTTCACGGCGGAGTGCGTGCCCGGGTTCCCCCAGGACGGGTGGCCCGGGGTGTTGAGGAGCCCGATCTTCGGGTTGGCCCCCGCGTCGGCGAGCTGGGACGTGTCGATGATCAGGAGTCCCCCGCCGAGGTACGCCAGGTAGGCCCGGCGGCCGTTCGGCGTGAGGGCCAGCGAGTGCAGGCGGACGTCGTTCGCGTCCCGGAAGGCCGCCGGGAACCTGTCGTTGGGGTTCCACCGGACGATCTCGGGGAACACGCCCTGGCGGGCCTTCGAGATGTCGGCCACGATCAGGTTCGGCTGAGTCGTGCTGCTGGTGGGGGTGGTGAAGTACAGCAGCGCCCGGCCGGCGTGGACCGTGTCCACCCACAGGTACATCTCGTGGGGCGTCCGCGAGGGCGTGTACGTCGAGACCAGCGTGGGGTTCGCCGGGTCCGATAGGTCGAAGAAGTTGAACGAGCTCACCTGCGATCCGGTCGCGTCGGCCGGTGACGCGCAGGCGTGCAGGATCGCGCTGCACTGGAAGTTCATCACGATGAGGAGCTTCTGCTGCGGCCACACCCGGAGCTCGCGGGAGGTCGACGTCGGCAGGCCCTCGTCCGGTGGACCGATCTCGTTCACCACGGCGGGGTTACTGGGGTTGGCCACGTCCACCACCAGGACGCCCGCGTGCGGGTGGGTCCCGTCCGTGCGGCTCCCGATGTACAGGTAGTGCCCGTACATCGCGGGCGCGGCGTTCATCCCACGGCTGAACAGGTCGTTGTGCCCCACCAGCGAGAACCCGGCGGCCGGCTGGGTCGACCCGGCATGTGCCGGCCACGACGCGAACAGGCCGAGGACGAGGGCGAACGAGACCAGGGGTACGACGGCGCGGCGGCGCATGAGGAACCTCCCGGGTGCGGGCAACGGGCTTCGACGCTCGTGTTTCCCCGCCCCGGCAGGATGAAACCTCCGGACTGCCGACCGTGGGTCAGGTCGCGAACGAGTACAACCGCTGCGGCGTCATCACGAGCAGGCGATCGCCCACCACGAGCATCCCGTTGACCGCGCGCCCGATGTGCCAGACGCTGGCCGGGGAGCACGCCCGGTCCCCGCGGGCGCAGTCCTCGTAGAACGCATAGACGTCGCGCTTGCCGCTCACGTACACGCGGCCGCCCGCCACCAGCGGCGCCGACTTGTTGCCCCGGTGCTCCCAGTGCCAGACGGCGTGGCAGCCTTCCGGCCGGTCGCAGTTCGCACGGAACGCGTACACATGGCCCCCGTAGTCGCTCACGAACACCCGGTCCCCGTCGATCGCAGGGGCCCGGAAGAAGCCGCCCGGGGGGTGGGAGCGCCACAGCGGCTCGCATCGGTCCCCGCTGCTGCCGCATGTGGCGGGATACCGGTACAGCGAGGTCCCGCTCGTCACGAACAGCGAGCCGTCGTGTTCGACCGGGGTCCCCAGGAAGGGGTCGTATGCGCCGTGTCCCTCCCGCGTGTCGTCGCGCCAGAGCGGAGCGCAGACGGAATCCACCGGGGCGCAGTCGAGCGGGAACGCCATCAACACGTTCAGGCCATCGCGTCCCATTGCTGTCTGCGAGACGACGTACACGCGGTCGTCGCCGATCACCGGTCCCCCACCGAACCCGACGACGTTCGGGAACAGGCCTCGCCAGGTGGGAACGCACCGTCCACCGTCCGTCCGGCACCGCAGCGGGTACACCGAGAGCCCCCGGCCGGTCGCGACGAAGACCCGGTCGCCCACGATGACGGGCGTTCCCGGAACGCGGCCGATCTGCCCCTTCCACAGCGGGGCGCAGACCCCGCCGTCGTTCGCACACCCCTCGGCGAACGCGTAGATCCGGCCGGGGTTGGCGCCATGCGTGTCCCCGATCTCCGTCGTCGAGGACACCACGACGACGCCGTGGCCCACTGCCGGAGGCGAGAGGAAGTTCGCGCTCGGATCCAACGGATACGGGCCGGTCTCCAGCGGGGGCCACAGGTTCTCCGTCATTCCGGTCCACATCGGCCGGCACCGGCCGCGGCACCCCTCGTCGAACGCGAAGAGGCGGTCGGACGCGACGTACACGACCCCTCCGGACACGGTGTCACCGCCCACGCGGCCGCCCGTCCGCGCCCACCAGACCGGCCGGCAGCGGCGGGCGCAGTCGAGCGGGAACGCGGCGATCCGGGGACGGGCATCGGTGCCGCCGAGGACCAGGACGAGGTCCCCGTCGACCACCGGTTGGGACTCAGCGTGAAAGAGCGCGGTCCACTGCGGCGCGGGCGACGAGGGAACCCGGGTGCCGCCCGACGCGGCAGCGATGAGCGGACAGCAGGAGACAAGCAGGAGCAGCCTGAGGAACCGGTTCACCGCCGCCCTCCCTCAGTGCAGCGCAAGGAGTTCCTCGATCTCGGCCGTTCGCAGGAACCGGTCGCGGGCCGGTTCGTCGAGGCCCTTCGCGAACTCCTCCACGGCCGTTCGAGCGACGTCGGCGGCCGCGCTCGCGGCGTCGTCCTCGCCCAGCGCGAACCTGACGCGGGCCAGCTCCGCCGCGGCGCGCCACCGGAGCCCGAGGTGGCCGATCCGCCGTGACAGGTCGAGGGCCTGCTTGATGTGGGGAGCGGCCTCGCCGGGACGGCCGGCCGCCCCCAGGGCCTGTCCCAGGACGATCCTGGACATCGCCATGTACTTCCAGCGGGGGAGCACGGCGGCCTCCTCGACCGACGCCGTGGCCATCTCGATCGCGTCGTCGGTTCGCCCGGCCGCCAGCGCCACCGCGGCCTGCGCCTCGGCCAGCCGGGTCGAGAACAGCTGCCCGTGGAGGCCCTTCGTCGCCCGGGCCATCTCCCACAGCCCCGGTATGGCCTGCTCGGCCCGTCCGACCTGGCCCTCCGCGAGGTCGAGCAGCATGATGTCGATGGCGGCGCTGCCGATGCCCGGCGGGAACGCGGCCCGCCGGGCCAGGTCGGCCCCCTCCTCGCTCAACCGGCGGGCCTCGGAGTGGTCCATGACCAGCTCCCGCACGGTGCCCGCCCACATGTTCATCGAACGCGAGGAGAACCGGGGGAGGCCCTCCCACTCCAGACCCAGCGACACCGAGCGTTCGAACCACCGGACGGCATCGGACATCCGGCCGCCCACGGCCAGGGCCATCGCCACGTGCGCCATCGACTGCGTCGTGGACTCCAGGGACTGGACCTCCAGGCCCAGGTCGACGGCTCGTTCCGAGTGCGTCGCCGACTCGGCGAACTGGCCCCGCCAGTAGGCGTACAGGCCCAGGAACATCACCGCGAACGCGTAATCGGGATCGCGCGCTCGCACGCCCTCGGGCCACGAATCCACGGCACGCTGTGTGATGTCCATGGCGACGTCGAGATGTCCCTGCATGGCCTCGGCGGTTCCCAGCAGCGTCAGGGCCCGGGCCTTCATCACGGGGTCCCCGACGGCCTCCGCGGCCTCCGCGGCCGCCGGAGCGAACCGGTGGACGCTGTCGTGATCCACCATGGTCACGGCGGCGTGGGCCCGTTCGACGAGGGCCTCGGCCCGGTCGGTTCCCTCCAGGTGCGGGAGAGCCGCCTCGAGGTCCTCCACGGCGAGGGCGTGGACCCCCGCCGCCGCATGGGCGCGGGCCCGCAGGAGCCTGATCCCGGGCGCCCGGTCGGCCATCCCCGCGCCGTCCAGCAACGCGAGGGCCCGGGTCAGGAGCTCGGCGGCCTCCACCTTCGCCCACGCCCGGGACGCGTGGTCTGCGGCCACCAGCAGGTAGTCGACGGCGCGGCGGGCGTCCGCCCCCTCCTGCCAGTGGTGGGCCAGGAGTGCCGCCATCTCGGAGGTCCGTTCGCCCAGGCGCTCCTCCAGCCAGGCGGCCACGGCGGCGTGCTGGACACGGCGCGTCGCCTTGGGGACGATCCCGTAGGCGATCTCGCGGATCAGGGCGTGCTTGAACGAGAACTCCTCGGCGCCGGGGATGCTCGATGTGGTGGCCCGCCGGATGAGTCCCCGGGACTCCAGGCGCTCGAGTGCGTCGCCCGGGACACCGGAGGTCCCCGGCCCGGACAGTGCATCCACCGCCCCGTCCCAGAACACGTCCCCGACCACGGAGGCGTCCTGGATGACCCGGCGCTCCGGCCCGGGGAGCAGGTCCAGGCGCGCGGTGATGATGGCCTTCACGGAGGTCGGCAGCTCCTCGTGGTCGTCCTCGTGCCGCCCGGCGACGGTCGCCGCCAGCTCCTCCAGGAACAGTGGATTGCCCCCGCCGGCGCGGACGAGACGGTCGGCCGCGCCCACGGCCGTGGAGCTGAGGAGCAGGCCGGCGAGCTCGCGGGCGGCTCCGTCGGGCAGCGGCTCCAGCGTCACCGCGGTGTAGGCGGGCTGCCCGGCCCCCCACGAGGGCTGGTCGTCGAGGAGCTCGGGGCGGGTCGTGCACAGGACCATCAGGGGCACGTCGTGGACCCGCGAGGAGACGGCGCCCATGAGATCGAGCTCGGTCTGGTCCGCCCAGTGCACGTCCTCGAACACCAGCATCGTGGGCCGCTCCCGGGCCAGCGCGGCGACGAACTTCCGGATGGCGAGGAAGATCCCGGGGCGGTCGGTCGAACCCTCCCCCTCGTCGATGCCCACGGCGACGGCCAGCTTGGCCACCACGTCCGGCTCCTCCGTCCCGAACAGCGAACGGACATGCTCCGCCACCAGGGTGCGGGCTGCGTCCGGATCCATGCCCAGGTCCAGGCCGGCCAGCGACCGAACCTGCTCGGCAAACGCCCCGTAGCCCGACCCTCCGCCGTACGGCAGCGACCTGCCCACCAGGATCCGGGCGCCGTCGACGGCGACCCGCGTGGCCACCTCCCGGGCCAGGCGGCTCTTGCCCATCCCCGGCGGCGCCACCAGCGTCACCAGGTGCGGGCGCCGTTCGTTCATGGTCCTCGACCACAGCCCGAGGAGCAGCTCCAGCTCGGCGCCCCGGCCGATGAGCCGCGCGCGCATTCCCACCTCGCGATGGGCCGGCGCCGCCATCGGCTCAAGGGCCCGCCACGCCTCCACCACGTCCTGCTTGCCCTTCGCCGTGACCGGATCCACCGGCTCGAACCGGATCGTCCGGTGGGCGGCGCGATGGGTCTCGGAGCCCACCAGGACCTCGCCGGGGGCCGCCGAGCTCATCAGGCGGGCCGCCGTGTTCGTGGTGTCGCCCATGACCGTGTAGTCGCGGCGCTCGCGGGGCCCGACCTGCGCGGCCATCACCTCGCCCGTGTTCACCCCCACGTGGACGCTCAGGGGGATCCCGCCCGGCGCGAGGCCGGACGAGG
>Ga0137369_10001605_pt1 | contig 22776 bp, 26 predicted proteins | sample SagtaG_12_FD_104918 | JGI IMG/M metagenome (GOLD analysis project Ga0137369, IMG submission 104918) | Vadose zone soil microbial communities from Sagehorn Ranch, Mendocino, California, USA - Sage1_L_113_16 metaG | ecosystem: Environmental > Terrestrial > Soil > Vadose zone | place: USA... | reverse complement strand
GGCTGTGCGGACAGGTCCTCGCGTTAGCGTGCAACTTCATCCGGATCCCCTCCTTGGAGCTGGTGGCTTGGCAGCTCCAGCCTCCAAGGAGGCCCGGATGGAACAACGCTCTCAGGAACTACATCTAGGCGACAAGCAGGCGGTCGCGCGCGGCGTAGTACGCCTCGAAACGGCCCGTCGGCGTGCGGAGCCAAGCCGTCAGCTCGTCCTCGAAGGCGACGATCTCGGGCCGGAGTACGAGCATCTGGTACTCGACGAACCGGCGCCTGTCGCAGCTATGCGCCTCGTCGTGATCCTCCGGAACTGGTGCGCCGCAGTCGGGACAAGGATGGAACTGGGACTGAGGGTAGTAGGCGAACACTGCCCCTTGAACGCCAGAAAGGCAGGGCTGGTTACGGTTTCAGGCCGCGCCTAGTACGGTTTCCCGGTGCTGCTGACGGTCGATGTGGGCAACACCCAGACCGTTCTTGGGCTCTACGAGGGGGAGCGTCTGCACGATCACTGGCGCGCGGCAACCGACCCGGAGCGGACCGGTGACGAGCTCAGCGTGCTGGTCGGGGGTCTACTCGATCCTGACGAAGTCGACGGAATCTGCCTTGCCTCGACCGTGCCGGCGCTCGTCCGCGCGTGGGAAGACCTTGCAGCGCGCTGGGCGGGGGCGCCGCTGCTCGCCGTCGGTCCGGGCGTGAAGACCGGCATCGCGATTCGCTATGACGACCCGCGCGAGGTAGGGCCCGACCGGATCGTCAACGCGGTTGCGGCGAAGGAGCGCTATGGCGCGCCATGCATCGTCGTCGATTTCGGCACCTCGACGAACTTCGACGTCGTCTCCGCCGAGGGGGAGTACGTCGGGGGTGTCCTCGCCCCGGGCATCGAGATCTCGATGGATGCGCTCTTCGCGAGGGCCGCGCGGTTGTTCCGAATCGACTTCACGACTCCGGAGACGGTGATCGGGAAGACGACCGGGACGGCGCTGCAGTCCGGTCTCGTCTACGGCTTCACGGGGCAGGTGGACGAGATCGTCACGCGGATCCGCGGCGAGCTCGGGGTCGACGCGCGCGCAGTTGCCACCGGCGGGCTCGCCGACCTGATCGCGCCGCACTCGCACACGATCGAACGCGTCGACCCGTGGCTGACGCTCGAAGGCCTGCGGCTCGTCTGGGAACTGAACCGCTCCGCGCCTAGTTGAGCGACGGGTTCTCCGGCATCGTCGCCAGCAGGCGGAACTGCCCGCCCTTGCGCCGGAGCACCGACGCCCACAGATCGCTTCGATTGCCAAAGACGTCCTCGATCTGCGGACGCGCCACGATCCAGGACGGCTCGTCAAGCTCCAACTCGAGCTGCCCGGCCGACCAGCCGGAATAGCCGGCGAACACTCGGCGCCGCCGGGTCGCCGTGAGCATTTCGTCCGGATCGAGCTCCGCCGGCATCAGCCCTACGTCCTCGAAGACGATCGTTCCTGCAGCGTCGGGATCGTCCCACTCGGCGAGCACGCAGACAGCCTCCGGCTGGACCGGGCCGCCGAACGAGATGGTCGCCCCGGGCTCGACCAGTCCGGAGAGAGGCGGTACCGCCTCGGCGACCTCGGTCTCCGACTGCCGGTTGAGCACGAGCCCGATCGTCCCGTCGTCGTCGTGCTCCACGATGAGGACGACGGTACGGCGGAAGTTCGGATCCAGCAGCCCGGGCGAAGCGATCAGAAGCCTGCCCCGCAGGGACGGCACCTAGTGCCCCATCCAGCGGGGCACTAGCCGCCGCCGTAGATCGAGATCGGCATGTCCTCCAGGAGCACCTCGTCGACGACCGGTTGCTCCGCCTCGACGCGCTGGAGGACGAAGCGTGCGCCCGGCACCTCGCGGAAGAGGCGCGCCTCGACCTCGGCGACCGTCTCGAGCTGGACGAGCTCCTGCTTGAACGGGCGAGGGAAACGGCCGCGTCCGAGGTACCAGCCGTAGAACTTCTTCAAGAATCCGGTGGCGCGGCGCTCGCCGAGCTCGCGCACGGTCTCGCGCATGAAAAGGATCAGCTCGGCCACGACCTCGTCAGGCCAGGGCTCGCCGGGGTCGCCGAGCAGGATCTCCCGCAGCGCCCACGGGTTTCCCTGAGCGGCGCGTCCGACCATGACGGCGGCCGCTCCGGTCGTCGCGAGCACGGACTGCGCCTTCGCGCGCGTCGTCACGTCGCCCGACGCAATCACGGGCACGTCGACGAGCGAGACGAGCTCTGCCGTGAGCGAGTGATCCGCGACGCCCGTGTACATCTGTCGAGCGCTGCGCGGATGCAGCGTCAGGCACTGCGCGCCGGCTTGGACGAGCCGCGGCCCGACCTCGAGGCAGACACGCGACCCGTTCTCGAGCCCTCGACGCATCTTCACCGAGATCGGAACGGAAACGGCCCCGGCGACGGCCTCGACGATTCGCGCGGCGCGGTCCCCATCGTCGAGCAGCGTCGCTCCGGCGCCGGTCTTCGTCACCTTGCGGACGGGGCAGCCGAAGTTGATGTCCACGACATCCGCGCCGGCTGCTTCGACCATCTGCGCGGCCTCCGCCATCAACGCAGGCTCGGAGCCGAAGATCTGGATCGCCAGCGGATGCTCGTCCGCGGCCACCCGCAGGTAGCCGAGGGTCCGCTCGTTCCGGTGCTCGATCCCTGCGCAGGAGACCATCTCCGAGCAGACGAGGCCGGCCCCGAAGCGGCGGCCCTGACGGCGAAATGCCTGGACACTCACACCGGCCATTGGGGCCAGGACGACCCGCGTGGGAACCTCGAGGGGCCCCAGCTGCCAAGACTCCTGGAGGTTCACGGAATTTCGCTGGAAAACGGCTGCATAGACAGGAAAATGAGTGTAGCCCGTATCCGTTGACGTACCCTGCGGTCCGCGCTACCATTCGCGCCCGCTCGGGCGGCCACTTGCGCCCGGTTTTCCTTTTGGAGGAGCAGTTGTGAAGGACGTAATCCTCACCAAAGAGGGCTATCAGAAGCTCAAGGACGAGATCGAGTATCTCTCGACCGACAGGCGCCGTGACGTTGCGGAGCGGATCAAGACCGCCCGCGAGTTCGGCGACATCGCGGAGAACGCGGAGTACGACGACGCGAAGAACGAGCAGGCGATGCTCGAGGCGCGGATCGCGAAGCTCGAGGAGCGCCTGGCCGCCGCGCGCGTGATCGAGAAGCGCGACATCGCGAAGGACGTCGTGTCGATCGGCTCGCGCGTACGCCTCCGGGACGTCGACGCGAAGCAGACGGTCGAGTACCACATCGTGGGCTCGGCCGAGGCGAATCCGGCGGAGCACAAGCTCTCCAACGAGTCCCCGGTCGGTCAGGCGATCCTCGGCAAGAAGAAGGGCGAGACCGTCGAGGTGAAGACGCCTCGCGGGTCGCTCAAATACAAGATCCTGGAAATCAAGGCCGCTTAGCGGTTCTTGCGCGCGCCGTCGCGCGCGCGTTTCAACTCGACCCTGCCTGGATCTGGGTCTTCCCGGACGAGAAGCGCCGCGCGGCGATGCTTCCGTACCTCTTCGAGCGCGCGCTTCGCCTCGAGTCGCTGCGCGGGCACGTCGAGACCGCCGGCGGCGCCGGCGTGGCGATCTGGATCCCGCCGCGCGCCCCGCGGGCAACCATCGCGCAGATCCTTCGCTCGGGACTCGCATTTGCACCGCTCCGTCTCCGTCCAGGAGAACGCCTGCGTCTGCGTCGCTACCTCGCCACGTGCGCCGAGCTGCACCGCCGCGATCTCGCGGACAGCTGGTACCTCAGCGGCCTCGCCGTCGATCCGGAACGGCAGGGCGAAGGAATCGGTTCGTCGCTGCTCGAAGAGGGCCTGCGCAGGGGACGTGTCGGGCTCTTGACGAGCAATCGCGCGAACGTGCGGTTCTACGAGCGCTTCGGACTGCGAGTCGTCGGGGAGTGGTGGGACCGTGACGGCCCGCCGCGGATGTGGACGATGCTGTCGTGACGTCGCGGCGTATCCTCGCCTGAGTGTTCGAGCGGTTCACGGATCGTGCGCGGCAGGTGGTAGTCGAAGCCCAAGCTGAGGCGCGCCAGCTCAGGCACAACTACATCGGGTCCGAGCACATCCTCCTCGGCCTGCTCAATGTCGAGGAAGGGGTCGCCGGGCGAATACTGCTGCCGCTGGGTGTGACGGTGGAAGACGTTCGCGCGGATGTCGTCCGCGTCGTCGGCGAAGGCCCCGCAGTGACAACCGGTCAAATCCCGTTCACGCCGGACGGGAAGAAGCTCTTAGAGCTTGCCTTACGAGAGGCGCAGGCCGTCGGAGACCAGCACATCGGGACGGAGCACCTGCTCCTAGCCGTCCTTAGCGTCGAGAAGGGAGTCGTTCCGAAGATCCTCGAGCAACGCGGGCTCGCGCCCGAAACCATTCGGGGGAAGGTGACCGAGGCCCTTGCCGGGCCGCGCGACCCCCCGTTTCCGCCGGCTCCGCGCAAGCCGCTTCCGCCGATGCCGCCCGAGCTAGCCGCGGAGATCGAGCAAGTGCGCGAGGAGAAGAAGTCGGCGATCGATGCGCACGATTTCGAGCGCGCGGCCATGCTGCGTGACGAGGAGCGAAGGCTCATTGCCGTCGCGCGTGGCGGGCCGTTCAACCCGTCGCATTCTGGGGCGCCTATTCTCGGAGCCCCGACGTTCGAACGGTTCACCGAACGCGCACGTCAAGTCGTCGTCCTGGCACAGGACGAAGCGCGGGGTCTCAAGCACAACTACGTCGGGACCGAGCACATCCTGCTGGGCCTACTTCGGGAAAGTGAGGGTCTCGCGGCACGCGTCCTCGAGTCCTTCCACATGACGATCGAGGAGGTACGCGCTCAGGTGGCGCGGATCGTCGGTCATGCTGACGAGGTCACGACCGGCCACATCCCGTTCACGCCGCGCGCGAGCAAGGTCTTGGAGCTCGCGCTCCGGGAGGCGCTGTCGTTGGGACACAACTACATCGGCACCGAGCACATCCTGCTCGGGCTGGTGCGCGAGAACGAGGGTGTGGCGGCACGCATTCTGCTCGACTTCGACGCCGACGCGGAGAAGATCCGCAACGAGATCATCCGCATGCTCTCCGGCCCCGGGCGGCGTGCCGCGAGGGCCGGCACAACCTATCTCGAGGTCGGCGAGATGCCGCGCGGTGTCGCCGACTACGCGCCGCAAGGCCAAGTTGGTCGCGTTTCCCTTCGGAGTGCACTGCTGTTCGGCTGGCTCGTCTTCGGCATCGCCGCCGGCATCGGTCTCCTCGTCGGCTGGCTGATCTGGGGCTAGAGTCGCAACATGTTCCGCAAACTCGTCGACTTTCTCCGCGGCAAGGCCGACGCTCCGGGCGCCGCGCCACCCGCGCCCACGCCGCCCGACCATGGCCCGGTCGTGCCGGTGGCGCCCCCGACCTCCGGTCCAGCTCCGGCGATGGAGCTCGATACGGACGAAGTCGATCCGACCCGCGAATAGACTCGCGCGCATGTCGCTGCCCAAGCGCTTCCCCGACCGGGAGGAGATCGCCGTGGTCCGCGCGGAGGCCGAACAGCTCGAGCACGAGGGGGAAGGCGAGAGCGAGCACCGTCTCGCCGGGCGCGTGATGGCGCGTCGAGACATGGGCAAGCTCGTGTTCCTCGACCTCGTCGACCGCAGCGGCCGGATCCAGCTGCTCGTACGGCCCGGTGAAGTCGGCGACGTCGCCGTCGACCTGGGCGACATCGTCGGCGTGACCGGCGTCGCGACGAAGTCGCGGCGCGGCGAGCCGTCCGTCGCCGTCCGCAAGCTCGACCTGCTGGCGAAGATTCGCGCGCCTCTCCCGGACACGTTTCACGGCATCACCGACGTCGAGCAGCGCTACCGGCGCCGCTACCTCGACCTGTTGATGAACGAGGACGCTCGACGCGACACGATGCTGCGGACGGGCATGGTCAAGGAGATCCGCGCCTATCTCGACGGCGAGGGGTTCGTCGAGGTCGAGACGCCGATCCTGCAGCCGCGCTACGGCGGCGGCTTCGCCGAGCCGTTCGTGACGCACTCGAACTACCTCGACCGCGACGTGTACCTGCGCGTCGCCGACGAGCTGTACCTCAAGCGGCTGATCGTCGGCGGCCTCGAGAAGGTGTACGAGCTGAGCAAGGACTTCCGCAACGAGAACATCTCCTACAAGCACTCGCCGGAGTTCACGCAGCTCGAGTGGTACGAGGCGTACGCCGACTACCGGGACACGATGGAGCGCCTCGAGACGCTCGTCGAGAGCGCCGCGCAGGGGACGCTCGGCGGGACGAAGGCGACCTTCCGCGGCAACGAAGTCGACGTGGCGAAACCCTGGCAGCGCGTCAAATTCATCGAGTCGCTCGAGGACAAGGGAGCCTGGTCGCGCGACGCGGACGAGCTGCGCGCGAAGCTGAACGAGGCCGGCGTCGACACGACGCACGACCGGACGTGGGCGCAACTCGTCGACCACGCGTACTCGCACTTCGTCGAGCCGGAGCTGATCCAGCCGACAATCGTCTACGACTGGCCGATCGAGATGTCGCCGTTCGCCCGCACGACCGACGACGACGCGACCGTCGTCGAGCGCTTCGAGGCCGTCGTCGGCGGGATGGAGTTCGCGAACGCGTTCAGCGAGCTGAACGACAGCGAGGAGCAGGCCGAGCGGTTCGCCATGCAGGCAGCGGAGCGCGCCGCCGGCGACGAGAGGGCCGAGGAGGGCGATCCGGACTACGTCGAGGCGCTGTCCTACGGAATGCCGCCCACCGGCGGGCTGGGGATCGGCATCGACCGCCTCGCGATGGTGCTCACCGGGCGGGACACGATCCGCGACGTGATCCTCTTCCCCGCCCTCCGCGAACGCCGGGACTCGGGGTAGCGGCCGGGGCGAGTCCTGCCGGCTCGCCTGATCCGAACTCCGCCGATCCCTCGTCCGAGGGACAGGTGGCCGACTGGTCAGACTGGTTGAATCGGGCTGTGCGTACGCGGGCCTCGCTTGCGCTATTGGTCGCGGCTTCCGTCGCAGGGGCGAGCGTGGTCTATGCCTACGCGGCCCCGAAGCGCTACGACGCCGTGTCGCGCGTGGTCGTCCATCCGGTGCCTGCGGGAGACGACACGTACGCAGGGATCGATCTGCTCCGCGACACGCAGGACGGCGCGCGTGTCCTGGGGACGGCGGAGTCGTACTTCGAGACGCCCGAAGTGATCGCGGCCGCCGCCGACCGGATCGGGTCGAGTCCCGGCCAGCTCGGCGATCACGTCGACGTGCGGACGCTCGCAGGCTCGAACGTGCTCGAGATCGTCGGCAACGACCGTCGGCCGCGCCGGGCCGCGGAGATCGCGAACGCGGTCCGGCAGGAAGGCGTCGCGCAACGCACCGCGCGGTTCCAGGCGCAGCTCGCCTCCGTCCTGAGCAAGCTGGCACGCCTGGGGAGCGTCGAGGCGCGCCGGCGGGTGATCGACCTCCGCAGTCTCCAGGGACGTCCTGACCCCACCCTCGAGACGCTCACCGCCGCAACCGCGCCGACGGAGGCCGCGTGGCCCGACGCTGGCGTGATCGTGCCCGCAGGCGTCGGGATCGGCCTCGGGCTCGGCGCGCTGGTTGCGCTGCTGCCGCCGCTCTTCCGCCGGCGACCCGCGGAGGCCGGCCTCGCGCGGGACGAGAAGCACGAGCAGGAGCTGGCCGACCGCGAGCAGGCGCTGCGACGCCGAGCCGATGCAATCGCACAGCGAGAGCGGGAGCTGGCGACGGCGGTGGCGGAGGCGCGCGGCGCGACGGCGGACGAGCAGCGCCTCCAGCAGCGCTCCGCCGCCGTGACCAAGCGCGAGCAGCAGTTGGCTCGGCGCGCCGCCGAGCTCGCTCAGCGCGAGCGCGCGCTAGAAGCCCACGGGCCCGAGCTGGACGGGCGGGAAGGCGAGCTGCGCGCGCGCAAGGACGGCCTGGATACCCGTGAACGCGAGCTCGACGCCCGCGGGCACGAGCTCGAAGCGAACGTGCGGGAGCTGGAAGAGCGCACAGCCGAGCTCGAGCAGCGGGAGCGGCAGCTCGAGGAGCAGCTGGCGGCGCCGGCCCCGGAGCCCGAGCCGGTGCCCCAGAGCCAGTGGCCTTCGCCGCAGCCGGGCGGCTGGGTGATCCAGGACCTCGAGCGCCTGCTCGCACAACACGGCAACGAGGATCCGGATCGGATCGAGGAGTGGCGCTACTACGTCCACTTCCTCCGCGAGCACGCCGATGTCGACGGCCGCCTACCGGCGACGTTCGACTATCTCGTCGAGGAAACCTTCCGAGACATACTCCCGAGCGCCTGAGCCTTCAACGCGCCGCGGCGGCCGAGGCGCGGTACCACGCGAACGTGTCGCGCAGGCCGTCCTCCACCTCGACGGTCGGGTTCCAGCCGAGCTCGCGCTCGATCCTCGACGCGTCCAGCGCGCTCGCGCGGAGCTCGCCTTCCTTCAGCTCCTCTTGCCGCGGCTCGATCGCCGTCCCTGCTGCGTCCTGGAGGATCTCGAGCAGCCGGGCCGTGGACGTCTGGACGCCTGTCCCCACATTGAACACGCCCTCCTTCCCCGCCTCCGCAGCGAGCACGAAGGCGCGTGCGACGTCGCTCACATGGACGTAGTCGCGCGTCGGCCTCCCTTCACCACGCAGCCTGGGCACCGCTCCCGCGATCAGCTTCTCGGAGAAGATCGCGACGACTCCCGCCTCCCCGTGCGGATTCTGCCGCGGCCCGTAGACGTTGCCCAGCCGGAGAACGACGTTCGGAATCCCGTGCAGACGGCCCCAGGTCTGGACGTACGCTTCGCCCGCGAGCTTCGACGCCCCGTACGGCGCGAGCGGCTGCGGAAGGAAGTCCTCGTTCGTCGGTAGCGGCGCGTCGTCGCCGTAGAGCGCACCCCCCGTCGAGGCATAGACGACCGGTGCTCCCCCGCGCCGGGCGACTTCACACACGTTCAGCGTCCCGTGCACGTTGACGTCGCAGTCGTAGTCGGGCCGCTCGACCGAGACGGTCACACTGGCCTGAGCGGCGAGATGGCAGACGACGTTGACGCCGTCGAATGCTCGGCCCAATGCATCCGCGTCGGTGATGTCCACGCGCGCGAGTTCCGCGCCTTCCGGCACGTTGCTCTCGCGTCCCGCGGAGAGGTCGTCGACGACCGCGACGTCGTAGCCGTGCTCGAGGAACGCTTCCGCGACGTGCGAGCCGATGAAACCGGCGCCTCCGGTGACCACCGCGCGTGTCATCGTTGGTGGATAATGCACGCCGGATGAGCGAGCAGCCGGCGCCACCCGACCCGATCCCCGGCCCGGATCCCGAGCCTGAGCCGCCGCATCCCGAGCCGATTCCGCCGCCGGCCGCGTAGGCGCGAAAGGGCCTCCCTCGGAGGAGGCCCCTTCGGTGAGGACGCGTGCCTCCGCTTTAGGGCAGGAGCGGAACGATCGGCGCCGACGCCGTCCTGAACGAGCTAACCCCGGGCACGAAGGCAACCAGCGCGTCCGAGCAGGCCATCGGCCTGTTCCCAGCGACGGACAGGGCGGTCGAAGCGGGCCGTCTCACGGGGATGAAACGGCTTTGCACCCTTTTGAGTTTCGCTCGAATTGCCGACTCTGTACCGGGTACCCCCTGGGGTACGATGGGCGAGCCTTCGACAAAGGGAGTTGACGAGATCCAGTGTTCGAGCGCTTCACAGAACGGGCCCGGCAAGTCGTCGTCCTGGCACAGGACGAAGCACGCGCGCTGAAGCACAACTACATCGGGACCGAGCACATCTTGCTCGGCCTGCTCCGTGAGGAGGAGGGCCTCGCCGCGCGTGTCCTCGAGTCGCTCGACATCACCGTGGAAGAGGTGCGCGCCCAGGTGGCGCGGATCGTCGGCCAGGGCGACGAGGTCACGACCGGCCAGATCCCGTTCACGCCGCGCGCGAAGAAGGTGCTGGAGCTCGCGCTGCGCGAAGCGCTCTCGCTCGGCCACAACTACATCGGCACCGAGCACATCCTGCTCGGGCTGGTGCGCGAGAACGAGGGTGTCGCGGCGCGCATCCTCCTCGACTTCGACGCCGACGCGGAGAAGATCCGCAACGAGATCATCCGCATGCTGAGCGGCCCCGGCCGCCGGCAGGGCGGCGGCGGCGCCGGCGCGCAGGGCGAGAAAGCGAAGTCGTCGAAGCTGCTCGACCAGTTCGGACGGAACTTCACCAAGCAGGCCTCCGAGGGCAAGCTCGACCCGGTCGTCGGACGCCAGACGGAGATCGAGCGGATCATGCAGATCCTCTCGCGCCGCCAGAAGAACAACCCGGTGCTGATCGGGGAGCCCGGCGTCGGCAAGACGGCCGTCGTCGAGGGCCTCGCACAGCGGATCTCGTCAGGTCAGGTGCCGGAGCTGCTCAAGGGCAAGCAGATCTACTCGCTCGACCTCGCAGCGCTCGTCGCCGGCTCCAAGTACCGCGGCGAGTTCGAGGAGCGCCTGAAGAAGGTCATGAAGGAGATCATGCAGCGCGGCGACATCATCCTGTTCATCGACGAGCTGCACAACCTCGTCGGTGCGGGCGCGGCCGAGGGCGCGATCGACGCAGCTTCGATCCTGAAGCCGGCGCTGGCGCGCGGCGAGCTGCAGACGATCGGCGCAACGACGCTCGACGAGTACCGCAAGTACCTCGAGCGCGACGCTGCGCTCGAACGCCGCTTCCAGCAGATCCGCGTCGAAGAGCCTTCGGTCGACGACACCGTGCAGATCCTGCGCGGGCTCCGCGACCGCTACGAGGCGCATCACCGCGTGAAGATCTCCGACGACGCGCTGTCCGCGTCGGCGACGCTCGCCGACCGCTACATCCAGGACCGCCACCTGCCCGACAAGGCGATCGACCTGATCGACGAGGCTGCGTCGCGCCTGCGGATCCGCTCGATGTCGGCTCCGCCGCGCTACCGCGAGCTGGAGGAGGAGATCGAGACCGTCCGCAAGGACAAGGAAGCCTCGATCGAGGCGCAGGAGTTCGAAAAGGCCGCATCTCTACGGGACAAGGAGCGCAAGCTCACGCAGAAGAAGCGGGAGCTCGAGGACAATTGGCGCGCCGAGTCCGACCAGGCAGAGCAGCCGGAGGTCGGCGAGGAGGAGATCGCGGACATCGTCTCGATGTGGACGGGCATCCCCGTCTTCAAGCTCACCGAGGCCGAGACGGCGAAGCTCGTGCGCATGGAGGACGAGCTGCACAAGCGCGTGATCGGGCAGGAGGAGGCGATCGTCGCCGTCTCGAAGGCGATCCGCCGCGCGCGCGCCGGGATCAAGGATCCGAAGCGCCCGACCGGCTCGTTCATCTTCCTCGGGCCTTCGGGCGTCGGCAAGACGGAGCTTGCGCGCACACTCGCCGAGTTCCTGTTCGGCGACGAGGACGCGATGATCCAGGTGGACATGTCGGAGTACATGGAGAAGCACTCCGTGTCCCGGCTCGTCGGCTCGCCTCCGGGCTATATCGGCTACGACGAAGGCGGCCAGCTCACGGAGTCCGTGCGCCGGAAGCCGTACTCGGTCGTCCTGCTCGACGAGATCGAGAAGGCGCATCCCGACGTGTTCAACATCCTGCTCCAGATCCTGGAGGACGGGAAGCTGACCGACGCCCAGGGGCGCAAGGTCGACTTCCGGAACACGATCGTGATCATGACCTCGAATATCGGCGCCGGGCAGATCTCGAAGAACCAGACCCTCGGCTTCTCGATCGGCGACGAGAGCGGCCTCAGCTACGAGGACATGAAGGCGAAGGTGATGGGCGAGCTGAAGAAGGTCTTCCGGCCCGAGCTGCTCAACCGGATCGACGAGATCATCGTCTTCCACAAGCTGACGAAGGACGAGATCAAGGTCATCGTCGAGCTGCTGATGAAGCGGCTCCGCGAGCAGATGGGGACGCACGAGGTCGCGATCGAGCTGACGGACGAGGCCAAGGAGCTGCTCGTCGAGAAGGGCTACGACCCGGCGATGGGCGCGCGGCCGCTGCGGCGCGCGATCCAGCGCTTCATCGAGGACCCGCTGGCGGACTTCGTGCTCGGCCGCTCGCTCGAGCCCGGCTCGACGATCCTCGTCGGTCGCAAGGGCGGGGTGTCCGAGGGCGAGTCGGAGGTCGACCTCGTCGTCCTGCCGCCGGATCTCTCGGCGGACAAGGTCACGGTTCCGCCGGCCGAGCCCGAAGAACAGCCCGTCGAGGAATAAGCCATCGAGCGCCCGCTTCGGCGGGCGCTCGAGTTATAGGAAGGACCTCAGCGGCGCCTGCGCCCGTACTCGGCGACGAAGTGACGTTCATCGGAAGCCGAAGGCGAATGCTCATCGCGGGAGCGATAACGCTGGTGACAGCGGCCGGTGCTCTCGCTCTAGCATGGAGAGCGGGCGAGCTCGGAAAGAGATCGGCCTCTCGCGTGGAGCCCAGCTGTTCGCCCTGGTCAGTGTGCTCATCGGACGCGCGATGGCTTCGCGAGGTGCTGGCGCAAGCCGGATTCGAAGACGTCGGCCCTGGTACCGGAAGCGCCCTCGTGATCCCATCGATGAATGCAAGCCAGTCGCGATTTCTCTGGGCCGTTCGACGCTCTGGCCCACCTGACCCCGCTGCGTACTCACGGTACGAGCTGCTGCCACGCGTGGAGGAGACCCTGCTCTACGACGACCACGATGTGCGTCTGTTGTGGCAGGTGCAAGGCCGAAACGTCTACGTGGAGCCGCCACCGGATCGAGAGCTCCTCACCAGACTGGTCCGCCTCACGCAGGTGATACCGGCGCCGGCGCACAGCGCCCGCACGGGATTGCCGTGACCTGCTCGTCACCGTCGAGTCGAGTAAGTCGCCTCGATCGAGGGGTAGAGGCTTGTCGGCCCGCGCCCGATCCTTGGGCCGTGGGGTTTTCTGCGGCAAACGCCCTCTGGGGCTTCGAGGGCCTCCTGTTCGTCTGTCTCGTCCTGCTCGTGCGGGACCGACGCCGTCTCGAGCAGCTCGACGAGGGGCTTGCCGAAGGCGTCGGGGCACGATCCTCGGCGCCGCGGAGGCTCGACCCGACCCTGAGCGCGCAGTGGCGCGAGATGGCGCGTCAGCTCCGGGCCGAGGGCAAGTCGGACGCCGAGATCGAGCTCGTCCGCCGACAGGTCTTCTCGACGTAATTAGGGGTGCGGGAATCAGCCCCCACTGCCGATAGCGGACACATGTCGTCACCCGACAACGTCGAGGCGACCCCGGCGCAGCCTGCGGCTGCTCTGGAAGTCCCAAAGATTTCGCCCGCCCAGGCCGCGCAGCCCGTGGCGGCGGCGCCCGCTCTTCCGGTCGCCTCCGCGCTCGAGGCTGTGCCTCTTTCGGAGCCCGTCGTCCCGACGATCGCTCCGGTCCCGCCCGTCGCTGCGCCGGCCTCCCCGGCACCGGCGACGCCCGCCCCCGAGCCGGTTGCGTCCGTGGCGGCCGCAGCCCCGGTCGCACCGGCTCCGGAGGCACCCGCATCGGTTCAGTCGGAGGACGAACGCAAGGAGTCCGCTGCAGAGGCCGAGGCGCTGATCACGATCGAGGTCTGGCAGCTCGGAGTGCTGGCGCTCGGGTTCTTGCTCGTCGTCTCGCACTTCGTCGCAGGGACGCCGCTGCCGGCGCCGTCCGGACTTGCGCTCAAGGTCGTGCCGGCGCTCTTGTTCGTCCTGCTGCTGCTGCTGGTGAAGCGGCGGCAGAGCCGGCAGTCCTGAGGGTCATCGCCAGCCGGTAGAACCTCGAGGTGCACCTCCCGCGCCTCGGCCGGCGTCCCGTGCTCGTCGTCCTCGGCGGCGCGCTCGCCATCTCCTTCTCGGCGATCCTGTTCCGGCTCTCGCACGTCTCGCCGTCCACCGGTGGTTTCTACCGCTGCGTGTGGGCGCTGCCCCCGTTGTGGCTCCTCGCGCGCCGGGAGGACGCGCGCTTCGGTTCGCGTCCCCGCCGTGCGCGAGTGACGGCCTGGCTGGCGGGCGCGTTCTTCGCTGCGGATCTCGTGCTCTGGCACAACGCGATCGACCAGGTGGGCGCAGGGTTGGCCACAGTGCTCGGGAACACTCAGGTCGTCCTCGTCGGACTCGTGACCTGGGGACTCCTGGGCGAACGTCCGGCCCGGTCGTCGCTGGCTGCGATCCCTGTCGTCGGGCTCGGCGTCGTCTTCATCTCGGGAGCGCTTGAGCAGGGCGCATACGGATCGAATCCGCAACTCGGCGCGCTCTACGGCGTGCTCACCGGACTCGCGTACACCGGCTTCCTCGTCGCGCTGCGCGAGGGCAATCGCGACCTGCGCCGTCCCGCGGGGCCGTTGTTCGATGCGACGGCGTCAGCCGCACTCGGCTGCGCGCTGATCGGCGCGGCGATCGGTGACCTCGATCTGACCCCTTCCTGGTCGGCGACGGGCTGGCTGATCGCCCTCGCGCTCAGCTCACAGGTGCTCGGGTGGCTCTTGATTTCGATCTCCCTGCCGCGATTGCCGGCTGCGCTGACATCGGTGATGCTGACGTTCCAGCCCGTCTGCTCGGTGCTGTTCGCAGCCCTGCTCCTCGACGAGTCGCCCTCGGCGTTGCAGCTTCTCGGAGCCGCGTGCATTCTCGCCGGGCTGGTCGTCGCCTCGCTGCGGGCCCGCAGGGTCCTCGCCCCTGAGCCGGAGGTCGCCGGCTGAACTGAACGTCCGGCCAGCAACGTACTGTACGAAGGTGTAGATTAGACAAGGCCTTTCGGTGCCGATAACGAAGCCATGGACGCCACCTTGATCGCAGCGCTCATCACCGTCGCGGGTGCCGCAGCCGCAACCATTGGCCGCGGCGAGGATCGTGGGCAGCTCGGCTTTATCGCCGACAACTGGTCCGACATCGCGCGCGCCCTGCGTGAACGCGGAACGCCTGAGCAGCAGATCCAGCGCTTCCGCCGCGAGCTGTTCGCGGCGCTGTAGCTCGCGCCCAAGCTCCCTGCTGGCCGGCGCGCTCATCGCCTATCTCGTCATCCTTCGCTGAGCTGCAGATCCGGCACGAAGCCGGCACGAACAGCATCCGATCTCACGGCTAGCGTGGCGACGGTGGCAAAGCCCGCGGTCAAGTTCGCCTGTTCCGAATGCGGTTACGCGGCCGGTCGCTGGTTCGGAAAATGTCCGGGCTGCGATTCGTTCGGCACGCTCGTCGAGGAGGCGCCGCCCGCTGCGCGGGCGGCGCCAGCGAAGCCGCTGCTTCGCCTGGTCGACGTTCAGGCCGAAGAGGCCGACCGGATCCCCACCGGCGTTCCCGAGCTGGACCGGGTGCTCGGCGGCGGGCTCGTGCCGGCCTCTCTCGTCCTCGTCGGCGGTGAGCCGGGCGTCGGCAAGTCGACGCTGCTGCTCATGGCGCTCGCCGCGATCTCGAAGGACCGTCGCGCCCTGCTGGTGACCGGCGAAGAATCGACCGCCCAGGTCAAGCTCCGGGCCGCGCGACTCGGCGGTGCGGAGCGCGTCGAGATCCTCGCGGAAACCGAGCTCGACGCCGTTTGTGCAACCCTCGAGGGCGAGCGTCCGGACGTCTGCGTGATCGACTCGGTGCAGACGCTCTACAGTGCCGAGCTCGGCAGTGCGCCGGGCTCGGTCGCCCAGGTGCGCGAGGCCGCGGCGCGTCTGCTGCGCGTCGCAAAGGAGAACGGCGTCGCGACGATTCTCGTCGGACACGTCACGAAGGACGGCGCGGTCGCAGGCCCGCGCGTCCTCGAGCACCTCGTCGACTGCGTGTTGCAGTTCGAGGGCGACCGCTACCACGCGCACCGCGTGCTCCGCGCGGCGAAGAACCGGTTCGGGTCGACGAACGAGTTGGGCGTCTTCGAGATGACCGGCTCGGGCCTCGTCGGCGTCCCGGATCCGTCTGCGCTGTTCGGGAAGACCGACGGCGAGGTCGGCGCCGCCGTCGCGTGCGCGCTCGAGGGCACGCGGCCGATCCTGCTGGAGGTACAGGCCCTCGTGGCGCCGACGGATCTGGCGATGCCGCGGCGCGTCGCGACGGGTGTCGACCCGAAGCGGCTCGCCATGATCGTCGCCGTCCTCGGCCGCCACGCACGGGTTCCGCTCGCGAGCGCCGACGTGTTCGTCAACGTCGCCGGCGGCGTGCGGATCGACGAGCCGGGCGCCGACCTCGCGATCGCGCTCGCGATCGCGTCCGCTCAGCGGGGCTCGCCGGTCCGGGCGAGTCTCGGAGCGTTCGGCGAGATCGGCCTCACCGGTCGGCTGCGCGCGGCGACTCAGGCGGAGCGGAGGCTCGAGGAGTGCGCCAAGCTCGGCCTCGAAGTTGCGCTGGCTCCGGCCGGAACGGCTGCGCGGGGCTCGATCCGTCTGGAGGCGGCCGGCACGCTGAAGGCCGCCATCGGCGCCGGCCTCGACCGACGGGCGTCGAGCGACGTCACGGGCGACTGAGCGAGTAGTCCACGCGGGCACATCGGCCGTAAACTCGGCTCGATGAGCGAACGGGAGAAGGCGCTACCGAGCAGCCTCGGCTTTACGCGGACACCGTCCGAGGACGATCCCCGCCGCGATCCGCGCTTGCTCGGCTCCCTCGCCCGCGTCGCACCCGGAACCGAGCTGCGCCAGGGGATCGACGACATCATTCGCTCTCGGGAGGGCGCCTTGATCGTGATCGGCGATCCCGACACGCTCTCCTTCCTGTACAGCGGCGGGATGAAGATCGACCTTCCGTTCACCTCCCAGCATCTCTACGAGGTGGCGAAGATGGACGGCGCGATCATCTGCAACGACGGGCTGACCAAGATCGCGTTCGTGAACGTGCAGCTGATGCCGGATCCGACGATCGCTTCGGACGAGACGGGCACTCGCCATCGGACGGCCGAGCGCGTCGCGAAGCAGACGAACGCGCTCGTGATCTCCGTCTCGCAGCAGCGCGAGACGGTCACCGTCTTCCAGGGCCCGAGGCGCTACCAGCTCGACCCTGTGGCGACCGTCCTGGCGAAGACGAATCAGGCGCTGGCCACCCTGGACACGTACCGCAGCCGCCTCGAGCAGGTGCTGACGCGGCTGACGGCGCTCGAGTTCCAGAACGCGGTCGTGCTCGACGACGTGCTGATCGTCCTCCAGCGGGCCGAGTTGACGACGCGGATGGCAGAGGAGATCGAGCGCAACTGCGTCGAGCTGGGCGCGGAAGGACGCCTGATCCGCATGCGGCTCGGCGAGCTGCTCGGCGACGTTCCAGGTGAGAAGGCCGCCGTCGTGAACGACTACCACAGGGCAGCCCCGGGGCCCGAGGCGGCGATCGCGCTGGAGGCCCTTGCGGCGCTCTCCTACCAGGAGCTGCTCGAGTTCGACCGCCTCACGGAGGTGCTCGGCTACCCGCGCAACGTCAACACGCTCGACCATTCCGTCGCACCCCGCGGCTACCGCGTTCTCGCGCACATCCCGCGGATTCCGGCGTCCGTCATCGAGCACGTAGTGGCGGACATGGACGGGCTGGACTCGATCGTACGGGCCTCTCAGCGGGACCTCGAGGCGGTCCAGGGAGTCGGGTCGGCGCGCGCCCGCGACATCCGCGAAGGCCTCCGCCGGCTCCAGGAGCACAACCTCGTGGATCGCTACCTGCAACTCTGATCTCGCGCCGCTGGCCGCGCTCCAGCCGGCGGGCCGTATTGTCCATACTGTCCCGCCGGCCTACGCACGCCAGCGTGGCGTCAGCGACGCGAGAAGCATCTACGCAAGCCGGAGCGTGGTCGGCGTGCCGAGAAGCTTGCAAAGAGCAGGGATTTCGCAAAAACGGCGTATTTCCGGGGATTTTTGCTACACTTTTGTCTTGAGCGCCGGTGGGGAGGACCTGCCGGCGTTTCTGGCGGAGTGACCTGCGACGTAGGGGAGGAAGCTTGTTCAAGGTCGGCGACAAGGTGGTGTATCCGCACCACGGTGCTGGAACGGTCGTGAGGAAGGAGAAGCGTGAGGTGCTTGGTGAGAAGCGCGAGTACCTGACGATCAAGATCCTTCACAACGACATGACCGTGAATGTTCCGGCGGACAACGCGGAGGCAGTCGGGCTCCGTCAGGTGATCGACGAAGAGATGGTCAAGAAGGTCACCAAGGCGCTGACTAGCGGCGGCACGGCGATGCCGAAGAACTGGAACCGCCGCTTCAAGCACAACCGCGACAAGATGAAGACCGGCGACATCTTCGAGCTCGCCGAAGTCGTCCGTAACCTCTCCTTGCGCGACCACGAGAAGGGCCTCTCCACGGGCGAGAAGCAGATGTTCGTCAAGGCCAAGAAGATCCTCGCCTCCGAGCTCATGTACGCGAAGAACCTGGACGAGGATGCGGCGGCAGAGTGGCTCGACGGCGTTCTCGAAGGCAACGGCAAGAACGGCGCGTCCGCGAAGAAGACGACCGCGACGAAGAAGTCGACCACGAAGCCCAAGGCCGGCGCGGCGGCGTAGATGCCCGCCCGGTTCTCTGGGGCGCCGCTGGCGGCCCGGGGCCGGAGGGAACAGTGTGAGTAACACGGGCCCGGAAGGCACCGGGCCGAGAGCGGCGTCAGGCGGCGGGGCGACGTGGGCCGTGCTCGCCGCCGCGGGGCGGGGGGAACGGCTCGGCGGCGACAGGCCGAAGGCGTTCGTGCGTCTCGGCAACCTGCCTCTCCTCGCGGAGCCGCTGCGGCGCCTCGACGAGTCGGACTGGGTCGAGCGGATCGTGATCGCGGCACCCCCCGACTGGGAAGAGCCCTGCATCCTCGTGGCCGAAGAGCTCGGCGCGGGCAAGGTCGCCTCCGTCGTGACGGGCGGCGAGACGCGCGCTGAATCCGTGCGCGCCGCGCTCGCGGATGTCGGCGACGGCGCATCGGTCGTGCTCGTGCACGACGCAGCGCGTCCCGTGCTGCCGGACGAGGTGATCGAGCGGGTGCTCGCGCCGCTCTCCGAAGGCTACGACGGAGTGGTGCCCGCGCTTCCCGTCTCGGACACCGTGAAGCGCGTTCGCCGCAACGAAGTCGTCGAGACGGTGGAGCGGGAGGACCTCGTCGCCGTCCAGACACCGCAGGCGTTCCTCGCCGATTCCCTGCGCCGGGGACTTGGTGGCTCTGAGCCACTGACTCGGTTCTCGGACTGTGCGTCCGCGGTCGAGGCGGCCGGCGGCCGAGTGGCATGGGTGCCCGGGGACAGGCGCCTTCTGAAGGTCACGTCGCGCGAGGACCTCGAGCTCGTGTCGTCGTGGCTCTTCTGACCGCGGCCCTCCGCGCTTATCGTGTCGCGTCGACCGGGCGGCTGCTCATCCGGGCGCGCAGGGAGTACAGGCTGCCTCCGCACGGCAGAGGCTGCGCGACGTATCTGACCGCCGTCTCGCGCCTGCCGCTCCAGCGGGCACACGCGATCGCCGAGGCGCTGGAACCGCTGCGCGCGGCTGCGCCTCGACACTACTTCTACCCACCGGAGACGTTGCATTTCACCATTCGGAACCTCAACGGTGTCGACCCGGACGCGCTGCAGGCCGCCGCGCTGCTTCTGCGCAGAACGCGGGTGTTCGAGCTCGAACTTCGCGGCCTGAACGTGTCCTCGCATACAGTGTTCGTGCAGGCGCTGCCGTGCGACGACACGCTGCGGTCGGTCCGTCGCCGTCTCGACGACTCGCTTCGAGTCTCCACCACACCCCGTCCGCGCCTGCCTGCGAACTTCGCACACATCAACGTCGTGCGCTTTCGTGGACGAGTCGGCGGCTCTCTGCTCGCGGCTGTCGCCCGACGCCGGAACATCGAGCTCGGCACGTTGACGGTCGATGAGATCGAGATCGTCGAGACCGACCGGCTGCTCTCTCGGGCAGGAACTCGAATCGTCGAACGCATCGCGCTCGGCGGCGGATAGGGTCGCTCCATGGTCAAGGCGGTCGTGTTCGACGTCGGCGAGACGCTCGTCGACGAGACGCGCAACTGGGAGCGAGTTGCCGATGCCTGCCGCGTCCCTCGCTTCACGCTGATGGCGCTCGTCGGCGCGGCGATCGAACGGGGTGAAACCCACCGGCGAGCCCTCGAGTGGCTCGGTGTCGAGTTACCGGCCGGCGCGTTCACATCGGACGAGTTCTACCCTGATGCGGTGCCGTGCTTGCACGCCCTGCGTGAGCGGGGCCTGGTCGTCGGCGCAGTCGGCAACATGGGCATCGTTCATGAGGAGTTCGTGCGTCCGCACGTCGACTTCGCCGCCTCCTCCGAGCGCTGGGGCGTCGAGAAGCCGTCGCTCAGCTTCTTCGAGCGCGTCGCCGCCCAGGCGGGACACCCGAGCGAGGAGATCGCCTACGTCGGCGACCGTGTCGACAACGACGTCGCGCCGGCTCTTGCAGCAGGCATGGTGGCGGTGCACGTGCGGCGCGGGCCCTGGGGCTACTTACACGAGCCTCCGGCGGAGGCGGTCCGGATCGACTCGTTACTGGAGTTGCTGGGGGCTCTGATGTGAGCGAGGTTCGCGTCGGAATCGGAGTGGACGCGCACGCGCTCGAGCCGGGCGTGCCGCTCGTGTTGGGCGGGCTGACGTTCCGCTCCGATCGTGGCCTCGCCGGCCACTCGGACGGCGACGTGGTGACGCACGCGTTGATCGACGCGCTGCTCGGCGCCGCGCGACTGGGCGACATCGGCGCGATGTTTCCGGCCGACGATCCCGAGTTGCGCGGGGTCTCCTCCCTGAAGCTCTTGCGCGAGGCATACGCGCAGGTGAAGCAATCCGGTTGGAAGCTCGCGAACGCGGACGTCGTGCTGATCGGGAACGAGCCTCGCCTGGCGCCAGTCCGCAAGCAGATGGAGATGCTGCTGGTGAGCACGGTCGACGGCGACGGCTGGATCACCGTCCGCGCGACGACCACGGACGGACTCGGCTTCACGGGCCGCGGCGAAGGACTCGCCGCTCAGGCGGTCGCTCTACTCGAGCGCGACGTGCGCTAGGCTCGAGCACACGCTCACTCGAGCGCGTAGCCGCTCGTGAGCATCCCGTCAGCGCGCGCGTAGAACGACTCGAACGGCGGCACGTCCCAGGCGAGGGAGTCGGCGAGGCGCACGATCATGTTGAACAGCGCGGCGACATGGATCGCGTCGACGAGGGCCTCGTCGGACACACCCGCAGCGCGCACCGCGTCGGCGTCCGCGCGCGTCAGCTCGCGCGGCCTCAGCGTGAGCTTCTCGAGGAAACCCAGCGTCGCGCGCAGCTTCTCGTCGACCGGCGCAGTGCGCCAATCGCGCTTGACCTCCTCCCAGGCCTGCTCACCGAGTGCGTACGCCGCGACCGCGCCGTGGGCATTCGTTCAGAACGGGCACTGGTTGAGATGCGAGACGAAGCCCGCGAAGAGCTCGCGCTCGCCGTCCGACCAGTCGGACGGGCCGCGCATCGCCAAGTCGAGCGCCTCCGAATACGGGCGCCCAAAGAGCTCCGGGCGGTAGTGGAGCGTCTTCAGCACCCCCAGCGGGCGGGGGACGTCGACGCGGTCGACGGCCGCGAGCCTCACAGGACGCGCAGCCCTGCCTCGAGCCGCTCGAGCCCGGCCGCAACCGCAGCAGAGACGGTGTGCTCGAAGATCTCGTCCTCGGACAAACCTGCAGCCTTCAGCTCTGCGACGTCGCGATCGGTGACCTTGTACGCGTGAAGCCGGACCGTCTCGAGATATGCGCGCATCGAGTCGGGCGGACTGCGATCGGGCTGCGCGGCGGTTCGCAGCGCGCCGATCAGCGAGTCGTACCGCGTCTGCACGCGGCTGACCTTACACGCTGCTCAGCCGGGTGCCTGGAGGGTGAAGCAGACGCGCGCGCCGCCGTCGGCGCGGTTCTCGGCCCAGATGCGACCACCTTGCGCCTCGACCAGGCCGCGCGCGATCGCGAGCCCGAGGCCGGCGCCGCCGCGAGGACGCGCCGAGTCGCGGCGCCAGAAGCGCTCGAACATCCGCTCCTGCGTGTCCGCGGCGAGTCCTTCGCCGCTGTCCTCCACCGCGATCAGGACCTCGTGTTCGTTCGGCTCGACGAGCACGGCGACCGAGCCGTCGGACGGCGTGTGCCGGAGCGAGTTCGTGACGAGGTTGTAGAGGACGCGCTCCACCTTCTCCGGTGCGCAGAGCGCTGCGCCGTCGCCGCGCGCCTCGAGCCGCACGTGCTTCGCGTCGGCCTCCGGCCCGAGCGCGCGGAGGCACGAGTCGACGAGCGTGCGAAGCTCGGCGGTGCGGAACTCCAGCGTCAGCGCGCCGGCGTCGATGCGTGCGAGCTCGAAGAGGTCGTCGACGAGCATCGCCAGCGTGCGCACCTGCTCGTGCAGTGCGGGCAGGTAGTCCCGCGGTTCCGCGAGACCGTCCTCGACCGCCTCGAGCATCGCCTGCATCGCCGCGATCGGCGTGCGCAGGTCGTGACTCGCCCACGCGACCAGCTCCCGCCGCGCGTCGAAGAGACGCTCGAGGTTCGCGGCCATCTCGTTCGCGCTTCGAGCTACAGCAGCGACTTCACGCGGCCCGCCTTCGGGCGCGCGAGCGGTGAGGTCGCCCTCGGCGATTCGGCGCGCCGTCCGCTCCAGGTCGGCGAGCCGGGATGCGAGCGGCCACGCGAGCAGCAAGCCCGCGACGACCGCTGCGAGCGCCGACGCGGACGCGACCTCGAGGATCTTCACGTCGTCGCCCATGTGGAACATCACCCATCCGCTCGCCAGGACAGCCCCGAGCGGCAGGACGACGGCCGCGAACGCGAGCCCGGCGAGCTGCAAGCGAACGGTCGGAAGCGCCCTCAGACCGATCGCGACGACGACCGCGGCGGCGAGCGTCCCGAGCGCGACGACGACGGCGAGCGCGGTCACGGCTTGAACCGGTAGCCGACGCCCCAGACCGTCTCGAGATGCTGCGGGTGCGATGGATC
>Ga0137369_10001604_pt1 | contig 22780 bp, 20 predicted proteins | sample SagtaG_12_FD_104918 | JGI IMG/M metagenome (GOLD analysis project Ga0137369, IMG submission 104918) | Vadose zone soil microbial communities from Sagehorn Ranch, Mendocino, California, USA - Sage1_L_113_16 metaG | ecosystem: Environmental > Terrestrial > Soil > Vadose zone | place: USA... | reverse complement strand
GGCGCCGATCAAGATGCTCTTTCCGACGGCGCTCTTCATCTTCCCGTCCATGTTCCTGATCATCCTCGGACCGGCGTTCCTCAACTTCAAGGGCATCTTCTTCTAGGCCGGCGAGCGTCGATGCCCGAAGACGACCAGCCTCGCAGCGACACCGAGACCGGGTTCGGCACTGGCCTCCGGGCCAAGCTCGAGCGCCGGCCCGATCACGACGACCGCGCGGGCGACAACGCTGTGGCCACGGCGCCACTCCAGGATGTGGGAGGTCCGGCGGCGTACGGCGATTCGAACGGCGACGTGGAGGCCCTCAGGGCCGAGCTGGCCGCCGCGCTCGAGCGTGAGCGCGAGCTGCGTACCGAGCTCGCGACCCAGAGCGTTCTCCCGAGCACCGGGCTCAGTCCCTTCGAGGCCGAGCTCAAGACTCGCTCGGCGGAGTTCGACGCCCGGGCCGCCCGGCTGGCGGCCTCGGAGGCCGAGCTGGAGGAGCGCGAGCGGCGCATTTCCGAACAGGTCACCATGGTGCGAACCGAGAAGGAGCGCCTCTCCGAGATCGAGAACCGCGTGGTTGGGCAGGACGCTCTCAGCGCCGAACGGGAGGCCCAGGTCGAGGCGAAGCTCCGCGAGCTGAAGGACTCCGCGCGCGAGCATGAGCGGCTTCAGAGCCAGGTACAGAAGCAGGCATCGACCCTGGGCGCCCAGGAAACCAAGCTCGCAAAGCGCGAAGCCGCGGTCGTGGCCCGCGAGGCCGAGCTGACGGCCCGGCAGGACGCGCGCGAGCGGTCGCTCGCAGCTCGCGAAGCCGCCGTCCGCGAGCAAGAAAAGGGTTACTCGAGCGCGGAGGCCAAGATCGCGCACAGGGAGCGGGAGCTGGCCAAGCAGCTCGCGGCGCTGACCGCCAAGCAGGAGGCGCTCGAGGAGCGCGAGGCCGAGGTCTTGAAGAAGCAAGAGCGGCTTCGCAACGACGCCACGCGTCTCGAGACCGAACTTTCCGGCCAAGGCAAAGCGACCCAGGATGCGCTCGCTCGCCTGCAGGACATGGAGACCCGCGAGCTCGAGATTGCCGCGCGGGAGGCCGAGCTCGGTCGTCGCGAGGCCTCGCTCGCGCGCGTCGAGAAGGATTCTGCCCGCGGCCGCGATCTCGAGGAGTACGAGGAGCGCCTGCGCGAGCGCGAGAAGGAGTTGGCCGAACGCGAGGCGGAGCTCCAGAACGGCGAGCAGCTCACCGACTCCCAGAAAAGTCGCCTCGAGCGCAAGGAGAAGCGTCTCGCAGAGATGGAGGAGACGATCCGCGACCGTCTACGCGAGCTCGACGACCGCGAGGAGCAGGTCGAGCACCGCGAGGCCGGCGTCGAGGCCGACCACGATATCCGCGAAGACAAACTCGAGCGGCGCGAGAAGGAACTGGCCCAGCTCGAGGTGCGCCTCGCCACCAAGGAGAGCGAGCTCGCCTCCTACGTCCAGCAGATCCAGAGCCAGCTGAAAGACCGCGAAGCGACCTGGTGGAACAAGGTCACCGGCGACAACGAAGCCGCCTGAGCATTCCGGCCGGCCCGGCTCTCAGCCGGGCGAAGCCCGGCTTCGCCGGAGCCTGACGCCCAGGAATCTAAGCGGCGCCCCAGAACTCTCAGGAACCTAAGCGGCTGCCCCTTCGCGGATAGCTTCCCGCCAGCGCTCGAGCGCTTCCCAGCAAGCCACCGTGTCACCTGACACCTGCGCCCCTAGCTCTGCGGGACTACTGGCCCAGTGCAGCTCGGCGACCTTCGTCTCGTCGGGTTCGGGCTCGGCGTGCGGCAAAAGGCGGGCGTGGTAGAGGACGAGCGCTGAGCCCGAGTCGTCGTTGACGCAGACAGCAACCGGGCGAAAGTCCTCGAGGTCGTGTTCCGCGAGCCCGATCTCCTCGGCCGCATCCGCGAGGATCGCCGTACGGGGTTGCTCGTTCGGTGTGAGCCCTCCGGAGGCTGACGCCGTCCAGAGGAGGGGGTCCCGGCCGATTGAAGGTCCGCGGAGCTGGAAGAGAACGGGCCCTTCCGCCCGCTCGACGAAGATCTGGACGCCGAGCGCGAAGCCGAGCCTAAAGGCAAGCGTGGGCTCCTCGAAGACGACCATCGCCTCGGCATAGCGTCCCGCGCGGCGCAGGATCGCGCCGTCGGACGACACCCCGTGGCAGAAGGCGATCGGCCCGTCGAAGCGGCCCGACGTCCTCGAGAGGAGGCGTTCTGCGTTGCGCAGCGACTGACCGATCGCGGGGTCGGCCGGAAGGGAGAAAGGGAAGGGACGGAAGCGAGGCTCGCCGTCGAGCAGGACGATTGCGCGCATACGGACCAACCAAGTGTGACTGGACCATCGGCTTGGAGGGAAGGACGCGGGAGTGGCGAGGCTGAGGAGAGTCGATTGCTCGGGACCTGGGATCGAGCGCCGCCGGCGCGGCCGCGGTTTCGAGTACTTCGAGAACGGCGAGCGAATCGAAGACGCTGAGGTTCTCCAGCGCATCCGCGAGCTCGTCCTCCCGCCCGCGTGGGAGAACGTCTGGATCTGCCCGTACCCGATGGGCCACATCCAGGCTGTCGGCACGGATGCGGCCGGGCGCAGGCAGTACGTCTACCACCAGCTCTGGCGCGAGCGACGCGACCAGGAGAAGTTCGACGAGATGATCCACTTCGCTCGCGCGCTTCCGCGCGTGCGGAGGACCGCCGCCTGGCACCTTGGCCAGAAGAAGGTGACGAGGGAGCGTGTGCTCGCCGGTGCGGTGCGCTTGCTCGACCGCGGATTCTTCCGGATCGGGACTGAAGGCTATGCAGAGCAAAACCAGACCTATGGCCTCGCCACGATGCAAAGGCGGCACGTGGCGCTCGGGGAGGACGGCATCCTGAGATTCGACTACGTCGCCAAGGGCGGCAAGCGGCGCGTCCAGTCGATCGTGGATCCGGAGGTGTACACCCTCGTCAAGGTTCTGAAGCGCCGCCGGGGAGGCACCGGGTTACTCGCCTACCGGAACGGGCGCAGCTGGGTCGACGTCCGCTCCGACGACATCAACGACTACATCAAGGAGATCACCGGAGAGGACTTCTCGGCGAAGGACTTCCGCACCTGGAATGCAACCGTCATCGCTGCCGTCGCGCTCGCCGTCTCCGGCCGCGCGGCCGCGACCAAGACAGCCCGGAAGCGGGCGATCGCTCGGGCGGTCAAGGAGGTCGCCCACTATCTCGGGAACACCCCCGCCGTCTGTCGCGCGTCCTACATCGATCCGCGTGTCTTCGATCGCTATCAGGACGGATTCACGATCGGGGGCGCGCTGGACAGCCTGGGTGAGGGCGCCGACTTCGGTCAACCTTCCTTTCAGGGAGCCGTGGAGGAGGCGGTGCTCGACCTGCTCGAGGAGGAGCGAACGCCCGCGATCGAAAAAGTCGCCTGACTGTTGCGAGTCCAGCCCGCGGCGTTCCTGTCACATGTAGCGTCCAGGCCCTATGGCCAAGCTCACGCCCGAGGAGATGTGGGAAAGGATGCTCACCGGCGACTGGCCTCGCCTCCAGCGCATACGCCGAATGTGGGGCGCGCTGCCCTCCCCGCCGCGCTGCAAGCTCTGCAACGCCCCTTTCCGGGGGCCCGGTGGCGTCCTGATGCGGGCCATTCGCTACGGCCCCTCGACGTTGAACCGACGGCTCTGTAAATGGTGCATACGCGCGGCCCACAAGCACCCCGGGGGCGCTGAGGTCGAGATCTCGGTGCTGTTTGCGGATGTCCGCGGGTCGACGGCACTCGCCGAGGGCATGGTCCCCGAGGAGTTCTCGCGCTTGATGTCTCGCTTCTACGGCGCCGCGGCGGAGGTAATCGACGAATGGGATGGCATCGTCGACAAGTTCCTCGGGGACGGTGCAGTGGCGCTCTTCATCCCCGGCTTCGCCGGGAGCGCCCATGCGGCAAACGCGATTGAAGTCGCCCGCGGATTACTCGAGCAGACCGGCAACGACGGGCCAGAGCCGTGGATTCCAATCGGCGCCGGCGTGCACACCGGCAGGTCCTTCGTGGGCACGGTCGGGGAAGGCGATGCCCGGGACTTCACGGCGCTGGGTGACACGGTCAATACGGCCGCGCGGCTCACGAGCCTCGCCGGGGCAGGTGAGATCTTGATCAGCGCGGAGGCGGCGACCGCGGGCGCCCTCGAGACGACGGGCCTCGAACGACGGACGCTGGAGTTACGCGGAAGGGACCAGACCGTCGACGCGTGGGTTGTCAACGGCTCGACGTGAGCCTTAGATCCGCCGCCCGGGTCAACGCCTTTCCAGCGGCACCCCCGTCGGGCTTCAGCTAACCCGTTCGTAGTCGCGTCTCGGAGGACCGGGCGCGCTGCACGCAGCGTTGCGCGCCTGAAACAGCGCTGTAACGCCGGTTCCTTACAAGGACTCCCGAGTCGTCCTATCGTTGTTCACAGGGCCTCGGAAAGCGAGGATGTACACGTGCAAGTGAGCGACGACCCGCGGGTCGGCACCGAGCTCGCCGGCTATCGGATCGAGTCGCTGCTTGGCTGGGGCGGCATGAGCGTCGTCTACCTGGCCGAGGATCTGCGGCTCAAGCGGAAGGTTGCGCTCAAGCTGCTCGCTGCGAGCCTCGCCGAGGACGAATCGTTCCGCGACCGCTTCCTGCGCGAGTCGGAGCTGGCCGCGTCGATCGACCATCCGAACATCGTCCCGATCTACCAGGCTGGGACGACCGAGGACCTCCTCTTCATCGCAATGCGCTACGTCGAGGGGCGTGACCTGAAGGAGCGCCTCCAACGCGGCCGTCTGGACCCGGCGGACGCGACGGGCATTCTCGCGCAAGTAGCGAGCGCCCTCGATGCGGCCCACGCGCGCGGTCTCGTGCATCGCGACGTGAAGCCCTCCAACGTGCTACTCGACACGGGTGCCCGGCCCGACGGTTCCGACCACGTCTACCTGGCGGACTTCGGCCTCACAACGCGGGTCTCCGAGGAGACCGGAGTCGGGGACGGCCACCTGATGGGGACCATCGACTACGTCGCTCCCGAGCAGATCGCCGGTGAGGAGATTAACGGGCGGGCGGACGTGTACTCGCTCGGCTGCGTGCTCTACGAGTGTCTCGTCGGGCAGCCGCCGTTCCTCGGTGACTCGGACCTCGCGATCGTGTTCGGGCACCTGGAATCGGAGCCGCCGGCGCCGAGCGCACGGCGACCGGAGATGCCGGCCGCGCTCGACGCCGTGATCGCCCGGGCGCTGGCGAAGGAGCCGGAGCAGCGTTACCCGAGCTGCCGAGAGTTCGCCCGAGCGGCGCTCTCGGTTTCGGTGGACGAGGCGAGCCGCCGGCTCGTCGACGTCGCCTCGCGTGCCGCCGCCGGCAGGATCGACCTAAGGGAGGTCGAGGCCGAGCTGGCCGGCAAGGTGATCGACCTCCAGCTGGTGCGCGAGCAGGCGCAGGTTCTCTCGGGCCCGGACACGCCGGCCCGCGCGGCTATCGAGGGGACGTGCCCGTTCAAGGGTCTGGCGAGCTTCGAGCCTGTCGATGCCGACTACTTCTTCGGCCGGGAGCGGCTCGTGGCCGAGCTCGTCGCCCGACTCGTCGGCGCCGGTTTCCTCGGCATCGTAGGCCCGTCCGGCAGCGGCAAATCGTCGGCCCTCCGCGCCGGTCTCGTTCCGACCCTCGCCGGAGGGGTGCTGCCGGGCAGCGGGGGCTGGAGGCGTCTACTCCTGCGTCCTGGAGAGCGGCCGCTCGAAGAGCTTCGCCGCGTGCTCGTGTCAGGAGCGAAGGATCCTCTGGCCGAGGCACTCGACACGCTGCCCGCCAACGGACGCCTCCTGCTCGCCGTCGACCAGCTCGAGGAGCTGTTCACCGCCTGCCGCTCCGACGCCGAGCGCGCCGCTTTCGCCGACACACTCGCCCGCGCGGCCGCTGATCCGGACGGTCGTGCAGTCGTCGTGGTCGCCCTCCGCGCCGACTTCTATGGTCGCTTCGCCGCGTACCCTGGGCTAGCCGAGCTATTGGGCGCGAACCATGTCCTTGTGGGGCCCATGCAGGCCTCGGAGTTGCGGCGCGTCGTCGAGCTGCCTGCTGGCCGAGTGGGGCTGCGGGTGGAGCCGGAGCTGACCGACGCGGTGGTCGACGACGTGGAGGGCGAGCCGGGCGCGCTGCCGTTGCTGTCCACTGCCCTGCTCGAGCTCTGGCAGAAGCGCCAGGACAACGAGCTCACCCTGGCCGCCTACCGCGAGTCCGGCGGCGTTCACGGCGCCGTCTCACGGCTGGCTGAGAGCACCTACGCCCGGATCCCGGATGAGCGTAAGTCAATCGTGCGCGCCATCTTGCTGCGCCTGGTCGGCGAGGGCGAGGGCGACGCGCCGGTGCGCCGCCGGGCTCCTCTCGGCGAGCTCGACCTGGAACGTAACGAGGATGTGGCCGAAGTACTCTCGACGCTTGCCGACAGCCGCCTCGTCACCGTCGGCGAGGGCTCCGTCGAGGTCGCCCATGAGGCGCTGCTGCGCGAATGGCCACGCCTGCGCGAATGGATTCAAGAGGACACCGAAGGGCGTAGGCTTCGCCGTCACGTCACCCAGGCGGCGACCGAATGGGACGCGGTCGGGCGCGATCAGGGGGAGCTCTACCGCGGCGCCCGCCTCGCCGCCGCGCTCGAATGGAGCACCGACCACGCCTTGGAGCTCAACGAGCTCGAGCGTGAGTTCGTCACCGAGAGTCGCGATGCGTTCGAGAAGGAGACGAAACGCGTCAGGCGCACCAATCGCCGCTTGCGGGCCTGCTCGCCGGGGTCGCGGCCTTGCTGGCGGCGGCCGCCGCGGGCGCGATGCTCGCGGTCATCCAGCGCGGCGAGGCGCGCGACGCGGAGACGGGGCAGCTCGTCCAGCGCCTCGGTGCCCAGGCGCTCGTCGAGGACGACCTCGACCTCTCCCTCCTACTCGCTCGCCAGGCGGTCGCGATCGACGACTCGCCGCAGACCCGTGGCTACCTGCTCGCCGCGCTCCGGCGCAGCCCCGCTGCGATCGGCATCATGCACGGCGGAGGCGGCGTGCTCAGGGGAATCGCCATCAGCCCCGACGGGAAGACGCTGGCGGTGGGCGGTGGCGACAACGGGCTTCTCTTCTTCGATGTCAGAACCTACGAGCAGATCGGAGTCCCGCTGTCGATACCCGGCCAGAATACTGCGGGCGAGAGCCTTGCGGGCGAGAGTCTTGCGTATAGCCCTGACGGGCGAACCCTCGCGATCGGCGGCGACCACACCGTTCGCCTGATCGACGCGCGAACGCGTAAGCAGCTGGCCGAGACGGCCGTCGGCGGAGTCGCCGCGCGCATGGCCTTCACGAAAGACGGGTCGCAGCTCGTCGTCCTCTTCCCGCCCGGCGAGGCAACCGACCTGGGCGGAGCCGCCGCGCAGATCACTATCCGAGACGGCGCCACGCTGGAGCAGATCGGTCTCCCGATCGAGCCGGAAGCCTCCGTCGGCGCGTACGTCGGTTTCTACTATGCGGCACCTCACTTCGCGCTCACGGCGGACGACCGCTCCCTCATCACCGCGTCGGAGGACGGTAAGTTGGCGTGGTGGGATCTCCGGAGCCGCAAGAGGACGCGGACGCTGAGGATCGGCACCGGCCCGCATGCCCTCGCGCTCAGCCCGGACGGTCTCACCGCGGCGGTCGGCGTCGAGCGCGGAGTGCAGCTCGTCGACCTACGTTCCGGAACCGTGCGAACGGCAACCGGCGGTTTCATGGGGAGACCGAACTGGGCGCTGTTCAGCCCGGACGGCGAGACTCTCGTGTCCACGAACGTCGAGGGGACCGTGACCCTCTGGGACGTCGAGTCGGGAACTCCCGGCGAGACACTGCGCGGCCACTCGAACGATGTCCAGCAACCCGTCTTCAGCCCCGACGGGGAGACGCTCTACACGGTGAGTCACGACGGAACCGCGATCGCCTGGGATCTCACAGGCGAGAGCACGCTCGGGCGGCCCTTCACGTTCACGCATGACCGGGCGTTCTCCGCAGCTGGCTATGACGGCCATCCGGGGGAGTTCAGCCCTGACGGACGGCTGATCGCGGTCGGCCTGAAGGAGGAGGGGATCGCGCTCTGGGACGCGCGCGAGCTCACGCCGGTCGGGGTGCCCCTTCTCGAAACGGACGGGGAGGTCAAGACGCTCGCCTTCTCACCGGATGGGCAAACGCTCGCCGCCGTGACCTCCCCCGGCGGCTCTCTGACACTCTGGGACGTTGGTTCGCGATCGCGGCTCCAGGGGCCGCTTAGCGCGGGCGCGGGCGATCTTCTGGTCGGCGTCGGCTTCAGCCCGGACGGGGCGACGCTCGCCACGACGAGCGGCCAGCTCGGCGTGCAGCTCTGGGATGTGGCAACCGGCGCCAGTCTCGGTCAGATGGGAAACGCTCGGGACGCGCACGACCTCGCCTTCAGCGCCGATGGGGCGACGATCGCGTTTGCCCGCCCAGGCCGGGGAGGCGCGGAGGTTTGGGATATGGCCACACGCACGTCGATCGCCACCGTGGACGGCACGCCATTCACTGAGTTATCCGTCGCGCTCAGCCCCGACGGCCAAATGCTCGCGGTCGGCGGTTTCGGCAGAGTCGTACGCCTCTGGGATGTCCGCACCGGGAAGCTCGTCCACCAGCTCGACCAGGGCGGCAACGGAGCGTTCACCCTCGAGTTCAGCCCGGATGGCCGGACCCTCGCAGTCTCCGGCTTCGAGCCCGTCGCGTCACTCTGGGACGTCGGCACTGGAACCCAGATCGGCCCGCAGCTCACCGCCGGGGACCGGAGGACGATGATCGACCTTTCCTCCGACGGACGCCACCTGTTGGAGACCCACGGCAACGGCCAAGGGGCTGTCTGGGACGTCGACCCTGAGTCCTGGGGGCGGCGGGTCTGCGACCTGGCCAACCGTACGCTGACCCGCGGGGAGTGGGCGGAGTTCCTGACTGGGCGGCCCTACGAGCCGGCCTGCGCGACCTGAGTCCGACTCAGGAGCGGATCGACCAGGTGAACCGCGTGAGCGCGCTCGGCGGCGCGAGGCCGCCCGGCCGTAGACCGCGCCGCACGAGCAGCGTGGGCGGGGCGGCCTCTCTGGCGAGCCTGAGGCGGGCCGGACCGAGGCCCTCGCGGTGCCACCTCGTCGACAGCCCGACGACGAGCAGACCGGCATCGTGGCTCGCCTCCAGCATGCCCTCCTCACCTGGTGGAGTCAGCAGTGGCTCGGCCGAGATGCCCAGAACGCGCTGGACGGCCAGCGCGCCGTGCGAAAGCAGGCGGCTCGCGTCGCGTTTTCCTTGCTTCGGCACCGCGGCGGCACCTGCAAGCCGGAGCGGCGCATGGTCGGCGCGCGCAAACCACGCCCCGAGCTCGACCGCCGCCCAGTCGTGCTCGGCTCCTCCGAACGGGACGAGCACGGGGCCCTCGGCCGTCGCATCCCTAGGAACGAGCAGCGCCACGTCGCACTGCGTCTCCGCGAGCACGGCAGCGAGCTGCTCGTCGGGAGCTCCCTCGGTCAGAAGCTCGTCGGGGGCATCGGCGAGGACGAGATCGACGTCGAGCTCGGTCGCGAGCCGAGCCAGCTCCTCACCCGGCGCCGTCGACGTGAACGAGGCCGCGCGGGCCACGACACCGCGCGCTTCGAGTGCAGACCGGTGCTCTTCGAGCCAGGCCGACGCGGATGGAAGCTCAGCTGCGTCCGAAACGAGCCGGACCAGGATCATGACGCGGGGCGGGTGTCGCACGAGCGGCTCGGCCACGGCGAGCAGGGCGTCGACGAGCGTCTCCTGCGTGATAGCGACGAGAATCGACCGCTCCGCAACCTCCCGGGCACCTGCGGGTACCCGGGCTTCGACGTCCAGCGACGGGTCTTGCCGAAGGATAGCTCGCTCCAGTTCCTGGAGCGCAGGGCTCGGATCGATCCCGAGCTCGTCGACGAATCTTCGCCGCGCGTCCTGATAGGCGTCCAGGGCCTCCGCCTGCCGGCCCGACCGGTACAGCGCCGTCATCAGGTATCTGCGCAGACGTTCGCGGAGCGGGTGCTCGGCGACGAGTGCCTCGAGCTCCCCGACTAACCCGTCGTGGCGCGCGAGGACGAGGTCCGCGTCGATCCGAAGCTCCACAGCTGCCAACCTGATCTCCTCGAGCCGGGCGATGGCTGTCTGGGCGAAGCTCTCGTAAACGAAGTCCGCGAGCGCCGGGCCCCTCCACAGCGACAGCGCGTCGCGTAGCCGCGCCGACGCGTCGACCGCCAGGCCGCGAGCGAGCAAACCCCTCCCCTCGTCCACCAGCCGCTCGAATCGGTGGAGATCGAGCGCGTCCGGCTCGACCCGGAGGACGTAGCCGGGCGATCTGGTCGTCAACACCTCCTGCGGAAGCGCCTTGCGAAGTCGGGAGACGTTGACCCGCAGTGCGGCCGCCGCGCGCTCGGGCGCCTCCTCGCCCCAGAGCTCGTCGATCAATCGGTCAGCGGCAACCATCTCGTTTGGGTGGAGGAGGAGCACGGCGAGTAGCGCACGCGGCTTGCGCCCGCCCAGGGAAACCTCGCAGCCCCCGTCCCACACCTCGAGCGGTCCCAGGATCCGGAACTCCATCCGCCTGCCTCCCGGCCCGGGACGCTAACAGCTGCAACAAGCCTGTAGCGAGCCTGAAACACCCGGAGCGCAGCCTTCGCGGCAAGAGATCCGCGCTACAGGCAAAGGAGGACCACGATGAGCACGTCGACGCAGAACGTCGAACCGGATGCGGGTGTGCTGGAACCGCAGCGCCCACACCGCTGGAGCGGAGGGAAGAGGATCGGCGCTTTCGCCGCCGCGGGAGTAGCTCTGGCCCTGATCTCGACCTTGCTGATCATTCAGAGCCGCGGAGAGGCCCCGGCAACCGACCAGACCCCGGTAGCCGAAGCTCCGGAGAGCGCAGTGAATCCGAGAGCGGTGGGAGTCGCCGCGGGTTTCCTCGAGGCGTTCGCCGCCTTCGACGTGGAACAGGCGAGGACCTATCTGGCCGACGACGCGACGATCTCGTCGCTTGGCGGGCAGGACGATCTTCGCCTGCTCCTCTCGTTCTTTGAAGCCACGGGCTACCAGCAGATCCTCGACCCCTGTGAAGGAGCAGGTAACTCGGCCTCCGGCAGCATTCGCTGCGCGTTCGATTTCCACGCCCTCAGGTCCGGCGAGATCGGCCGGGGTCCCTTCGGCGGCAGCTCCTTCGATCTCGTCGTTCGTGACGGAAAGATCGTCCACGTTTCGCAGAATTGGGAGATCGAGAAGTTCTCGCCTCAGGTGTGGGAACCCTTCGCCAACTGGGTGTCCAAGGTCCATCCGGAGGACGCTGCGGTGATGTACCAGGACGACAGCCATTCCGGCGTGCGGCTCACCCAGGAGTCGATCCGGCTCTGGGAGCTGCGGACCCTGGAGTACGTGGAGAAAGTGGGGCGGTGACCGTCATGGGTGGGTTCCGAGGTCGGAGGAGCACGATGAGCATGTCGACGCGGAAGGCCAAACCGGAGGAACGACAGCACGAGCGACAACGCCGCTCGAGCATGGGGAAGACGATCGGAGCACTCGCCGTGGTGGCGGCGATCGGCCTGGCGTCGGTCGCGTCGTCGATAGTTGGAGCGCTCGGGGGGCAGAGCGCGAGAACACCCGCCGACAAGGCACCCGCGGTGGTTCCGGGGACTTCCCCCGAGGCGCAGCAGGGCGGCCCCGTGATCGATCATCCGGTCATCGATTTCGATCCCTTCCTTGGCAGGATCAACAGCTGTAAGCGTCTCCTGGTGACGCGACAACAGGTGGAGTCGGCACTCGGTTTCCGTGCGGAGGATCCCGTTCCGTGGAAACCGCGCGCTTCACAAAGAGCGACGCACCCGGCAGCTCAGGTCGAAACATGGGGTGGCGTCCTGTTCGGCTGTGAGTACGCCTCTCGCAACAACTTCGCCTCTGCTCTCAACAAGGAGCGGGCTGGGGGCCAGGTCGTGATCAGTGCTTACAGGCCCGATGCGCCCCCGAGCCCGTTGGGCCGCTCCAAGCGTGTGCAGAGACTCGTGACGAAGCCGTATTCTCGCCTTTCGGCAACGGAGACGAACACGTGCCTGGACCGGAAGGAGCCACGTCGATCCTCGAGGTTCGGAGTGGGGACTACCTGATTCTTCGCTTCAATGCTGGGGTCTTCCACACCCCAGACGTGACCGGCGCCGACCTCGCAGCTCTGCGGCAACTCGCTCAGGACGCATTGGCCACGCTCGAGAAGAGCGCTCGAGCGAACGGAGCCACGCTCGACGCCGAGCCGGCAAGCAAGTCCTGCGGCGACTTCCGGATCGCGCCGCCCGGCCAGTACCCTCTCCTCTTGGTCGAGGTGGTTGAAGGCAACGTCCCGTGTCGCGAGGCGCGGCGCACGATGAAGGCGCACTACCACAGCAGAGACACGGGTTCTTGGGGTTGCCACGGGCCGGAGGGCTTTGCGGGGTGCGAGAAGCGATCGGGCGAAACGATCAGGGCACGCTTCGCCTGCCGCGACTGGGAAGCGAACCGAGCCCGCTGCCTGAATACATTCGGACCGCCGTAATCCGGCCGAATCCGAAAGCGCGCAGTACCGCCTCAGCGCCGGACACGGCTGCGCGGCGCCCGTGAGATCGACCGTGCCGGGACGCTGACAGCTGCAACAAGCCTGAAACGGACCTGAAAGGGACCGGGTCGACGATCGGGCTCGACAGAGAGTCTCTCGAAAGGAGTACGGATCATGTTCCGACACACAAGGCGCGCACTCCTTGCCTTCGCCGCGACAGTTGCGGTCCTTGCGGTGCCGTCCGTAGCGCAGGCAGATGTCCTCAACGACTGGAATGTGATCGCGCAGAACCAAGCGCTCGCGCTCCGGCCGACGGCGCACGGGCAGACGCGCGGGATCGCAATGGTGCAAGGCGCCGTCTACGACGCCGTCAACGCGCTCCGCCCCCGCTACCAGCCATACCTGCTGGACCTCGCGGCACTCCATGCGCGGCCGTTCGGCTCCCGGAAGGCGGCGATCGCGACAGCCGCGCACCACGTGCTGGTCGAGATCGTGGCCCCTGCCCAGGTGGCCGGGCTCGACAGCGCCTATGCGGCGACGATGGCGGCGATCCCGAAAGGGCGTGTCAAGAACGAGGGCGTGCGCGTCGGCGCTGCTGCTGCCGCCGCGATGCTTGCCGCCCGGGACGACGACGGATTTATGGCGCCGTTCAACTTTGTGATCGGCTCCGAACCTGGCAACTGGCGGCCGCTGACGCCGACCGCGCTCGACCCAGACGCTTGGGTCGGCAACCTCGTGCCGTTCCTCATCGAGAGCCCTTCGCAGTTTCGGTCTGCGGGCCCAAACGCTCTGACGAGCGCCGCCTACGCGGAGGAGTTTGCCGAGGTGAAGGAGATCGGTGCGCTGAACAGCTCGACGAGAACGGCGGACCAGACGACCGCGGCAATCTTCTGGCAGGCTCCTCCCGCCGCACTGTGGAATCGGCTCGCCCGCGACCTCTCGGCTGAGCGCGACATCTCAGTCGCTCGAGAGGCGCGGCTCCTCGCGATGATCAACCTCGCCGCAGCCGACGGCGCCATCGCCTGCTGGAACGAGAAGTACTACTGGAACTTCTGGCGGCCGCGAGCGGCGATCCAGGAGGCCGACACCGACGGAAACCCTGCAACCGTGGCCGACCCGACCTGGGAGCCGCTGTTCCATCCGTCGACGCCGACGACGCCGTCACTCATCACGCCACCGTTCCCCGACCATCCCGCGGGCCACGGTTGCGTGAGCGGCGCCGTACTCCACACGTTCCGGATGTTCTTCGGCACCAACGAGGTCGCGTTCGACGTGCACTCGGGCCGCTTCCCGGGCCAGCCGCGGCACTTCGGCCGCTTCACCCGCGCGCTCGACGAGATCATCGACGCTCGGGTCTGGGGCGGGATCCACTTCCGCACCGCGGACGTGGAGGGCGCAGTGATCGGCAAGAAGGTCGCCCGCTACCTGCGTAGGCACTACTTCCAGCCAGTGGACTGAGCATTGATACGGGGGAGGCCGCGGGTGCGCGGCCTCCCCGCGCGCCTGATCGCGGGGAAGTCGCCTTCTCGGCGCACAGCTCCGCATAACTATTGTGCGCTGACGTGAGCGCGAGCGAGATAGGCGGTTGAGAGCGGTCGTTTACTCACGGGCGGGTCGGCCGGATGTGCTCCGCGTGGTCGAGCGGCCCCTTCCGGAGCCGGGATCGGGTGAGGTTCGAGTTGCAGTGCAGGTCTCGGGCGTCAATCCCACCGATTGGAAGGCGCGCCGTGGCAGCGGCGGGGATGCGCAGCTTCCGTTTCCCGAGGTCGTGCCGAATCAGGATGGGGCCGGCACGATCGATGCCGTAGGGGCTGGTCTCGATCCTTCGCGTGTCGGAGAGCGGGTCTGGCTGTGGGAGGCAGCCTGGCAGCGGGCGCACGGGACGGCGCAGGAGTACGTCGTCCTGCCCTCGCGTCAGGCGGTGCGCTTGCCGGACGGAATCTCGTTCGACGTTGGGGCAAGTCTCGGGATCCCCGCGCTGACAGCGCACCGTTGTCTGACCGTCTCGGAGCTGGAGCCGCATCGGCTTGCGCCAGGCGTTCTCGCTGGTCAGACCGTGCTGGTTGCGGGCGCCGCGGGCGCTGTCGGCCACGCCGCCATTCAGCTCGCGCGCTGGGGAGGGGCGCTTGTGATCACCACCGTCAGCAGCGACGAGAAGGCGAAGCTCGGGCACGCAGCCGGCGCCGACCACGTGGTCAACTACCACAGCAGCGACGCGGCCGACCAGATCCGCGATCTCGTCCCGGATGGAGTCGACATCCTCGTCGAGCTGGCGCCGGCCGCGAACGCCGCTCTCGACGTCGCGGTGTTGGCGCCGAACGGCACCGTGGCCGTCTACGCCAGCGATGGTGGCAGCGAGCTCGCCCTGGTTGTGGGCGACCTGATGTCCCGCAACATTCGCTACCAGTTCGTTCTCGTGTATACGGTTCCGCGCGCGGCGAAGGACCAGGCGGTCGCCGATGTGGCGGCGGCAGTCGCTGATGGTGCATTGCCGGTGGGAGCCGACGCCGGTCTGCCGCTGCACCGCTTCGCACTCGAACAAGCGGCCGAGGCTCACGCCGCCGTAGAAGGCGGTGCCGTCGGCAAAGTCCTCATCGACGTCGGCTGACCGCGAAGCCGCCGATCTCTAGGGCACTAAGGGGCCCGGAGAAAATTACGGACTGCCCTGTTGAACTCTTCAGGGGCTTCGATATTGCAGAGGTGACCTGCGTCCGGCAGGACGACAAGCGTCGAGCCGGGGAGCGCTGCATGGAGGTTCTCGGCGACGGTCAGGGGTGCCCGAATGTCCTTGTCGCCGTAGACCAACAGCGTCGGGACTCTGACGTGGGGCAGTACGTCACGCAGGTCCTCGGCGGAAGCACGCGCCATGGCCCGGAACCCAACCGGATGGAACGCCAGCATGCTCGCGCCGAACGCATCGACGGACTCCGAGGATGTGATTCTAGAGAACATCGTCGGGAGTAGCGCACCGACGAACTCTTCGGGCGGCAGATCGGCCAACACAAGCGCTTGTTGACGGCGCTGCGCAGCGACGTCGGCAGGCAGAGAGCCGGCCCACCCGGCGTATGCAGACGCCAGTACCAGCGTCATCGGGATGGCGGAGTGTCGGCGGTAGAGCTCGAGCGCAAGCGCGCCACCAAATGACAGACCGGCCACGTGCGGCTTTCCTAGGCCGAGTCTCTCGACGAATCCGGCCAGGCAGTCGGCGTAGCCGGCCATGCCAAACGATTCCGGCGGATCGGATGATCGACCGGCTCCTGGCGCGTCCCAGGCCACGACCGTGAACTCGTCGGAGAGCCCTTCGATCTGTCGCCGCCACGTGGTCGGGCCGTCCCCCACGTAGCCATGGAGGAGGACGAGCGGTGGTCCATCGCCAGCGCGTTCGTAGGCGATGCGGAGCCCGTCAACCTCGATCATCTCCATAGCGCGTCCCCCACATGCCTAAAAAATGGCCTTCGGCGCGGAGGCTACCGAGCGGGCGCGTCCGCCGTTCCCTGCTGAAACGATCGCCGTGGACGGTCGCGAGGCGCGGCGGCCCGACTGCTTAAGAACTTGCTAACAGACTGGTCGTACATCGCGCTCACGCTCTTCCTGGCAGCCGGGGCGTCCGCGCAGGCTGAAATCAAGCGGGGTACGCGGGGCCAAACACTTTCTCGGGAACGCCGCAACGTGATTGGTACTGGGGTTACGGCGGAAACGACACGCTGTTTGGGCGAGCGGCTACTGATTACCTCTAGGGAGGCGGAGAAAGGAACACCATTGTCGCGGGTCGAGGCGCTGACTTCGCCTACGGCGGCGACGGCGCCGACGAGATCGCGTTGCGCCGCGGTGACGACTTCGCGTGGGGCGGCCTGGGAGCGCATCGGATTAGTGCCGGCTTCGGCGCCGACACCGTCAATGGTGGCTCAGGGAATGACACCATTTACGCGACGGCCGACGACGGCGCGGTGCACTCAATCGACTGCGGTCCGGGTATCGATCATGTCTTCATCCGCGCGGGCGACACGACCCTGAACTGCGAGACAGTCGACACGGTCACCTAGCCCGCTTTAGACCACGCCGATACCTGGGACGGCGACCCTACGCCCGTCGGCTACCGCTTCGGCCTTGCCGTCCCAAACTCCATAGGTTTCCCTCAAGGTCGCGAGCGCTGTAGCCTCGCTGTGCGCCGGCCATGGCGTCGTGCGGCTCCAGTACGCGGACGCCCGCCGCCACGACCGGCGACAGCGGAACCGCCCTGCATCGCCTCGTCGAGGACCCGCTGGTCGACGCCGGTCGCCTTCGCGTCGGGCACGTTGTTGTAGGTCCATGGCCCGCCGAAGACCCAGTAGTGGAGTACTCGCCGCCGTCACCGAGCCCGCGCGACCTCGTTCCCTCGTTTGGGGGCGGTCACGAAACCGTCGAGGGACATCGAGATGTCAAGAACGACCGGGCTCATTTGGCCTCCTTCCGGTGGATCTGGCAGGAGCTCGGCCTTCCTATGGCCAACCGGCGCCGGGTGCGGATGCAGGAGCGTTCAGCACCTGGCCCGTTCGCGGCTCGGCAAACATGCTCGCGGTGCCATTCCACTCGGTGGCCATCATGAACAAGGTTCTCCGGTCCTCGCCCCCGAGCGCGCAGGCGAAGCAGCCGCGGTCGAGCTCGATCGTCTGCAGCACCTCGCCACCCTCGCGAACCCGCACGCAACGCTTATTGGGAACGTCCCCATACCAGACGGCGTTCTCGGCGTCGAGGCAGATGCCGTCCGGGACGCCGTCTTGGAGGTCGGCCCAGACGCGCCGGTTCGACAAGCTGCCGTCGTCGGCGACGTCGAAGGCGGTGAGCCTCTTCGCGTAGGACTCGGCCACGATCAGCGTCGCGTTGTCGGGCGTCACGAGCATGCCGTTGGGGAAGGCGAGGCCGTCGGCCACCTGGCGAGCCGCGCCATCGGGGCTGACCAGAGCGACGATTCCGGGGGCGAACGCTTCACCAGCCATCAGGTCAAAGCCGCCGCCGTTGACGTAGGCGTTGCCGCGACCGTCTACGACGAGCTCGTTCCCGGCCGCGGGGGTAGAAACCCTGCTCAGATCGCCATGGATCACGAGCGAGCCGTCGGACTCCCTGCGCAGAAGAAGCCCCTCGCGCGCCGAGACGACGAGCAGGCGCCCGTCGGGCAGCCAATCGACACAACACGGAAATGACGGCGCCCGGAGGATGACTTCGCTCTTGCCCTCGAGATCGACCGCAATCACCTCTGGCGGGCCCCAGTCGGAGAACCAAAGGCGGCCCTCGTGCCACCGTGGCTGCTCGCCGAATGCGATCCCGGTCATTAGAACTTGCGGCTCAGGCACGGAAGACTCCTTTCGAGCCGGCCTTTGTCTGGAGCAGCGAGTGTTCGGACACAGTGCGCGGTTGAAGAGGGTGATCGTCCACGTCAGACGTCGACGTCGAGCGTGATGCTCCGTTCGCCTTCAGGGCCGAGTCCGGCCTCGAAGCTACCTTCGCCCCGCACGCCGGCGAGATCTCCCGTACCGGAGCCGGGGACGACGAGCAACTGAGCCTTGGATACCTGTCCGTCGAAGGTGCCGACGTGCTGGAGCACGAAGGTCCCCGAGTCGTTACCGATTTTCCCAACGACGCGCTCGAGGCCGACGAAGGTCGCAGTGCCATCTTCGCCGTAGCCCATCAGCCACTCGATGCTTCCCTGACCTTCGAGATCGCCCTCAAAGGACCTGGACACCTTCGCATTGGTGATCTTGGAGGCGCCCTCCGCCTCCAGGATCTCGTTCTCGTCCCAGTTGTCGATCTTGAACGTTCCCGTGGCCATGTTCGTCTCCCTTCGTAGGGACCATGTCCCAGGTTACGACGAGCCGAAGCAGCAGGATCAGCCGCTTTGGTGGGTTGCGATCTGGGAGCTGGGACTCCCAAGGGTGTGTGACGAAATCAGCCAGTCGGGCTCTCGTCGCGAGCGTTTTGCCGCTGCATGTCCGCCTCGAAGATCCCCGTCTGGTAGGCGAGCACGACTGCCTGGACGCGGTCCCGGAGGTTGAGCTTCTGGAGGATGTGCGTGATATGTGTCTTGACCGTCGTTTCGCTGATGTAGAGCTCCTGCGCGATCTCCCCGTTCGAAAGGCCGCGGGCGATCAAGCGAAAGACCTCTCGTTCGCGCTCACTGAGATCGCCAAGCTCCTTCGGAGGCGCGGGACGGGGCATACGGGCGAACTTTTGGATCACCCGTTTGGTGATCGTGGGTGAGAGAAGCGCCTCGCCGGCGTCAACAGTGCGGATAGCGGCGATCAGCTGCTCGGGAGAGTCGTCTTTGAGGACGAAGCCGCTGGCGCCGGCTCTCAGCGCCTCGTAGACGTATTCGTCGAGGTCGAACGTCGTGAGGATCAGAATCCGCGCGGAGTTGTCCGCCGCGAGAATGCGCCGAGTCGCCTGCAGCCCGTCGAGCTCGGGCATGCGGATGTCCATCAGGACGACGGCTGGATGAAACCGGGCGGTCTTGTCCACCGCCTCGAGCCCGTTGCTCGCTTCGGCCACGACTTCGATGTCCTCCTCGCCCGCGAGCAGCATGCGAAAGCCGGCGCGGACCATGGATTGGTCGTCGGCCACGAGCACGCGGATCGTCATCGTTCGTCTTCTGCGATCGGGAGGCGGGTGCTGAGCAGGAAACCGCCCTCGGCTGCGGTTCCCGCGGCCATCTCACCGCCGTAGATCTTGACGCGCTCGTGGACGCCGACGAGCCCGTGGCCGAGGCCGTCCGCCGTCGTGCTGCCCAGGCCGTCGTCGCGCACCTCGATTTCGAGCTCCTCCGGCCTGTAGCGAACAGTCACGTCCGCCGTGCTCGCGTTTGCGTGCTTGAGGGCGTTGGTCAGACCTTCCTGCACGATGCGGTAGGCGGAAAGGTCGACCCCTCTTGGAAGCGGGATCGGCTCGCCGTCGACGTGCAGCTCGACGGGAAGCCCCGCGCGGCCGACCTCCTCGAGCAGCGCGTCTAGGCCGTCGAGGCCGGGCTGAGGCGTGAATTCGACTTCGTCGCCGTCGCGACGCATGGCGGCGAGCAGACGGCGCATCTCCGTCAGCGCGGTGCGGCCGGCCCGCTCGACGCCTCGGAGCGCGTTGCGGTCGTCGGCCATCGCATCGGGGAGCTTGTGCCGGACGGCCCCGACCTGGAGCACCATCACGCTGACGGCGTGCGCGACGACGTCGTGGAGCTCGCGCGCAATGCGTGCGCGCTCCTCCGCGACGGCGAGGCGCGCCGCGGCCTCTCGCTCCCGTTCTGCCCGCATGGCGCGTGTCTCCGCCGCCTCGGCCTTCTCGGCGCGCTCGCGCAACGCGTAGCCGGCGGCCCAAGCGATCCCGAAGTCGACGGGGATGAAGAGGAGCTCGGTCGTCAGGTGACCGGGAATGTTGTAGACGACGGTTGTGATGCCTCCGAGCACGATTGCCAGGCCGGTCCATGTCTGTCGGCTGCTGCGCACGTTCCCGAGCAGGAAGGCGGACGCCAGTCCGACGGGGAACAGCGCGACCATGAACGGGATCAGTGCTCCGTTCACGAACGAGAGCGCCGTGGCGCCGAGCCAGTACGCCGCCGGAGCGGCAAAGGGGAAGGGCCGGCGGAGGAAGAGCGGCAAAACGATGACCGCCACGGCGGGCACCGCGAACCAGAGCGTCGTTCCTGGTGCGCCCGGCGAGTTTCGTCCGAGGACGAGCTCGAGCATGGCAGCGATCCCGAGGACCGCGATGAGCAGCTCGAACCAGTACTCGCGCGCGAGGTGTCTGATTTTCGTCCCGCTCACGAGCTGAACGTACCGCACCGTCTGACGCGCCGCCTCCTACTTGAGTAGGAGTCCGAATCGTCGCTCGGTGCGAACCCGAATCATCGCTTGGGCCGAGCTCGAATCCGGCTTCGCGACGACGTTTTCCGGGCGCCGGGCTCATAGCGTCGCGGCATGCACTCGCGCCATCTGGCACCCGGACGAGAAGGAGGAGAAATGAGCCCTGCAGTACGGCGGAGCCGCGAGCTCGCCGCCCGCGAAAGCGACGGCATCCAGGTGCTGTTGTTCTGGCACCCGGACGAGAACGCGCTGACCGTCTCGGTCGAGGACGCGCGGGTCGGCGATCGCTTTCAGCTCGCGGTCGCGCCCGACCGGCGCTCGACGTCTTCTACCACCCCTTCGCCTATGCCGCCTAACGAGGCGGACGTCATCCATTGAAAGGAGATCGGTCAATGTCTCGCACGAACAACCAGAGTCAGTCGCACAACCTGGCGGCCCGCATGGGGCGCTGGAGCGCGTATCACTGGAAGACCGCGACGTTCGGCTGGCTCGCATTCGTCATCGTCGTCTTCGCCCTCGGCGGGATGGCGGGGACGAAGACGATCGACGCGAACGAGCCCGGCCCCGGTGAGTCCGGCCGGATGGAGCGGATCCTCGACGAGGGCTTCAAGCAGCCCGTCGGCGAGAACGTCTTGATCCAGCACGACACGCTGCAGGCGACCGACTCCGCGTTCGCCGCCGTGATCGAAGACGTCGTCCGACGACTCGAGACGCTCGGCGAGGTCCAGAACGTGCGCTCGCCGCTCGACCCGGAGAACGCCGGTCAGATCTCGGAGAGCGGACGCGCTGCGCTCGTTGCGTTCGAGATCCGTGGCGATCCCGATGACGCCGTGGACAGGATCGGCCCGGTCCTCGACCGAGTCGACGTCGCGCAGCAAGTCCACCCCGAGTTCTTCATCGGGGAGTTCGGCAACGCGAGCGCGCAGGACGGCATCGTGACCGCGTACGAAGACGATCTGGGGCAAGCCGGGGAGCTCTCGCTGCCGATCACGTTGGCGATCCTGGTGATCGCGTTCGGGTCGCTCGTAGCGGCGAGCATTCCGCTGCTGCTCGCGCTGACCGCCGTCTTCGGGACGTTCGGGCTGGTCGCCCTGTCGAGTCACGTCCTGCCCAGAGCGAATGAGGCCCCCGCGCTCGTGCTTCTGATCGGGCTCGCAGTGGGAGTCGACTACTCGATGTTCTACTTGAAGCGCGCCCGTGAGGAACGTGCGGCCGGACGGAGCGTGCACGCTGCAGTTGAGGCCGCCGCTGCCACCTCCGGCCGCTCGGTGCTCGTCTCGGGCCTGACGGTCATGGCGGCGATGGCGGGCATGTTCCTCACCGGCGACAAGATCTTCGCGTCGCTTGCGATCGCGACGATCGCCGTGGTCGCGATGGCCGTGCTCGGCTCGCTGACCGTGCTGCCGGCGCTCCTGTGCAGGTTCGGCGACAAGGTCGAACGGCTACGTGTGCCGGGCCTCCGTCGCCTGCGGAGCGACGACGGGCGGGGCCGGTTCTGGGGCGCGATCGTCGACCGGGTGATGCGGAGGCCGGTCCTCTCGGCCGCTCTCTCCGGCGGGCTGTTGGTCGCGCTCGCCATCCCCGCGACGCAGCTTCGGCTGCAGAGCGGGGGCCCCGACTCGTTCCCGCAGTCCCTGCCCGTGATGCAGACCTACAACCGCATGCAGGAGGTCTTCCCGGGCGAAGCGCTTCCCGCCAACGTCGTGGTGAAGGCACCTGACGTGAACGCCCCGGAGGTGCAGGCCGCGATTCAGGAGCTCCGGGAGCGGGCAGTCGCCACCGGCCGCGCGTACGAGCCGATCACGGTGGAAGTCAACGAGGACGCGACGGTGGCGAACATCATCGTCCCGATCGAGGGCAAGGGCACCGACGCGGCCTCGGAGGCCTCGCTCGCTGCGTTGCGCACAGACGTCGTCCCTGGGACCGTCGGTGGGCTACCCGAAGCGGAAGCCGGCGTCACCGGCCTCACCGCCGCGTGGATCGACTCGAAGAACGAGATCAAGTCGGAGCTTCCACTCGTGTTCGCGTTCGTGCTCGCGTTCGCGTTCATCCTCATGCTGTTCGCCTTCCGCTCGCTCGTGATCGCGGCGAAGGCGATCGTGCTCAACCTGCTGTCCGTGGCCGCGTCCTACGGCGTCCTCGTCCTGGTCTTCCAGAACGGGTACGGAAAGGACCTCATCGGGTTCAGCTCGACCGCCGGGATCGACCCCGTGATCCCGCTGCTCCTGTTCGTGATCCTCTTCGGGCTCTCGATGGACTACCACGTGTTCATCCTCAGCCGCATCCGTGAGGCGTTTCACCGTGGGATCGGGAGCGACGAGGCGATCGCGTACGGGATCCGGTCGACCGCAGGAGTGGTCACGAGCGCCGCGATCGTCATGGTCTTCGTGTTCGCGGTCTTCGCGACCCTC
>Ga0137369_10001594_pt1 | contig 22850 bp, 25 predicted proteins | sample SagtaG_12_FD_104918 | JGI IMG/M metagenome (GOLD analysis project Ga0137369, IMG submission 104918) | Vadose zone soil microbial communities from Sagehorn Ranch, Mendocino, California, USA - Sage1_L_113_16 metaG | ecosystem: Environmental > Terrestrial > Soil > Vadose zone | place: USA... | reverse complement strand
GGTCCTCGAGATCACCGTGTCGGGTGGCTCCGACCGGACCGAGCTCGCTAGCTACAAGGAGGGCTAGCCGCGGTTGTGGTTCACGAGCTCGATGTTGTTTCCGTCCGGATCGAGCACGAAGGCGCCGTAGTAGCCCGGGTGATAGACCGGGCGCTCTCCGGGCGCGCCGTTGTCTTGGTAACCGGCAGCGACGACCTCCCGGTGGAAGTCGTCCACGGTTGCGTTGTCGCCGACCGGAAACGCCATGTGAACATGCTCGCTGGGCGTCCCCGACACGACTGAGAACGACCCGTTCCCGCTCGTGAACTGAGCGCGGTCCGGCGACTCGTGCTTCAAGCGGAAGCCGGCATGGGGCGCGACTCCCTCGTAGAAGCGCTTCGCGGCCGCGACATCGGCGACGCGCATCCAGATGTGGTCGATGACGCCTTCCTGCCTCAGCGAGCCGTGGTGGACCGCCTCGGCGCTGTTTCCGTCCGGATCGAGCAGGAAGCTCCCGTAGTAGTCGCCTCCGTACTCCGGGCGCGGACCCGGCGCCCCGTCGTCGCGGTAGCCGGCCTCGATCCCGACTCGCCAGAACTCGTCGACGTGCGCGCGTGACGGCGCGACAAAGCCGACGTGCAGACGGCGTGTGACCGGCTTCTCCGCCTCAGCCGGCGAGAGCGAGAAGTCGTCCCACTCGACCAGGTACTCGTCGGAATACGTCTTCTCCACGCGGAGCGTGCGCAGAACCGTCTCGTAGAACCGCTCGGAGGCCTCGCGATCCGACGCACGTATGCCCACATGGTCAAACATCACTTGGAGGAAAGCGGATCATGGCAAGGCTGACGCTCGAGATCTCGATGTCACTGGATGGTTTCATCGCCGGCCCGAACCGGACGGTAGAACAGCCGCTGGGCGACAGCGGGGATCAGCTCCATGAGTGGATGTTCGGACTTGCGAGCTTTCGCGAGCGCCACGGAATGTCTGGAGGAGAGAGGAACGCGGACGACGAGGTGGTGCGCGAAACGCTCGACACCGCCGGAGCGGTCCTGATGGGCAGGCGCATGTTCAGCGGCGGCGAGGGCCCTTGGGAAGACGATCCGGTCGCGGACGGGTGGTGGGGAGACGATCCTCCGTTCCGCGCGCCGGTATTCGTTCTCACCCACCACCCCCGGGAGACCGTGACGAAGCAAGGTGGCACGTCCTTCATCTTCGTCACGGACGGCCTCGATTCCGCGCTCGCCCAAGCTCGCGAGGCCGCCGGCGACAAGGACGTCGCGGTGGCCGGTGGAGCGAACGTCGTGCAGCAGTGCCTCAACACTGGACTTCTCGACCAAATGCAGATCCACCTCGTCCCCGCATTTCTCGGCGAGGGCGTTCGGCTGTTCGATCAGCTCGGCGACAGCCAGCGCGTTCTGGAAGTCGAGAGGGCGATCCACTCCCCTGCCGTGACCCACATCAGATACCGCCTCGTGAAGTGACGACGCGTTTAGAGGACAGCCGCGACGACGGCCAGGGTCAAAGCTGCCAACGCCAGGACGGTCCGAATCAGATGACCCCGAAACCACTGTGTTCTCAGCCGCTCGAGCTCAGGCGAGCGCTGTGCCGACCCGGATGCGACCAGCCGCCGCTGGACCGGGACCAGCCATGCTCCTGAGCCGACGAATACGGCCACGAAGCCGGCAGTGCCGAGCACCGCAAACATTCGCGCCGCACCGTCGGCGGTGAGGGCGAAGCCGGTCGTCGAGACGAGGCAGACTGCGAGGAGCGCAGGCTGCAGGCGGTCGACCCGTCTGAGGGTATGCCCGAACGCCGCCTGGAAGTCGAGGAGATCCGCTTCCCGCCAGGCTGGCAAGCGCTCCCAGGCGATCGCAACAACGACCCCGGCAAACAGCCCCGCGCTGATCAGCATCGGGATGGCCCACAAGGCGCTCATTCGTCTCCTCCTCCGTCGTTTTCTGCGTCCTCGACTCGGTCGGCCTCGAGCCTTCGGCAGAGCTCGCCGAGGATGCGTGCCGTCGTCTCCAGTTCACTGCGGCTGATCCCGTCCGCGAGCCGGTTCACCCACAGCGCCTGGCGCCCGTCGATCGCGGCGTACCTGACTCGGCCGAGCTCGGTCAGCCAGACCAGCTGCGAGCGCCGATGGTCGGCGTTCGGCGCCAACTCGACGAGGCGGTCGCGGACGAGGCGCTTCACGGTGGCGTGCACGCTCTGGCGCGTCAGGCCCATGCGGCGCGCGATCTGTGGCACGGTCAGCGGCCGCTCGGCGAACGCGAGCGCCCCCAGCACTTGCCAGCGCGCGGAGGTTAGGCCCTCGTCGACGGCCAGGTCGTCGCCGGCGGCGAGAAGCAGGCCGTTGGCGCGAAAGGCCGCGAGAACGACTTGCGTGGCCGTCTCCCCCTCAGGTGTTCGTAGCTTCGCTTCGGTCGGCATTATCGTCAGTATTCTGACACTTTGTCAGATACTTGTCAAGCGCGATAACCTCGACACGCGAGCGCTCGAGGAGATGGATTCGTGGGGGAACCCACTGGTCCCCCCACGAATTTCCTAGGCCGCGAGGTCGAGCGCGGGCTCTGCCTCTGGGGCTTGCTCGAGCTCGTCACGCCGGATGAGCGTCAGCGCGGCCACGACTCCGAGGCCCGCGATGATCACCCCGGCCAGAAACGCGGACGAGAAGCCGTCGACGAGGGCCGCCGGCAGCGCCGTGCCCGACGCGACCGCGTCGTCGGTCCGCGAGGTCGCGATCGTCGAGAGCGCCGCGATGCCGAGCGCGCCGCCGATCTGCTGGGACGTGTTGATCAGGCCGGAGGCGAGACCCGCCTCTGCAGCCTCGACACCGGCGAGCGCCGCGATCGAGATCGGCACGAATGCGAAGCCGATGCCGATGCCGATCAGGAGAAACCCAGGCAGGAGATCGCCAAGGTAGGAGCCGCCCACCGAGACCTGCGTGAAGTACACGAGACCTGCGGTGAGCAACGTCATGCCGAGCACGAGCACCGGCTTCACGCCCACGCGCGTGACGAGCTGCGCCGCCACGGCCGACCAGAGGATCGCCGTCCCCGCCACCGCGAGGTACGCGACACCGGTCTTCATCGCCGAATAGCCCAGCACCTGCTGCATGTAGAGCGTCAGCATCAGGAACATCGCGAACAGCGCGGTGCCCATGATGAAACCGGCCACATTTGCGCCGCTCACGGTGCGGGTCTGGAGGATGCCGAACCGCATCAGCGGCTCGGAGTGGCGGAGCTCCCAGCCGACGAAGCCGGCGAGCAACACGATCGACGCCGCGAAGAAGGCAAGTGTCTGGCCTGCGAGCCAGCCGTCCTGGCCCGCCTGGGTGATTGCGTAGACGAGCACGGAGAGGCCGCTGGTCACGAGCACCGCGCCCGGGAGGTCGAACGTCTTCACGCGCGCGTCGCGGCTCTCCGCGAGGAGGAGCGGCGCGGCCACGAACGCCATGACGCCGACCGGCACGTTGACGAAGAAGATCCACTCCCAGCTCAGCGCGTCGGTGAGGATGCCTCCCAGCAACACTCCGGCGGCCGCGCCGAACCCACCCACGGCTCCCCAGACGCCGAGCGCGATGTTCCGCTCGCGTCCTTCGACGAATGTCGTCGAGAGGATCGAAAGGGCCGCCGGCGTGATGATGGCCGCTCCGAGCCCCTGGAAGGCGCGGGCCCCGATCAACGACCCCTCTGACCACGCCAGGCCCGCGAGCAGGGAGGAGACTGTGAAGAGGATCACGCCCACGAGAAAGATGCGCCTGCGGCCGAGAAGGTCGGCCGCACGCCCGCCGAGAAGCAAGAACCCTCCGAAGACGAGCGCATACGCGCTGATCACCCACTGCAAGTTTTCCTGCGAGAACCCCAAATCGACCTGGATCGACGGCAACGCCACGTTCACGATTGCGATGTCCAGGACGACCATGAACTGGACGACGCTCAGGAGCGCCAGCGCCAGCCACTTGCGTCGATCGGATGTCACCATGTCCTCTGGTTTCCTTTCGCTTTGGTAGGGAAGACTGGCAACTTAGCAGAGACTACTTCTGAATTGCAAGTTTCTCCTTCACAACAGCAAGCGGAGTCGCTACAATGGCTCGGTATGACCAAGCGTTACGACGAGTACTGCCCTGTCGCTCACGCCCTCTGCCTCGTCGGGGAGCGCTGGGCGTTGCTCGTCGTGCTCGAGCTGATGGGCGGCCCCAAGCGCTACACGGACCTGGCGGACAATCTCCGCGGGATCGGCACGAACATCCTCGCCTCCCGCCTGCGCGACCTCGAGGCCGCCGGCGTCGTGACGAAGCGGAAGCTTCCGCCTCCTGCCGCCTCGCGGGTCTACGAGCTGACCGAGTACGGGCGAGAGCTCAAGCCCGCCATTCGCGAGCTCGCGCTTTGGGGCGCTCGCTCGCTCGGGCCCCCCACCGCCGCCGACGAGCTCTTCCCCGGCTGGCTGGTGAACGCGCTCGACACAGTGCTCGCGCCGCTCGCGCCCCCGGGTCGCTTCGAGTTCCGCGTCGGGGACGAGGTGGCCTCGCTCATCGACGGCGAGGCGCAGCCAGGACCCGTGGAGGAGCCGGACGTCGTCGTCGAGGGTGAGCCCGAGGGCATCTACTACATGTTCGTCAACAGGCGGATCGACCTCGTCAAAGTCTCGGGAGACCGCGACCTGCTCGAGCAGTTGATCGACGTAGCGCCCGCTCCAGTCGAACTGCAGGTTGCTAGTTAGGTAACCTGGCCCGCGGGCCTATGGCGGAACGGCGGGCAGCTCACGAACGTCTCTCGACCGGCGCGCTCGCGCGCTGGGCGCGGGCTTGCGCCACGCATCCGTGGCGCGTGGTCGGCGGCTGGATCGGCATCGTCGTCCTCCTGATCGTCCTCGTCGCGACGGTCGGAGGGTCGCTGAAAGACCAGTTCGAGATCCCGGGGTCCGACACCCAAAGAGCCACCGACCTGATCGAGAAGGAGTTTGCGTCGGAGCAAGGCGGCGTTCTGAACCTCGTCTTCGCGGTGCCTCCAGGCCAGCGGCTCGACACCCCGGAGCGCAAGGCGGCGATCGAGAAGGCGATCGCGCGCCTCAAGTCGCCGGAGTTCAAGCCGACCGAGGACAAGGCGGGCATCGAGAGCGTGGGCGATCCGTTCGACAAGAACACGTTCTCGGACGACGGGCGCATCTCCTACGCGGAAGCCCAGTTCGATCGGGTCATCTACAGCAAGGATCGCGCGGCGGTCGTCGCCGTTGAGGACGAGGTCCGCCAGACAGTCGAGCCGGCCGGAGTCGAGGCCGAGTTCAACGGTGACGCCGAGTTTCCGCCCATCGAACAAGGGACCCAGGAGTTGCTCGGCCTGCTCGCGGCGCTCGTCGTGCTGCTCGTCGTCTTCCGCACAGCCGTCGCGACGACGATCCCGATCGCGCTCGCGCTCACCGCGTTGTTGAGCGCCTTCCTCCTGCTCTTCATCCTCGCCGGCCTCACCGACATCAACACGATCACGCCGCTGCTCGTGTCGATGATCGGGCTCGGCGTCGGCATCGACTACTCGCTCTTCATCGTCACGCGCTTCCGACAGTTCCTGCACGAGGGGCTGTCGCCAGCGGACGCCGCCGCCGAGGCGGGCGCGTCCGCCGGCCGGGCCGTCCTCTTCGCCGGTCTCACGGTCGCCATCTCGGTGAGTGGCCTCGCCTTCTTCGGGCTCGACTTCGTCACGAAGCTCGGCATTGGCAGCGCGCTCGGCGTGCTGACCACGGTCCTGATCGCGAACTCGCTCCTGCTGGCGGTCCTGAGGCTGCTCGGTCACAAGGTCGACCGGCTGAAGGTGCCCTTCCTGCGCCGCCTCGACGACTCCGAGGCCGCCCGCGAGAAGACACCGATCGCCCGCTGGGGCCGGTTCGTGACCGCGAACGCTCGGTTCGTGTTTCCAATCGTCCTGCTCGCGGTCCTGGCGCTCGCATCCACGTCCGCAATGGTGCGACTGGGCGCCTCGGACCAGGGCACGCAGCCGAAGAAGCAGACGGCACGCAGGGCCTATGACCTGCTCGCCGAGGGCTTCGGGCCCGGCTTCAACGGCCCCATCCCGATCGTCGTCGACGTCAACGGTGACCGCCAGGCCCCGCAGAGGATCTACGACCGCGTTCGGAACCTCCCGGGCGTCGCGTCGGCCGGCGAACCGCAGCTGAACGACGAAAAGACGGTTGCGATCGTGTTCGTGACCCCGGACTCCGCCCCGCAGGACGAGGCGACGGACAAGCTCGTCGACCGGCTGCGGGACGACGTCATTCCGGCGGCGACCAAGGGAGGGGACGCCGTCGCGTACGTCTCGGGCTTGACGGCCGCGTTCAAGGACATCGCCCAACGGATCATGGATCGGCTGCCGCTGTTCCTGCTCTACATCGTCGGTGTGACGTTCCTGGTGCTCGCGATGGCCTTCCGCTCGATCGTCATCTCACTGACGGCGGCGATCACGACCATCCTGTCCGCGTTCGTCGGCTTCGGCGTGCTCACGCTCATCGTGCAGGAGGGCCACCTGCTCTCGCTCACCGGGCTTGACAGGACCGGGCCGATCGAGACCTTCGTGCCGCCGATCGCCTTCGCGATTCTCTTCGGGCTCTCGATGGACTACATGGTCTTCCTGATGAGCCGCATCCGCGAGGAGCACGTCCACGGGCTCAGGTGCCGCGAGGCGGTTGAGCATGGGATCGCCGCAATCGGCCGCGTGGTCGTCGCGGCGGCGCTGATCATGGGCACGGTCTTCGCGGCCTTCATCCTCACCGCCGATCGCATCTCGAAGGAGTTCGGGATCCTGCTCGCGATCGCGATCCTCACCGACGCGCTGATCGTACGAATGACGCTCGTGCCGGCGTTCCTCACTCTCCTGGGCGAGAGGGCCTGGTACATGCCGCGCTGGCTGGACCGGATCCTCCCGGACGTCACGATTGAGCCGCCGCACGACCGCGAGGCACCGGCCAGGCTCCGCGTCGAGCGGCCGGCCGAGGCACCCAGCCGGTGACGAATCCCCGCGAATCAGCCGTGTGACGAAGACCGCATAAGCGTGGTCGCGCGCGTGCGCGCCGGGCCGTATCTGTCCTACTCGGTCACGCGGGCAAGCCCGCGGACACCAGATGCGAGTCCGAGGCCTCCCAGCGCGCGGCCGCCGCGTCAAGGAGTACGGCGACAACCTCTTCGAGCTGCTCGAGCAGGTTTTCGTCCACGAGCCGGCCCTCCTCGTCAAAACGGGTCGGAGCGTGGCCGACCGCCACCTCTCCTTCGACGACCCGAGCCCCCGTGGCAGCGAGCACCTTGCGGAGCTCGGCCTGGGACCAGACGGCGCCGAAGGCACCGGTCGAGGCGCCGACGACCGCGACCGGCATGTTCCGGAGCGGATTCGTGGCGAGCGGACGGGACGCCCAGTCGATCGCATTCTTGAGCTGGCCGGGCACGGACGAGTTGTATTCCGGCGTCGCGAAGAGGACGGCGTCGGCGCCGGCGATCGCCTCGCGAAGGGCCGTGGCGGCGGCCGGCGCCTCCTCCGTGTCGTCGTCCTCGTCGTACGGGGGCACCTCTTTGAGCCCGCCCCAGAGCTCGAACTCCACGTCCGCGGGAAGCAGGCCGGCGGCCGCGCTGAGCAGGCTCGTGTTGTACGAGCCGCGGCGCAGGCTCCCGGAGATGCCCAGGATCTTCATCGTTCATTAGGCCGCCTTCACGAATTGCAGTTCGCCGACGATCCGGACCTCGTTCGCAAGCGCCGGCTGGCCGGTCGGAAGCGGCATGTTCCAGTTGAGGCCGAACTCGGTACGGTCGATCGTGGTCGACACCGCGATTCCGAGACGCTCGTTGCCGTACGGGTCTGCAATCGGCGCAGCAACCGTGCCGCCAAGAGCGATCGGCTTGGTGACGCCCTTGATCGTGATCTCGCCGTGGACGGCCACGGCGTCGCCCTCGAGCGCGATGTCGTCCGTCCTGAAGCGCAGCTCGGGATGCCGCTCGGCGTCGAAGAAGTCGGGCGATTGGAGATGCGCCGCGAGGTTTTCGTCCTTCACATCGACGCTCTCGACCTTCGCGGTGCCTTCGAGCCTGGCGCTCTCGCCCTCGACGGCGAGGGACGCCTCGACCTCGCGAAAGTCGCCCTTGAATGTCCCGGCGAGGTAGTCGACCTCGAAGCCGACGGACGAGTGAATCGGATCGAGCCGCCAGGTTCCGGCCGGCGCGATCGTCAGTGTCTGCGTAGTGCTCACTTGCTCCTCCTCTTTGCGTGGTGTAATATTGAGCGCGCAAAGGAATTTACCACAACTCGCTTGAGAGCGCAAGCATTGCCGACGCAAACATCCGTAAACCAGGAGGCGTCACCGGCCGTTCGTGCCTGGACGCGGCTTTTACGCGCGCACGCGGCGACCACCCGCCTGCTGAGCGCGGAGCTGCAGGCCGATCACGGCTTGACGCTCAACGACTTCGAGGCGCTCTATGTCCTTTCGCGCGCCGAGGGCGGACGATTGAAGCGCGTCGAGCTCGCCCACCTGCTGCTACTCAGCCCCTCCGGCATCACCCGCCTCCTCGAGGGGCTCGAACGGGCGGGCCTCGTGAGACGCACGACGTGCCCGACCGACCTTCGCGTCGCGTACGCCGAGCTCACGCCGGAGGGACGCGAACGGCTCGAGGCCGCCTCGTGTGCCCACGTCGGGTCGATCCGCGAACTCATGGAGGAGCACTTCAGCGGGGACGAGCTCGACGAGCTCGGCGAAATGCTCGGCAGGCTCCCGGGCGTCGCTGAGGGAGACGACGCCTGCCCCGCTCTCTAGGAGGGCTTGGCGAAACAGACCGAGTTCCCTCGGAATCGCCCTGGGCGGCGCGAGGCGACGTCCTCGGTCGCGCCCGTATTTCATTCAATACGAGCTCTCCCTGCGTCCTTGCCTCTCATCGCCCAGAGTCGCCCCGACGACGAGGCCCGTTCCGCCAAGCCCTCCCAGCTGCCCCGCCATGAGCGACCTGTTCTGTTACGCGCCGGGTCGACGGTTGAAGCTGGTGTCCGGTGGACACCAGCTCGAGCGGAGGGCGTCCGCGTCCCAGCCGGCGGTGGCTGCACCAGCGACGTACGCACTCTGGAGGAACTCGAGCAGCGTTTCGCGGGGGTCGGGCGAATTCCGCACCCCGTCGTAGGGAAGGAGGGCGAGATGGCTCGAGCCGAACGGCTGCTGCCAGCTCGCCGCGTCGGGACGGAGGGGCTCCTCTGCGAGGCCGGCGGGCTCGGGCGCCGTATACGAGTAGAAGGCGGGCATGCGGACCTTCTGGTCGCCGGGCCAGAAACCGAAGCTGATGACCTCGTGCGAGTAGGCCTCGCGCGTGACGCGGTCGGCGTTCGGGAAATCGGGGGCGCGCTTGCCCGAGAAGCGGGTCACGGCGATGTCCAAGCCGTGCCAGAAGAGGTGCACGGGGCTCGTCTTGCCGCAGAACCAACCGGCGAATTCCTGCAGCGTCCAGTCGATCCAGCGAAGCGCCTGCCAGTAGCGCTCCACCGCCTCGCGATCGTACGACGCGTGCTCGGTGTCCTCCGCGAAGGGCGTGGTCACCGGAATCCCAAACGGCTCGGCCTTTTCCTCGACCTCGATCCCAAGTCCGGCGAGCAGTGCGAAGAAGCGCTCGTAGAAGACCGCAACCGGGAGTCCGTCCGCAAGCGGGAAGGAGTCCACCTCCCCACGGGTCGTGCGCACGACGAGCTCGTGGGGGACGAAGTCGAAGGAGACGTCGAAGTCAAAGCGCTCGGAGCGGAGGCGACGCGTAGTCAGCCCCCGTGTGTCGACGTACAGAGGAGCGTTCCACCAGTGGTTCTGTGGCGGCGTCGCGGCCAAGCGCACCTTGCCGACGATCTGCGTCCAGAGGTGAAGCGTGTCTTTCGTCGGCTCCCACTGCTCGAGCGCAAGCTCCGGCAGCTCGTTCACGTTCCCGCCTCCGCGAGGTCGACTTGGAATGCGATCTCGTCCTCGTAGCACCAACACCAGTCCTCTCCCGGCTCGAGCGAACGGATGATGGGATGCTGGGACGATCGGGCGTGCGCCGTGGCATGGCGGTTCGACGACGAATCACAGCAGCCGACGTGCCCGCAGGTGAGACAGAGGCGCAGATGGACCCACCAGCCGCCGATGCGCAGGCAGTCCTCGCAGCCCGGAACGCTCTCGGGAAGGGAGGTCACCTGAATCGCGTCGAGATGCGTGCAGACGGCCGTCATTCGCCCTCCTCTCCATCAGGAGAGAGCGCCCGGCGAAGTTCGGCCCGCTCGAAGGACCCGCGGTACGGGAGGCCGTTGAGGAAGATCGTCGGCGTGCCGGTAGCAGCGCTTACGAGGGCGCTCGAGCGGTCGGACTCGACCCGGTCGAGATGGAGATGCGCCTCGAGCTCTCGGCGGAACCGCTCGATGTCGAGCCCGATCTCGTTGGCGTGCCGTTCGAGGTCCGCGCTCTCTAGCTCTTTCTGGCGGCGGAAGAGGAGATCGTGCATGGGCCAGAACTGCCCCTGCGCAGCCGCCGCCTCGCTCGCCTCCGCCGCGGCGAGCGCGTGCGGATGGATCTCGACGAGAGGGAAGTGGCGGAAGACGAAGCGGAACGGAACGCCCTCGGCTTCGAGGAACTGGACGCTTCGGTAGGCGATGCGCGTGTACGGGCACTCGTAGTCGCCGAAGATGAGGAGCGTCGGCCCCAGTGAGCCGCGGACGTGGTCGCGCGCCTCGGCGACCTCGGGGACGAGGGCCGCGCTCACGGCCCGAGCACTGCCCCCCAGATTACGGCCAGCTCCTTCGTCTGCTTGTCCGAGAGACGCTCGAGGAAACGCTCCTTGACGCCGGCAACGTGGGTCGGCGTAGCATCCGCGACGACCTCGAAACCGCGGTCGGTGAGTCGCGCGTACATCTGACGCAGGTCGACCTCGCCGCGCTCCCGCTCCACGAGCCCGCCTCGCTCGAGTCGCTCGACCAACCGGGTCAACCCGCTGCGGCTGAGGACGACCGCGTCCGCGAGCTCGAACATGCGTAACCGCCGGTCGGGGGCGAGGCTTAGCTGAATGAGCACGTCGTACGAAGTGAGCGGGAGCCCGTGCTCTCGCTCCAGCTCGGCGTCCAGCGCACGCACGATTTGGGCGTGACTCTGGAGAAAGCCGGACCAGGCGGCGAGCTGCTCGGGCGTGAGCTCTCGCCACGCCGGGAACTGAGCGGCCGCCGCAGCAGCGCGTTGGGTAGCGTTGCGCATACAACTCAACACTACCTACTCGAGAGGTAGCGACTTGGAGCCCGAGCCTGACGCTCAGTCGGCGATCGTGGTCGCGAGCGCCTGCGCCCCGGCCACACGGACGGCCGCCGACAGTGTGGCGATGTCGTAGGCGCCGTAATGGCGGCGACCATTGATGAAAAAGGTGGGCGTACCTGAGACGCCGCTGAGGTCGGCGCTATCGACATCTTCGGCGACGCGGGCGGCGCCGGCGTGGGCGCGGAGGGCGTCAGTGAACCTCTCGATGTCGAGTCCGAGCTGCTCGGCGTAGCCCATCAGATCCGGCGGGCGGAGGGCGCCCTGGTTGCCGAGCAGGAGATCGTGCATCTCCCAAAAGGCCCCCTGGTCGGCCGCGGCTTCGGCGGTTTCCGCGGCGAGCTGGGCGCGAGGGTGGACGTCGTTCAGCGGCAGGTGGCGCCAGACGTAGCGGACGTCCCCGAAATCGCGGAGGAGCTCGCGGACAACCGGTTCCGCCTGCCCGCAGTAGGGGCATTCGAAATCGCCGTACTCAACAACCGTAACCGGAGCGTTGATCGGCCCACGCACGTGGTCGCGCTCCGGATCGACGTCGATGTAGAGGTCGACGAGCGGCTCGGCGGTTCCGAGCAGGGCGCGGATCCGCGGCCGTCGGGGCAGCAGCGCCGTGGCCCGAAACAGCAGCCACGTGATGAGCGCCGCCCCGAGCGCAGCACTGAGGATGCCAAGCTTCGCCTCCTCGAGCTGGCGTCCGTCGAAGGCGAGTGTCGCGACCAGCAGCGCGACCGTGAAGCCGATTCCGGCGATCGTGCCGCCGCCGGCGACGGCGGCCCACCCTACCGGCGGCCGCAGCCGTCCGCGCGTCAGCCGCGTCAGCAGCCACGAGCAGCCGAGAATGCCTACGGGCTTGCCGACGACGTAGCCGACCAAAATCCCGAGCGTGACCGGCGAGCTGAAAGCACGCGCCAGGAAGCCGCCGTCGACCGCAATCCCCGCATTCGCGAGCGCGAAGAGCGGCACGATCACGTAGCTCGTCCAGGGGTGGAAGAGCTGTTGCAGCCGTTCGTTGACCGGCGTCGCCGACCTAAGCTCGACTCCGGCCACGCGTGCCAGTTCCGCGGTAGGTTGCTCGCGGAACTCGCGGAAGCGTTCTGTCGCCCGCTCGAGGTTCGAGCGTGATGGGGTGAAGGCATAGGCCAAGAGGCCCATCGCGAGACCGATGACGACCGGCTCGACGCCCGACTTGAGTAGGCTCACCCAGGCGGCAGTCCCAAGTAGCACACAGACGAGACCGGCCTGGAATCGGAGGCTGCGCGCGACGAGAACAGTTGCGAAGAAGGCGACGGCCGCCAGCAGCGGCACGACCCGAAGCGTCTCCGTGTAGACGGTCGCGATGACGACGAGCGCGACGATGTCGTCCACGACCACGACGGTGAGCATGAACGCCCGGAGACGGTCGGGAAAGCGGGGGCCGACGAGCGCGAGCAGACCGAGCGCGAAGGCGGTGTCCGTCGACATCACGATCCCCCAACCGCCTGCGGACGAGCGTCCAGCGTTAAACGCGAGGTAGATGGCGACCGCCACCGCCATCCCGCCGATCCCCGCCAGCAGGGGCAAGGCGAAGCGCCGCCGCTCCCGCAACTCGCCCAGGTCGAACTCGCGACGCGCCTCGAGCCCGACGACGAAGAAGAAGAACGTCATCAGACCGCTGTTCACCCAGTGACGAAGATCTAAGGCGACGCCTGCGCCGCCGAGATCGATCGAAAGCCGCGTCCCCCAGAGCGAGTCGTAGGAGGACGCGTGGACATTCACCCAGACGAGTGCCGCGACGGCGGCGGCCAGCAAAACCGCGGCGCCGCCCGTCTCCGTGCGTAGGAACTCGCGCAGCGGCGTCTCCAGGCTACGCGCCCACGCCGTCCGACCCATGAACGGCGACCGCCGACCGTTCGGATCGCCGCTACTGCTCGTAGCGCTCCACCACCTCCGGCCCTCTGACGTCGGCCGCCTCCGGGTCGCGACCGGCTTCGCGCAGCGCGCGGCGCTGGCGCAGCAGATCCCAGCACTGGTCGAGCGAGACCTTCACTGCTTGCAAGCGCTGTCTGTCTTCGTCGGTCGCGTTGCCCGCCGACTCTCGCTGCCACAGGGCCTGCTCCTCGGCAACGAGTTGCTCGATGGTTCCATGGATCTGCGGATCGTCCATCAGTCCTCCTGGGGTATGGGGCGGGTCATGCGGCAAGGCGGGCGCGCGAGTCTTGTCAGCGCCTGCGCCCGCGGCCCGAGCTCTTCGGCGATGGCTTGCAACGTGGCTGGCCCGCGCAAGTTTCTGACCGCCACCTCGTGGCATCGACAAAGTGTCTGGCAAGCGTGCCGCCGATGCGCCCCGCGCCGATGATCCCCGATCCTCACCCGGTCCTCCTTCTGCGCCGATTCTCTGTTCTCGGGACAACCGCGAATCTGAAGGCCCTATTCCGCTCTGGGCTGAAGCGCGATGCCGGCGGCGGGTCTCGAAAATCTCCCGTTAGGAGGCTAGAAGAGGACTGCTCTTGACAGTTCCCCGACGACCACGAGCCCGTTGACGACGACCACGCCAACGACGGCGCTTCTCATCATGTCGCGGCGACCGGGACGGTCAGCTCCACGGTGAGGCCAGCGTCGATGCTTCCCGTGACCCGCCCGAGTTCTCGCACGCCTGCGTCGTCGCCGAAGACGTTGTCTGACCTCAGGCTGACCTGGCCGAGATTGGCGGCGCTCTGCTCGTAGCCCGCGGTCGCGTACACGGCCGTACAGGTGGTCTTGGGGAGAGCAACTTGCGAGGTGGCGATCCTCTTGGCGGCGTCGGTCGCCGCTGCGAGGTTCGGATAGACCTCGAAGTGGATATGCGGCCAACGGCCCGCGTAGCAGGCCGGATAGATGCTCGTGAAGGTCACGATCCCGTCGGCGTCTGCCTCCTGCACTCCGCGCAGATAGTTCTGATCGGTGACGCCGTAGAGCGAGTAGTTTCCGTCACGGTCGCAGTGCCAGAGGTAGACAGCCGCGTTGGCAAGCGGTGCGCAGCCGTTCGTCGTGTCCTCGACGGTTAGCAAGATTGTCAACGGGACGCCCTCAGCAGTGCCGGAAAGCTCACCGAAGCTCGATCGGATATCGCGGCGCACGATGCCGCTTTGGTTGAGCACGTCCGGGCCGTTTGTGCCGTCGGCCGGGTAGGGCCCCGCCGTCTCCTCGGGGATGGGAGCGCAGCCCGACGTCGCTGTGCCTGCGCCGGCGGAAGCTCCTGACGCCGCCGTGCCCCCCGAACTCTTGGAGGACGTTCCACAGCCAGCGAGTACCAGCCCCGCGCCCAAGCTCGCCACGCCCACGAGCTTGAGCATCCCGCGGCGATCCAGAAGCGTCTCGAGGTCGAACGCGAGCCCTTGATCGAAAAGTTCTTCGTCGGGATTCGCCCGCGTTCGCCTTTCAAGCGCCCGAAGGTACTCGGCCAGAGCGCTTGAGTCATGTTCCATCGTGAACCTCCTGATCTCGGCCGAGTGCAGCCGTCGGGAGGCACGTTAGAACCCAATCGTGAAGGCCACCTAAGAACACCGAGTCCATGGCCGAACTTTGCGGGGGAGGCGTCCCGCTCCTGAATCGCGTTGGCGTTGCACAGGTCTGGTAACAAGTCGTATGCGAACACGGCGAGGACTGCCCACCGACGCCGAAGCTGTAGCAGACGTATTTCTCGCAGCGAAGGCCGAGATGACGTATTTGCCCGACTTGCACACGGAGGCGGAGACCCGCCGTTGGATCGGCGACTTCGTTCTACGCGACCTTGAAGTCTGGGTCGCCGACGATGGCGGGCACGTCGTCGGCTTTGCCGCGCTCGGTGACGACCTTCTCGAACATCTCTACGTGCATCCGCAGGCGCAGAATCGAGGCGTCGGAGCAACGCTACTAACCGTGTCCAAGGAGTGTCGTCCGGGTGGACTACGGCTCTGGGTCTTCCAAACGAACGTGGGCGCTCGTCGCTTCTATGAGCGGCACGGGTTCACGTTAGTCCGACTTACTGAGGGGTTGGAAAACGAAGAACGCGAGCCGGATGCGCTGTATGAATGGCGACCCTAGCCCGCCGTCGCGCTCCGGTAAGCCATCCTCCCGCCGATTCCTAGTTGGTCGTACCCGTGCGAAGCTCGATCGGCTCGACGTGCAGGATGTCGCGCCAGTCAGGCCTGCCCCATAGCACCCGCGCCAGCCTCCGCTCGGCTTCCCAGCGCGTGGGGAAGAACTCGATCACGCGCTGGATCTCGTCGCTGACGACGGCATAGAAGACCACGGCGCGGACTCTAGGCCCGCGGGCGCCTCTCGTCTTCGGACCTTCGGAGCGTGTCCGCCCAGACGATCAGAAGGCCCGCAGGCCCGCTCGAGGCCGTCGCCGGCTTCGACAAAGTTCGGGCTCGGTCAGTTCTTGAGCCGTGAGCGAAGACCGGCCACCGCGACCGTTCCCCAACCAAGGCACCACATTGCGACGATTGCAAAGCTCATCTCTGCTAACGAGACGAGCGAGGGGCCGGGCGTCTTCCTCCGAGTCGCCTCGAGCTGCCATGTCGAAACGGCGCACATCGCAGAAGGGGAGCCGAGGCGGACAGCATGGAGGCTGCGGCTTCCCCTCCCCTGCCCTACAGCTCGTCAGGGAGAAATTGCTGATTCTCGGCTCCCGCGAACGGGATAGCACACATCTAGTCGTTAGGGAAGCTTGAACAAGCCAAAAGTCAATTCCATCGGAATCCCATGGAACCCTCTCTTCAGACTGGGGATGGGGCTGCTGCGGTGGCTCTGTCCCCCCAGCCCCGCAGCCCGTAGGACAAGCTCGAGGCCCGTAGGCCTGGGAGGCGCTCAATGCAGCCAAGATCCGTGAGCGCAACTCCCGGCACACCCCTCGCAGGAGGGGTCTATCGCGACTGGCCGTACATGATCACGGTCGAGTTGCCCGTGACGAAGACGACTTCGCACCGTCTTCGTAGAAGCCGGCATTGACGCCACGCGCCGTCGTTCGCCCGCTGTCGGGAAACCGCTAGTACAAGCCCGCCCGAATCAGGTAGCCGTAGTACTTCCCCGCGACCGGCCGGAGCGGGTCGCCGTTGAAGCCGTAGTCGGGATGCGCCAGGTTGTAAGCCGCCGCATCGCTCCGGATCTTCTGAATGATCAGCGGAGGCGTGAGGCCCGCGCAGCCTCCCGAGAAGATGCAGAGAGCGACCGTGCCGACGACGTGCGGCGCCGCCATGCTCGTGCCGGAAATGACGCCATAGAGCGGTGCATTGGCCCCGCCCCAGATTAGGGAATGGGGGGCCGCGGTCGAGAGAATGCAGACGCCCGGCGCGGCAATCGTGTGTGCCTGATCGGAAGCGAGGGTCGCGAAGCTGCTGAAACTGGCGAAGGCATCGTCGGTATCCCGACGACAGGTGGCAGATGCTCCGCCCCCCGGCTGACTGTTGAAGTCGGCCATCGCCGTCACCGTCAATACCTCGCTGTAGCTGGCGGGAATGTCGTTTTGGAAGTCCTGCGCCGAATTCCCCGCCGCGACGACCCAGGACACGCCCGCCGCAACCGATCTGCAGATCGCGAGATGAAGTACATCGTGGTTCGTGAGTCCGCAGTTGCCGTCATCGCCGACCTTGGGACCGAAGAAGCTCAGGCTCATGTTCCCCACGGCGATGTTGTTCGTGGGGTCTGAGTCCGTACGGGTGCTCGTTACGAAGTCGACTCCGCAAAGCGCCGTTGCCGTCGAACCTTGGCCGATCGCACTCAAGACGCGCACCGCCCACAGGCGGGCGCCAGGCGCGACACCGACCACGCCCTCGCCGTTGTCCTTCGCCCCGATGATCCCGGCCACGTGCGTTCCGTGGCCATAGTGGTCGTCGAAGCTCGGGTCGGCATCGGCGCCACAGTTCTTCCCACCCACGACGTTCAGGTCGGGGTGATCGAGGTCGATCCCCGTATCGACGACCGCGACGTTGATCGGAACAGAGCCGCTCCCGTTGCCCGAGCGCGTGCTGCTGAGGTCACCATCGATCCGGTCGACCCCGGTGGGAAGCGTCTGGGCGGTCAACGTTGCGGTTCGATTCGCCGACACGAAGCGGACACGGCTGTCGGCCTTGATGAGCGCGAGGTCGGAGGAGGAAAGCTGCACCGCGTACCCGTTGAGCGCGCTCTTGTACTGCAGCAGCACTCGGCCGCCGACCGATTGGGCGTATCTGACGGCGGCGCCTCGATCCGCTCCTGGTCTGAGAACGACGATGTACTGATCGGGAATAACCGCCGCCTGCGCTTTCCCTGCAACGGCAGCAGCACATGCGAGAACGCCGAAAACAACGAGTAAGCGCTTGAACATCTGGACACCCCCTGCCTGGACGCTTCCCGAGCGCGGCGAAATACTACTCCGTCGTCCGCGTAGCCGATTGCGGCAGCCGCAGCCAGGCGATCCCCATCTCCAGCGCGTAGAGGATGCCGGCGAGAACACGGCGGTTACCGGGCGCTCGCTCACCTCTGGGGTCAGCGCCCTATTACGCGTGGCCGGAGTCCGGCCAGACCGTGCGCAAAGCGTTCGGCAGCGTCTCGACGCAGGCGTCGCGCCATCTGGGGCGAGATCCTGGACGCGGTCGCGGCGCGCTAGGACGCTCGGCGTCCAGCGGCGGCGTGACCTCCGGCTAGGGCGACCGACGTCCTGCCGCTGACGCGCGGTACGACCCAATGTCGTAGATCCGAGGCAATCGCGCGACGGGTTTTCGTGGGCGGTAGCGTTCAGCGCATGCACATCACGCCGCACATCGTGGTGCGTGACGCGGCCCGGGCGGCCCACTGGTACGTGGAGGTGCTCGGCGCCGAGGAGCGCGGCCGCATCGAGGTTCCGGGCGGCAAGCTGATGCAGGTCGAGCTCTGGTTTGGCGACTCGGCCTTGATGCTGGCCGACGAGTTCCCCGAGATGGGCGTCCTCTCACCGCTAAGCGTCGGAGGAACCGCGACCGTCTTCCATCTCAACGTGGATGACGTCGACGCGGTCTGGCAGCGGGCAGTCGACGCGGGCGCCGAGGTCCGCCAGGCGGTCGCGAACGTCTTCTGGGGCGAGCGCTACGGGCAGATCACCGACCCGTTCGGCCATCGGTGGGGTCTGGCGCAGCACCTACGAGACGTGCCGCGCGACGAAGTTGCCAAGGCAGCGGCCGCCCTGTTCGCCGCCTAGCTAATTCGTAGTCTCCGACCCGAGCTCAATGCGCTCGACTCGCAAGACGGCACACCAGTCCGGGTCGTCCCCGAGCGCTCGCGTCGGAAGGTGAGTGGCCTGGCCGTCGGACGAGTTCCCGCTCGGCGGTTGCGTCTGCATTTGGCGACGAGCTGACCTCTAGCCGCTGGGCCAGGTCGCCAGCGTCTCGAGCGGATGTTGCCAGACCGCGTGGTAAACAGGCCCGACCGGGGAGAAGGTCCCGAGCCAAACCACGCCGTATGGCGGCACCTTGAAGTACTCGTTCTCCCCCCAGAAGCCCGGGAATGCGGTCCACGCCGGGGATCCGGCCGCAATCGCGACGACCGAGGTCACGTTGCTGCCGAATGCGCTCGGGCCGTAAAACTCACCGGCGAACGCATAGTCGACTGGCAGCGGCAGCTGGTTCGCCTGCAGGATCGCAATCGCCTGGGCCGGGAGGCAGCGAGTGTCGATCGGGTGCGTGCCTCCGGAGTAGTAGTTGGCGTGCGAGCCGTAGGCGACCCGCACGATCGGATGCGTGCCCTGCCAGCGGGGCACTTTCGCCCACGCGCGGCGCTGACCAAGGCAGTGCTGACTGTAGCCGGCATAGAGCGGCTCATTGTCGGCGGCATCGAGGACGACGTTGACGACCTCCCAGTCCCCCTCGTGCGACTGCCAGATGAAGTCGCTCGGCGGGTACTGGTAGCTGTAAACGTTGTCGTAGTAGAAGTACCAGTACTGGACGACGATCCGGCCCGACAGGTGGGCGACGCGGCCGTAGACGACACTCGCGGCGTTGTGCGCTTTCCACGACGATTCGTAGCAGGCGAGCCCGCCCAGGCTCGCGTTCGGGAGGCACGGCTGCTGGTTCAGGCGCCAGACACCTGTTCCCGGGCCAGGCAGGGACGTGGGGTTGGGGTCGGGATCTGTGACGATCCACGTGCCGGTGGCGAGGTCGAGCTGCTCGAGCGTCGCGTCGGCGACGAAGGTGTCAACCGTCGTCGGGCGGAAGCTCTCGAGGGGGTCGAACCGGGTGACGGGCTGATACTTGGCAAGCAGCCTCGCGTCGCTTGCCGCCTGCGCCCGCCCGGCGAATGCGAGGACGACGGCAAGGATGAGCGCCGCGAGGACGAGAAGGCGGAAGGGGTGGACGCGCATCTTGGTCAACCTCCCGGGGCGCTGACGATAGGAATGTAACGCTTGGCTCGATTCTTTACTAGGGCCGATATGGCGAGGCACCTGAAGGCCGACCCGGCCTCGCGTCACGCACGGAGCCCCCGCGTTCGCTCACCCGGTCGATGAAGGCCCCGGGAGAGGCGCATGAGCACGAGCACAAGGACAAAGAGGTCCACCTTTTCGAGGTCTACGGCTCAAGGAGCTGCCGTCCGAGAAGAAAGAGGACGGAACGGAACGGAAGCGAAGGTCCTGTTGTGGCCGTAACTGGGGCCAGCGGGATCACAGATTCCGTTCCGGTCAGGCGGTATGCCAGGAGGTGAGTCATGAGATCGTTACTGGGTGGTGGCGTCATCGGGATGACGCTCGGCGGGATGGCGCTCGGCGTCCTGCTGTTGCGCCGTCGCGGCACGTCGGGCCAGGTCGCTAGCCAAATCGCGCCTCCGCACGATCGACGCGTAGACCTTGAAGACCTCGCCAAGGAGGAGCTCTACAAACGTGCCCGGCAGGCGAACGTAACCGGCCGCTCCAAGATGACCAAGGATGGCCTGATCAAGGCGCTTCGCGCAACGAGCTAACGCGGCTGAGGGATCCCTTCGTCTTGCAGAAGGGGATCCCGGCTCGCAGCCGCGGCTTGGACGGTTTACGGGCTCGGGCTCACCACCATCGCGCTCCCGCCGCCACGGCGCAGCGGCTCGGCCGCTGCGAGCAGTTGGCCGCCGCCGAGGAACTCGATGCCGGTCGCGGCGCCGATCTCGGGTGTCGTGCTGAACACGTGTCCACGCACGCTCAGCGCGGTCGCCTCGGCCGTCGTGAGGAACGCCGGCTCCACCTGTGTCGTGGAGGTGTTGCGCTGGCTCAGCCGCAGGTCGGCGATCGCCTGGGGCAGCGTCAGACCGAGGTCGAGTCGGTCGACGAGGATCTGCAGGACCGTCGTGATGATCGTCGAGCCGCCCGGCGATCCAACGGCGAGGAAGGGGTTTCCGTCCCGCAAGACAACGGTTGGACTCATCGAGCTGCGCGGCCGCTTGCCACCTTCGACCCGATTCGGATGCGTGAGTGAGTCGAAGTTGAAGTCGGTGAGCTCGTTGTTGACGAGGAAGCCGAAGCCGGGGACAACCATGCCGGCGCCGCCGGTGGACTCGATCGTGAACGTATAGGAGACAACGTTTCCCCACCGGTCCGCCGTCGTGATGTGGGTCGTCGTCCTAGGCTGCGTGTCGGTCGTCGCGGCCGCGGCGGCCGCGCCCCCGCCACCGTTGAACGGGTAGGGATCGCCGGGTGGGACGGGGCTGGTCGCCGCAGTGCTTGTGATGAGCGCGCGCCGCGTCTCAGCGAATCCGTCCGAGAGCAGCCCGCTCAGCGGGACGGTGAAGTAGGCTGGGTCGGCGAGGAACGCGTTGCGGTCGGCGAACGAGAAGCGCGAGGCCTCGAGGTAGTAGTGGAGCGCCGCCTCGCGCGTCATCGTCGAGAGCGGGTAGCCCTCGAGGATGTTCAGCGCCTCGCCGACAGTCGAGCCGCCGCTCGAGGGCGGGCCCATGCTGTAGACGTCGAGCCCGCGGTAGCCAACGTGCGTCGGCGCGCGCTCGGGCGCCACGTACGCCCTCAGGTCGCGGATCGTCATGAGTCCCGCCCGCCAAGTGTGGTTCGCCGTCTGGGAGACCGGGGGGTGCTGCACTGTCTCGACGAGCGTGTCAGCGACTGCCCCACGATAGAAGCCTTTCGGCCCGAGGAGCGCGATCCGCTCATACGTGCTCGCGAGATCGGGGTTGCGGAAGACCGTGCCGACATCGTGAGGGGTGCCGTCCGAGTCGAGGTACAAGGCTGCCGTCGAAGGGACGTCGTCGAAGTAGTCGACGTTCTGCTGTGTCTGGTCGAAGAAGGTCTGGTCGACGACGAAGCCGTTTCGGGCGACGCGGATCGCCGGCTGGAGCGCGTCAGCGACCGAGATCGTCCCGTACCGCGACAGCGCCTCGTCCCAGGTCTCTACGGTGCCGGGCACGCCCACGGAGAGGCCGCTGAAGCGCGCGTCGTTGAAGGGCAGCGGCGTATCGTTCTCCCAGAACGAGTCGGGACGCATCGCCGCGGGCGCGCGCTCGCGCCCGTCGATCGTCGTCACCTTCCCGTCGCTCGCGCGGTAGACGACCATGAAGCCCCCGCCGCCGATCCCGGACGAGAACGGTTCGGTGACGCCGAGGACGGCGGCCGCGGTCACCGCCGCGTCGACGGCGTTGCCACCGCTTCGCAGCGCGTCGACGGCAGCCTGCGTCGCAAGCGTGTCGACGGTAGCCGCGGCGCCCCCGGTTCCCGTCGCCGTAGCCGGACCGTGCGGGCCCGCGTCCGCCAGCGCACCGATCTGTGAGGTGAGCACCACCACCCCGGCGACGAGCACGACGACGAGCGAACGGACCGGGCGACGGCGCATAAATTCCCTCCTCGGTGTCGTCGCGAACCTACTCCTCTCGCGACGACACAGCAAGCAAGCGCGGGCGCGCGACCAAACCCCAACCCTTCCGACTAAAGATCCGCATCGGCGGGAAACTGTTGCTGGCATGGACACAGCGGTTGTGATCGTTCTGGCCCTACTCGTCCTCCTGCCCGCCGTTCTTGTCATCGGCCTGTTTGTCTGGGCGGCGGTCAAGGACGGGCAAGAGGACAAGCCGTTGCAGGCGCGGCTCGGCATCCGTCGCCGGACGAGGCTCGGGCGCTAGCCCGTCAGGCCTTGGCTGTCACTCGGTTGTCAGCGTCTTCTCAGCCCGGAAGGCTCGCGAGGTGAGCGAGACTGGCCGCTCGCGCCCGCGCTCGGTGAGTGCAGACAGCACCACAATGCCGCCTTCTCAATAGAAAGCGACGTCCAGCCGGCCCCGGGCTTCCCGCTCGCCGACCTGCCTGCCGCCAACGCGGGCGTGGTTGTCGCTGCGTAGGAGATTTCGGCTGCGCCACCCCTCGAGCAGGGTGGCGCAGCCGTCTCTCTTCTCGCGCTATTCCTCTTCGGGCAGCTCGCAGGTTCCGAAGTTCAGGTCGACGATGTTGCCGTTCGGGCTCACGTGGAAGACCGCGCGAACCGTGCCGACGACCCCTCCCCCCGAACTGAGGATGGTGAAGAAGTCCGTATCGGTGAACTGGAACGTGCCCTGCTGGGCGTTGAAGGTGCCGCCAATCCACTCCGCGCCCTTGATCGAGTAGACGTTCCCGTCCGCATCCTCGAGGACGACGCCCTGCGGGACGATGGTTACGGTGAAGTTCTCGTTTCCGGACGCACTCGCGCCTT
>Ga0137369_10001586_pt1 | contig 22898 bp, 20 predicted proteins | sample SagtaG_12_FD_104918 | JGI IMG/M metagenome (GOLD analysis project Ga0137369, IMG submission 104918) | Vadose zone soil microbial communities from Sagehorn Ranch, Mendocino, California, USA - Sage1_L_113_16 metaG | ecosystem: Environmental > Terrestrial > Soil > Vadose zone | place: USA... | reverse complement strand
GCGCGATCGCGGTTCTCCTGGTCGTAGGTCTTCTGGACCTTCTCCTCGAACGCCTTGAGCTTCTCCCCGAGCGGGCCGAGCAGAGCCAGCCCCTCGCGGTTCCGCTCGAGGATCGCCTTCCCCTTCTCGTCGAGGAGCCGCCCGGCGAGCTTCTCGACCTCGGCGCGGACGGCCTCCTTCGTCTTGTCGGCCTCCGCCGCGCGCTCGACCTGCGCCTTGCGCTCGCCCTCGAGCTCCGCGGCGACCTTCGCGCGCGCCTCGCCGAGCCGCTGCGCCTCCACCTGCAGCTCCTCCGCGCGTCGCCGGAGCGCCTCGACCTCGCCTCTCGCATCCGCGTGGCGCCGCTCAGCCGCCGCGAGCTCCGCGCGCGCCGTCGCGAGCTCCGCCGCGACCGCGACCTCGCGCGACCGATCCGCGTCGCGTGCGGCGGCCGCAGCGGCCTGCTCCTCGGCGCGCGCCGCCGCGACCGCAGCCGCGACGCCCTGGCGCCTGAGCAGGAGCCCGACGCCGAGCCCCGCGACGAGGAACACGACCGCCGCCACCACCACCGTGATGCCGTCCATCCCCCTAGAATACCCGGGGGACTGACGCGACGGTCCTCGCCCGGCGCGCGCTGTCCGGCGCTCAGGATCGAACGGAAGCGCGACGGCCCATCTCAGGCTGCCCTGCGTGGAGCTGGGGGCGCGGCTCGGGCCCGCGCGGAGCCGTCGGCGCGAACGCGCCACGTCCGTCGCGCGCGGAACCCTGCTGCTCGTCCGTCCTGAAGAACGCGATCAGCTCGCGAAGCGCCTCGGCCCGGCTCGCCATCTGCTCGGCCGTCGCCGCGAGCTCCTCCGCCGCCGAGGCGTTTCGCTGCGTCACCTGGTCCACCGTGGACATCGCACGGTTGATCTGGGCGACCCCGGCGGTCTGCTCGCGCGAGGCCGCCGCCACCTCCTGCACGAGCGCCGCGGTCTTCTGGATCGTGGGGACGAGCCGGGCGAGCATCTCGCCCGAGCGCTCCGCCGCCGAGAGGCTCGACCCTGCGAGCCCGCCGATCTCCTTCGCGGCCTTCTGCGCGCCCTCCGCGAGCTTCCGCACCTCGGCCGCGACCACCGCGAATCCCCGGCCGTGCTCCCCGGCGCGTGCCGCCTCGATCGCGGCGTTCAGCGCGAGCAGGTTCGTCTGATAGGCGATCTCCTCGATGACCGTGATCCGCTCGGCGATCAGGCGCATCGCGTCGAGCGTCTCGCGCACCGCCGTCCCGCTCGCCCCCGCGTCGCGCGACCCATCCGTCGCGATCTGCTCGGTGGCCCGGCTGTTCTCCGCGTTCTGGCTGATGGACGCGCTCATCTCCTCGAGGCTCGCGGTGGTCTCCTCGACCGACGCGGCCTGCTCCCCGGTGCCCTGGGAGACGCTCTGGGAGGTGGCGGACACCTGGCTCGCCGCGGAGAGGAGCGCCTCGGCACCGGACCGCACCTCGCCGAGGACGCGCGCGAGGTTGCGTCCCATGGCCCGCATCGCGTCCTGCAGGTCGGCGATCTCGTCGCCGCCCCGCACCTCGACGTCCTGAGTGAGGTCGCCCTCCGCGATTCGCCGCGCGACGGTCGAGAGATCCACGATGGGCGTCACGACCCGCTGGAGCAGGCGGTACGCGAGGAGCGCGCCGAGGAGCAGCGCCACGACGAAGCCGCCCGCGAACACGGCCCCGCGCGCCGCGAGCGTCGTGCTCGTCGTGGCGAGGCTCGCCTGGACCGCGGACGCCTGATCGACGCGGAGGCGCTCGAGCGTCTCGACGAGCGTCGCCGTGGCGGACTTGAACGCCTTCGACCGCTCACCGGCCTCGAGCCACTCCTGGTTCGCGGTGGCGCGCACCATCCCCTCGCCCTTGTCGAGCACCTCGGCGAAGAGCTGCTTTGCCTGCGCGGCCGACGCCGGCGTCGCCGTGGCGCGCTCGAGCCGGACCACCGCGCGGGCGAAGCCCTCGCGCGATGCGGCGACCGCGGCGAGGTCGGAGGTGCCGGCCGCGGCCTGGCCCGCGAAGACTTGCGCCGCGCCGCGGGCGAAGAGCTCCATCTCCCCCGCCGCGACGGCGCAATCCATCGCCGCCGGGACCTTCTCCCCCAGCTGCGTCGCGGTGAGCTGGTTCGAGACGAACCCGTACACCCCGAGCGCCGCCACGCCGAGCAGGATGCCCGCGAAGGTGAGCCCGACGCGCCTGCCGACCGTGAGCCGCATCGGGGCCCCCTTACTTCGAGACCTGCATGCCGTCCGCCTGCCAGCGCAGGATGCCGCCGTCGAGCCGCTTCACGTCCTTGCGGCCGAGGTGAGCGAGCAGGCGGCCCGCGACCGGCGCCTGGTGACCGGCGTGATCGAGGAGGATGATCGTACGTCCCGGTGCGACTTCCTTCAGGCGGGCCTGGATGTCGTCGACCGGCATGCTCACCGCGCCCTCGATCCGGAAGCTCGCGAACTCCTCCGGGTCACGGATGTCCATGAGGAAGGGAGGGTTCTTCGAGGCGACGGCTTCCTTCAGCGCCGCGGGGGTGAGGGCCGTCACCTCGACGGAAGCCATCGGCTTCCCCGCGGTGGCGCGGCCGGACTTGCCCCAGCCCGGGAGCCCTTCCTTGTACTCGAGGATGTTCATGTAGCCCGCCGCGGACGCCGCCTTGGCGGCCTTCACCGTCTTCGTGCAGTTCGGGCCGTTGCAGTAGAAGATGACGAGCCGGGTCTTGTCCTTCACCACCTCCGGCAGCTTCGTCGTCACGGAGCGCGCCGGGACGAGCAGCGCGCCCGGGATGTGAGACTCCGCGAACTCGACCTGCGTACGGGCGTCGACGAGCGTGAAGTCCCAGCTCGCCGGCGGGCCCGACATCTTGGCGGCGAGCGCGTCGGTCGCGATGACGCGGAAGTCCTCCGCGTGCGCGGGGAACGTCATCGTGAAGGCCGCGAGCGCGGCAGCGAAGAGCCGGATGCGCATGTTTGTCTCCCTCGTTGGGCCTCGGCGGAGTTCTCCGCGCGCCTGGCCGCTCTACTTCGGGTAAGGCCCATCCAGATACCTTCGCAAATGCACCGAGTCAACGAATCGGAACGCCTACATTTCACGCAGTGGCGAGCTCACGCGACGCGCCCGTTCACGGAATGACGAGACCGAGTTGCGCCGGGCTCATCGTCGCGCGGAGGTGCGACGAGGACTCACCGAGCGTACCGCTGCCCGGGGGCGCTCGGGCCCCCGGGCGGCGTTCGCTCGTCGCTACCAGGTCGACTCGAGACCGCAGGAGATGAACTTGCTGTCGAGGCCCGGGGCCTCCTTGATCATCCCGTTCTTGCTGTGGCAGGCGACGCACATCGAGACCGGGTTCCCGACCGGCTGGCACGTGCTGACCTTGACGAGCTGCAGCTGTCCGTCGAGCACCGGGACGGAGAGACCGTAGTCGACCCAGCGCCGCATCTGCATCACCGCGTAGTCGCTGTTCGGGACGAGCGTGGCGTCGTGGTTCTCGCTCTGGTGCCCGTTCTCGATGGGCAGCTGGTACCGGCACTGCTCGACCAGGTTGCGGTCGAAGCGATAGAACGCCGCCTTGCCGCCCTGGACGAGCGTGCTCTGGTCGGGCGTCCACTGCTGCCGGAAGAAGGTCGTCTTCGCCGGGCCCTGGACCGCGGGACCGGTGGCGAGGATGACCGGCGCGCCGGCGAGCAGGCTCGCCATGTCGACGTTCACGAGCATGCCCTGGTTCAGCAGCACCCCGGTCGAGTCGAGCAGGTTGAGCGCGAACGTCATGACGGAGAAGTCCTGCGTGTTGGTCCCGTGCGCCATCGACCAGTAGGGCGGCATCCCGGGGACCTGGTCCAGGTAGACGCGCTTCTCGAGCACGCAGGTGTCCTTGTTGATGACGTCGACGAAGCCGCGCGTCCCCATCCACACGGGCAGGTACTTGTCCGCGCTCTGACCGGAGCCGCAGAAGCCCGGCGCGGCCGAGCCGGCCGGCAGCGGGATCTGGACCTCGCAGTCGACTCGGCCCGAAGCCAGGTCGACGCGGCCGTAGCGGTACCCGCCCGCCGAGTCCGCGTTGATGGTCGACCAGAAGAGCTTACCCGCGCGGCCGCGCGTCCGATCGATGCGCACGTCGTGGAAGCCGTAGTCCTGCGAGGCGCCGAGCCGGATCCGATCGAGGCGCGAGATCGTGAGCGGTTTGCCGGTGCCGTTCGGATCGATCGAGAGGTTCACGACCGCCATGTGTCCGCCGACGCCCGCCGCGTAGACCTTGCCGGCGTACATGCCCGCCGGCAACGCGGCCGCGGCGCTGGAGGTGCCCGGATCGACGCGGGATTCGCTCTCCGCGCCACAGGCACATAGCGTGAGAGCTGCAACGAGAGCTCCGACCACTGGCTGCTTGGACATGCTCCGTCCTTTGGTGAATGGGATCCGCTGGACCACTTTTGACTACCTCGAATTGGTGCGGCAATGAGGCGCCGGAGTGGATACCGCCGGATCCGCCAGCGCAAGAGGATTCTGGACCAATAGTGAAAACCGCTGGAATTTCGCGGTGACCGGTGGGATGGGCGCGCTTCACGCACAGTGTCGATTCTCAACGCCTACCTTTCACCCTTAGTGGCTACACCAGTCACCCACCGTTTACCTCCGAACGCCTGGCTCCAAAGTGGGGGGTTTGGCCACCATTCACGCGTGGTCCCTAAACACCTTGAGTAATCTGCACTTATCGTGCGACATTTAACCGCACCGCTGTGTTCCTAGACCCGAACCACGCGTCGAGGCCAGATGCAGTTCATCCCTAAGGAGGGACCACATGACGAAGAAGCTCTTTGCGTTGCTTGCGGCCGTCGCGCTCGCGTCCCCAGCCCTCGCGCAGGAGGAAGGCGCCGGTGACGCCGCCTCGCAGATCGCGCCGGGGAATCCGCTCCAGATCCCGCCCGGGATCTACGCCGCCACGGCCGAGAGGCTCAACGAGTTCTTCGCGGCGACGAACGGCGCGCGGACGATCTTCGCGAAGGACCTGAAGGCCCGGATCGACGCGGGCGTTCCGCAGTTCGTGCTCGACACGCGACTCGAGCCGGACTTCAACGCAGGCCACGTCCCGGGCGCAGTGAACATCCCGCTCCCCGTCCTCTTCAAGGCCGAGAACCTCGCGCGCCTCCCGCTCGACGGCACGCCCATCGTCGTCATCTGCCACACGGGCCACACCGCCTCGATGGCGCTCGGCGGCCTCGTGGCGCTCGGCTACAACCCGTACGTGCTGCGGTTCGCGATGATGGGCTGGAATGCGTCGTCGAACCAGAAGATCTACACGTCGTCGTCGACCCAGACGATCTACGGGCTCGGCGGTCCGATCGAGAAGTAGCGGAGCGTGACCCCGGCCGCGGCGGTCCTCGTGATCGCCGCGGCCGTTCTGCGCCCGGAGAGGCCGGGTCTATCAGGGGACCGCGGCGGCCCCCTCGAAGCGCGGGTCGCTCGCCGCCTCGCGAAGCCCGGTCTCCCAATCGATCCGGACGGCCTGCGCGTTCCCTAGCGGCCTCGGCGGCGCCTGGAGGACGTGGCCGCGCGCCTCGAGCGCGCGCGCCGTCGCCGCCTCGAGGCCGTTCGGCTCGACCTGCACGGCGTCCGGCAGGTGCTGGTGGTGCAGGCGGGGCGCGCCGAGCGCCTCGTCGAGCCGCATGCCGTCGTCCACCCAGTGCACGATCACCTGCGCGACGGTCGTCGGGATGGTCGATCCGCCCGGCGATCCCACCACGAGGTCGAGCCGGTCCTTCGCGTCGAAGAGGAAGGTCGGTGCCATCGACGAGAGCGGGGATTTCCCGGGCTGCGGCGCGTTCAGCCCGGTCCCGACGAGCCCGTACGCGTTCGGGACGCCCGGCGCCGCCTCGAAGTCGTCCATCTCGTCGTTGAGGAGGATGCCCGTCCCGGGCACGACGACGCAGGAGCCGAACCGGTAGTTCACGGTCGTCGTGAGCGAGACCGCGTTCCCCTCACTGTCGACGACCGAGACGTGCGTCGTGTGGGGCGCCTCGCGCGCGGCGGGCACGTCGGCGGCGGCGGTTGCGCGCTCGCCGACCTCGGCGCGCAGCGCGGCCGCGGCGTCGCGCGAGAGCAGCTCCTCGACCGCCCTCGAGACGCCCGGCGCGAACGCAGGGTCGGCGAAGATCGCGGCGCGCCGGGCGTAGAGCCGCTTCTCGAGCTCGATCATCGCGTGGAGGAACCGCTCGGGCCGGTAGCCGCCGGCGCGCGGGTCCTCGCCCTCGAGCGCCTGCAGGAGCGCGATCACGAGGGCGCCGCCCGAGGACGGCGGCGGGAACGAGACGATCCGCCTGCCGCGGTAGGTCCCCTCGAGCGGCGTTCGCTCCCGGACGGCGTAGCGCGCGAGGTCCTCCTTCGCGAGGACGCCGCCGCGCGCGCGGACCGCCTCGACGATCTTGTCGGAGAGGGGGCCCGCGTAGAACGCGTCGGCTCCACCGCGCCCGATTGAGCGGAGCGTCCTCGCGAGATCGGGGCGGACGAGCCGCGCTCCCGGCAAAAGGGGCGCGGGGTTCCCGTCCGACCCCTTCCCGAGGAACTCCCGGGCGGCGGCGCGGTCCCCCGCGAGGCACTCGAGCCGGCGCGCCGCGGCATCGGCGTAGTCGCGCCCGACGCGGAACCCGCGCTCGGCGAGGACCGCCGCCGGGCCGACCAGCTCCTGGAGCGGCTTCGTCCCGAAGCGGCGCGCGAGCTCGGCGTAGCCGCGGACCGCGCCCGGCACCGCCACCGCGAGGCCGCCGTCGAGCGAGCGCTTCGGCTGCGGCGTCCCGCCCTTCAGGAACATGTCCGGGCGCGCCCGCAAGGGCGCCACCTCGCGGAAGTCGAGCGCGTGGACCTTCTTCTCCTTCGCGTCGTACACGAGCGCGAACCCGCCGCCGCCGATCCCGGAGCTCTGGTTCTCGACGACGGAGAGCGCGAACGCGGCGGCGACCGCCGCGTCGGCGGCATTCCCTCCGGCGCGGAGGACCGCCGCGCCGGCCTCGCTCGCGAGCGGGTGCGCGGTCGCGATCGCGCCGCGCGGCGAGGCGGCGGTGACGGAGAGGGCGGCGGCGAGCAGGGCGGCGAGGTGGGTCATCGATCCTCCCGGGCTTCGGAGCGGCGAGGGTAGCGGATCGAATGGCCGCGGGGGAGCACCGGCGGCGCGACGTGCTGCCCTGCGGCGTCCGCGTGCGCACCTCTTCTTCGGATTGCGCGCGATAGACAGGCTCAGGGAGGCAGGCATCCGGCGGCTCGGCACGCCGCGGTCAGGGTTCCGGTACCGGCGCCCGGACGGCCGGCGTCCGAGCCGTGCCGACCTCGAGCGGATCCGCTGGCTCCGCATCCCGCCGGCCTGGACCGAGGTCCACGTGACGCCGCTCCCGGGCGCGAAGCTGCAGGCGATCGGCCGCGACCGCGCGGGGCGCGTTCAGTACCGCTACCACCCGGAGTTCCAGCGGCGCCGCGCGGCCGCGAAGTACCGGCGCCTGCTCCGGTTCGCGCAGGCGCTTCCGCGCATCCGCGAGAAGATCGCGCGCGACATATGCCGGCGCGATCTCTCGCGCGAACGGGTGGTCGCGGCGATGGTGCGCGTCCTCGAGGGCTGCCACATGCGCCCGGGGAGCGCCGCCTACGCACGCGAGAACGGGTCCTTCGGGCTGACGACGCTCCGCCCTCGCCACGTGCGGCTCGCGGGCGACCTCGTCGTCTTCGACTACCGCGGAAAGTCCGGGCAGCGGCAGGTCCGTGAGCTGCGCGATCGCCGCGTGGCGCGGCTCGTTCGCGAGCTCCTGCGCGTCCCCGGGCGCGACGTGTTCAAGTTCATGGAGGAGGACGAGGTCGTCGACGTGCGGCGCCGGCACCTGAACGCCTACCTGCGCGACGCCTCCGGCACCCCGTTCACCGCGAAGGACTTCCGCACCTGGGCCGGGACGCTCCTCTGCGCGAGCGAGCTCGCGCGCGCCGCGGCTGCCGCGGCGCCGGACGGGACGACGGCTCGCCGGCGCGCCATGAACGATGCCGTGAAGGCCGTCGCCGCGAGGCTCGGCAACACGCCGGCGGTCGCGCGCGCCTCGTACATCAGCCCCGCTGTATTCGATGGGTTCCTCCGCGGGCGCACCATCGCGTGCGGCCTCGCCGACGGCGAGGTGCTCGGGAAGACGCCGGGAGGGCTCCACGAGGCGGAGCGCGCCCTGCTCGCGTTCCTGCGCGCATCGGCGCGGCGCGCGCCTCCGCTGCGGCTCGTGCGCGGCGGGCTGCGCGAGCGGCTCCGCACCGTCGGCCCGGCCGGCTCGACGGCGCAGCCGTTCCGGCGAGCGGCGCGGCGCGTGGAGCGCGACTGAGCGGCGCGCCGACTGCGGGACGTGATCAGCGGAGACACGGCTCGCAGTTCCACGTCAGCGCGGCGAGATCGTGTCCTCATCGATGCCCCCCGCGTCTCACGAGGGCATTCTCCGCCGCTCTTTCGGGGCTCCCATCCCCTCGCCGGGCGCTCGGCTCATGGCCGCGCCCGCCTGCGCGCACCAGCCTTCGTGCAGGGGCCCTGCTCGCGCGGGCCCGCGGGGGGGGACTCGATGCGCGTGCTCGGGCTCGTGCTGCTGGCTTGCGTCGCCGGCGGCTGCACGTCGGTGAAGATGGTCCAGCGCGACGGCTGCTGGGTGAGGCGGACCGAGAAGAGCTTCGGTCGGGTGGTCGAGGACGTCGGCCCGTGCGTGCGCCCACAGCCGAAGTGGGTGGAGGACCGGCTCACCCGGCTCGTGCAGGAGTGCGTCGCGCAGGCCGACTACCGCTGGCAGGTCCGCGCGATGGAGGCCTGGTCGAAGCGGTCCCCCTACCCCGCGCAGCCGCCGCAGCAGGAGATCCTCCACACGTGCATGGAGGACGCACGCGTCGGCCTCGTGACCGAGAGCGAGACGCTCAAGTCGCGGCTCGCCGAGGTCGCCGGCGATCGCGAGGTCCTGCGACAGCAGACGGCACAGGATCACGCGCAGCTGCGCGCGAGCCACGACCGGATCGCGCAGCTCCTCGGCGACGCCGCGCAGAAGCCGGCGGGCACCGCGACCGCGACGGCGACCTCGACGAGCGACGGGAAGGCGTCGAACGAGAGCGGGGCGACGCTCGCGAGCGAGAGCGGGTCCACCGCAGCGCCCCAGGCGAGCCCCGCCGTCCCGGTCGCCGCGCGCGGCGCGAGCCCGCCGGTCGCGTCCTCCGCGCCCGACGAGAAGCCCGCCGCCGGCGCGCCCGCCGCGCCGGCGCCGCCGAAGCCCACCCCGGCACGCGCGAAGGAGGTTCGCGCGCGGCGAGCCGCGGCGATCGTGAAGGCGGCGCGGCGGGACGGCTGCGATCCGCCGACGCCGGCGCGCTGCGATCCGGCGCCCCCGGAAGCCGCGCCGCCGCCGGCGGCGCGATAGCACGAGGACGCCGCGCGCGGCGGCCGGCCGCGTCAGCGATGGAGCTTGCCGAGGACCACGTCGCCCGGGGCGCGCGGGCGCTCGGGGCGCTCGCGCGGGTCGATCCCGAGCTTCTCCATGACGGCCTGGACCGCGGCGAGGTCGAACGGCTTCTGCAGCACGGGCTGCGGCTGCCGGTCGAGGAACTCGCGCGCCGCCTCGGTCGCGGCGCCGCCCGTCATGAACACGACGCGGCCCTGCACCTCGGGAGCGCGGAGGAGCAGCTCCTCCCAGAACCGCGCTCCGCCCCCCATCGGCATCATCACGTCGCAGAGCACGAGGTCCCACGGCTCGCGCGTGAGCGCCGAGAGGCCCTTCCACAGCCCTGGCGCGACGCTCACGTCGTGCTCGGTCGCGATGAACCGCGCGATCGCGCGGAGGACGTGCGGGTCGTCGTCCACCACCAGGATCCGGGCGCGCCGGGGCGCGGGGCGCACCACCGCGGCCGGGAGATCGGCCGCGGAGGCGGCCTGCTCGCCGCGCGCGAGCTCGAGGATGGCGCGCGTGCCCTTGCCGGCCGCGCTCTCGAAGACGAGCGTGCCGCCCATCTGCTCGACGAGCCCTCGCGAGACGGCGAGCCCGAGGCCCGAGCCGGTCCCCGGCGCCCTCGTCCCGTAGAACGGCTCGAAGACGTGGAGGAGCGTCTGCTCGCTCATTCCCTCCCCGTCGTCTTCGACGAGGATCCGGACGCGATCGCTTGCGGTCTCCGCGCCGACCCGCACGGTCCCGCTCCGACCGTCGGGGAACGCCTGCACCGCATTTACCACGAGGTTCGAGAGGACCTGCACGATCGCCGCCTCGCGGCCGACGGCCGTGAGGCCCGCCGGCAGCGAGGCCTCGAGCGCGACCCGCTTCACGCCGCGCGCCCGTCCGGACTTGAGCGCCGCGTCGGCGGCGGGTCCGAGCCGCACGTCCACGAGCGGGTCCTTCTTGGCGTGGGCCGTCCGCCCGGCGACGAGGAGCTCCCGCGTGAGCGCGGTGACGCGGCCGAGGGCCGCCTGCGCGTCCTGGACGCTTGCCCAGACCTGGTCGCGTGGGTCGTCGCGCAGCGCGCCGGCGAGGTGCTCGAGGCTCGCCGAGATCACGGCGGCAGGGTTGTTCACCTCGTGCGCGAACCCTGCGGAGAACTGCCCGAGCGCGGCGAGCCGCTCCGCGCGCGCGAGCGCCGCCTGGCTCTGCTCGAGCGCCCGCGTCCGCTCCACGACAGCGGTCTCGAGGCCCGCGCGGAGCCGGTGCAGGTCGGTGGCGGTGCCGACGACACGGCTCAGCGTGATCACGGCGATCACGGCGGCGGGGCCGTAGAAGGCGAAATCGAGCAGGTACGGCGTCGGCACGGACACGCCGACGACGACGACGGCGTCGTGGGCCCCCATCGCGAGGAGCGCCGCGACGACGGCGAGGTGCGTGCGCGGGAACGGGAGGCCTCGGCGGCCGGCCGCCCCGACGAGGAAGACGCCGCCGGCGCCGTACGCGGCGATGACGGCGAGCACCACCGCACCGGGAACGGCGAGCGCCGGATCGTGGTAGACGACGCCGAGCCAGCGGACCGGGCGCAGCGTCACGGCGTCGCCGAAGACGAGCCCCGGCACGACGGCGGCCGCGCCGGCGACGAGAAGCGGCGCGAGGAGCAGGCGGATGCGCGAGGGCGCGAGCGGCCGCGCCCATTGCAACGCGTAGCGGAACCAGGCGGCGACGTGCAGCGCAACGGCGAGGACCTCGAGGCGCCCGGTCCAGGCATAGACGGGCAGCGGGACGTCGAGCGTGGCGGTGAAGTTGCAGGCGGCGACGAGCGCGCCGGTGAAGCCGACTGCGGCGAGCGGCTTCACGTCGTCCCAGTCCGGCGCCCGGCCGAGCACGAGCGCGCCAGCCCCCGAGAAGAGGCTCACGACGGCGCTGAGCAGCGCCGAGACCGATGCGGGAGTGAAGAGGTCCGACGTCATGGCGGGTCGGCGCAGGGTGGAATCGTACCCGTAGCACGTCCTCACACCCACGGACCGAGGATGCGCGTGCCGAGATCACGGGACGCGCCGCGGCGGCGCAGCCTCGGATACCCGCCCGGGTCAGAGCGGGAAGGCGACGCCGATCCGCGCGAGCCCGGAGCCGAGCTCGAGCCGGAACGTGACCGACTGGAGCCGGTACATGAGGCCCGCGGCGCCCTGCAGGAAGAGGCCGCCGAAGTCCGTGCGACCGTAGCCGTAGCGCGCGTCGAACCCGCGGTACCAGCCGTACCACCAGCCGATGTCGAGCTTCGGGTACAGCGCGAAGCGCGGCGTCAGCCAGAAGTTCCAGGTCGCGCCGCCCACGAGGAGGAAGCCGTTCCACGAATAGTCCACGTAGTACGGCGCGAAGCCGATGCGCTCGCTGTAGTGGACGAAGTCGGCGCCGAGCTCGAGCGTGAGCTCGTCGCGAACGCTCGGGGCGTGGAGCAGGCCCTCCGGTACGAGCGGCAGGGTGAGCCGGCCGCCCACGCCCACTCCGTCGGGGCCGGGATCGACCACGCCCCACACCGAGAGCGAGCGCGAGCCGGGCCCCGGCGCGCCGCCGCCCGACGAGGCCGGCTTCGCGGCGACGGGCGATGCGGCGAGGAGCAGCGACAGGACCAGAGCTGCGGGCGTGTAGGTGCGGATCCTGGGGTTCACGGGACCGCCTCATATCATCGAATCCCGCTCGCTTCCATGGGAAAGCGGCCCGCCAGCAGCCCCATCGGGTGCAGCCAGTCTTCGCCTCCCGACGGCGAGGGTCATCGGATGCGCGCTAGTCGAGCTTGCGCCGGTCCACCACGCGGCGCGCCTTGCCGTCGGATCGCTCGAGCGTCTTCTTGCCGACGAGCTTCACCGCGACGGTGACGCCGAGCTCGGTCGCGAGCCGCCGGACGATGGTCTCCTCGAGCTTTCGCTGCCGCTTCATGTCGTCGAAGAAGATCGACTCGGAGACCTCGACGAGCACCGTGACGCGATCCGCGCCGGCGTCGCGGTCCACCTGCACCTGATAGTGCGGCTCGATCCCCTCGACCTCGAAGAGCACGGCCTCGATCTCGGAGGGGAAGACCTTCGCCCCCTTCACGATGAGCATGTCGTCGGTCCGCCCCTTCACGCGCGCCATCCGCCGGAAGGTGCGGCCGCACGGGCACGGGTCGGGGAGGAGGGCCGTGAGGTCCCGCGTCCGGTACCGCACGAGCGGGATCGCCTCCTTCGTGAGCGTGGTGATCACGAACTCGCCGACCCGCCCTGGCGGCAGCGGCGCGAGCGTCTCCGGGTCGATCACCTCGAAGATGAAGTGATCCTCGGCGAGGTGGAGCCCGCTCTGCTCGAGGCACTCGCCCGCGACCCCAGGCCCCATCACCTCCGAGAGCCCGTAGTTGTCGGTCGCGACGATCTCGAGCTTCTCCTCGATCTCGTTGCGCATCGACTCGGACCAGGGCTCCGAGCCGAAGAGGCCGTGACGCAGCGAGAGCGCTGCGGGGTTCACCCCCATCTCGATCATCGCGTCGGCGACGTTCAGCGCGTGGCTCGGCGTCGAGACGAGCGCCGTCGTCCGGTAGTCGCGCATGATCCCGACCTGCCGCCGCGCGTCCGCGGACGAGACCGGGACGACCGAGGCGCCCAGCCGCTCGCAGTGGGACGGCGAAGAGGCCGTAGGGGTGATTCTCGCGGAGGTCGGCCTTCGTCGTGAAGGGGAGCTTGCGCAGGTCATCGAGCGAGCGGAACTCGTCCGGGTCGAAGCGGATCTCCTCGAACCTCTTCCGGTAGAACGGGACGTGGCGGACGACGCGCGTGAGCGTCGCCTCGAGCCGCTCGAGCTGCAGCTGCTCGAGCTCCGCCCGGTCCATGCACTCGCACTGAGGCTCCCAGATCCTCGTGTCGGTCCCGTTCATGGCGCCACCCTGTTCTCCGCGTCGAGGTCGCTCCCGAGATACGCTCGCTGCACGTCGCGGTTCGCGAGCAGCTCCTCCGCGGTGCCCTGCAGGACGATGCGCCCGGTCTCGAGCACGTAGCCGCGGGTCGCGATGCGCAGCGCGCTGCGCGCGTTCTGCTCGACGAGGAGGACGGTCGTCCCCTCCTCGCTGATGCGCTTCACGATCGCGAAGATGTCCTTCATCACGAGCGGCGCGAGCCCCATCGACGGCTCGTCGAGCATCACGAGCTTCGGGCGCGCCATGAGCGCTCGGCCGATCGCGAGCATCTGCTGCTCGCCGCCCGAGAGCGTTCCGGCGAGCTGCCGATCGCGCTTCGCGAGGATCGGGAAGAGGCCGTGCACGCGCTCGAGATCGCGGGCGACCTCGTGGCGATTCCCGCGCGCGAGCTGGACGTGCGCGCCGAGCAGCAGGTTCTCGCGCACCTCCATCGGCGCGAAGACCTGCCTTCCCTCCGGCACGAGCGAGCAGCCGAGAGCGACGATCCGCTCCGTCGCGAGCAGCGTGACCCTCTGCCCGTCGAACACGATCTCGCCGGCGCGGGGGCGCACGAGCCCGGCTATCGTCCGGAGCAGGGTCGTCTTGCCCGCTCCGTTCGCCCCCACGATGGTGACGATCTCGCCCGGGCTCACGTGGAGCGAGACGCGCCGCAGCACGGAGAGGTTGCCGTACCCGGCGTCCACGTTGCGGAGCCTCAGCACGCCTCGTCCCCCAGATAGACCCGGACGACCTCGGGGTCCTTCTGCACGGCGCGCGGCGTCGCGTCCGCGATCTTCTGCCCGTAGGAGAGGACCGCGACCTCGTCGGAGACGTTCATGACGAGCCCCATGTCGTGCTCGACGATGAGGACGGTCACCCCCGCGCCGCGCATCCGGCCGATGAGCTTCGCGAGCTCGGTCGTCTCGCGCATGTTGAGGCCGGCGGCGGGCTCGTCGAGCAGGAGGAGCTCGGGATCCGCCGCGAGCGCGCGCGCGAGCTCGACCGCCCGCTGCTGGCCGTAGGAGAGGTTCGTCGCGTCCTGGTCGGCGAGATCGGGCGCGCCGACGAAGTCGAGCGCCTCGCGGGCGCGCTCCTCGACGTCGCGCTCCTCGCGCCAGGTCCACGGGAGGTGGAACATCCCCGCTACGAACCCGGCGCGGCTCCGCGGGTGGACTCCGACCATGACGTTCTCGAGCGCGGTCATCTGCGCGAAGAGCCGGATCTGCTGGAACGTGCGGGACACGCCGAGCGCCGCGATCCGGTGCGCCGGGTGCCCGTGGATCGCCTCGCCGCGAAGCGTGACCGTGCCGGCGTCCGGCGGCAGGACGCCCGAGAGGAGGTTGAAGAGCGTCGTCTTCCCGGCGCCGTTCGGGCCGATGAGCGCCTTCACCATCCCCTTCTCCACCCGGAAGGAGACGTCCTTCACGGCGTCGAGACCGCCGAAGCGCTTCGAGAGGCCGCTCACCTCGAGGAGGCTCATCCGTCCTCCCCCGGGCGGAGACGACCGCGGACGGCCGCGAGCGCGCCGCGCAGGTCGAGCCGGAGCACGCCGTCCGGCGAGAACAGCATCACGAGGATGAGCACGACGCCGAAGACCGCGTCGTCGAGCGTCCCGAAGTAGCCGCGCAGCGAGAGGAAGGTCAGGACCGCGCTCGTCGCGACCGTGCCCCACAAGCTCCCCATGCCACCCACCGCGACGATGGAGACGTAGCGGACCGACTTCATGATGCCGGCCTCGCCCGGACCGATGCCGGCGTTGAAGTGGGTGAGGAACACGCCGGCCACCGCCGCGAGCACCGCCGAGAGGACGAAGGTGCGCAGCTTGTAGCGGGCGACGTCGACGCCCATCGAGGCGGCGGCGTCCTCGGCGCCGTGGATGGCGCGCAGCGCGCGGCCGACCCGCGACTCGACGAGGTTCGTCAGCACGAGCAGCGCGAGCGCGACGAGCCCCCACGCGACGTAGTAGTTCGCGACCCGCACGTCGCGGCCGCCGCCGACGCCGAGCCCCGGCAGGAGCGGGAACGGCGGGACCGACCCGATGCCGTCGGCGGCCCCGAGCCTCTCGGACGCGAGCAGCACGCTCGACACGATCGTGCCGAAGCCGAGGGTGGCCATCGCGAGGTAGTGCCCCCTCAGCTTCAGCACCGGGACGCCGACGAGCCACGCGACCGCGACCGTAGCCGCGATCGCCGCGACGAACGCAGCCCATGGGTGGACCGAGAGCGCCTCGCTGCCATAGAGGTCCGGCCGCGGGACTACGACGTGCAGCCGCGCGAGCAGCGCGACGAGCGCGCGCGCGCGCTGCGCGGAGAGGTCGATCGTCGTCAGGAAGGCGCTCGTGTACCCGCCGATCGCGAAGAACGCCGCGTGACCGAGCGAGATCTGCCCGGCGTAGCCCATGAGCAGCGAGAGCCCGGCCGCGACGAGGGTGTAGTAGGCGGCCATGGTGAGCTGGGTGAGGAAGAACGGCTTCCCCGCCGCGTGCGCCGCGAGCTGCACCGCCGCGACGACCGCGAGGAAGAGCGCGACTCGGGCGTAGCGGGAGCGGATCATGCCGCCTTCAGCCGGGCGACCTCGCGCGAGCCGAACAGGCCGCTCGGGCGCAGGAAGAGGATCGCGAGCAGCACCGCGACCGAGATCGCGTCCTTGTAGGCGGTTGGCAGGATCGAGACGCTGAACGACTCGAGGATGCCGACGAGGAACCCGGCGGCGACCGCCGCGGTCGAGTTCCCGAGCCCGCCGAGGATCGCGACGGTGAACCCCTTCATCGCGAGGCCGGTCCCGACGCCGTACGAGGTGTAGGTGATCGGCGAGACGACGCACCCGGCGAGCGCGCCGATCCCGGCGGACAGGACGAAGGAGAGCGTCACGAGGTTCTTCGTCGGCACGCCGCAGAGCGCGGCGGCGTCGCGGTTCGCGGCGCACGCGCGCATCTGCCGGCCGATCGAGGTGTGCTGGAAGAAGAAGCGGAGGAACCCGACGATGACGACGCAGGTCCCGAGAGACCAGATGACTTGGGGGGAGACGTGCACGCCGGCGAGCGTGAGGGAGGTGACCTCGTCTCCCGTGAAGTACGGCAGCGCCCGGACCCCTTCGCCCCACACGAGCAGGGCGAGCTCGCGGACGACGATCGAGATCCCGATGGTGATGATGATCATCCGCAGGACCGATGGCTTCCTGAGCCAGCGGATGAACGTCACCTCGATGAGCGCGCCCGCGAGCATCGTCACGACGACCGCCCCGGCGACCGCGACGGGGAGTGGGACGAAGCGGTGGAGCGTCACCGCAGTCATCCCGCCGAGCATGACGAACTCACCCTGGGCGAAGTTGATGATGCCCGTGGCGTTGTAGATGATGTTGAACCCCACGCCGACGACCGCGTAGATCGTGCCGTAGGTGAGCCCCGCGACGAGGTACTGGAGGACGAGCTCGAGCGCCATCCGGAAGCTCAGTCGCCCATCACCGCGAACTTCCCGTCCTTGACCGTGACCATCTCGAACGCGTCGAGCGCGAGGCCGTTGTGGTCGGCGGGAGAGAAGTTGAAGACCCCGGCCGTCCCCACGAACCCCTTCATGTTCTCCACGGCGGCGCGGACCTGCTCCCGGTCGAGCCCGGCGTCCTTCACCGCGCGCGCGAGGATCATGAGCGCGTCGTACGCGTGGCCGCCGAAGGTCGACACGTCCTCCTTGTAGCGGAGCTCGTAGCCCTTCTTGTAGCCGGCGACGACGAGCTTCTGCGGGTGCTTCTCCGCGAGCCCTTCCGCGACGACGATCCGGCTCGCCGGGAAGATGACGCCCTCTGCCGCGGCGCCGGCCGCCTTCGCGTACTGGATGTTCGCGAAGCCGTGGCTCTGGAAGATCGGCACGGTGAGCCCGATCTGGCGCGCGTTCTTGATGACGATGGCCTGCGCGGGCTCGATCGACCAGTTGAGGATGGCCTGGACGTTCGCCGCCTTGAGCTTCGTGACCTCGGCGGTGAGGTCGGTCGCCGCCTTGTCGTAGACCTCCGAGACCGCGATCTCGATGCCGTGCGCCGGGGCGAGCTTCTCCACCTGCTCCTTTCCGGCCTTGCCGAAGCCGGTGTTCGACGAGAGGAAGCCGATCCGCTTCACCCCCATCTTCTTCATCCGCCGGAAGATCATCTCCGCGGCGAAGCTGTCCTTCGGGGCCACCTTGAACACGTGCGGGAGGGCCGGATTCACGATGACCTCGGCGGCGGCGCAGGAGAGGAGCAGCGTCTTCCCCTGCTCCGCGAGCGGCTTCACCGCGATGGTCTCGCCGCTCGTCGCGGGCCCGATGATCGCGAAGACCCGATCCTCCTCCATGAGCTGCTTCGCGAAGGAGACCGCCTTCGCGGGATCGCCGCCGGTGTCCTTCACGACGAGCTCGATCTTGCGGCCGTCGATCCCGCCCTTCCCGTTCAGCTCCTCGACGAGCATCTCGAGCGTGCGGGCCTCGGGGGCACCGAGGAACGAGGCGGGGCCCGTCACGGCGAGCAGGGCGCCGACCTTGAGCGGGTCCTTGCCCTCGGCGCCGGCGTGGAGCGCGGCCGCGAGGAGCGCGGCCGCCGCAGCGAAGCGGAGCGTCTTCATTTGGTCCTCCGGTGGATCGCGGGGGGCCTACTTTCCGAGCAGGACGAACTTGCCGTCCTTCACCGTCACCATCTCGAACGCGTCGACGTCGAGTCCGTTGTGGTCGGCCGGGCCGAAGGTGAAGACGCCCGAGGTGCCGACGAACCCCTTCAGCCCCTCGATGGCCGCCCGCACCTTCTCCTTGTCCGGGCCGACGTCCTTCACTGCCCGGACGAGGAGCGCGAAGGCGTCGTGCGCGTAGCCGCCGAACGCGCTCGCGTCCTCGCCGTACCTCGCCTCGTAGGCCTTCTTGTACGCGACGAGCACCGCCTTCTGCGGGTGCTTGTCCGGGAGCGCCTCCGCGACGACGATGCGGCTCGCCGGGAAGATGACGCCCTCCGCCGCGGCGCCGGCCGCCTTGACGTACTGGATGTTCGCGAACCCGTGGCTCTGGAAGATGGGTGCGGCGATCCCGAGCTGGCGGGCGTTCTTGATGACGATGGCCTGGGCCGGCTCGATCGACCAGTTGAGGATGGCCTGGACGTTCGCCGCCTTGAGCTTCGTGACCTCGGCGGTGAGGTCGGTCGCTGCCTTGTCGTAGACCTCGTCGGCGACGATCTGGATCCCGCTCTCCGGGGCGAGCTTCGCGATCGCCTCGCGCCCCGCCTTCCCGAAGCCGGTGTTCGAGGAGAGGACGCCGATCCGCGTCGCGCCCATCTTCTTCATCTGCTGGAACACCTTCAAGATGGCGTGGCTGTCCTTCTGCGCCGTCTTGAAGACGTACCGCGCGACCGGGCTCACGATCGCCTCGGCGGCGGCGCAGGAGAGCAGCGGCGTCTTCGCCTCGTCCGCGATCTGCTTCACCGCCATCGTCTCGCCGCTCGTCGCGGGCCCGATGATCGCGAAGACCTGCTCCTCCTCGATGAGCTGCTTCGCGAACGAGATGGCCTTCTCGGGGTTCGCCCCGGTGTCCTTCACGACGAGCTGCACTTTGCGACCGGCGAGGCCGCCGCTCCGGTTCAGCTCCTCGACGAGCATCTCGAGGGTGCGGGCCTCCGGCGCTCCGAGGAAAGAGGCCGGTCCGGTGACGGCGAGCAGCGCGCCCACCTTGATGGGCTCCTGGGGAGGCGCCGCCGCGAGGGCCAGCGCGAGGAGTACGGGGGTCGGGGTCATCGTGAGCTCGATCCTCTTCCTTCGGGTTCGCTGCGCCGCCTCGCGGCCACGCTGCTGGGCTGCTGCGCTGCTGCGCTGCTGCGACGGCGGTCAGAGCTTCTGGAAGTCCTCGGCGGCGAGGATCGTCGCTCCGGCCTTCGTCAACGACTCGACGGCGGCCGCCGGATCCTCGAACCGGAACACGACGAGCGCCTGCTCGCCGCTCTTGCGGACGAAGGCATACATGTACTCGACCGCGATCCCGCGGAGCGCGTGGAGTGTCGTCGCGAGGCCCCCCGGGCGATCGGGGATCTGGACGGCGACGACCGGGGTCTTCCGCACGGTGAACCCTGCGTCCTTCAGCACGACCGTCGCGCGGTCGGTCTCGTTCACGATGAGCCGCAGGATGCCGAAGTCGGTCTCGTCTGCGAGCGAGAGCGCGCGGATGTCCACCGCGCTCTTCGCGAGCACGTCCACGACGTCGGCGAGGCCGCCGGTCTCGTTCTCGAGGAAGACGGAGAGCTGTTCGACCACAGGGGCTCCGGAGAGCCGGGGAGCATACCCCATGGGGCGCGGCGACTTCACCCTCCCCGACCAGGACCTCGGGCCCGCTACGGCGGGCGGCGCCGCGGCGGCTGGTCCGCGCGTCCGACCGCGCGCGCGCCTCCGTCGACGACGACCGTCCCGGAGCTCGGCCTCGGGGCGAGGCCGGCGCCGCCTCCTCCGGCGCCGACGTAGCTCACCTCGTACCGGTACTCCCCCGGCGCGAGGTCGCCGCAGGCATCCGCGAGGTCCACCCGCAGCTCAACCTGGTCGCCTGGCGCGAGCGCGACGGTGTCGTCCGGCGTTGGATCGCGCCCGTCCGGCTTCGCCGCCGCCGCGGCAGGCTCGATGCCGCAGACCCGCGCCGTCTCCGCCCCGGGGAAGATCGCGACCCGCGCGCGCGCCGAGTCCGGCTCCTCGATCCGCAGCGTGCTCGCCGTCCCGTTCTCGAGCGCGAAGCGGAGCGCGCGCCCCTCTCCCGCCGACCAGTGGACGACCGGGGGCGCCCAGATCCGCAGGGCCGGCTCGGGCGGATCGGGGTGCCGCCTCCTGCCCCCGACCCCGCCGCAGCCCACGGAGAGCAGCCACACCGCGGCCGCCGCCGCCGCTGCCGCCGGGCGCCCCCTCATGACCTACGCTGGTGATCACTAGATTGCCCGGGCGAGGGGGCACCCATGTTCCGGAGACACCCGCGGCCGCGGGCGGTCGCGGATGCCGCGGTGGGCGCGGCGAGCGGGCTCGCGGCGAGCTTCGTCATGTCGGCCGTCTACCGGCCGCTCATGCGCGCGGGGGGCGACGAGACGCTCCGCCGCGAGAAAGAGGCGCAGGCGGGCATGCCGCCGGCGACCATCCAGGCGGCCGGGGCGGCGGCGAAGGCGGTCGGCCGCGAGCTACCTCCAGACCGGAGGAGCCAGGCGCTCGGTGGAAAGGTAATTCACTATGCGTACGGCATCGCGTGGGGCGCCGCGTTCGCGCTCGCCGTCCGCGCCGTCGCGCCTCGGCGCCCGGTCGCGACGGGGCTCGCCTTCGGACTCGTGCTCTGGCTCGTCTCCGACGAGGTGCTCGTGCCGCTGTTCCGCTTCTCGCGGCCGCCGAGCCGCTATCCGCCCTCGACGCACCTGAAGGGGCTCGCGTCGCACCTCGTCTACGGGGTCGCGACCGACGCGGGCTGGCGGCTCGCGCGCGCGCCGATGCGCTGACGCGGGACGCCGCCGAACGGCCGCAGCGGAGGCCTTGGTTGCCCCGCCGCCCGCGAGGCGCTTGATGGACATCGGACGGCCGGCGAAGATGTGCGGCCGATGGAGACCCCTCCCCGCCCCGAGCGCCTCCGAAGACTCCTGCGCGGGCTCGCGAACACCGCCGCGGGGACGGGCGAAGGGATCCGCAGCGGGCTCTCGCAGGTATTGCCCGAGGCGCCGCTCGAGCTCCGGCTCGTCGGGCGCGTGTTGCTCCACGCCGCGGTCGTCGGCGTCGCCGCCGGGATCGTCGGCGCGGCGCTCTTCGCCGGGCTCGAGGCGGCGCAGCGGCTGGTGCTCGAGGGGCTCGCGGGGTTCTCCCCGCTCCGAGCCCGCGGCGAGGCCATCATCGCGTCAGGCACCGATCGCACCTTCCGCCCATGGCTCCTCGCGCTCCTCCCTGCCGCGGGCGGGCTCGTGAGCGGGCTCCTCACCTCGTTCTTCGCGCCTGAGGCGGCGGGCGGCGGCGGCAACGCGACCGTCGAGGCGTACCACCGCGGCGGCGTGACGATGCGCGCGCGAGTGATCCCGGTGAAGATGGTGGCCGCGATCGCGGCCCTCTCGACGGGCGGCTCCGGCGGACGCGAGGGGCCGACAATGCAGATCGGCGGCGCACTCGGCACGTTCGTCGGCCGGGTCCTCCCGACGAGCCCTGCGGAGCGGCGCATCCTCTACGTCGCGGGGATCGCGGCGGGCATCTCGGCGGTGTTCCGCACGCCCCTCGGCGCAGCGCTCCTCGCGACGGAGATGCTCTACCGCGACGACTTCGAGGCGGAGGCGCTCGTCCCGGCGATTCTAGCAAGCGTCGTCTCGTACTCCATCGTCATCGCCGCGTTCGGGGAGACGACGCTCTTCGGCGTCTCGAGCCGGTTCCCGTTCCACCCCGCCCACCTGCCGCTCTTCGCCCTGCTCGCGCTCGCCGTGTCGCTCGTCGCGCACGCGTTCGTCCGCGCCCTCGCGCTCGTCCAGGCCGCGGCGCGGCGGCTGCCGGGACCGGCGTTCCTGCGGCCGGCGGTCGGCGGACTCGCGGTCGGGCTCGTGGGGACCGGAATCGCGCTCGCGCTCGAGGCGCGCCACGGCGTCGCGGCGCGCGCGTTCGGCGTGCTCGGGGGCGGGTACGGCGTCGCGCAGGCCGCGATGGACGGTGCCGCGTGGCACCCGACCGGCTGGCACGCCGTCGCGATCCTCGGCGCGCTCGCGGTCGCGAAGCTCGTCGCGTCCGCGCTCACCGTAGGCTCGGGCGCGGCCGCCGGCGACTTCGCACCGTCGCTCGTCGTCGGCGCGCTCGTTGGCAGCGCGTTCGGCCACGGCGCGCTGGCGCTCACCGGCGACGCGAGCATCCGCCCGGATGCCTTCGCGCTCGTCGCGATGGGGACGTTCTACGGCGGGGTCGCCCACGCGCCGCTCTCCGCGCTCGTGCTCGTGTCGGAACTCGCCGGGAGCTACGACCTGCTCGTCCCGATGATGCTGACCGTCGGGATCGCGTACGTCGCGCTGCGCCGCTGGACGCTCTACCCCGCGCAGCCGGCCGGACGGGCCGCCTCGCCAATCCACCGCGCGCAGTGAGGCGCGGCGGGGCGGGCGCCCGCGCGTGCCTTCTGCGTGCGCGCACCCCATCCGGACCGTAGAACCACGTCCCCGGCCCGCGTCGACACCGAAGCGCGTCCGTGGTTACTTGCGCCCATGTTCCAGGCGAAGCACGAGTCGCCTTACCCCGCCCTCGCGCAGGCCTGGTCGCGCGCCGAGGGGCCGGGGGGGGCGGCGATCGACGAGACGCGGGAGTCGCTCTCCGCGGTGCGCCCCGACGACCTCGTCGAGGTGGCGCCGCTCGCGGAGACGCTCCTCGCGCGGCTCGCGGATCCCGTGCTGCGGGAGCCGGCCCGCCGGGCGCTGTTCGCGCTCCTCGACGGCGTGCGCCGGCGCTCCTTCACGACGGGCCTTCCGGCCGCCGACGTCGATCGCTGGCTGGCGCTCGTCCTGCGCGTGGTGCGCGAGGCGGACTACGGGTTCGGCGCGCTCCTCCGCTCGCGCGAGGCGACGGACCCGAAGACGGTGGCGCTGCGTGTGCTCG
>Ga0137369_10001584_pt1 | contig 22903 bp, 12 predicted proteins | sample SagtaG_12_FD_104918 | JGI IMG/M metagenome (GOLD analysis project Ga0137369, IMG submission 104918) | Vadose zone soil microbial communities from Sagehorn Ranch, Mendocino, California, USA - Sage1_L_113_16 metaG | ecosystem: Environmental > Terrestrial > Soil > Vadose zone | place: USA... | reverse complement strand
GGACGGCCTGGCCGACGCGATGCGACTCGCCGGGGCGATGACCCTCAAGATGGCAGTCGCTCGTGGGCCGAACGGCGGAGGTAAGGCTGTTCTCGCCGTTCCCTGGATCCCGCAAGGGGCCGAACGGCGTCGGTTGCTGCTCGCGTACGGCGATCTGGTCGAGTCCCTCCACGGCGCCTTTCGTACGGCGCCAGACGTCAACACCGATGATCGGGACATGGATGTCGTCGCCGAACGCACACGCCATGCCTACGGCCGATCGGATGCGCATGGTGGCGCCGGATCGACCGCCCCGGATACGGCGGTCGGTGTCTTCCACGGGATGCGGGCGGGCGTCGCCCACGTGTTCCGCACGGAGGACCTGCATGGCCGGTGCGTCGTCGTCCAGGGCGCCGGTGGCGTCGGCGGCGAGCTCGTGCGGCTGCTAACCGAGGCTGGAGCAGAGGTCGCCGTTGCGGACCTCGATGCGGATCGCGCCTCCGCGATTGCCGTATCGACGGGCGCTCTCGTGATCGACCCTGCCGCCGCGTTGAGCGAGCCGTGCGACGTGTTCGCTCCCTGTGCGCTCGGCGGGATCCTCAACGAGAAGTCGATCTCGTCCCTCCGCTGCCGCATCGTCGCCGGCGCCGCGAACAATCAGCTGGCGACGCCCGAGGACGCCGACCGGCTGAAAGATGCGGGCGTCCTCTATGCGCCCGACTTCGTGATCAACGCCGGCGGCGTGCTTCACGTCGTGGCCCTGGAGATGCAAGGCTGGTCGCGCTCGCGCCTCGACGACGAGCTCGCCGGGATCGGCCGGACGCTCACCGAGATCTTCCGCACCGCGGATGCCGAGCGGATCACGACCGAGGCCGCGGCGGAGCGCCTCGCCCGTCGGCGGATCCGCGAGGCGACGGGCGAGCCCGAGCCCGTCAGGTAGGAGCTCCGGCTCGTCGGGTAGTTGCCGCCCCTCGACTAGAATTTCTGAGAACGTTCCTTCCCCTCGCCGAGGAGGCTCCCATGGCCACCGTGACCGGCGCCAAGCCGCATCCCCGCTGGGGGTGCCGCCCTTCGCTGTGCCATCGGGCTCCTGGGCTGTGCCTCTCAAGACGTCCTCGGTTATGAGAGCGAGTTGGGACGGACGAGAATAACCCAAAGGGGGCTACAGGCCGGGGCCCGTAACCCCCTGATTGGTTGGAGCGGCCGACCGGATTCGAACCGGCGCGTGTGGGACGGCGGCAACAACGACTTCCCCTTCCTCCGCCCGAGTCTCCACATCGTCATGGCCGACGCCCTCCGGCCGAAGCAGGTCACCGCCTATCACCCTGGAGAGGCCGTGCTCCGCATGGCCGACGTCGTCGTGGTGAACAAGCTGAACGTGGCTGCGGCGAGCGACGTGCAAGCCGTGGTCGATGAGGTGCACGCGGTGAACCCGCGCGCCACCGTGGTTCGAGCCGCCTCCCCGGTGCGCCTCGACGATCCGGCCGCGGTCAGCGGCCGCCGCGTGCTGGTGGTGGAGGACGGCCCGACCATCACCCATGGAGGAATGCCGTACGGCGCCGGCTACGTGGCCGCGGTGAGTGCCGGCGCGGCGGCAATCGTGGACCCACAGTTGAGCGCTCACCCATTGGTGCGCGCCGTCTTCGACCAGCATCCCCACATCGGGCACGTGCTGCCCGCGGTCGGCTATGACGCCTCGCAACTGGAGGCGCTCGGTGAGACGGTCAACCGCTCAGACGCCGATGTTGTCGTCGCAGCCACACCCATCGACCTCGCGGCGCTGGTCCGACTCGACAAGCCGGTGGTCCGGGCCCGCTACGAGTTCGCCGACGCCGGCGAGCCAACCCTCGGTGCTGTCGTCGACCGCTTTCTCGCTGAGCGCTTCCCGAATCCCCGGCGTCCCTGACGGACCGGAAGAGCGCCTCGGCCAGGCGAACGCAGCCGTCGTGCACGGGGACATCGAACTCTGGGTCAAGATCCTCCATACGTTGTTCCTCGCCCTGGTGCTGCCCGTCTATTTCGTGTACTACGGTCCTGCCACCCACCTTGTGCTCGAAGCGATCTTCGGCAGGCATTGACATCCCGTCTCCCCCGCGGTGGACTCCCCGCCGCCGCCGTCGTCGCGGTAGCGTCGACTCGCTCGGGGCGCGGCCGAGCGGCGTCCCTTGCGTGCTGCGAGGATTGCCCGAAGATCCCTCCGGCGACGGTGCCGATGCGCGTGTCGATCTCAGTGCAACCAGACTGCTATGTTTTCATCCGCCGGGACGCGGCGATCGCGCCGCCCGTCACGGCCAAGGCGCCGGCCGCGAGCTGTCCGCGCCAGCCGACGTGCGCAAGAAGCCATCCGCACATTACGAAGGCGAGACCGCCGAGCGTCATGTCCGCGGCGCGTCGCCACGCGCCTCCACCTAGCCGCCGGCGAGCGGCCAGCCAGATGAGGCTCGCGTCGACGGCAATGAAGCTCGTCAGCACGAGGGCGTCCGTCATGAACGCCGTCTGCGCCAGCGTACCGACGGCGATGAACAGCGCGATCACAGCGACGACGAGCCACGTGGCGGCGGCGGGACTGCCCCGCCGCGTGACGCGGCTGAGCTGGCCCGGCAGGGCGCCGGCGGCAGCCATGCCGTAGAGGGAGCGCGAGGCTGACACCAGCAGCAACAGCACGGTGTTCGCGGTGGCGCCGAGTGCGACGACCGTCAGCGCCACGTCAGCCCGGGGGCCGAGGACGCGACGGGCGACGAGCGCGAGTGGCGCATCGGAGGCGCTCAGCGTTCGCCAGTCGATGAGGGCCGTGACCGAAAGCGCGACCGCCACGTAGATTAGGGTCGTCGCTGCGACCGAGACGAAGAGCGCACGGGGCAGATCGCGCTCGGGATCGTGCATCTCCTCCGTGAAATTGGCGAGCTCGTCAAAGCCGAGGTACGCGAAGAAGATCAGGGCCGCCGCGCTCGACACCCCGGCGAGGCCGTGCGGCATGTGGAGGACGCCGCCGCCCCCCCAAGACGGCACGCCGATCACGATGACGAAGGCCAGGCCAGCGGATTCCACCACGGTCAACATGATCGCAAGGTTCACCGACTGCGCGATCCCGGCACCGAGCACGACGCCGGCGATGAGCACTAAGGCCAGCCCGTTGAGGGTGAGCGGTATTCCAGTGAGGTGCTGCAAATATCCGCCGAATCCAAGCGCCACCGCGCCCGCCGCGGAGATGTCGCCGACGAACATCAGCCAACCGGCGACGAACCCGATGCGCGGACCGAACGCCAGCGCGGTGTACTGGAATTCGGGCGACGTCTTGGGCTGGATGCGGCCCAGCCGCGCGTACGCATATGCCGTGAGCGCCGCGGCAGCACCCGCGAGGACAAATGCCAGCCACAGCGCGCCTCCGGCCTCGGCTGCCGCCGGCGCGATGAGCGCATAAACGCCGGCGCCGAGGATCACGCCGATGCCCGCCAGCGATACCTGCCAGAGTTTCAGTACGCGGCGCAGACCCCTGGGCTTTGGAGGCTCGTTCACCTTAGCCATCACGCACGGTCATGACGCCTTCTCAGCGTAGCGGCGGGGCAACGCCGGTGCGCCTCGAGGGTGGCGAGCCGTGGAAGCTCGTGAGCGCGAGACCGCGAACTCATTCAGAAATACACCTTGATGGCGCCGTAGACCGCCTGGGGCGCCCCGCCGTATTCGCTGCCTGCAGCATCTTACCCCACACGACGGGCGCCTCGGGCCGCGGGGTCAGGACGAACTCCCATACCTCGACCCCCTCGCGCGAGCCCGAGAAGCCGATTTCGATGTCGTAGTCGCGGATCAAACCCGACTCCTTGACCAGGTCGTCGTTGGTGAAGTGGGAGCCGATCCACGACGCTATCATCATCGACGTGGGCACCCGGACGGTGCGGTCGATCTTCGGCACGTAATTCCAGACGTCGTTACCGGTCTTGAGGGTCGCCTTGCCAGCTTCCTTCGCGGGCGCGGTGACCTTGATGAGCGCCCTCTCCGTGCCCTCCGACCAGATCTGCATCGTGAGTGTGCGCGTCCAGCGTCGCGTCACGACGGACATGGTGATTTCGCCCTCGCACGAGTCGCCGCGGAGCAGGCGGTCCACGCGGTCGACGATGGCCTTGGCATCCACGCTCGGTGCCGCCGCAGCGGTGGTCGGGAGCGCGAGCGAGGCCATCAGACTGAGCGCGAGCGCCGTCACGCCGAGACCTTCGGGGCCGCGCCGCACGAGCGTCCGGTGCCTTCTCATCGCGCAGATTGGGATGCGGCGGGAGACCGTCAGCGGAACATCAGGATAGGATCGTGGGGACATCACCACCGGCTGGGAGCGCGAGTCGGCCGTGGCGGACCTGCATCCCAGATGACCGGATCGGCACGAGCGCGCCGATCAGCGTAGTCGGTACTTGTTGATCAGACGATGGAAGGTCTTGCGATCGACGCCGGCCTCCTTGGCCGACGCGGTGACCTTGCCGCCGTGGCGATCGAGAAGATCCCGAAGGTAGGACGTCTCAAGGATCTGCAGCCAGCGCTCCTTGGCGTCCTTGAGCGAGAGTCCGGCACCCGAGTCGAGCGCCTCGCCCGGAATCCCCCGCGCGTCAGCCACCGATGCCACGGCGTGCGGCATCGCGGACACGAGTACATGGTCGGGCAGATCGCGCGACGTGATCATGTCGTCCTCGGCAAGCACGCACGCACGCTCGATGATGTTCTGCAGCTCCCGGACATTACCTGGCCAAGCGTACGTTTCCAACGCATCCATGGCAGCCTCGTCGATGCCAGTAATCCGGCCCAGCCCGTACTTTCTGACAAAGGCGCGAGCGAGCAGCTTCACATCGCCAGCGCGTTCGCGGAGCGCCGGCAGCTTGATCGAGATGACGTTGATGCGGTAGTAGAGTTCCTCGCGGAACTGGCCCTTACTGATCGCCTCGCGAAGGTCCCGATTTGTGGCGGAGACGACCCGCACGTCGACATCCACCGACGATGTGCCGCCAACCCGACGGATCTGGTGCTCTTGGAGGGCGCGCAGCAGCTTGACCTGCAGGGCCGCGGGCAATTCGGCGATTTCGTCCAGGAACAGCGTGCCGCGATGCGCCACTTCCATGAGGCCGAGCTTGGTGCGCACCGCACCCGTGAAGGACCCCCTCTCGTGGCCAAACAACTCCGACTCGAGCAGCTCCTCAGGTAACGAGGCACAGTCAATGGGGAGGAACGCCTCACCGGCCCGCGGGCTATTGGCATGGATGGCGCGGGCGATGAGCTCCTTTCCGGTTCCCGAGTCGCCAAGCACGAGGATGTTCGCTTCCGAGCGCGCCGCCTTCTTGACCAGTTCGAACACCCGTGCGATGGCGGGGCTTGTTCCGATGATATTTTCCAGCCCCAAGGCCTGCTGCAGCTGATTGCGAAGATTTCTATTCTCGACGTGAAGGCCACGATATCGGAGCGCGCGCTCCACCGTCATCCGGAGCTGCTCCACGGAACAGTTCTTCGGCAGATAGTCGAACGCCCCTTCCTTAATGGCCTCAACCGCCGATTCGATCGTCGCGACCGCCGCCATCATGATGACCGGCATGCCCGGATCCAGCGCTCGTGCATGCTGCAGAAGCGTCCCGCCGTGGATCTCGGGCATCCTCGGATCCGTGAACATGAGGTCCGGCCGCTCCGTCTCGAGGAGCTCGAGCGCACGGCGTGGATCCGTCGCGGTCACACAGTGACCGCTGCGTCCGAGGACGCGGGCGCACTTCTGCACCGTGTCTGGCCCCTCGTCCACGATCAGTAGCCGTGCGCGCACCATGCCTCGACCTCCGTCGTGAGGGGACTTCCCGCCACGTGCCGTCATGCTTACTCAGTCGGAGCGATGAGCATTATACCGCTCTAACACCATCAGCGGCGGACAGTCAGGAGAGACAGCCCACTCGTTCTCCATGGATCGCGCCTCCTTTTCACGTCGCCCCTATCACTCGACCATCGACACCGACCGACGTCACGGACATTGCGTCCATGGTCCTACCCTTCGAACGATCCACTTCCGCCCCTCTTCGAGCAGGAGCATGATCGGCGGCATCACGAGCAGAACGCCCCATTCTGAAAACGACAGCGCCGCCGTCTTGAAGACAGCAGGAAACGGCGGGACGAGGATCAGTGCGACCAGGAGACCGATCTCGGCGACGATCCCACCCAGCACTCGGGGATTGCTGAATAAACCCACTCGAAACACGGACTCGCGGTCAGTACGGCACGCGAACACGTTACCGACCTGCGCCGCGACGATGGCCGCGAGCGTCATGGTGGTGGCGCGACGGTAGAGCAGGCCCTCGGCAACCATGGTGAGGCCCGGTCGCCAGCCCGCCAGCCAGTAGGTCCAGAAGAAGGCGCCGAGCGACAACAGGGCTTCCGCCGCGCCGAGAAACGCATAGGCGTGCAGGAGCCGCCGCGCGCCGAGCAGCCGCGCGTTCTGCCGCCGTGGCGGCCGGTCCATCACGTTGGGCTCGGCGGGTTCTGCACCGAGTGCCAGCGCGGGCAGCAGATCGGTGCCGAGATCCACGACGAGGATCTGCATGACGGTCAGCGGCAGCGGGATCCCGAGAAACACGAAGGCGAGGAAAGGCACCAGCTCGGGGACGTTGGAGGCGAAGATGTAGGTGACGAACTTGCCCATGTTGGCGTAGATCGCCCGTCCCTGGCGCACTGCCGCGACGATGGACGCGAAGTTGTCGTCGGTGACCACCATCACCGCCGCCTCCTTCGCCACCTCGCTCCCCCGCTTGCCCATGGCCACCCCGATATCCGCCGCCTTGAGCGCGGGCGCGTCATTCACGCCATCGCCGGTCACGGCGACCACCTCGCCGGCTGTCTTCAGGGCCGAGACGATGGCGAGCTTGTGCGCGGGCGAAGTGCGCGCAAAGAGCACGCCGGGCTCGGCGAGGAGCCGTCGAAGAGACTCGGGAGCAAGGCGCTCGAGTTCCTCTCCCGTGACGACTTTGTCCACCGGGAGACCAACCTGGCGAGCGATGGCGTCGGCCGTGAGCCCGTAGTCGCCCGTGACCATGACCACGCGAATGCCGGCCCGCCGGCAGAGCGCGACCGCCCCCTTCACCTCAGGCCGCGGCGGATCCCAGAGCGCGATCAGCCCGAGAAAGGTGAGACGTTGCTCGACGACCGACGCGCCAGCGCCGACCAGGTCGTCAGTCAGCCGGCGAATGGCCACCGCCAGGATCCGCAACCCGTTAGCGGCGAGCCGGTCGTGATCGGCCAGGAGCACGCGCCGCTGCTCCTCAGCGAGAGCGATGGTCTGTCCCTGCCAGCGAATCGTGTCGCACAGGGCGAGGGTCTCCTTGGGAGCGCCCTTGACGTAGGCCGTGGCGCCTCCACCAGCGACCGCGCGCACGAGCGTCATGCGCTTGCGGAAGGACTCGAACGGATACGGGGCAAGCAGATCGTGCGCCAGCCGCAGCTTCCCGGGGTCGAGCCCGGCCTGCGCAGCGCCACCCACGATCGCCATCTCGGTCGGATCACCGTGATCTTCGGTGGCCTGGGACGCGAGCACCGCGGCCTCGAACAGCTCCCGCAGATCGGAGGACGTCTCGCCGCCGGGCCCGCTCACATCCAGGGTCCGGCCCGAGATCCACACGAAGCGCGCGGCCATCCGGTTCTGGGTGAGCGTGCCGGTCTTGTCGGTGCAGATTACAGTCGTCGCGCCGAGCGCCTCCAGCGAGGACAACCGCCTCATGAGGCTGCGTTGGCTCGCCATGCGCTGCACGCCGAGGGCCAGCGCCAGCGTCAGCGTCGGCAACAGCCCCTCGGGCACGTTGGCCACGATGACCCCGAGCGCGAACAGCAACGCGTCGCTTAGCGGCAGCATACCGGTCGCCAAGCCGAGGAGGAAGAAGCCTGCGCCGAAGGAGACGGCCAGCATCGTCACCACCCTCGTCACTTGCCTCATCTCTCGCTGCAGCGGGCTCGGCTCCTCGACGACCGTCTGGGTGAGATGGGCGATGGCGCCGATCTCGGTACGCATGCCGGTCGCGCGGGCCACGCAGAGTCCCGACCCGGCGACCACGCTAGTCCCCGCGAAGACGAGCTCTTGGCGCTCCGGGAGCGGAACGTTCGCGCGGTCGTTCCCGGCGGCCGGCAGCTTGAAGACCGAATGCGGTTCGCCGGTCAGCGCGCTCTGGTCCACCCGCAGTCCCGCCGCCGACAGGAGCTGCCCGTCCGCCGGGACCTGGTCCCCTTCTTCGAGCCGCACCAGGTCTCCCGGCACCAGGGATGTGGTGGCCACGCGCCGCTCACCACCATCGCGCAGCACGGTGATCTCTCGCGGCAGCATGTGCTGTAGCGCCTCGACGGCGCGCTCGGCACGATATTCCTGGAGGAAGCTGAAGATGCCGTTGACGACGATCACGGCGAAGACGGCCCATCCGAGCTCGGGCATGCCAGCGAGGAAGGCGAAGCCGCCGGCGATCCACAGCAGCACCGCGAAGAAGCTGCCAAACTGCTCGAGCAATCGGCCGAGCAGCGGTCGGCGTCTGACCCGCTCCAGCCGATTGAGCCCACAGGCGCGTTGGCGACGATCGACCTCGTCGGTGCTCAGTCCCGCCGCGCCGGATCCAAGCAGCGCGAGCAGATCGGCACTCACGAGCGGCAACTCGCCGCCCTCCCGTTCCGCCGGAGCCAGCGACTGCACCAAGGACTCGCGCGTCTTCGCCGCCCGTGCCGCTTGGAGCACTGCCGGATCCTGAACACACGTCAAGACACGCGAGATGAGGCGCAGGGCGCGCTCGCTCTCGACAATGGGCGCGGTCAGGACGACCACGGTCGCGATCGGAGCCTCATCGGGTATCAGCCGCGGTTCGTGCGGCAGGTGCACCCAGTGAAGCGCCACGCGCCCGTCGACGCCGGTGAGCGAGTGGATGAGCGCGACACCGGGGACGAGCTGAAGCAGACCCGGACGCTCGAGGAATGGGACCTCGAGCGCGGCGACGAGCTCGGCGAACGTGGTCACATCGGGCCCGAGCCGAATGGGATCCCCGGCGACAAACGCCGAGACATCAAGAAGACGTGTCATCGGAGATGTTCCCGGCGATCCATGATGTCTATCGATCTTCGACGCTCGTCCTCAGAGCCACCCCCGGAAGAGCAGCGAGCCCGGCGAGCCCGACCGCCAGCACCAGAAGCCTCAGCCCCGGCATCACGGGCTGCGGCGTCTGACGAACTGATGGAGCATTCACCGCCCGAGCTTCGCCGGCAGCTGCGCTACCCGCGTTTCCAGCCGACCAGACCGGCACTCCTCATCTCGAAGCTTGAGGGTCTCGTCCCCTTTCTTTACCTCAGCGGCGATGATCGCCGGCCGCGCCGTGTGCGGCAGTTTGATCAGGGCGTGTGTCGTGGTCGGCTGCGGCTCGAGAATTTACAAAGGTGGTGGCTCGATTCCAGTGACGGAGGATGCTGCCCAACCAGCTTTCCTCAGCCGTCGGAGCTTTAGCACGTGACGTAGCTGCTTCAACTGGATCGGGGGTCGCTCTGTGCCCTGTCATCCGCTTGATGTGAATGCGGTAGAAAATGGGCGTGAGAGGTTGTTCCCGGCGCTCAGTGGCGACGTACGCCGGCTCCCACCACATCGCCCGTTCTTGCAAGACTCGGTAAGCCCGCACCCGCTGATCGCCAAATTCGGCTGTATCCAATAACTCCTCGTAACGGCCAAAAACAACAACGCTCATCCATAGATTGTGACTCGTCCGTTCGTCAATCTCCAGACAGACCAGTGGATTGGAGCGCATCCACTCGACCTTTTGTCCTAGGGTGCTGAACGCGTAGACTTGTCCTGGTGCGCTGAACCCGTAGAGATGCTGTCCATCGTACGAGAAGTAGATCGGAACAACATAGGGCTGATTATCGCGTGCGCACGCCAATCTGCCGAAACTCACGCACTCTAGGGCGGTGCGGCATTCGTCTTCCGTCATCTCGTGAATGAGCATGACAAACCCTCCTGGTAGCAACGTTTGGTCTCAGGGCACCCACCACCACGGCCGGGTGGAGGCCAAGCACCTGCAGGCGTATCTGGACGAGTTCGCGTTCCGGTTTAATCGGCGCAGGTCGCGCCACGTGGGGATGCTCTTCTTCCGGCTCGCCCAGCATGGCGCCCAGACCCCTCCCGTCTCCTACCGCACCCTGACCAAACCTCGGCGCCGCCGCAACAGGTAGGCGTGACATGACCGAAGTGGATAAGTTCTTCGCTGATTACCCTCTGCAAGTCTGGCTGCGTCAGCCTCGTGTAGACCGTGGTGGTCTGGATGTCCTCGGGTTCTCCAGCACGTCCTTGTGAGACGCCGCCGAGCCGATGGTGCTCACTCTGCCCTCTCCGACCCGCGCGATCTCCGGAAGCACGACGGAGCTTCGGCTACCCCATCGTAACCCGTACTTCGTGGGTGCGGCCGTCCGTAAGGCGCGGCAGGATGGGCGGCTCGATTGGCTTGCCATCGAGGAGCATCCGTTCGACGCCCGAGTTCACGCCGCGCGGGTTCTCCACGACGATGCGAACGGCCGTTGCCCCGTCACGCAAGATGACCTCGAGTTCAGGCCAGCGTGTCGGGATGTGCGGATCGAGCCGCCACGCCCCCCGCGAAGGCCGCACTCCCAGGATCGCCTCCAGGCCCAGCCGGTAGGCCCAGGCCGCCGCGCCCGTATACCACGTCCAGCCTCCCCGGCCGGTCCATGGCGGCGCAGAGTAAACGTCGGCGGCCAGGACGTACGGCTCGGCCCGGTAGCGGGCCGCTGCTTCACGCGTGAGCGCGTGGCGGATCGGGAGCAGCCGCTGGAACAGGCCGACCGCGCGCTCGACGTCGCCGAGCTCGGCCAGCGCCCAGAGCACCCAGGTCGCCGCATGGGTGTACTGGCCACCGTTTTCCCGAATGCCCGGAGGGTAGCCGCGGATGTAGCCGGGGTCCTGCTCGGGACCCGCGAAGGGCGGCGTGAGGAGAAGGATCAGTCCGTCCTGCTCCCGTACCAGGTACCGCGCCACCGCCTCCATCGCCAAGGCGGCCCGCGGCCTATCCGCCGCCGATGAGAGAACCGCCCAGGATTGGGCGAGGGAGTCGATCCGGCACTCGGCACGCTCGGCCGATCCGAGCCGCGTGCCGTCATCGTAGTATCCGCGCCGGTACCATGCCCCGTCCCACGCGGCCGCCCCGAGAGCGCCGCGCAGCTCGTCCGCCTGGCGTCGCAGCGTCCCCGCCCGGTCCATGTCGCCCATGCGCTCGCTCACGCCGGCAAAGCGGGTGAGCGTCGCGTAGAGGAACCAGCCGAGCCACACGCTCTCGCCGCGACCGCGGATCCCCACGCGGTTCATCCCGTCGTTCCAGTCGCCGCTCCCGAACAGCGGCAGCCCGTGCGCGCCCGCCGTGCGGCCGCGCTCGATCGCCGCCAGGCAGTGCCGGTAGAGCGTCGCGCGGTGCTCGCCGGGCTCGAAGCGTGCGTAGCGCTCGACCTCGCGCGGCTCGAGCGGCTCGCCCCCCAGGAACGGCACCTCCTCGGACAGAATCGTCTCGTCTCCGGTCGCCTCGACGTAGTGCGCCGTGATGAACGGGAGCCACAGGAGGTCATCCGAGCACCGCGTTCGCACCCCGGCTCCCGCCGGCGGATGCCACCAGTGGAGGACGTCCCCCGCCTCGAACTGGTGGCGCGCCGCCTCGAGGATATGGTCCCGGCAGATCCTGGGCGCGCAATGGATCAGCGCGGCGACGTCCTGCAGCTGATCGCGGAACCCGAAGGCTCCGCCGGACTGGTAGTACCCGGTCCGGCCCCAGAGTCGGCTCGCCAGCACCTGGTACGGGAGCCAGCGGTTGAGCATCAGATCGAGCGCCGGATCCGGCGTGTGGACGGTGACCGCGCCGAGCAACGCGTCCCAGTGCCGATGCAGACCGCCCCATGCCGCCTCGACGGTGGAGCGATCGCGGTACTTCGTCACGAGGCCCAGGGCCTCGTCGCGCCCGGCCGCCTGGCCGAGCATGAAGTGCACGCGCGCCGTCGCGCCGGGGGCGAGATCGAGGTGGAGCTGCAGCACGGCGCAGGGGTCGAGCCCGGGCCGGACCGCGCTCGCGAGACCGATGCGGCCCAGCGCCGCCGGGGCCGCGTAGCTGCCGTGCCCGCCGAGAAACTCCGTGCGGTCGGCCGTCAGTCCGTGGAGCTTCTCGCTCGCCGCGACGAACGCGACGCGGCCGGCGAAGTCCTCGTTCCACGAGTTGCGCGCGAGCATGGCTTCCGAGGCGGGGTCGAACTCCGGCACCACGAACCCCTGCGATTGGTCGCGCGTCGCGCCGAGCACCCACTCGACATAGTACGTCACCGTGACGCGGCGCGGGCGGTCCAGCCGGTCCGTCAGCCTGAGCTCGACGAGCTTGACCGGATCGTCGGGTGGGGCCCACAGGCGCAGGGACTGCTCGAGCCCGTGGCTGCGGTGAAGGAAGGTGGCGTACCCCGCCCCGTAGCGGATCTGGTAGGCGCCATCGGCCGGGGCGGGCAACGGCGTCGGAGTCCACACGGCGCCGGTTTCCTCGTCGCGCAGATACAGCACCTCGGCCGGCTCGTCGGAGACCGGATCGTTGCGCCAGGGCGTCAGCCGGTTCTCACGGCTGTTCTCCGCCCACGTATAGCCGCCGCCCGACTCGGACACGACGAAGCCCAGGCGCCGATTGGCCACCACGTTCACCCACGGCGCCGGCGTCGACTCGCCCGGCTCGAGGTGGATGACGTATTCGCGGCCGTCGGCGCTGAACCCCCCGAGCCCGTTGTCGAACAGGAGCGAGTCCGGTCGCGGGAGGATCTCCGGTGCCGGCGGCCGCGCCACGCTCGGGACCAGCCGCGGCAGCCTCGCGGGCTCGCCCCCCACGCGCGCGAGCTGCTGGCCGATGCTCCCCTCCGATCCGTCCAGCACCACGCGCGCGGCCGACAGCACCAGGATGCGGTCGGCCTCGTCGAGCCGAGCGGAATGGACGACGAACACGCCCCCCGGCCGATCCCGCCAGGCGTCGGCACCGGCCTGGGCGATCGCGCGGTCGACGTGATCGCCGGTCTCGGCCACGTAGCCTTCAGCCCGCTCGTTCAGGATCACCACATCGACGGAGATGCCGCGCCCCCGCCAGAAACGGTGTGCGCGCAGCACCGATGGCAGGACGGCCGCGGCCTCGGCCGAGCCGATACGCACGAGCAGGATTGGGAGGTCTCCGGAGATCGCGTGCTTCCACAGGGAGCGTTGTCCGAGGCGGTTCTTGGCGAGGGTCGTGGCGGGAGCGCGTAAAGCGTCGTGAGGGTGCAGGAGAAGGGATAGCAGCGTCGCCGCCGCCGGAAGATCCCCGGGGGCGAGCGCGAGATCGGCCACCTCGGCCTCGCTCCGCTGGCGCGCGGCCTCGAAGCTCCACTCGAGCTTGGGGAGCGAGCGGTAGCGGCGGGCGAGGGCCAGGACGCCCTCGCGTGAGCTGGCCGCCAGGGCCACGTAGCCGAGCGTCGTGGTGCGATGCCCTGGTAGCTCGATCTCTGCCGACAGCGCCATGACCGGATCGAGCGTCGCGCCCGTCATTCCGGCGCCGGTCAGTCGCTCTCGGTCGAATGCGCCCGGCCGTTGCGCCGTCCTTCCGCGTCCCACGAATCGCTCGCGGGAACTTTCGTAGCCCATCTGCCGCGCCCGCTCGCCTGGCAGCACCATCATGTGCGCGAGCCAGACGTCGGGCTTCCGACCGGAGCGCGGGCGGCGGTGGAACACGAGGGCACCCAGGTCCTCGATGTGCTCGCTCTCCACGAAGAGCTTGCTGAACGCCGGATGCCGCTGGTCCTCGGCCGCATCGCCGACGACCACCTCGGCGTAGCTCGTCACCTCGAGCCGCCGCCGCGACGCTGTCTCGTTCCTCAGCGTCACCAGCCGCACCTCGACGTCATCGGCCGGCGCGACGCAGACCTGCTCGCGGAGCGAGACGTCGTGGGCGCGCTGACGCCGCTCGACCATGTGCGCGTCGAACACCATCTCGCCGTCTCCGGGCGCCAGGGACCACGCGAACCGGCGGTCGAGGTCGCGAAGGGACAGCCGGAATCCGGGACCGTCGAGCGTGCTGTCAACCCGCCAGCGCGTGAGGGCCACGCCGCTCCAGTCGCTGGCGCCGCCGCGATCCGAGACGAGGACGCGGTAGCGACCGTTCGACAGCACGTGGGCCTGCGGAAAGCCTGCGCCGGGACGCGCCGGCCACGGCTCGAGGGATGCCTGCCGGGCCGGAGCAAGGCGAGGGATCGCGAGCGTGAGGCGCGTCCGCTTCCTGGGCGCCGTGACGGCCGGGCGCTCGAAGAGGAGCGCCTCCGTGGTCCGGACAATGGCGTCCGAGTGGAAGCGACGCACCATCGGCTCGCCGTGAAGCAGATTGTTGATCGCGGTCAGGATCATCCCCTGGTGATGCGCCATGAACGAGCGGACGACGGCACGGGTCGTCCCGGCCTCAAGACGTGTCGCCGTGAAGTCTACGGCCTCGTAGAGCCCGTAGCGCCCCACAACTCCGAGGTCGTCCAGGCGGCGGAGGTTCGCCATCACCGCCGGCAGCGCGAACGGCAACGCGAGCAGGGACGCATAGGGCGCGACGACCACGTCGTCCTCCAGTCCGCGCTTGAACCCGAGGTCGGGGACGCCGAACGCGCGGTACTGGTAATTGCGGTGCGCGTCGAACCGGTAGTATCCCGACTCCGACATGCCCCACGGAGCTCCACGCCGCCCGGCGTACGCGATCTGGGTCTCTACGGCGGCCGCGCACGCCCGCCCCATCAGGCTGTCCCGCGCCTCGCGCAGGAGCAGCGTCGGCATCAGGTACTCGAACATCGTGCCGCTCCAGGAAAGGAGCGTGGTGGCGCCGTCCACACGAGAGAGCGGGCGGCCGAGCTGGAGCCAGTGCTCCTCCAGGACGTCGCCTTTCGCGATGGCGACGAAGCTGGCCAGGCGGGCCTCGGAGGCGAGGAGGTCGTAATAGTGAGCGTCGCGGCGGTCCGCGGTGACATCGTGGCCGATGTAGAACAGGCGTCGTCCCTCGTCGTAGAGGAAGGCGAAGTCCATCGCTTCGAAGAGCGCCCCGGCGTGCCCGGCGAGCGCGTCCAGGGTAGAGAGTATGCTGCGCGCGGTGCCCCCTGCCCGCGCGATCGCCTCCTGGAGGCGCTGTGCCGAGGCGCGCGCCTCGGCCAAACCGGTCACGTCGTCGGACAAGGCGTCGAGTTGCTTCTCGAGCCGCGACAGGCCGGCGCTGGCGGTCTCGCAGGCCGAGGGCAGCTCGCCCAGCGTGGGATCGACGGGCAGGCATCGCTCGAAGGCGGCCCATGCCTCTGCCAGCTCCCCGCGGACGTTTCCCGCCACGACGATGGGTGGCCTCGCGTCCGGAGCCTCCCACGGAAGACAGAGCTCGATGTCGCGCCACATGGCCTCGAGGTGCTGGGGCACCTCGGCGGACCAGACGCGGAGCTCGGACAGCAGGTCGGGGTCGAGACCCTCGCCGCCCTCGGCAATCACCGAGAGGAGGGCCTGGTCGAGCTCGGTGCCGCCGCGCTCAAGGAGGCGCGCGATGCTGGGCCCCCACGCCCGTCGCTGCCCCTTCAACGTGATCGCCTCCTCGCGCATCTTCTCCACGCACGTGCGGAGAGCGGCGAACCGGGCGGCGCCACCCCGCGGCCGGACGCGGCGCTCGATGACCTCGAGTAGGACGTCGAGTGTGTCGAGCAGCCCCTCCCAGCGGGCGGGCCCGATCACGGGCGCCTGGACGAGCTCGAAGCACCCCTGCTTCACGGCGAGGAGGCACGCCGCGAGGTTCCCGCTGTCCACCGTGGAGACATAACGCGGCGACAGGGGCGCGAGATCGCGCGTGTCGTACCAGTTGTAGAAGTGGCCGCGGTGGCGTTCCATCCGCTCGAGCGTCTCGAATGTGTTCTGCAGGCGCAGGACGACGGACAGCAGGCCGGCGTGGCCGAGATCGTGGGCGGACAGCGTGGCCAGCTGCAGGAGGCCGATGTTGGTCGGCGAGGTTCGCCTCGCGACCTCCCCCCGCGGCTCCTCCTGGAAGTGATCGGGCGGGAGCCACTGGTCGTCCGGTCCGACGAACGTGTCGAAGAAGAGCCAGGTACGGCGCGCCAGCAGACGGAGGCGCCGGGCATCGCCGTCCGTCAACGCCGGCGCGCGCCGGCGCCGTGGCCGGCTGACGACGGCAGCGATCTCGGGCGCGACGAGCCAGAGGGCCGCGAGCGGAAGAGCAGCCGGGAGCGCTGCCGGCCGGCAGGTTGCGAGCAACACCAGCGTGCCGATCGCGACCACCGGAGCCGTGAACATCTCGCGCCAGAACGGTCGACGGGACTCGGTGCCGATCAGCGCTCGTGCGACCCGCGCCGCTGACGTCCACTCCAGGAGGCGGCGTCCCCGGCGCAGACGGACGAGCGTGCGCAGAATGGCGTCAGCGAGGACGACGGTGCGGTGTGGCAAGAAGGCCACGTGCAGGATCCAGAGTACCGATGCGGGTTTGAGTCGGAGCGTCACACCCCGGACCGCCGGAGGCAAGGCCGAGACCCGGTTCGCCGAGAGCAGGCCTCCCACCGCCTCGGTGAGCAGCGGGGCAGCCAGCACAAGCACCGCGATCCCGGTCCACACGGCGGGCGCGCCGGGGAACGCGACCCAGGCGAAAAGCAGGAAGCCGAGCAGCGTCGGAGGAAGCAAGGTGCGTCGAAGGTTGTCGATGATCTTCCACCGCGAGATCAGCGACAGCCGGTTCGGCCCTGTTCCGCCACCCGCGAGGGGCACCCGGCGGCCGAGCCAGGGGAGCAGCTGCCAGTCTCCCCGGGCCCAGCGGTGGAGACGCCGCCAATAGGTGCGGTAATCGGCAGGATAGTTCTCGAAGAGGACGACGTCCGTCACCAGCGCCGCTCTTCCGTGGATGCCCTCGAAGAGATCGTGGCTGAGCACGGCATTGTCCGGCACCCGCCCGCGCAGGCTCTCCTCGAACGTCACCGGCTCGTAGATCCCCTTGCCGACGTAGATGCCCTCGCCGAAAAGGTCCTGGTACACGTCCGGCGCCGCCCGGGCATAGAGGTCGAGGCCCGGGTCTCCCGCGAAGAGACGGGGGAACGAGGAGGCGGCGCCGAAGGGCGTCACCTGGATGCGCGGCTGGAGGATCGTGTAGCCGGCGGTCACGCGACCCGTCCCGGCATCGAACTCGGGCCGGTTGAGCGGGTGCGCGAAGGTCGCGACGAGGCGGCGGACCGCGCCGCGGGGCAGCTCGGTGTCCGCGTCCAGCGTGATCACGAACCGGGTCGTGGGAAGGAAGCTCGGATCGCCCACCTGACCGGCAAAGCTGGTCGCCTGATCTCCGGCGAGCAGGCGGTTGAACTCGGCGAGCTTCCCACGCTTGCGCTCCCAGCCCATCCAGCAACCCTCGCCGGCGTTCCACAGCCGCTTGCGGTGCAGCAGGTGAAACGGGCCGCTGTCGCCTTGCCCGTACCTCGCATTGAGCGCGCGAACGCCTTCCTCGACCCGCTGCACCAGATCGACATCGCCCGGCATCGATTCCTCGGGGGCGTCCGCCAGGCAAACCAGGAGCGCGAGATGGAGGTTGGCGTCGGCGCTGGCGAGCCAGTGAATCTCGAGCCGCGACAGGAGCGGCGACACCTCGTCTTCCGGCGCGAGGAGGACGGACACGACGACCATGGTCCGGCAGTCGACGGGGAGGCCCTCGCGGAAGTCCATTTTGGGCAGGACGTGCACCGGGAGAACCTGCGTCACGAGGCGGTCCGCCAGGCTCACCGCGACGGTCGCGGCCGGGACGACGGCCAGCGCCACCCCCACGGCGACGACGGCCGGGGCGGCCCCCGCGGCGAGGAGGGCCATGCCCAGGGCCACCACATGGAGCAAGGCGACCGCGGCGATGGCGCCGAGGTACCAGGAGGTCGGATGACTCAGGAGCGACCGCCGCCATCGTCTCCTCCAGCCGGGACGGTAGCCAACCGCCTGGCCGAGGGCCTCGAAGCCGTCGTCGATGAGGTGGTAGCCGACATGGCCGCTCCGACCGGCCATGCCCTCGCGCGACCGCCGGACGGCCTCGCTTGCCACGGCTTCCTCCGACCCGTCGCTGCGTTCGGCCAGCTCCTCGACGACCTTGCGGTAGCGGTCACGCGTGTCAAAGTCCATGCGGGCGTAGACGCCCGCTGGATCCTCGCGCAGGATTCGCTCGGTCTCGCTGACCTGTTCGAAGAACGCGTTCCAGTCGGTGGTCTCGAGGGTGCGCAGGCTCCGGATGCAGGCGGCGACGCTCTGATCGGCCGGTGTATCCCCTGCGGGTCCCTCCACCGGGAGCGCGATGGCGACGGCGCCCGCCAGGGACTCGAGCAGGACGATGCGGAGGAGCACGGGCAGCGCCCAGACCTCCGCCATCGAGAGAGGGCGCACAGTCTGGAACTCCTCGACGAGGTGCACGATCGTCTCCCCCTCGACGTGGTGCGCGCTGGCCATCACGATCTCCCGAGCCAGCGCGTAGGTCACGGGGAACCCGCGGAGCTCACCGGCGGCGCTGCGCGGGAGCCGGCGCTCGAAGGCGGGCGGGAACTCCTCGCGAACCAGCTGGACGGCCCGCTCGACGATGTAATAGTTGTCGAGCAGCCACTCCGCGGCCGGGCGATCCGCGCCCGGGGCACCTCCGGCGAGCCGGCGATACGCGGCATCGAGGGCTTGCTGCGGGCCGCGCAGCCGATCGGCGAGGTGAGGGCCCTCGCCGGCGGAAGCCGCTCCTGCGCTGGCCGCCAGCCGCCGGATGCCTTCGCGAGCGTCGCCGTCGCTCACCACGAGAATCGGTCAGGAGGGACGCCCAGGCCTCAGTGCCCCGGACGGCTCCGCGCCGCCTCTTCGGCGGGCGTCGGCTCGCGCCCGAACCCGAGATCCTGGAGCACGATGATCGGCCGGCTGCTCTCCTCCAGCAGCCGTGCCGCAACGCTGCCGTACCGCTCACGCGCGTCGCCGGTCCGTCCGTGCGCGGAGACCATGACGAGATCGACGTCGGCATCGTCGGCCATCGCCCCGATGGCTCGAGCTCTCCGCGACGCTACCGCGACCCGCGTCCCGACCCGGACCTTCTGGTCAACGAGCCGGTCTCGCAGGTCGCTGAGGTAACGCTCGCCTTCGAGCCGGTTCCGCTCCGTGACCTGCGACGCCACCGCCAGATCTTCCGCCGATGGCGGCAGGCGCCGCGGCATCTCGGGCTCCGGCACTATGTGCGCGAGGATCATCTCGGCGTCATGCGCGCGCGAGAGCGCCGTGGCGAGCGGCAGGACGCACTCGGCGCGTGGCGAGCAGTCGAGCGGCACGAGCAGCCGGCGCAAGCGGACATCGCCGATCCGCTGACCTTCGGCAGCGTGTGCGGGGACGATAAGCACCGAGCTGTGGGTGCGCGCGACGACCATCAGGGCCGTGCTGCTGAGAGCCCATCCGGTGAGTCCCCCCTCGCCGTGGCTCGAGAGGACGACGAGATCGACATGCTGCGCCCTGGCGAAGTTGATGATCTGCTCGGCGGGCCGTCCCTCGAGCAGCTCGATTGCCGACGTGAGCCCCCTCGCCTTGAGGTCGTGGCCGATCTTGGCGAGCTGGCTCTGAGCCTCCGCCCGTCTCATCTCCCAGTCCACCGCATCGTGGTGGTGGCTCGTAGCGCTCGAGATGGCAGGTCTCTCGAGGACACGCAGGAGCGTCATGCGCGCGGCCAGGGCCTGCGCCACCGCGGCGGCCCATGGGAGGGCACACGCGGCGAGCGCCGACCCATCCAGCGGTATGAGCACGTGGCGCATGGTGAGCCCGGGGCATCCGGCCTCACCTTCGTCACTCAACGGCCCAACGGCAGCTCCCGGCGCGGATTTCGCGGCCGGCCCAGGGGCCGCGTCCGGGCGCTTGGGAGGGCCGGGGCGGCGCGAGAGCGATTCGGTGAGGCTCGAGATCAAGTTCGACTGCATCGCCAATCCTCCCCGAAGGGTTGGTCAGTGTGTTTTACCTTTCTCCCTGCTGCAGTTGAAATCAATAATGCAACCGCTCCATTTTTCGGCTCCAAGTGCATCTCGGCGCATCCCGCTCCCATAAGCCACGGTTCATCTGAAGGCATCGAGAAATGTATCTCCCTTTCCGGCAGGGGCGCGCGCAACGTGGAGGCAAGAGGTGCAGGTGGCTTTCAGTCCAAGTCACGGGCTCTCGCTCGTCGTCATCGGGCCACACATCACGCCTCCGTCCCGTAACGGAAAGTAATCAGCCGATCGACGGCGCGCCGGAGATCCGGAATCTCGCCTCGGCGCCAGCGGGCCTCGGTCTTCCTGAGCTGCCTCGCGAGCTCCCGATCGGAAAAGACATCGAGCACCCAGCGTGAGAAGTCGCCCCGTCCCGCGTGGTGCGCGAGGATGCCACCTTCGACCCTCGCGACTACCCAACGAAAGTCGTGCAGGCTCTGCGCATCGGCCAGGACATGACCGTCGGGACGGCGGAAGAGGAAGCGCTCACCAAACGGCACGCGCGAATCGGCATACTTCCTCAGATGTCGGACATGGATCGTCTCACGGGGGGCCGCGACAAAGGTGATGGCAGGCCCCTGCCCCTCGGGCTCGACCATCAGGAACTCACCCGCCGGTAGCCGGGGCAGTGTCGCGAGCAGTCCCTCGGCAACCGGTGCGACGTGAGAGAGGCGTGAGCGCAAAAAGCCAAGCTCATCGTCGGCTGTGGCGCGGGCGAGGATGAAGACGTCGAGCGCCTTCACCACCGAGTCCTTGAGCCAGCTCGGCCGATACGTCGCGAGACACAATCCCTTGTCTTCGAGGCCGATCACCTCGTCGGCGACGCCTTCACGATGAAGCGAGTAGTGCGCCTCGTCCAGGAACACCCAGTGCGGCAGCCCACTCCGCCGCCGCCAGTCGCGGATCGACTGGAGCGCGGCGCGGATCATCTCGAGTTTCTGCGGGTGCGGCAGAGCGGACAGGTCGACCACAACGCAGGCCGCTGCGTCCCGCCGGAACTGCGCGAGGGCCCGATCCAAGGCCCCTCGCTCACACACCTCCGCCCATGTCACGGCTGGCAGACCGGCCAGCACACCGTAGTCCCCTTCGGGGTCCAGCACGCAGACGGCGTAGTGCGCGGCGAGCAGGCGCTCGATCAGCGCGCCCACCAGCCAGGACTTCCCGGAGAGCGGGTCACCGTGAATCAGCACGTTGACGTCCCGCGCGGGGATGGTCGCGGGTTCGGAGGTCTCCACGACCCACCCCACAGCGATCCGGTGACGGGGCGAACGGCGCGCGGGCAGCAGCCCGCTGATGATCGGGCCGCTAATGGCAGCGGCGACGGATTCCCCGTTCTCGCCGGAGAAGACCCAGTCGGCACGCGCTTTCAACTCCGGCACGGCATTTCCAGGACATGCCGCCCACCCGCAGGCGTCGAACAGCGCGAGGTCGTTCTCGGCATCGCCCAGCGCGAGCGTGTCGTGGAACGACAGGCCGAACGAGCGCAGCACGTGCTCCACTCCCTTGCCCTTCGTGATCCCCGCGGGGAGCAGCATCAGGGCGGCACGGTTGTACACCAGGTCGCGGCTCACCCCAGCCATCTCGAGCGCTTCGCGCACTTGCGGCTCGTCTGCCCGCGCCGTGTCCACGATCACGCGCCCGACCTGATAGTAGATGCCGCGCTGGTCCAGTTCGCTGAGAAGCCGGCTCGGCGGCGGGGGACCCTGTTCGCGGATCATGGCCTCCCGTGGGAAGTACAGCACCGCGCCGTTCTCCGCCACCACGGCGTCGAACAGCTCGAGCCGCTCGCAGACGCGGGTCAGCTCGAAAAAGGTCCGCCCCGTCACGAGAATCACCTTGAGCCCCGCCTGCCGCGCCTTCGCGAGGGCCTCCAGCGCCGCCGGCCCGATCCGATCCCCAGACGCCAGGGTGCCGTCGAAATCGCAGGCGAGCGCCTTGAACATCATGACACGACCAAGCCAGCAAGGCGGGTGCCAGCGAGTGACCGCCTCATCGCTTGGAATTCAAACGGCCTTGGCCCCTCCGTCGGGGCGTTCATGCCTCACATGTCGCGGGCATTCCTGGTCGCGGCGGTGACCGGTGACATCGACATCGAAGGATTTCCACGCGCATGGCGCGAGGCATTGCACTTGCATTGTACACGCCCGAACCATCACGTCTCGAAAGGAGGCGTACCATGCTCGGAAAGGTCTGCACGAAACCTGTAGTCACCGGCTCTGCGCAAATGACTGTCGCCGAGGCCGCCCGTGCCATGCGGAGCAAGAATATCGGAGCCCTCGTGGTCGTCAATGCCGGCCGCCCGATCGGCATGCTCACCGACCGCGATATCGCCATCGACGTGGTCGCTCCCGGCATGGATCCCGACTCGGTACGAGTGGGTGACGTCATGCGCAAGAAGCCAGTCACCATCCGGCACGACCTCGGCCTCCTCGATGCCGCCAGGAGCTTCGCCAAGACCGGCTTCCGGCGGCTGCCGGTGGTGGACAAGGGCGGTGTGCTGGTCGGGGTTATCGCCATCGACGACATCATGGTGCTGCTCGGCAACGAGATGGGCTACCTCGCCGGCGCCCTGTCGGCGGGGCTGCGGAAGGCCTCGTAGATGATCAAGAAAATCAACGGCAGGTACGTGGTGCTCTCGGAGACGACGGGCGCGAGGTTCGGCACCTACGACACGAGAGCCGAGGCGGAGAAGCGGCTGCGCCAGATCGAGTTCTTCAAGCACCTGAGAGCTCGATCTGGCCGTCGTCGCATCATCGGCTCCGCGCGAGGCCGCGCCTAGCCCAACTTCCGCGCTTCTGGGAGCGGAATGCCAGCGTTTCAAGGGGTTACGCGATTAGTGAGTGACTATGATGACGACGTGGGAGCCCAGATCTTCACCGGCTTCATGACCTCCGGC
>Ga0137369_10001572_pt1 | contig 22991 bp, 17 predicted proteins | sample SagtaG_12_FD_104918 | JGI IMG/M metagenome (GOLD analysis project Ga0137369, IMG submission 104918) | Vadose zone soil microbial communities from Sagehorn Ranch, Mendocino, California, USA - Sage1_L_113_16 metaG | ecosystem: Environmental > Terrestrial > Soil > Vadose zone | place: USA... | reverse complement strand
TACGAGCTGGTCGCGCCGCAAAAGTTCGACGCGCTGGTCGCGGCGATCGCCGGGAGCGGCGCCGCCTCCAGCCAGCTCCATCCGCTTACGCCTCACGTGGTCATGCAATTGCAATTGGCGCCACTTTTGCCCGCGCCGCCACGCATTCCGCGCCCGGCACACCGCGAATCGGGCATGGTTCTGCCCGGCGAGCGCCTGTTTCGTTTGCAGCTTGCCAGCGATCCAACCGCCGACGAAACCGAGCCGGAAAATCCCGCGCCCGCGCCGGCGGCGGCGAACGTTCCATCCGCGCTGAAAACGAGCATCCCAGAGCGCTTTCTCAAGCCGTGGGAATTCCACCTCAGCCGCGAGGAAGCACTCTACAACTTGAGCTGCGCCTCGACTTTCCTCAGCACGCTCGGCGCCGCGCTGGGGCGGTTGATTCACTGTCTGGCGTTCCGCCGCGAGCTGCGCAGATGGCAGGTGTTGCTCAGCGGCAAGAGCATTGACGAACAGCTCTGGAGCGTGCGCCCGCCGCGTGGAGGATTGACGTATTGCGTCGTTTGCGCGTGGGCCAAGAACGCGATCGAGCTCGCCGGATACGACTCGCGCAACATGCTCACCGAATGGCAAATTTTCTGGAGGCGAAAAGGGCTCTGAATTTTTTCTGCGCACAGCGATGGCTTATTTTTCATCCAATTCCTCCGAGCTGAGCGGTTTCGGCTGCGGGCCGGGCTGCGCGTGCAAATCGTGCGCGTCGAACCTGGCGGAAGTTTACGAAGAGGAGAAACCCGAGCCGCCCGCGCCTCCGCCAAAAGCCAGGCCCGCGTCGCCGAAAATTGGAGCATGGTTCGGTGAGCCGCCACTCCTCCAACCCCACGCTTCATTGATGCCCGGGCAACTGCGGATGCCCGCCTTTGAAACACTCACCGGTTACGCACCAGGCGGGTGGCGACTGAATCAAGCTCAGCTCGCTCAGATTCAGCGACTGGCAGCGCACGTCATCCGCACATGGACGACGACTACGCCGGTCACCGGAATCCGGCTGATTGGGTTTGCGGAGGCCGGCGAACCACAAGCAGCTTTACAAAGGACTGACGCAGCGCGCGCAGCCATTAATGCTGCGGTAAGCCAGTTAAATCCCCGCATTCTGCGCGGAATTCAATTCAGTTCCGAGGATGGCGGCTCGGCGCCGGGGGCGGGCGGTATCGTGCGACGGGTTGAGATCCTGTTGTGGGTCGGACTGGGAGTGCCCTTTACGCCGCCGGTTCAACCAACGCCGTGGCGAGTGCCGAGAATTCCCGTCGGTCCGCCGGTTCAAATCCCGACACCCGCGGAAGCTGCGCGCCGTGTCTTCCGGCCGGAAACACCGGAGGAACGGCTCAACCGCATGCTGCGAACCCTTCCGCCCGCGCCACCGCCGCGGCGATCGCTGGATCAAAGGTTCTGGCGGACGGTTGATGAACGACTCAACTCCGCGATGAACCGCGCCGGAGTGCCGCAGCGGCTGCGCGGGCCGCTGCGGGATGCCGCGCGCGCTGCGATCAGCCGCGGGGCGGAAGCGATCTTCGATCAAGCGCTCGATGCGATCGAGCTGCGCGGTGAGCCGCGCGAGGCAGTGAAAAGCGTCGTGCGGGCCGCAATTCAGGTCCCGATTCCATGAATTGATACGAGGTCAAGCGATGTATTACCGAACCAACGAAAGCAAGGTCATGGCGCAGCAATGATACGCGAACTGACAGGAGGAATACGATGCCAACTATGTCTATCACATCAAACGATGGCGTCCTAGAGTCTGCATCCGCTGTTCTGGAGGTGACTGCAACAAACCCAGAATACAATCAACCCGCGCTGCGAATTAGACAAGCTAGTAAACGCGGAGGCGCGGCCTCAATCAGGATCGATGACCCCAATCCAGACATCGAGTTTGTCGAAACTGGCCTAACAGGTCCTGATCCCGGCGCTGGCAAGTTCGAGATTGCCGTTCAGAAGGACCAGTTCCAGATCAATGGTCGTAACGCTGCGGTTAGCCCGGATGAGAAAGGCTTCGATACTATCGTCGTGTTTCAGCGGCCGGAAGTGGGCGGCAATATCGGCATCGGGTTCCCGGAAACCAAGCAGTTTAAAAAGTTTGGAAGAGGAAAAGGCGCGATCGTGATTGCGAATGCCTCACTTGTCCCGTCAGTGAGTGTCGCTGGCGCTGGGATTGTGTATGTCGAGGACGGGGCGCTCAAGTATCGAGGCTCGAACGGGACGGTGACACTGATCGCGCCCGCCTAGGAGGGAATGGAAGATGGATAAGAGAACAAGAGACTCTCGCAGAAAATCTTCTAGCGCGCACGACGTCAGTTTCTTCGTCTGGCCCCTTGGCGCGAGTCCTAGGCCAGACGAGATGAACACGTCCTACGGTCCGCGTATCGACGCTGATCGCTGGGACTTCCACGACGGCATCGATCTTCCCGCTCCCGTCGGGACGCCGGTCCATGCCATGGCGGATGGCACGGTGCATCGCGTCGGGCCAGCGGATGAGGTTTTCGGCTCGACTCATGTTCGTCTCACAGTCGTCGATCCGACGGATGGGCAGGACAACTTGTTCCTTGTGTATCTTCATCTGGACAGCATCGCCGAGGGTGTCGTCCCAGGCGCACAGGTGAAGCAGGGCGACATAATCGGGGCGGTTGGTCAGGAAGATGCGACATATCCCCACCTTCATTTCGAGTTTCGGAAAGGCGGTCCCGAACAAGTTCGTAGCGTTCACCCGCTGCACTATCTGCCCTATCGCAATAAGGCGAACTTCAGGAAGCTCCGTTTGGATCGATGCAATTTCTACCGCGACGATGGCGACAAGAGGATGATAAGGCTTCGTTTCGGCGTCGTGGACCGACGGGAGGGCGATTTACTGGGCGTTGATGTGGAGTTGACGGGCGACGATCTCAATCCCAGAAAGCTTCGCGTTGACTTCGATGACCGGACTACCATCGTGAGCGACAAGGGCGACCAACACGCTTTCAACGAGCAAGGAATCGCCGTGGAAGGCTACCAGAAATCCAACCTCAAAGGCGAGGGATTGAAGGATCTACGCTATGGCGTGCTCGTTAAGGACATCACTCCTGAATTCAAATCCGTGAGACTTCAGGTCTTCGACGTTAAAAACGGCAAACCAAACAGTGCACAGTTTTCTTTACCCACACTCGACACCGGCAAGAAACCGATCAATAGCCGTGCTGGTTTTGAAGAGACAGAAACTTTCCCGCCGCCAGGCTGGGAGCTGAGCGTCCTGTCCAGCAATATCTGTCGCCCGGACCCAGCCGCCGCTCTCACAGGTTCACGGGGCCTGCTCTGTCAGGACCTCCAGAGTGCGCGAGGGACACTGATCCGCGCAGGGCTGCGCTTTGCCTTGCTCGCCAACCGCTCGCCCGTCCGCCCTATGTCGTGGCGCTTGAGGGCGAATATCAAGCCTGCAGAACTCCAAATGGACAGGGGACGGGTGATTCATCCGTTGGCCTTCTTGGCAGACAGCGATGTGGTGGCTGCCGCCTGTTTGCGGAAGATTCGTAGCGATAAACTCGTCGCGGGCGTCTTGATTCGCAACGCGGATGGGTTGTTTAGGGAAAGAATCGACGTGAGCGAGGGAGAAATTTTCAGGGATGGCCAGGTCAGATGGGAACTTGAGCTGGTCAGATTGGGCACCCGGCAAACGACTGCCGTATTGCGACTGGACAACAAGCTGGTGGCGCGGATCAACGGCGACACCGCGAGCGTCGAGCCCGATGCCGGCTGCGTGGGGATTTTACATAGGCACAGCGACTTACAGATAACGCTGCATGTCGATCAATTACTCCTGACAGAAACGCCGCGATAGCGGAACCAAAGACATAAGTGAGCTATGCCGAGAAATTTGAAACGACACCGAAACCAGAAAGGAATAACTACCATGGCAACCCAAACTGCCCCCACATTGACTGTCGTCCCCCCTCTGGGGACGCCGGGTCAAATGACGCCCGTTCAAATCAAAAACATCATCACCGGACCGGAAATCCTCGATGACATTATCGCGAACTTGAAAACGGAGGAGGACAAAGCTGAAGACGAGTTCTACAAATCGCTCGCCAACGACCTCGCCACGGCGCCACTCAAGGTGCAGGCGATCGACAAATACGAAACCTTCCAAGCCAAAAAGAAAGCGCTGTTAGCAAAAGAGGAAGCTGCAAACGAGCTGGAGCCGTTCCTTCAGCGACTCATCGACGAGTTGAAGGTCAGAGAGCGGCCTGCGTTGATAGCCGTCATCCGCGACGAACTCGCTCGACTGCAAGCGGAGGCCGAGTCCGAGAAAGATAAGGTCGAAGTGATTGAGGATCAGAAAAAAAGGCTGACGAAATTGCGAGACGAGCTGGAAAAGCCCACGTCAGCGACGAAGAGCAAGAAGCAATAGAGGGGCGCCATGCGATTCTTAAGTGCGCGGGTTTCTCTAGGGATGCCAGTTATGCCGTTCCGTTGGCGATTCGAGCTTCTCGAAGCCAAAATGAAACTCGACGAAACGGTCCGTCGCCATGGCTTGCGGTGCCCATAGTTACTGAAAGGTCGGGATGAGTTTTTTAACGAAAAAACAACCGTTGCCAAGGAGTCCCTATGTATCTGGCAAGCCCAGCTAACCTTGGGCAGCCTGAGCCGAGTCAAGTTCGGCCGGGGCAAACGTTGCCTTACCGCGAGGCACTACAGGAGACCGAGCGCCGGCAGCGGGAGGAGTACGAACGCGATTGCCAAGGCATCGACTTGCTTAAAACACTCGAACGCGTTGCACTCTCGCCCTTGGAGCGAGTGCGGCGCGCAGAACAGGTGCTCAAGCTTGTGCCAGATCTGTTTCGATTGAAACGCATTCTCGCGGAGCGTGTTCGGTCCGGCAGGATGCCGCCTGCGCAAGCCAGTGCCGTGATGGCCGGCAACTTGCGGCGGCTGGCATTCCCGGCTGGATACGCTCTGCTGAACGAGCCGCATGAACTTGCTCGTGCACGCTGCGCGCTGAGCAAGGCACGCTGGGAATTCATGGTGTGGCAGCGGACTGGGCGCATCCCAGGCGAACGTCGGTTACTGCATGGCCGCCTGGGTGAACCGCCGGTGCCGCGCGGTTGTCGCCGCAACCCAATCGATGCCCGGGCCGCCGCGATCATCGCCGCGGCGCAGAATCAATCACAACCTCTCGACCTGCGGGGACGCGAGTTGGTACGCGCGATTTGCCGGACTTATTTCCCATCGGAGGGAGGCAAAGTTTCCGGCGTGCAATTTATCGAGCCTCTGCCTGGCTTGGAAACGCAGTCGGAAGGCGCCGGGGCGACAGCCAGAGGTTTAATTCGCGTTGGTCGTTATTTTGTGGAGAACACGAACGATCAGCTTTTTGCCCGCCGCGTGCTACAGGTCGGGCACGAGCTGAGGCACATCGATCAGTGGCGCGCTGGCATGGTCGGGCCGGCGAAAAAAGCCGAGCGCGAATTTCTCGCGCACTTCTGGGTTTCCACGACGCCCGAACTGCCGGGCACCGGCTGTATGCCGCACGCTACGCGAGTCAACGTCATCGACGCCGCGCTCGGTAATTTTAACTGCCTCACCGCGCCTGACCGCGCGCGGTACGCGCAGCAACAGGCGACGCTGCTGAGGTTGAGACTCCAGGAACAACGCGCCAGCGGTCGTGCCGCCACGCAGCCGCCCGCGGCTTGCGTCCGATCCCATTGAATTGCGTCGACACTGAAACGAAAGGACAAGCATGTATTTCAGAACCAACGAAAGACTCAGCTTGGAATTATTATGCAAACTGAATACGCCGCACGGATTCTAAAACTCCGGCTGCCTGAGCAGAACGCGCTGAAGAACACGCCAGAACGCTGCTCGGCTGATCCCGTTAAGCTGGAGACTATCGGACGCTCTGTCGGCGAACAGGTTCGAATCAAACGAAAGGACGATCCGCGTTTCTTTGCTCTTTACACGATAAAACAGGCCAACCCAGACGCTGACCTGCGTGATCATAGGCGAACCGATGTCGTTCGCGCCGGACAGGCGGGTCGGGAGCGGCTGGGCACCAGCGCTGCCATCGAAGCAACAGTCCAAGCAAATGTAGTCGATGCTGTGCCCCAGCCTGCAGAGCCCGATGGCACTAAGTTCTTTGAAATTGCCGATGACGATGAGAAGCAATCCTACTTCGTAGCTATCGCGCCACATGGAGGGGAGATCGAGGAACACACGGACGAAGAGGCAGCGGAGACCGTCCGGCAACTAACCGAGGCCGGTTTTCCAGGGTCGCTTTGGCTATGCAAAGGCTTTGGCGATGCGGCCAAAGGTGCCTTTGACCGCTGGCATATCACCTCCACAGATCTGAATCCGGCGTCCTTCCCACTACTCCAGGCACTTATGTCGCGGCCGTTCTGCTACGCGGTCGCCTTTCATGGCTTCCACCGTCGACACAACGAAGCTGATGTCTATATCGGTGGAGCGGCGTCACGGTCATTGAAGGCAACTATTAAGGTAGCATTGAATGACTTGGATTTGCCCATTAAAGTCAAGATCAGCACCCGTCATGACAGTCCCAAGTTTCAGGGATTTAGTGCGGAGAACATCACCAATCGGTTAGCCACGCGCGGCGGCATTCACCTCGAACAATCCGCTCAAGCCAGGAAATACCATCTGGAAATCGCGCGTGCAGTAGCTCACGCATTTGTCTCCCAATTGCGGTTTTTGTTTTGCGTTTTTGTTCAAGCTCTCGAGACGGAACGTATCAAGAGGAAAGCCGAGTTCGTCCAGGCGCTCAGCAGCGGCCTCGCCGCCGCGCCGCTGAATGTAGAACGCGCGATCGATGACTATAAAGTCTGGAAGGCAACAGACGACGTGCTCGCAGCAAGAGTCCAGACCGCTGAAGAACCGCAGTCATTCGGCGAGTTGGAGAAGCCCCCGCTCACAGGATCGAGGAAGAAAAAAGGATGAGCCATGTACATCCGCACAAACGAAAAGTCGATCTATGGATCATCGGGTTCATATATTGGCCAACCTGCGCCAGTCAGTGCGATCCAGTGCCCTGGGTATAAGCGAGGCGAAATCGAGAAATCGAGATCTGAACAGGGAATTCTCTTGGCTGACGTAATAAAACTCCCGCGCGGCCTCTTAATCGCAGACTTCGGCGCTGGGTTGAGCAATATCAAGGAATCCGCCAGACAGGATAAACTATTGCAGGACTGGCTCCGCGCCTCCAAGTCTGATCTCTACTCAATATTCCTTCGCATCTACGGTTACAGCGACTGTGTCGGCAAAAACAACGTAGAGCTCAGGAAGAAGAGGGCTCAGCAAGTGAATGCGTTGCTTGGTAAGGATCTGCAGTCGCGCGTTCTCTTTTCTGGCCCTGCACCAGTTGGAGAATACGTTGCGGACAATGAGACCAGAGAAGGTCGCGCTAGGAATAGAGGGGCCCTGATCGAGCTGTCACGACTTCCCGAAGAGGTGATTAAGATTACCGAGCCGAAACAACCACCGCCCCCGCCGCCACCGCCCCCACCGGCGCCCCGGCGCCCGACCTGTTGGCCACACTGTCCACCACCTCCTCCACCGCCTCCTCCTATTGTTCCGAAACCGCCTATTCCTCCTACGGGCTTCCCGTCTTGGCGCTGGCGTCCACCCGGCGTAACCACTTCCCTTCCACCCTCCGACCCTAGCGGGCCGTCGTGGGTGTGGGGGCCCATCGGGCTCGCGGCTACCGCGCTCGGGACGGTCGTTACAATCGGCGTCCGCCGCCTGAGCAACGCGGAGTTGGCGGACATCATTGATGCGGCATGGCTTGTCTTTCAACTCGAGGGCGGAAGACCACTCGCGACCATTATCGGCATGGCGGGGGAGGCTGCAGCAGAAAAGCTCATGTCTCGTGTGCTCGGGGTGGATGCCGCGAAAATCCTAAATCTGAACACCCTGAGAACGAGCTTCCCGGTCGCAGACCTCATCTCGCCGCGTGGGTTGTCCTCGGTCAAGGTGAAAGGATTGCTCGGCATGAGGGTGGGCGCAGCCCGTCATGCATCCCTCGCCCTCGAATACATCCAAGACCTCGTCGACCTTGCAGCCCCTGGCCACCCCAAGGCGAAAAGAAAGCTTGCCAAGGCGGCGTCGCTCTTGTTCGATAATCGCGGCATGCTCAAGGCGCGTGGCGCGTGGCCAACTGCCTTCATCCCGCGCTCGGTTGCGGATGTGGAGCGCTACATTCGCGGCAATACAAAGCTCTTCATTCCTCACGATCACGTCCAATTGGTCAAGCGAACGATCGGCTCGGTGCTCAATCGGCGTGTCGATCCGCGAACTGGAGACATCAGGCTTCCAGTCGGCACCAACCCCGTTGTTTGGGTGAACTCGTTTGTGGACCGAATCCATTCGATCGGCATAACGAGTTCGGACTTCGACGTGTTGCTTGAGGCGACAAAGCATATACCCAAGGAGCAGATCCCTCGCCTGCAGCGAGAACGAGATAGGCTCTTGGGGCTTCGGCGCCGAGGGCCCTGATCATGCCGCCGGTCGTTCCTTCACATTGAATATGTCCGTTGCTTATGGTCTTACAATGTTCCGGCCCTATAGCCGGATCGCTCCATTCTATGATTGCACAGTTGGGGTGGAGTTTTTCCTGCGAGTGCGACAGGCGTTTTCCAAATTGGTGCCACGGTATGGAATCAGGTTCCGCTCGGCTGCCGACATCGGCTGCGGGACAGGACTGTTTGCATGCTATTTGAATCAGTGCTGGGGCGTGCCAGTCTACGGGGTCGATCGATCTCTGGAAATGTTACGCCAGGCGAGGCGCAATTGTCCGACCGCGGGCGTGTGCTTTCTGCAGCAGGACATTCGCTGTCTCGCGCTGCCATCCCAGGTCGATTTGATTACGGCAAATTTCGATACGCTCAATCATCTGAAGTTGCCGCAGGATTTGCGTCGAGCATTCGAGCGGGTTGCCGCCAATTTGCGGCCGAACGGCCATTTTTATTTCGATATTCTCACGCCGTGCCAGCCGCTCAACGGTTACCGGGTCTATGTGGGCGATCGTTGCCGCGTCGGCAGCTGGCTACAACAGCGAGTTCGCTGGGATCCACGCCGTCGCTTGCTGCGAATGCACGCCGTGCAGCGTCGCGTCGGCTCATGCCGGCCCGCCGTAGAGCGGATCACCGAACGTGCCTATAGCGCGACGGAGCTTGGAAAATGGCTGGCGAAGGCCGGATTTACCATTCGCGGCGTGCACGATGAAGCGACGCTGCGTAGCGCAGTCGGTTGTCCGCCGCGAATTATCGTGGTGGCGCAAAAAGCGCCTGACAGGGCGAAATCAAACTGAAAGGAGGACGAAAATGTATGTGACAAATGCAGGCATTGGTGAGCGGCCGCTAGCGGCGCTGAATGGCTCGCATTTTGGCGAAAATCCGCGGCTCACGACACCAGCGAGCACCGTCGCAATTTACATTGCAGTCGAGGGAACGAAACAGGGCAAATTCAAGGGCGAGAGCCCAGTGATGGCATTCAAAGACCAAAGCCGCGTTTTGAAATTCAGTTACGGCGTGGTGTCTCCGCGCGACCTATTCACTGGCCAAGCTAGCGGCAAACGCCAGCATAAGCCGATCGTCATCACCAGGGAACCAGGCGCAGCTTCGCCGCAGTTTCTTACAGCGTTGGTAACAAACGAAGTGCTGAAGCCAGTCGTGATCAAGTTCCTGCGTGGGAACGTCAACACGGGCGTCAGCGAAGTGCAGCAGATTATTACACTGACTAATCCCAGCATTTCAGACTTCCGGCAATATGTTGGCGACGATGGTCGCTGGCTGGAAGATGTGGCTTTTACTTTTCAGCAGATACAGATCGATAACAGACCAGGCAAGACCACGGCGGTTGATTCGTGGATGGCTGGGGCAGGCTGAGGGGTCTACTTTCGCATGAAACCAAGGTAGAAGAAGTCAAGAAGAGAAGGGCATGGACAACGGAAGGCTGAAAAACTCTTAGAACAGGTACTACTCAAATGCCGTCTTTATCTCCCAAGGAAGTAGACAGTGATACGCTTAACCGTCTTGCTGAAAACGAGAGGCACTTCCATACTATTCAAGCCGGTGTACGTGGCCTCGCGTCCACTTGGGTACTCGCGGCTTTCGCCGGTATCGCTACACTTTTACAGCAGTCGAAGGATGTTACTTGGCTATTTCGTCCCTTCGCGCTAATTATCGTCATCTGCCTAATGGCGAACATTGGCCTTTCCGTTCTATGGATCATTGACCAATTGGTATACCAACGCCTCTTCAACACAAACTACATTGCCGGACTGCGACTTGAGCAACAATTCTCGTTCATTCCGCCAGTGCGTGCTATCCAAGCCCTTACGACTCGAGGAAGGAGCATCGCATCCTGGGTCAAGTTTTTCTATGTAGGACCGATTCTTGTTTTTGCCGCAACCGCCTTGGTTGCTGCCATCATTCCGAACACGACCGGCTCAATTAATCTGCAAGGCACTGCAATGGCTATGGGCGCATTGCTCACTCTAGCACCACTTCCGTGGGTGGTTTGGCAAGCTCGTGGAGTATCTTTCTTTCGTTTGGCCGCTTCACTCCCAGGTGATTATTCCGAAATTTTAAAAGCGAAGAATTGCCTAACGATTATTGATAGTCATGTACAATGGCTGAATGATGTGCATGCGAACGTGGAGAAGTAGAGCAAGAATATCGGCAAAGTTGGCACGGCCTAACAACCCACTCGACCCGACGCCTCGATAGCATGTTCCTCGCGGCGCCTCGTGGCAGCGTAATTTGAATGCTAAATGCTCGGCGCCAGGTTAATTCGGCCGTTAGATCGATAACGTATTTGTTAACAATTTCCCGTAACGGAAATCAATTCTCATCACAAATAGCTCCGATTCGTTTGATACCCCTCCACTTCTGAATCTGCGAGCGAGCTATGGAGGCGATTGCGCAGAGGGCCATTACAATCGCATCGGCCCCTTATGGCAACATCTGATTCAAAGTCAATTGGCTATCACCACTTGTGCCAGGGTGTACGCCTCCATGGTGCTGAATACGCTACCAACGCGAGAGTCGTTGCTCTGCGGTCCTGTCCGGTCTTAGACTTGTTCATGCGGCCCATTCAGCACAGAGGAGTTCAGCCTGTTGCAAGACTAGTTTTGTTGCTTCGTCTTGCAGATCGGGCGGGTAGCCATGCTTGCGAAGGATACGTTTGACTAAGACTTTGATTTTGGCGCGGGCGCTTTCGCGGAGAGTCCAGTCGATGGTTACGCTCTTGCGGACTTGTGTGACGAGCTCGGTCGCGATGACTTTGAGCAAATCTTTGCCCATAACTTCCAAGGCGCTGTTATTTGCGGCGAGTGCGTCATAGAACGCGACTTCTTCGTCGTTCAGACCGAGATCGACGCCGCGCTGATCGGCTTCTTTTAATTGTTTAGCTAGCTTGATCAGTTCTTCGATAACTTCCTGCGTCGCGATCGCTCGGTTGTGATAAGCGTTGAGGGTCTTTTTCAACATTTCGGAAAACTCGCGGCTTTTGACAAGGTTTCGCTTTGAGCGCACTTTGATTTCGTCGCCTAACAACTTCGCGAGCAATTCGGCGGCGACATTCTTGTATTTGAGGCCACGAACTTCAGCGAGGAACTGATCGGAAAGGATGCTGATATCGGGCTGCTTCAGGCCGGCGGCTTGAAAGACATCGATGATTTCGCCTTCAGGCGCGATCGCCTTTGCAACTAATTGCCGGACAGCGTGGTCGAGTTCGTCCGTTGTCTTGCGCAGGCCGCGCGGTCTCGCCAGCGCGATCTTGACCTGCTGAAAGAAGCCAATGTCGTCGCGAATTTTGATTGCTTCGTCGGTTCCGGCGCAGAGGGCGAATGCTTGGGATAACTCCGTCACGATCTGAACGAAACGATCTTTGCCATCTTTCTGTTTCAGGATGTGTTCTTGTGCGCCAGGAAGCAGCGACACCTTCTCAGCTGGCGTGCCCGTATGCCACTTCGACCAATCGAACCCGTGCATCATGCCGCAGGCGATCTCGTGTTTTTCGAGCATCACAGCGATAGCTTTCGCTGTGTCGATGCTCGGACTGCCTTTGCCGCCGCTTTGCGTGTACATCGCGAGCGCGTATTTGAGTTGATCGGCAAGGCCAAGATAATCGACGACAAGTCCGCCGGGTTTGTCGCGGAAGACGCGGTTCACACGCGCGATCGCTTGCATGAGTCCATGCCCACGCATGGGTTTATCGACATACATCGTGCTTAGCACAGGCGCGTCGAACCCGGTTAACCACATGTCGCGAACGATCACAATCCTGAATGGGTCTTTCGGATCTTTGAAACGCGCGGCGAGTTTGCGGCGCTTCTCTTTATTTCGGATGTGCTGTTGCCAATCGGGGCCGTCTTCGGCACTGCCTGTCATGACGATTTTGAGCACGCATGACTTTCCGGCGTCGTCATCGTTAGGGCCGCTCGTCCATTCGGGACGCAGCTTGATGATCGCGTTGTACAGCTCAACGCAGATGCGGCGGCTCATGCAGACAATCATCGCTTTGCCTTCCATCGCTTCGAGGCGGCGCTCGTAGTGCTTCACGAGATCGGCAGCGATGAGGCCGATGCGTTTCGGATTTCCGACCAGTGCTTCGAGTGCGGCCCATTTTGTTTTGAGTTTCTCTTTCCGAGTCAGCTCTTCGCCTTCCGTGATCTCCTCGAATTCCTTGTCGATCTTCGGGAGTTCGCTTGCGTTGAGTGCGAGTTTAGCGACGCGGCTTTCGTAATAGATAGGAACGGTTGCCTTATCGGCGACCGCACGCTGGATGTCGTAGATGCTGATGTAATCGCCGAACACTGCGCGTGTGTTTGCGTCGGTTTTCTCGATGGGAGTTCCGGTGAAACCGATAAAAGAGGCGTTCGGCAGTGAGTCACGAATGTTTCGCGCAAGCCCATCGATCAAATCGTACTGGCTACGATGTGCTTCATCAGCAATGACAAGGATGTTGCGGCGATTTGAAAGTAATGGCGCTTTCCCAGTGGCTTCTTCGGGCGCGAACTTCTGCATCGTCGTGAAAACGACTCCGCCGCTCGCAACATTAAGAAGTTCGCGGAGGTGTCTAACCGATTCGGCTTGGACTGGCGTCTGCCTGACGATTTCATGGCAGCGCTGAAACTGGCCGAAAAGTTGATCGTCGAGATCGTTCCGATCAGTGAGAAAAACCAGCGTCGGATTTTCCATTGCCGGATGTTCGATGATGCAGCCAGCATAGAAGAGCATCGACAGACTCTTGCCAGAACCTTGTGTGTGCCAGACGACGCCGACGCGGCGATCGCCAGGCTTTCCGCCTTCCATTTTGCCGGCCCAATAAGTGCCAGGCACTTCCGCCGTGCGGTACTTTGCTGTGGCGCGAATCGTCTCATCGACCGTAGCCTTGACGGCGTGAAACTGATGATAGCCGGCGATGACCTTATTAACTGCTCCGCTGTCTAGATCGTCTTCGAAAGCGATAAAATTGCGGATCAAATCAAGAAGGCGCCGCTTCTCGAACACGCCGCGAACGAGTGTCTCCAATTCGAGCGCAGTAGCCGGCGCATCAAATTCACCCTCAATGGTGCGCCAGACTTTGAACCATTCCTGATTTGCGGTGAGCGAGCCGATGCGCGCTTCGAGTCCATCAGAGACAACCGTCACTTCGTTGTAGTGCATCAACGAAGGAATCTCCTGGTTGTATGTTTGGATCTGGTTGTACGCAGCAGCGAACCATTTATCGGTATCTTCTGGAATCTTCAGCTCGATAATTCCGAGCGGCATGCCGTTGATGAACACAACAATGTCCGGCCGGCGATTGTTCTGGCCTTCAATGACCGTGAATTGGTTCACAGCCAGCCAGTCGTTCGCGTCGGGATTGTCGAAATCAATCAGGCGGACATGGTCGCCCGCGATGCTTCCGTCATCGCGGCGATATTCAACCGGGACGCCATCGCGCAACATGCGATGGAACGCGCGATTGTTGCTGACAAGCGAGGGCGCGTCGTGTCGAAGAATTTTGCGCAGCCCTTCTTCGCGTGCATCGCTCGGGATTGCGGGATTCAGTCGTGTGATGGCATCACGCAACCGACCGAAGAGAATGACATCTGTGAACGACTTCCGCTCTGCAGCGATTTCGCCGGGCGCGAGATGTGGTGCTTGGGCGGTTGCGTACCCGAGTTGCTTAAACCAATTCAGCGCGGCTTCTTCGACAACAGCTTCGTTTAAGCTCATGCGGCAGGGACGGCACGGCGGCGCGTGGCCCAGTAAACGAAATTTAGGAAATGGTCAGTTTTTCCCAGATCGCGAAATCCACAACGTGCTCGCAGCCGGTCCAGAATTTCACAATATCGTTGATAGTCATCTGCACTGAAACTAGCCGGGGCTGGGAATGATCCTTGTCCCAGCTTCTCTAAACTGGTTGTGGGATTCTTGTTTAACACCGCAAATTTTTCTGGGCGCAAGGTATTGCATATCTCAGTAAAAACGTTTGGGCCGAGACCCTGAATTCGCTGAATCCATTTTTGCCCCAGTTGATACATCTGAAGTGGAGTTCGATTTAGGTTTTGACTGATCTCTCGGATCATCTCCTGCATCTTCGCATACTGTGGAATGACCTCGTTCTTTGAGCGAAACACGCTACCGGAATGCCACAACTTCGTTTTACCTCGCTCCCCAACAAGTCTGCTGTAGATCGCTTGGAACCTATTTTCTCCAATGTCGATAGAGCCGGCTAGCTCAGAACGGATCAGTTCTCGTGCTTCTCGGTAGGCTCTTGTCCTCTTTCGAAAGTCAGCTTTTTCTTTTGCGCTGTTCTTATAGCGCTTCAGAAATACGCCAAGGGTCGCCTGATCGAGTGATACGATTTCAGATAACTCTTCCTTAGTGTTTTTTTCGATTTGCTGACGCGCTTTACGAACAACGCTGTATTCGCTTTCGTACTTCAACAGATCCCCAAATGTTGGCGTAAAGCAGCGCTTATCGGAGACAATTTCTTTTTCGATGGCGGCGCAGCGACGTGCCAAATCGCTCGCCAATGTATCGACATAGGTGCCTGACACTTCGATATTATCTGAGAGGCCGCCATTTGTGACGTTTGCTGAGCCGACGAGTACGCGCACGCGTTGAGGGTCCATGAAGCGATAGAACTTTGGATGATACGTCGACCGAGGCGCAGGCTTGAACATCAGCAAACGACAGCCTTGGTACGACTTGTGCAAATTGAATAACTCCTCGATCGCCTGGGGCTCAGTCAACCAAAAGTCAGTACCGACGACGAGAGTAAGTTTACCGCCGCGGGCGACGAGTTTTCGGAGATCAGCTAGGATATGGCGAAGGCCACTTTGTTTCAGGAATGCGACGGCGAGGAAAACATCATTACTTCTATTGATCCACTCTTTTAGACACCCGCGGTGGCGCTTCGACGTTAGATTTGAAACAAGGTCAATCACAAGCTGCGCATCTATCAACGGCCCTTTCGTTCACGTAGAACTTGGGTCCGGCTCGGTGACGCGATAAATGTTCAAGCCGGGTTTTAACCTTGTCGTGTCGGAACGCCCGATGCCTACTTCCGATCCAATAACAGCTGACTCGACCTCCGCATCATTTATCTGAAGCGACTCGACGATCTGTTCATCGAAGTCCACATGAAGGTCTATCGCGATGCGATCATTCTTATGAAGTTCGGCATCCTCGATGACAACGCTGAAAGCGTGCTTCCACACGTGCTTTGTTTTACCGACGAACCGGTACTGCTTTGGAACAGGAAATATTCGCCCGGTTTGATAGAAAAGCGGTTTTACATATTTCAGTGGCCACTTATGGGCATTTACGCCGCGAAGTAGTCGAAAAAGGTCCCAAGTAGTTATCAGCCCGAGATTCAGTTGAAGAGCATTGTCTAGAATTTCCTTTCGGAACGGCATATCGTTGTCGCGATCAAGCGGAGGCAGCATGCGCTGATGATTAATGATCGTAAGGCCACGTACATCAGCGCGATTGTTCTCTTGGATGTAAATGAAGGCGTGCTTCTGTGCCTGTAGAGCTTCGGCATCGGCCGGCTTACCGGCGATGCCCTTTACGTCAACCACTAGCGCCGGAGACTCATCGTGAATCCGTAAGTCCTCTCGTAAAGAGAAGTCTTTCCCCGCCGCCTTCATTTCTTCGTCGACGTCCACAACGTCTTTAAAGCCTAAGACGTCGAGACTTGTCTTAACAGCGGCTACAAGCTTTTCTCCCGTTTCGAGCAAGAGGTCGTAGAGGAATTGATTCGTCGCACGCTCTGAAGCAATTGCTGCCTCTAGTTCTCGAACTTTCTCTGCTGCATCATTCTCGACGGCCGAGATTGACTGAACTTTCTGCATTACTGAAGGCAGCTCGTACTCAACTCGGTGGACCCACTTCCGTCCCTCGGCTTCCGGAAAGAGTGCGGGCGCGAGATCAGGTAGGATCGCCTTGAAGAATGCTGCAAGAAAGCCCGCCTTGTCCTGCAGCCGAGGGAAAATAAAAATCCACCCCTTCTTTGATTTCTCTGGTGGCGCGATGCACGCGGCGACGGTCGCTCCGTACTTATTCGTTGCCAACGTGACCCATCTTTCTTTGATGTCGTAGCTCGGCTCGAGAGTGCACTTGAACGTCGCATTGCCGATGTGCTCTTGAAGAAGTCTACCAAGCGGCCACTCCGGGTGAGTAACCGTCACCTCTGTACCGTAATCGGAATCTATGGCGATGCTCGATGCCGCCGAGAGGAAGCTCCAGTTGTCCCAGTGAAGCTCTCTCTCGACATGAAAGTTGTGACTGAACCGCTGCGCGAGTACAAGGTTCTGCCTATCGCGAGGCTCTGCGAAGATGACGAACGCCCCGCCGTTGTTCAGGATCAGGTCTAGCCGTTCATGAACCATACGCATTGTGCGCGGTCGTGGATCAATTTCTCCGTGGCTACACTTCGCCCACCAATCGAGCTCTTCCATCGGAGTCACTTTGTCGGCTGGCGCGGCCGGCAAGGTTTTCGGTGCCTCAAGGTCGATCACGAATAGCTCTTGCTCGGTATAGTTAGGCAGAGACGCTTTTATCACTACCGGTTCGTAGTGGCTTCCTTTGCCGACTTGATATGGAGCCCCAAACGTCCCAGAGGTCACGTTGTATCCTTCAGCTTGAAGTGTTTTCTCTACATCGTCGTCCAGATCGATCAACAGAATCTTCGGCTTAGCGAACTTGATCTGCGGCCCGGCTGGCGACTCCTCCGCTTTAACAGGAGTCGACTTATCGCGGTCAGGTTTCCGTCGAAGCATCGGTGATACTTAGGTTAATCGCAGTTGGCCGGTAAGGAGTCTCGGTAGTAGCGCATCACGAATAGTTGCGAGCGTGCGTGATTGATCTTCTAGAACTCGGATTTGTTTGTCGAATGGTGAAGCTAATCGCTCGTACGCTGTAACGAGTTCCGTCGGCGGGATAATGAACGGCAGTTCCGAAAAATCTTTCTTGTTGATGGAACCAAAGACAGTTCCCTCGGCTTCGAACCTCGCAAAATCCGACTCGAAATTTTCCATCGCGTAATAGGTGAACGAACTTGCCCCGCTCTTATGTCGGATGGCAGCGACGCCACGGCCAATGCAGCATTCTTCGTCTGCCATGTTGATGTCGCCAACAGGCGCGCGGACACTAACGAGCGTATCGCCTGGCTTGGCACGGCGCGTAGGTGCGGCGCAGAAGACGCGCCGCGTAGGAAAACGAAATCCGAAATCAGCACGGCCTTGGTAGAAGGGAAGACCTTTTCCTTCTTCGTTGTAGGTCTCTCCAGGAGGGGACTGACCCATCGTTAAATCGAAACTGTCGCCGACTTCGCCTACCCGCCAGCCATTGGAAATTGGGCCGAGCTCTGAATCTTCGAACTCGTTCGGGAAGAGAGCGGCGGTGGCAGGGTCGAGGCCGATGGGCTGGCGGCCGTCGAGTTTGGCGCGGACGGGGTCGAAATCGACGAACCAGCTTTGGAAGATCGCCCGCGCCATCGCCTCCAGCGTCGCGTTCATCCGCCGGTTCAACTCGATCTTGTCGTCCAGCGCGCCAAGCACCGCTGCGATCGCTTTTTGTTCGGGGAGCGGCGGATGAGGAATTGGTAATGCCTCAAGGAGCGGGATGCGAAGATTACTAACAGTTGAACCAGTTCCTTCGTTCACTCGAATCTCACGCTGAACCGCATCCGATTGGATTGAATACAGTAGAAAACGTGCGTCGCACTTTTGCGGATCGGGCCGAAGCATAACCATTCGTTGGCCAAGGCAACATCGAAGGCCGTCGGGAATCATGCACACTTCGCCCATAGGTGCTTCCCGTGTCAGAACTAGGTCGCCCGCGCGAACGCGCGCACGCCGGCTCCGCTTCTCGTAGTGAGTTTCGTCTGTATAACTCGGTGAACTAAGATCGAGACGTCCATCGCGAATGTTCTGATTGCGGAGAACAACTACGCCGCTGTTGGTCCAAAGAGGTGTTGAGTGTGGGCAATCGGCAATCTCTTCGCACAACTCCGAAAGGCTGTTAGTTTGCCAGCCATTAACCATAGCCAATAGTTGCAAGGTTAGCTTTAATTGCCCGCTCAAGTTCTGTTGCCTCGCCGAACTGCGCATTTAGGTCGTTAACTAAGCGTGTCATTTTCTCGTCAAATGGTTCCCCTTCGTCTTCGAGTTCCTCAGCGCCAACGTAGCGCCCGGGTGTTAGCACGTAATCGTGCTGCGCAATTTCGTCAGTAGTTGCAGACTTGCAGTAACCGGGAACGTCGGCGTATTCGCGTACTTCTAGATGCGGGTTGCGCAGCGGATCGTCGGTGCCACGCCAGGCGTGATAGGTTTGCGCGATGCGCTGGGTTTCTTCGTCGCTTAATTCGCGATGAACGCGATCGACAAGGTGACCGAGTTTGCGCGCGTCGATGAAGAGTGTCTGTCGGCGACGATCACGCCAGCGTGACGCTGGACCCAGTTTTTCTCCATTTGCTCCTGCGGCTTTGTTTTTTCTCAAGAACCAAAGGCAGACCGGGATCTGAGTTGAATAAAAGAGCTGGCCGGGAAGGGCGACCATGCAGTCGACGAGATCGGCTTCGATGATGGCGCGCGGATTTCGCCTTCGCCGCTTTGATTCGAGGACATGCTGCCATTGGCGAGGACGAAGCCGGCCATGCCGGTGGGCGCGAGGTGATAGATGAAGTGCTGCACCCAGGCGAAGTTGGCGTTGCCGCGTGGGGGAAGGCCGAACTGCCAGCGCGCGTCGTCGTCTTTGCGGAGCCAGTCGGAGTCGTTGAAGGGCGGGTTGGCGAGGACGAAGTCGGCGCGCAGATCGGGATGGAGATCGCGCCGGAAGGTGTCGGCCTGCTCTTCGCCGAGATCGGCTTCGATGCCGCGGATGGCGAGGTTCATCATGGCGAGGCGGCGCGTGGTGGCGTTGCTTTCCTGGCCGTAGATGCTGATGTCGCCGAGCCGGCCGCCGTGGGCTTCGACGAATTTTTCCGATTGCACGAACATGCCGCCAGAACCGCAGCAGGGATCGTAAACGCGGCCTTTGTAGGGAGCGAGCATCTCGACGAGGAGTCGCACGACGCTCTGCGGGGTGTAGAACTGGCCGCCTTTCTTGCCCTCGGCGCTGGCGAACCGGCTAAGGAAGTATTCGTACACGCGGCCGAGGATGTCTTTCGAGCGATTTGCCTTTTCGCCTAAGCCGATCGTACCGATGAGGTCGATTAATTCGCCGAGGCGATTTTTGTCGAGCGCTGGGCGGGCGTAATCTTTCGGCAGGATGCCTTTGAGTCGCTGGTTGTCGCGCTCGATTGCGACCATGGCGTCATCGACAATCTTGCCGATGGTCGGCTGCTTCGCGCTATTCTGAAGATGGGTCCATCGCGCTGCGGGGGGCACCCAGAAAATATTCTCGGCGCGGTACTCGTCGGGATCTTCGGGATTTGCTCCGGCGTATTCGCCTTCGCCTGCCATTAGCTTCGCATGGTGTTCTTCGAAGCTGTCGGAGATGTATTTGAGGAAGATCAGGCCTAGGACGACGTGCTTGTATTCGGCCGCATCCATGTTGGAGCGCAGCTTATCGGCGGCGAGCCAAAGCTTAGCTTCAAAACCGATGTTAGCGGAGTTGTTAGTCTTGTCGTTGTTCGAACGCGCACGAGCCATCAGTCCGGCAGAGATTAACCGAAATTTTTTCGATGAGAAGCCTCCTTTCCGTTTTTTCGCTACGGCGACGCGGGTCGCATTTGTTTAAAAATTTCCGAGGCTCGTTACCGGTTGCGCCATGACATTAGCGGGAGGCCCCCCCGGCGTCTCTCGGTCACATGCGCAAAGCAAACCAATCTCGTGATCGACAATTCTCCCGACCTCGTGAAGCACCGAATCGAGCCTTGGGATTATAGAGGGTCAGTGAGGCTGTCGCCGCTGTCATTACGTTTGCGCATGGCATCCCGAACTTCGGACTGGACGGAATCGGGTACCCGCCAGCTGTTCAGTTCATCAAATGAAATAGGGAGAGTGCAGTCAGGATATTTTCGGAGGAGATATTCACGAACGTCCTCAATCGTGAAGTCATACTTCTTTGGCGGTGGACAGGTCTGAACGGCAAGCGCAAGCTGCCGCGGCAGATCGAGTATGAGTCGTTCTGGCGAATGCCTGCGCGAGCTGTACGGCGGTTCTTTTGAATCAAGAAGTTCAGTCTGATAAAATTCGAGGAGCGAATCTGCTTGATTCTTATTTAGAGCCGCGACCACGACGGAGAGCGCTCGCAAAACGTGTGGCCGAACAGGATGTACGGGTTGTTTAAAGCAGTTGAAAGACACTCTGATCCAAAAATCTATGTCGTCCCCTTTGGGGATAATAGGGGTGCTTTCTATTAATGATTCACTGACGGATTGTATGACGCTGGCGTCGTTAGTTGAGGACACCGGCGTCACGGATTTCGCGACGCAGACATCATCTGTGCCGTGAGCGTCACCCTTCTCTTTACAATGTGTGGGTACACAGATTCTGTAAATATTTGTGCCACGTCTTCCTTGGTTTCGAAGAATTCTTAATTCGCCGTCTCGCTCCACGGTGCTAAGCCAACGCTGAAGATTCCGCCTGGACATGCGCGCTTTCCGCGCCAGCGTCGGAACGGCAGGCCACGCGATACCGTCTGCGTTCGCATAATCCGCTAGGGCCAAGAGGACAAGAAGCCCGCCTGATTTTTGCCTCGAATGCTTCCAAACCGCGCTAGTTAGTTCAATGCTCATGGAACTGCGTGAGCCCGCCGAGGTGCTTTTTTTTGAGCAACAAAGTGGGGCAGGGGCCCATTTGTAATAAATTTTCTGTGCGAGCTTATGGATAAGGGAAATTCGGCGGCTTGCGTCTGGCTGACCCCCCCCGCCCCCCTCGGCTCTCCTGTTGCACTTACTGCTGAGAAAGTCGGAATTCGGTTGCGAAATCGGTAGCAAGGCCACGGTCTTCCCATGTGGATCCTGCAAAAGCAGGTGAGTGGTCGTCACTGGGGGCCGATTTTGGCGTCCATTTTCGGTCGTATTTCCGACTCTATTCCTCCAGTGGACAAGCAATCCGGTGCCGGCGCTATTGGGAGAATTTTTCTCCCGAGAAGATCGGTCCAAACGGGTGTTCAGAAACAGGTCTGCAGAAGACGTATAGAAATCGAAGCGCCTCTTTTTTAAGCCGGGTATAGGATTTCTCAGCACCGCGATTTCGGATGCTAACTCGGCCTGAATATCGAAGTATTTTGAGATCACCTTCGACCCTCTTCGTTGCCATTCGCCGGTACTCGGAACCTGCTGATCCACTCCCTGGTAACAGTCGAGCAGTTGCTAAAGCCCGCGGAAATTGCCGCGAGGTCGTGCCTGAATAAGCGAGCGGTCTTGCGTGACATCCGCGATGGCAAATTCGGCGACTATTTTTGCCGCGCAGAAAACTCAATCGCCGTTCCGGCTAGTGGTGTAAATCAATGGCGTAGCAGATCGAGAAGTTCTGAACGTGACTTATGCGCAAGTGCAGTTTCCAGCTGCTCGCGCGTTTTGCCACGTAAGTTCATTTTACGTCGCAGCTCTGTTGTGGATCTGCGCAGTTCACACTGCTCCTAAAGTGCAAAAAAAAGAGGCCTGCAAGGCTGCTTATCGGCTGACCCGAATTAGCTTGATGAACTTCCTGAGGACGGTCACCAACTTGACCGCAAAATTCCCGAATTAGTTTAGGAAAGGATGCAGCGTTTCCTCGAAGGCTTTACGAATCTGAGGCGTTGCTTCTTTTCGGGCGCGAAAAAGAACGCCCGTAAGAATTATTTTACGACGATCCGGATCTGGCAGCCAATAAGCATTTGATCCGGTTTGTTTAAGCAAAGCGTCCATGCAAGCAAGGACGCCACGGTAGTTGTAAAAAATCTCCCGTCCTTCTCGAATCGGCGGTCCAGCCATGACCAGCCTTTTTCTTCCTAGCCCGAACAGCCACTGCAAGGAATCGATGCTGCCACACATTTTGTACCGGCCGCCATGAAAAATCTCGTCTAGACAAGGGCCAGTCGGCGGGTCGGGGTGTAGCGAAAGCAAGGCTGACCGAATGGAGAAATCCCGCTCGATTGCCCCAGGCGTACGAACGTAACTACGTTTGTGACGTTCATATCGATTTTTGGCCCTTTTGTTCCGGCGGAGTCGCTCTTCTTCTGTTCTAATTTTGGCGCGGGTCTTCTTTCGTGCCATGAACATCGGCATAATTTCCTTATGGACTTCATCAATGAAGGCAGACTGGGTAAGAGCCGCGAGTTCCTGCGGGCGGTATTTAATCAATTTCTGCAGGCGATTGCTCTTATGCATGAATCGAGGAGCAAGCTCAGCGGCCAGGCGCTGCGCTAATCCAATTCGATCAACCTTTCCTCCAAACGAGTTGAGCAGCTTCGTGATTTCTTGCGCGAGATAGGCTTTGCTAACCGGTTGGGCCAGCTGTTGCAAGGTTTCCTGGATCTCGACCAGCTCTTCTC
>Ga0137369_10001568_pt1 | contig 23016 bp, 28 predicted proteins | sample SagtaG_12_FD_104918 | JGI IMG/M metagenome (GOLD analysis project Ga0137369, IMG submission 104918) | Vadose zone soil microbial communities from Sagehorn Ranch, Mendocino, California, USA - Sage1_L_113_16 metaG | ecosystem: Environmental > Terrestrial > Soil > Vadose zone | place: USA... | reverse complement strand
CCTCTCAGCTGGCAGACGCGAGAATCAAGGAGCCGAGTGATTGGCGAGTCGAGATGCTCGCTCGCATCCGAACGCTCATCAAGCAGGTCGACCCTGAGATGGTTGAGGAAGTGAAGTGGCGGAAGCCTTCGAATCCCGCAGGAGTTCCCGTCTGGTCACACGACGGGATGATCTGCACCGGGGAAATGTACAAATCAGCGGTGAAGCTCACCTTCGCCTATGGGGCCGCGTTGGAGGATCCGTCCCGTCTCTTCACCTCCAGCCTCGAGGGCAACACCAGGCGTGCCATCGATTTTCATGCGGGCGACACGATCGATGAGAAGGCATTGAAGGCGCTCATTCGCAGCGCCGTCGCACTGAACACGTCGGCGCGAGGCCCGAAGAGGCCAAAGCGCGCTTGAAGCGCGGGTATTGATATAGACCACTCGGAGCGTGTGCGGACCGAAGGTGTTGCAGCGGGCGCTGGCGATAGTCACAGCTCTCTTTCAGCAAGGCGCCGGAACTCGTCGGGGACGGAGCGCACAACACGCGATCCCGACCCATAATCCACCGCTTGTTCTCCGAAGCGCTTGCGGATCGCATCGATGGCGCGGTCTGCGCGCGATCGCGCCACACCTATCTTCGTGCCGGGACGGCGTCCTTCGTCGGCAAGCCCGAGCGGCAGCTCCAGTTGCACGATCGCATGCGCTTCGAGATTCGAGACGGCGATCGCCAGCAGCGAGATCGTCCTCTCGTCACGGTGATCCGCAAGGACGCCGCGTACCAAGTCCTCGGCGATCTCAGCGAGAGCCCTGGTTGCAGAAATCGGTGCTGACAGTGTGAGCGAGCGCGTGACCGAGCGCAAATCGGCGAAGCGCACGCGGATCGTGATAGTGCGGCCGGCCAAGGATTTGGCGCGAAGCCGGGCGCCGATACGGTCGGAGAGATGATGGAGCGTCGGTTTGAAGACGCGTTCGATCGCGGGCCGTCGTCCGAGCGCCGATTGTGCGCCGGCAGAGCGCGCGCGCCGGCGCGTCTGGATTTGCCGCGGATCGCGGTTCCACGCGAGTGCCGTCAACTTTCTTCCCGCCGCGTGCCCAAGCAATCGCTCCACGGATTGAGGAGAGCACTCAGCCAATCGACCGATGGTGGTGATGCCGATTTTGGCGAGCCGCGCCTCGGTCGCGGGGCCCACGCCCCACATCAGTGCGACGGGCAGCTCGTGAAGGAACTCGAGTTCAGTTTCTGGATCGACGACGACCAATCCATCCGGCTTCGCGACCTGCGATGCGATTTTCGCCAGGTGCTTGGTACGCGCCACGCCGATTGACATCGGCAAGCCGAGCTCGGCGCGCACGCGAGCCCGAACCGTCCTTGCGATCTCTGCCGGCGAACCGAAGAGATGCGTGCACCCTGCAACGTCGGCGAAGGCCTCGTCGATGGAGATGCGCTCAATGGAAGGCGTGAAATCGCTCAGGACTCCGATGGCGGCGTCGCCGAGTCGTTGGTATTCGTCGAAATGTCCGCCGACAAACACGAGGTCGGGACAGAGTTGCCGCGCGCGCCGTCCAGGCATGCCGCTTCGTATGCCGAAGGCCCGCGCTTCGTAGGAGGCCGCGAGAACGACGCCGCCGCCGACCGCAATCGGCTTGCCGCGCAGGCGAGGGTCAAGCAGCTGTTCGACGGACGCATAAAAAGCGTCGAGGTCCGCGTGGAGAATGGTGGCTGTGGAACCCATCTCGTTGACTCCTCGTCCATCGGTCGATCATCTGCCAGCCACGCATCACACCCACTACAGCGCAGACGCGAGTCGCGACCCGTCGAGAGCCGGTCCGACGCCCAGGCGCAGCGCCACTGGAGCGCCAGCTGCAATCAAGCGCTTCAGCTCCGTAGTCAATACCCGCAAGCGATCAAAGGATGCGACGGTGAAGGCTTCACGTCGCGCGGCCACTGGCCGGCGGTAGCCCGGTGGAATCGCGGGCGTTGCATCGGCCTCGACTGCGGTGCTCAACACGAGCTCACCGTTCTCGATCAGAATGAGCCGCGCACAACTGTCAAGGGGCTCGCGGAACACCACGCTCGAATCGAACAGGCCTGTCAACCAGATCGCGCGGCGCCGGGCGAGCGCCGCCCGCAACGCGAGCCACTCCAAGGAAACTTGCACGAACTCCGGTGTCCATACCGTCAAACCACGACGCGTTTCGTTGGCATCGTCTTCATCAACGTCGCGGTCTCGCCGACCTTCTCGCCACAGGCGTGTGCCAAGCCGCAGCAGCTTCGCGTGCGCCGAGAGGTCGACGCGCGACAGTTCAGGATGCGTTTCGCACAGCCGCTTGTAACCTGCGGTGAACGTGCCGTCATCGGGGCGCCATGGACCGGACGTCAGCGCAGCACAGTCTCCCCGAGCGAGTGCCACGAATTGATCGAGTGTCTCGGCCGAAGCAAACGGGCCGAGCGGGCAGCGTGGTGATGGCTCTGGGCTACGCGCACTGAGATCTGGCGACGTGAACCACAACGCCCGGCCGTGAATCGTGAGCGCGACGTTGTAGGGCGGTCGGTGCCGCTTGATTTCGTCCGGCTCGAGGAGCGCGGCCTCGAGCGGACTGGGTGCGAGGTCGAACGAGATCGCGCGGGCCTGCGACAGCATCTCGAGCAATCGCTCGGGCACGCCGCTCTGCTTCCGAAAGTAGCTGTTGACGCGATGATGGAGCGACGCCGCCTTGCCGACATACAGAACGCTGCCGTCTGTCCGAAGCATGCGATAGATGCCAGGCGCATGCGGCAGTGAAAGTCGCATGTCGGGCGGCATCGGCCAAACGCGCCGTCGCGACCGGGTCGGCTCGACGGGTGCGGCGAGCCAATCGTGAAGCGCGCTCCACGTGGACACGCCCTTCGTCTCGAGCAGGCGGACCAGCTCTTGCCAGACGAACGCGGTCGCTTCGACGTGGTCGGCGCTGCGACGGAGCGCACCAACCGCGCGACCGAAGTATCCAGCGAGGGCGCGCAGGCTGCAGCGAGGCAGATTAGGCAGAAGACGTCTGGCAATGTCACGCGTGCAGACCACGTCAAGCGGAAACACGCCGGCGGCCAACGTGCGAAGGAACGGCTGCTCGAATCGAGCGAAATGGATGACCGTTGGCGCGGGCTGCTGCGTGAGACTCGCGGCTTGGTCGGACAGCGCGCGCCAGGCGAGCTGTCGGTCGACAGCGGCCCGCATCATGTGCTCGGAGATGCCGGTGATCCGCGAAACGGCTGGCGGAATCTGCTCGCCATCTGGAAGCGCGATCAGGCACGCATGCGGGTACGTGACTGTGTTGCGGACTTGGGCCCAGCCGATTTCAAGGAGATGCCCTCGCGGCGCCGCGGCGGTGGCCTGACAGTCGACCACCAGCACCTCCAGCTCCGAGAGCGGCTCCGAACGACTACCTAGCACCACTTGCCACGACCGGATCTGATGACGCGACCGCTCACTTCAATGCAGCGCAGTCTCTCAAGCGAGCAGTTGCTTCAATCGTCGCTTTTTCAGCGTCTCGTCGGGGCTGACCGCGACGCCATCGCAGCAGCGCAGAATCTGCTGCAGCGTGCGGATGACAGGTGGCGAGCTCGCGCACCTGGATTTCGAGCTCTCTTCCTCGCGCGATCGCGTCGGCCCAGCCACTGTTCTTCAGCGCAGGCACGCCAAGAGCGGCGGCTTCATAGATCGATTCGGCCGTCACCTCAACTGAATGCCGTACCCCGGACGGACCGGTAAAGCTGACCGTGCACGTCCGGAGCGCCACGGCCCGTCAGCGTATCATATTCGCCTTCTTTTCGCCCTGGCCGCCGCGGCGAACGTTTAGCGTTCGCGCTTCAGCTTCTCACGGCGCGCTAGCTCCGCCGGCGAGGGTTCCTGCGCGCCGCCAACGGTGGCGGTTTGCACTTCGCCATCGCGCACGTAAGTCGCGTGAATGACGCCATTTGGCGAGACGGCGCTATGGGTGAGCTTGAAGGCGCGGGCCTCGCTGTTGTCGGCGAAGAGGCGCTTGCCCTTGCCGAGCAGAAGCGGGAACGTGAACATGCGCATCTCGTCGACGAGACCGGCGGCGAGCAATGAGTGCACGAGCTCAGTGCTGCCTTGTGTGACGAGGGCCGGGCCGTTTTCCTGTTTCAGTTTCGCAACGTCCCTGGCGCCGTCGCGCAGTTCGACCGAGCCTAGCCAGGTGAGGTCGGCGCCTTTGCGCGTCGCCACGTATTTTCTGACGCGGTTGAACGCTTTGGCGATGTCGTCGTACGACCCGCCTTCGGCAAAGGGCCAGTACGCGGCGAAGATGTCGTAGGTGCGTCGGCCGAGCAGGAGGTCGAACGGTTGGCCGAACAATTTGCCGACGTCTTCGCCGAAGACCCGGTCGACGTCTGCGATCGGAGCGACCCAGCCGCCGAACTTGAAGCCGCCAGTGGGGTCTTCTTCCGGCCCGCCAGGGGCCTGCATCACGCCATCCATCGAAACCATCGCGCCGACTATCACTTTTCTCACGGGAGTGTCTCCTAGGCTCGATCCCAGCCTAGTGGTCTATGCATTAAGCGGCAACACCTTCCTGCAGGCACTGCCTGGTGCGCGCGAGCTGGTTGTCCTCCCATTCAGAAGTCCGTCCGTTGAGAGCGGTTCCTCGACGGTCGGGACAACGCCCCTGCCTTCCAGGTTGGCGCCATTCCAGGTGTAAGTAAGCGGCAACGGGCAGAAAGAGTCGGTAGCCCATCCGCACTTTCACGCGCTGATCGCGACGAGGCGGCCCGCCGTCTTGACGCCTACGAGCACTGCTAATCGGTACTCTGATGCAAACGCCGCAACCACTTCCGCCGCGCTGGCTGAATGCTCGTTGATCAGCACGGCCACGCGACCATGATGTGATTGACGGCCGAGGGCCTCAGTGAACACCGCAACAGAGCGTCGCGCGCGAGCGAATCGGAAGATGAGCAGAACGACGCCGAGCTTCGACGTGGGGATGCGGTCGAACGCGGGCAGTCGCTCTTCGTGAATCCTCGTCGTGTCTGAAGAGGCGAACCGTTGTTGGGCTCTGTTCGCCCCACCCGCTGCTGACTCGTACGTTGAGGTCGGCCATCTCCGGCACGCCATGCTCGGCCAACATGCGTTCGTAGAATTCTCGACGCGGTCCCTCGAGGTGCTCACGGACCCAATGGAGCTTTTGGAATTTCCAATAGTCGATCCGCGATCGTGGAGCCTCGTCGGTTGTGACCTGTGAACTCGAAAAGTGGTCGGGGCGACTGGATTCGAACCAGCGACCCCCTGCGCCCAAGACGGGCTCAGTAAGTTATTGAATCTTATGGATTTATGTGGATCCGTAAGGCTTGTTGTTGCAACATTTGCCGGCCGCTCGTTGAAGTCGGTTGAATCGGTTGGATTCTGGATGCAATCGCATCTACAGTTTTACTACAGCTCTACAGCAGCTTTCGAAATCCGTATTTCCGGGAAGTCCTCGTCGGCTGCAGTCGCTCTCGCCGATTTTCAAGCATTCCATCACCAGATTCGAGCACATGGCGGTCTCGGTCATCGCCGCCGGCCCGGCGTCGCTCAGATACTCTTCCAAACACTCATAGAACAGCAGTGGCAACGATATCACCGCAGCTACGCCACATGTGCACGCCTCAAGAGCCACGCCTGTCTCTCGGTCACTGTACCCGGCCGCTGCTGTACCGCAACTCCCATTTGCCGCAGTAATTCGCGGGCGTCACTTGAGTCCGCGCAATACTCGACAATCCGTTTGAACGCGTCGCCATGAATCGTCGCCGTCAAGAGCGGTTCAACTGGCCACGAGTTCTCGACCCATCTATGCACCACGGCGCGTCTTAAGCGCTCACAAATGTCCCAGTTCCTGTACTTCGACAACACAGGTACAAATGGCTGAAGAAGGCTCCACGCGCGATCCGGCAGCGTTTCGGTTTCTGCGGCGGCATGAATCGGTTCGAAGATTGCTGGCAGCAGTTGTGCGTTGGCCGCTGCGGGCTCATCGCCAAGAATGAGTGCAAAGAGGAATGCCGCGGCATTCAATCCGTGTGGGGTCTGCCAGTCCTTCGGCACTGAATCGGCAATCGACTGATTCCAGCGCTCGATCGAAATGCGATTCCATTCTGGACTTGGGGTTACTGCGTTCGCAACCGTGACAAACGTCTTAAATCCAAAGTCGTGCGTCTGGAACCAATTGGCCACGCCGGTTGAATGGCCTGCGAGTAGCGGCTGGATCAATTGTCGCTGGGTGTTCGGAATAGCATCGGACTGCAGTCGATCCAGGAGAGGCGCGATCAGGCGGTGTAAGTGCGCTAACGCAGAGGACGGTAGAGGCTTGCAGCTGTAGCCGGCCAAGAAGGCACCAATTGAATCAGCCAGCAGAGAATCTGATACTGCTGAAGTATCTTCTGTTAGACGAGCAATAGCCATCACGGACGATTCGCCTGAACACCACGTCTCAGCGATCTGAAGCAATGACGGTCTAGTCTTAACACACCGCTCGAGAACTGCTGCTGGAAGCTGACTAATTGAAGCGGTTCGATTCAGCTCAAGCTCCGTCGCAAAAACTCCAAAAAACGACTCGGCTCCGTGCGACAAGCGTTGCGTTAGGTCGTTCGCAATGTGAACGGCTGCGTCAAATTGCCGCCCGATCAAATTCTTGGCGATTCTAGACGCGTCGTCGACAGATGAAAAGCTCTCCGCGGCTTGGTCGTCGATCATGAGTATCCGCAGAAGTCGTTCCGCATCGTTCGTGAGAGATAGTCCTGACTCGAGCGAACGTAGGAACCAACGCTTCAATTCAAGCGCTTCAGATCCTCGCGTAAATGCCTCGGCAATGACCGATATGTCATCCGACAGCTGTCGAGCATTAGCCGAAAGGGTAGAGTCGTAGAAGACACGAAGAGCTGTGCCGAATGCCTTTCGAGTGCCAGGCAAGTCAGACTCCGTCGCTTGCACAAAGGCATCCAAGTCAGCGGTCCATTCGAGCACGCGATCTGCTACGTTGGCCAGCCATGGAACGGGTTCAGAAGTCTCGTTTTCGGCCAGAATGATTTCATTGCCAGGTGCGTTGCGTTGCAAACCTTGTAGTGCTCGTCGAGGCATGAACTGCAAGTCGAAACACGCTTCCTGACGATTTCGATTTGAAAGCGAGCCAGACGAGAACCTAAAGCGTCCCTTCAGCAGAATCGGCTGATGTTCCCAAAGCCACAGCACCAGCAAATCTGCCGCTTGCGCGTGGCTCGTTTCGCAGATCACCGGGCGATTGGGGTATCCATAAAGGGTTGCGAACAGTGACCGCAATGAGGACCGATATGCATGAACTGGACGAATCAGGTCCGGACTATCGGCTGCCATGTCGTTAAGCGTCAGAGGAAGCGAGTAGTGTCCATACTCATTTCCGTGCGGTCTGACAAATAGTTCCGCCAAGCGGGAGATCTGACGAACGTTGTGGAAGGTGGTGCGGCTCAGGAGGAGCGTATGGGTCCAAACGCAGCCAGGACGCTCCATTTCCGGTGCGTACCAGGTACGAGCCAGTGCATACAAATCATCAGAATGTAAGGGGTACCCCGTCAGGTAGGAGTCGAAACCAGGAGCGACACTAGGTCCAGACAGATCGCTCTGGACGAGGATGGTTCGATGAGACTCGGGTGACAGTTTGCGTGACGACTGCAACAGGCGATGCCCGCTGGAATAGCCGTGCAGTGTTTGGTCAACCAGCAAAGTCAATGGCAGGCTCCAGTTCTGTCATTAGCGCCTTCACCGGCAACGTTATATCGTGGGTCTTCGTCTCTCCCTTTATGACGATGATGCGTTTGGCAGGAACGTGCTCATTCAGCAGTCTGTCGGCATCCTTTTCAAAATCGCCGCCCTGCGCGCTTAACCCGAATATGTCAGTGACCCATGTGTCGTCGTTTGCTGACCCGTATTGCCAAAGCAAAGGCAGTCTGCCTCGCAGCCAGTGTTCTGGCGATGATGCAGTTCGGCCGGCGATGTCCCATGCCGAGATGACGATGGCAAGCCGCAAGCGCCGATCAGATCGTGCGCCAATAAACTGGAGCAATTCGACCAATTGAACTTGTGTCGCAGCGTCGTCAGGATTCCATGCTGGAATCAACGGCGATCGCGCCGGTTGCTCGACGAATTCTTCCGCGGAGCCGAGAGCCGCCACGAGCGCATCTGCTTCGTCGATTCGGCGCGGTTCTCGGACTCCGATAGGATGGACGAATAGCATCACACCGTTACAGCAAGAAACGAGATCATCATAGTGCCGCGTCCATCGCCGCGCGGTCCACTGTGCCCGGAAAGACTCTCCGGACATGTCGGGCATGTGAACCTGAGTGGTTGTTCCGGCATTTCGGTCCCGCAGCGACATGGTTACAGACGCTTCCGACGAACTCGACGTTCGACGCTGCGGCTCGCATCTCAACCATCGACCGCGGATCTCGTTTAGGTATTCGCGGTCTCCCTCGAGGCTATCGAGAACGAGGCTCGCGTCTATGCCGTCGTACTCCACGACGTGCCAGAGCGCTGCGAGAAACGTCGTCTTGCCCGCGCTTGGAAGACCAACAATGAGCTGATCTGTCCGACTGGTCATGCAGCTCCGTTCGTCTCATTCAGAACTGCGAATCGATCGATCTCCCGCAGCGCACCGTGACGATGTGGAAGGGGTTGTTGCACAGATCCGCGAAGTTGATCGGCCCAGTCACGGAAGAGTGTGTCGCAACCGAACCCAAACATGATCCCGCGCCCCGTCTTTGGCCGCGCCGCGATTTTTGCAAATGCAAGCCGCTGTAGACGACCACCGAATCGTTTCGAGGCGTCTGTGCACAAGAAGTCGACGTAATCGATCGCTGCCTGCCCCGACGCTTGAACGTCGTCCCATTTCGTAAACACAATGGTCAAGTTTGTGGTAGAACCGATCATATTTGCGTCAAGGCAGCTTCGAACCAATGAGAAGGCATCGGAAGCAGCGTCGCTTCTGGTATTCAGGCCAGCCAATTTGTATCCGTCGAGGAGAATCACAATCGTGTCAGCGCGCTTGAGGATAGTCAATTTCTGGCATTCGGTCGTCGAATCTCGGGCGAGCCGAAACGCCTCCCCGGCTACATCCGTGATCAGCAGATGTCGCTTCGGTTGCTCCAGCCGGGCATCGCGGACCACCAGGTGTAAGAGCCTGGGTCGGCCAACCGTCGTCCGCTCCGTATCGGCGTCAAGCGCGCCAGAGGCGACTCGCGCCCGGTAGCACCGCTGCTCAAACCCGATCAGCGTTTGTGAGCCAGTGAATAGAAAACCCGCAAACGGTCCGTTCTGGAACAACTCATACACGCTCGTGATCAACGTCGTTTTTCCGCTTGCCTCGGCACCGGCGATCACTACAACCCGAGCACGCACCGCCGCAGTGATGCTGGAGGCGGCTTCGAAATCGAGAGCGTCTCCCGCTGCCAACGTGACGGTCTTTACGGTATCATCTTCGTCCGTCACGACTATTTCTCGTCCAGCGCCTTGAGCAGCATGCGTTCGCGATAGCTTTGCACCGCAATTGTCGCAACATGCAGGTTCGACGAAACAGTCGCCCCCACAGCTTTACGGTACACCGGAATCCAATCGTCAAGCCCATCCGTTTCCAGCGACTTCTTGACCCCGAGCAGGAGCGGAGTAGATTCATCACGTGCGACAGGCGCTTTTTCCCTCCAGAGACGGGGCGTTGCATTAATTGCGTCAATGATTGGCACAAGTTCTTGGTGAGCCGATCCGTTCCCGTCAAGAGCTGCTCTCAGCATTCCGGCTGCGCCGAATATGCAGGGCAAGAGCTGCGTGAGCGACGCCAGTTCCGCGCCGAGAACGATCGCCGCTGCACCCGCGTTGATGTCTGCCACGCGTTGTCCAAGGTCGCGGCTACTCTTACTGAACAGCCACCATAGGATGTCCGTTTCCTCGGCCTGTCGGCCCAGGTCCTCCGCGAGGACTTCCAACGTCCGATTCATCGCGCGCATCATCTTGTCGAGAGCTTGCGCCAGCTCGACAGTCGGCGCTTCTGCAAAAGCAGTCTTGTTGTCGTCAAGAAGCTTGGCAAGTTTACGGCGCTCTGCATCGGCCTGGCCCGTCTTACGGACGCGAAGCGCCTCGTCTTCAAGGTACGTCGAGCACAGGTCAAGCAACGGAATTGGTGGTGGCGCCGGCTGGGTGCCCTGCAGAGTCATCGTGGTGACGGCCAGCGCAGCAACATCGGAAACGTCGGTCCGCTTGTCCAGAAGCTCGACGACTGCAGCTCCGGCCAAGACCTGGCGTTCGAACGCGTTTGACGTTGCGAACGCGGCATCTGCCGTCCTGAATGGCGCCGTAAAACGCGTATCGAAGGCAGGATTCTTCGGTGCCAAAGAAAGCGCCAGCCGCACCAAATCGATTGCTTCGGCAAGATTCACAGACTCAGCAAGTGAACTGACGCCGGCAGCGCGCTTCGAGACGATCTCACCATCGTGCTGAACACCGGCGCTGAGGAGCCAATCTGGAAACAATGAATGCACCGATTACTCCTTTCGGAACGGATTCGGCGTTCTATCCTGTCCGTACTTCTGGTCTACGGCGTCCCAAAGCGCCGGAAGTTGATTGCCATCCGCGGCGCGTTTGAACCACAGTCTATACGTTTCGGTCTCCGAGAGACCTCGGTCTTGTTCGTCTAGCAGGTTCAGACTTTGTGCGATTTCGAACCGCACCGCGTATGGCAGCGTCAAGAAACGGTAGGTGAGCAGACGTCGCGCATCCATCACTTCACCATGATCCCGAGCAACAGGGGGAGACGACGTGGGCGCGGCCGCGAGATCCAATTCAGCGGGCTCGACCGTACCTGCTCCGGATCCCTTAATGGCGACGAAAGCCGGTAGACACAGGTCGTATTCTTGGAACGGCACTTCGCCGGCCGACGAGACGAATGAAGCTGTCTGTTCGTTCCAAACCCGCTGGTGAACTTGCACTAGCATCGTCCGTTTCGCTCGCTGTTCGACTTTGATAAGCAGGAAGTTATAGCAAGGTTGCCATCTCGGCTCTCTGGGTGGCGGCCCGACGGCGCCGGCAGTAAGGCGAATCGAGTCATTGATGCGCGTGGCGCGTTGTCGGTGCTTGTGTCCGAACAATTGGACTCGAGCCCGATTGTTCAACTGATCCTCAAGCGCATCTTGGTCACGGAGCCACGGCGGCGGGTGGTGGCACAGCGTTAGGTACTCAACACCGTCAACACGTTCGAGCGTGAATTGCTCGCTGCCTACGCATAGCCTGTTGGCGCCGTCATCGTCGCCCTCATCTGAGGCAATCGATGAATTGATACCGCGAAGCCGCAGTATCGACCCATCATTTAGCATAAGGTTGTGTTCCCAGAAATGCTTGGCTGGTGATAAATCGCACTCGAATCTGGCTGCAAATGCGTTGTAATTAGCGAGCGGTCGCAATAAGAGTTCAGCTGCTTCTCTATCCTTGGTAAGGTACTTATCTAGCCGCTCGTTTACTGCGTCTGGATCTACTGGGCGTAGATCTTTATGAATCATCTTCAACAGTTGGCTCGTCTCGATAATGGATCGAACAACGTCGTGGTTGCCCGGAATCGTAAAGACGCGATCCGGTCGCGTTCCGGTTGTTTCGGCAAGGTGAGCGAGCCACTTTGCCGCGTCCTCGAATTCCGCCGTCTGGCCGGAGAACGCCACGTCACCGCAAACAAGGATCGCGTTTGCTGCTCCGTGCGTTTCGCAGAACGCGGATGCGTCGCGGGTGAGCTCGTTCTGAAGATCACGTTGAAACGCATAGGTATTGTCGTGGAAGCTCCTAAAGTGAATGTCCGAGAGATGGACCAAGATCGTCCAGGCGTCACCGTTCTGAGGGGGTGCCATCAGAACCGTATTCTAGACAAGCTCCACAAAAGGAGCCCGCGAAACCCTCAAAAACGCCCTCGGACGTGCTCCCGACTGATACTGCCCGGTACGCTCCGCAACGTGTAAGTGCCTGATATTGAACTACTTATATCCGCTTGGCGCGAACGGATGCGAATTGTTGATATGTGGTTGAAAAGCCGCAGGCAAGAGAACGAGCCGCGCTGAATCCCAGGTCAAGCAATATGGCCAAGCGTTTCAATGCGCTGCTACACAGTCGGCCAAATCCCACACCGCCGGACCTCTGTCGAAGGATCTTCGATGCGTCCACAACCCGTCGCGTACCACGATCGACCGACAGGACCATGATCGCGGTCGTTCCAAGGAGCCGATGTTCAGGACTCATACGCCCAACCACTGCACGTTCCGAAAATATCAGCCATCGCCGACTCGTGTACTGCGGAATGGACGGCATGTTCGGCACGTCTTTCTGCGTTATTTCGGATGCGCGATGATGGTGTGAAGGACGTACGTGTCGCCCTCGATGGTGAAATAAAAGCGCCAAGCGCGATTGACCCTGGCCTGCCAGAGGCCGGCGGATTCGTCGTATTTCTTGGCGCGGAGCGACGGGTGCTGAAGATTGTCCGCGAGAAAGCGCTCCTGTTTGTCGAACGCATTTTGCACGTCCGTGGGAGCGGCCGCATAATCCTTCTCAAATCTCGCAGTGTGAATGAGCCGCATCTACGCGCGTCTGACTTTCTTCGTCCGATGCACGCGCGCAGCTTTGTGGAGCGACGCAATCGCTTCGTCCGCGGTGTCGAATGGACCGGAGTACCGACCGCTCTTGAAATCCTCCATGCTTTCTTGAACCGCCGCTTGCACCTGTCTGTCGACGAGCGTCTTCGGTGTCATGACGACCTTTCCCTGCTGTTCCTCGACCTCGAGGTAGTCCCCAGGCTTGAGACCTAGACGGTCGTGAAGCTTCTTGGGGATGACGACCTGGCGGCTGATGCCCAGCTTGACGATAGCCGTTGATTTGTAGGCTCGCGCTTTCATATATTTGTATTTTACAAGTTAGCCGCAAGCCCGTCAATTGGATGGTTCGCCGTCGATGTGTGTTCCACCGCAGATCGCACAGTCGGGATTCCGTGCGACCGGTCGGGACGCATCCCATGCTCCGCTTGGCAGCCACACAGATCGATAGGTCCATTCGCGCTCACGCTTCATCACGCAGCTGTCGATGGCGTACACCGCGAGGCCTCCGACGATCTGCAGAATATCGGCGATCGCTGGTGTGCCAGGACACGGATACCGCTCGTCATCGAGCGCATCAGGAAACAGGCATCCGAAGCACGGCCCGTCGACGTCCTGGACGAACACGTAGCCGTGGTCAGCTTGCGCGCTCACGGCCAGGAACACGATCGGGATGTCGAGCTGTCGGAAGTGCTTGCTTGCCAGCACACGGGTCGGATTGTTGTCGACGCCGCAGAGCGCCACGTCGCAGCACAGATCGACTCGGCGGCCGATCGTCTCCTGCAGTCGCATCGCGTGGCCGGTCAGACGCGTGGCCTGGATGCATTCCCGCCGCAGATGACGGGCCATCTGAATCGCTTTGGGCTTGCCGATGTCGCCTGGATAGAATCGCTGGCGATTGAGGTTGCTGGCCTCCACCTCGTCATCGTCCAGCACGGTGAGTGCGCCGATACCCTTGCGACACAGCGTCGGCGCCACGTGGCTGATCAGCCCGCCGGCGCCGATGCACACCACGTGGCTCCGCGAGAAAATATCCTGATCGAAGCCGGCAATTCGTTGTTGTCGGTCAATGGCTCCCGGAATCGCCTTGCCGAGCAAGCGAATCGATCGCCGTGAGCCGGTACATGTGCTGGCCAAGATCTTCGACTCCTGCGCCGTGGACATGCAGCTCGAACTCGCCCTCCAGGCGAAAGAACCGCACGAACCCGTCACGACTGAAAATAGCGGCGATGGTGGGGTAGCCGGCTCGTTCGAGCCGACGCTGAAACTGTTCGTCGGTGCCGGATGGCCCGGTGGAGGCCAAGCCCCTGCCAGGATGACTATGGAAGTGCGCGAGCAGCCGATGGCCGAATTGCTCCAGCTTGATCAGCAACCGGTGCGTCGACCCAACCTGGCCCTCCACGCCCATCATCGTGCGGCGTTGGTGCGCAAACGCCAGTTTTTGGTCCAGCACCATGTCACCGTCGACCTCGGACCCGGTGACAAAGAAGAACTGTTCGTGCTGGTCGGCGGTGAGCTCCCGATAACACTCGTGCAAGAACAGACTGCTGACGGTGTACCGCGCCGCGCCCGGTGTCGTGATCCGGAGCGTCGCTTGCACCTGATCCAACGTGTCGAGCAGTTCGTTCAGCCGTCGCAGATCTCGGCAGACGCGGTGCATCTGGATGGTCCGGCGTCGTTCGGTGGCGCGAGCAAACGCCGTGAGCAAGCGCTCGCGCCGCGACAGCCACATGCGGCGCGTGCTCTCCAGCCGTGCCGCAGAATCGTGTCCAGGTGTCGTCATGACCCTTCCTTCCTCACGCCATGCTTTCAAAGGCATCCGTGATCAATCGTTCAATCGTCAGAATCCCTGAGCTGACATCGCTGGGGCGCTTCGCCATGTGCACGTGGTAGCCCTTTGGTCCGCGCGGCTGGAAGCAGGCCCAGTGCGACGAGTCGCGGACGGCGCGGGGCGGCTCCTCGATGTAGAACCGGAGATCACCCCAGCCCCGGTCCTCGACGAGCCCAAGAAACGAGCCGTAGGGCGTCTGAAAGGTCCCGGCGTACGTGTTGCCTTGCCGCGTCCATCCCCGCTCCTGCCAGTACGGTTCTTCGCGTCGTCGAATGTGCTCGACGCTGGTCTGTGGACGAATGGCGATCGGACGCCGGATGGGTTCCGGCGCCGATCGGGTTCCGACGACAATCACCGCCATGCCAACAGCCCCACTTCCGCTTTGGTGCTGGCGAAGACTTTTTCGCCGTGGTTGACCTTGTCGTACAGGCTGTCGGCGCTGGCCAGGAACGGCTCGTTGGGGCCTTTGCTCAGCAGGTAATCGCGCAGATCCAGCTGCTGCAAGACATCCCGCACCGCGGTGCCTGGTTCAATTTGGATGTCTTTGATTTGTCCGGTGCCGGCGACAACGACAGAGAGGCGCTTCATGATTCGTGACTCCTTTGAAAAAGTGTCCCTATATCCATTCCACCATGCGGGTGTAAGGTCTCGCGTCGATGGCTCCCACAGAAAAACGGAGCGCATCGCGATTGCGACACACTCCGTATACGAGAGACGTTTACGCCTCGAAGATTTTGCGGGCCTCCTCAAATTTCTGCAGTTGGCGCCGCAAGTCTTTCAGTTCTTCTTCGCGCCGGACAATGTCCTGGCGTAGCTTGTCCGTTTCGGCCAGGACGACCTCGACGGGTGTTTTCTTCCGCCACGCTTTTCGCGCGGCGGGTTTCGCCGTGGCGGTCGACGGACGAGATGATTCCGACGGCTTCAACGCACTCATACCACTCCTCCTTCGGGTGTTGACGACGATTGTTGATGTTGGTCTGTCTTTTGGTCTTGAAGTCCGTGTTGGCGCAAAAGCCATTGCTCCAAGCGAGCGATAGCTTCGCGTTTAAGCGGCAGCTCGATGTGCGTGTAGACGGCGTGGATGCCACCGCCGCTGACGTGGCCCATCAACGCTTTGCGCACTTCCTGCAAAACACCGGCTTCGAGCATGCGCGTGTTGAAGGTGTGCCGTAGATCGTGGAACCGCACGTGACGAATCGCGGCTTTCTTCAGGGCCGACCGCCACGCCGTTTTGATCCGTCGAATCGGTCGGTCCTGGTACTGGAATACGACGCCCGTGCGCGACGCGCGCGCTTCGAAGATGCGACGCACGCGAGTGGTCAGCGGAATTTCCCGGCCCTCGCCCTCGATGGTTTTCGAGCGGGTCACGCGCAGCAGCTGTCGATCGAGTTCCACGTGATCCCAGCGCTGCTGCAGGATTTCGCCGCGCCGCATGCCCGTGTCCAGGGCGACGATGATGAGGTCGTGCAGATGTGGCGCGGCCGCCGCCAGCAGTTGGTGCTCTTCGTCGATGCGCAAGACAGCCCGTTGGGGGCGTCGTTCGCGCGGCAGCTTGAGCCGCGAGAGCGGACTGGCGGACAAGAAGCCCTCGTCCACAGCCCAGTACATCAGGTGGCGCAGGACGGCGACGTCGCGATTGACTGTGGCATCGACGATCTTGCCGCTGGCCATGCGGCGTTGGCGGTACTCCGACACGAGCCCCTTGGTGAGATGGCCGATGGGAACCTCGGCAAAGAACGGCACGAGGTTTTTCAACCGGCCCAGGTGGTACGGCGTCGGGCCGGCTTTGGCGATGAACCGTGCGGCGAGCGCCCCGAACGTCATCGACGGGTCCAGCGTGGGCAGCGCGTGTTGCTGCACGGTGGCGGCGTCTTTGAGCTTTTGCAGGACCTGCTCGGCGAGACGGCGGTTGCGTGTTCCGGTGGACTCCTGGTACCGCACGCCGTCGACGTAGTAGTAGGCCCACCAGACGTGGCCGCGCTTGTACAGACTCACGGTCGTCCTCCTCGGGTCCGCTGATGGCGCAGGACCCATCGAACGACCTGCTGTCGATAGAAGATCAGCTTGCCGTTCGCCGCGGCGCGGAAGCAGGGCAACCCGTCTGGGATGAGTACCTGTCTTACGGTCCACGGTGAACAGCCGATCAGGCGAGCCACGCCCTTGATGTCGAGCGGCTCGCCGAGCTCAGATTCTCGATGCCGTTCGGCCTCGGGCACTGCTACGGGCAGCACTACCCGCGGCGTTCGTTCGAATTCACCCATGTTCGTCGTCGTGTTCGCGTCGGCTCGAAAGCCGACTACTGGTGTCCTCTACCATCTGACTTCCGTCTCTTCACGACTCTCTGCAGCATCCGCTTGACCGGTCCTGGCAGCTGCATGTAGACCCACCAGCAGATCCCCAGCAGCAACAGCAGGACGACCAGTTGACCCTGGACTTGTTCATTCGTCAGCACCGCGTGCACGAACGCGAGGAAGACGGCGACTGAAAACACCAGCAGCAGCGCACCAGGGAGCAATCGAATGCCGAATGTGAAGAGGTGCGTGAGCAGCGAGGCGCCCGGTTGTGGTTGACTGAGATCACGCGAGCCGCACTGGGCGCACACCTGCGCACCGCGCGGATTGACGTGCAGGCGCGGACAGAGGCGCACGTCAAAGCTATGTCCGCAGAAGGTGCAGAACAGCGGGGTGCCAGGCGTGAGATGTCGACAAGAGGTGCAGTAGCGCATGTGAATGGAAATTAGAAAAATGTTTGGCGTTGCTCACCGGTTGGACGCCACCACGTGGCGGCCCACAGCGAGGCCGTCGTACATGTGTCGAAGGTGGTCAACCAGAAGACCTTGCTCGTCCGCTGCGCGACGACGGCGCGAATCGTGTTGAGACGGCGCATCGACGGGGCGACGACTAGCACCCGGAATTGCGGCAGTTGGAATTGCGTGAGGAATTCACCTGACACGGCCAGTTGCAGGTACGCGGCGACCTTCCGCTTCCAGATCCGCAACGACTCCGTGCCGAGATCCATTTCCAGGAACATCGCGCGGATGCCGGTCGGCGTGTTCAGTTCGATGTACGCGTCGGGGAGCAGCGAGACCTGCGCACTGATGGGCCGTTGAAACGTCCTCCAGTGCCGCAACTGGATGCCGGGCAGTGGAATCCGCCGATATGCCAGCTGGAGGTACAGCGCATTGATCCGCAGCTGGTGCTCCAGGAAGACGTTGCCGGCGAGCACGGTGTCGGTTCGAACCGGCAACGCGCGGAAGGGCTGCTCAAGCAGCTGCGCGCCATGGCGCGAGAGCGCATAGACAAACTTGTGGCCGCCTCGGACGGTCCCGACCGGTACGCGGACCAGCAGTCCGGCCCGTACCAGCGCCAGCAACCGCGTGTTGATCCGTGTCAGTGAACCGAAGCCCCCGATCAGACGGGCCTGTTCGCGGTCAACGACGCGCAGACGCGCCAGTTCTGTCAGCAGGTGGCGATCCCGCGGCTGCAGCACCAGTCCTCGCTTACTCCCAGGCATGGAGGACTTCTTCGTTGCTGGCGGTCGCTCGCCGCTGCCGCTGCGCAATCTCCGCTTCGACCTCGCGACGGGGTCGAGCCCACCGTCGGCGGCATCGGTCGTACAGATCGCGCGTATCGATACGAAGGGTCGGTACGTCAGGAACGGCCGCGTGATACCAGCGGTGGTGTCCGCTTTTGACGATAAAGTGTCGAGGTGGCAGGTTCTTGAGCAGTTCCTGCAGGTATTTGCCGCCGCCAAGCATGGCCGCGATCCGGTCGGCGTCGCTGCCGGATAACTGAAAGCACACGTGGGTGCCGATGGACAGAATCGCGGCACGAATCTGCGGCGGATACTGGTCGAGGTACTGGTTGCCGCAGCAGAAGCCGATCGAAAATTTTCTGGCCTCCGAAAGCAGCGTGTCGATCCCGCTGTCGTAGGCCACCAGGTTCTGCAATTCATCCGCGTAGACGGTGAAGAGCGAGCGTGCGTGTCTGGCAAACAGCGCGTTCTTCAACGTGGTCAGAAACAAGCTGCCCAACGTCGACGCGTGCTCGCCCAATTTCCCCTTCTCGATGTTGAGGAGTACCCAACACGCGCGATCGAGGGCATCGATGAGCGAGAAGCTCGAGCGGACTTGTCCGAGCAGATGCCGAAAGTGGACATCGGCGGTGAACGCCGAGATCTTGTTCAACACCGCGTCGCGCCAGGTAGCCTGCATGGCCTCGCTGCCGGCGTCGTACCGTGTCGTGAAATAAGCGCGTACTTCGGCGTTCTGTACGTGTCCCAGACATTGAGTTCGGAAGGCCGGGTTGGTCAGCAGTGGAGAGAGTTCGAGGAGGGTCTGGTGGGTTTCTGACAACGCGAGGAGCGAATTGCGTAGCAGTTCTTCGGTGCGGGCCCCAAAGGTGTCGAGGTGCCAGCGCTGCTTGAGAATCTGAGCGACGTCCGCGATGTGGACAAATCGATCGGTTTCGGTATGCGCCTCCAGCGGATTCAAGCCCACCGACCACTCGGCATCTGCGGGCTCAATGATGATGATGCGATCGCTCAGATCGACGTGGCGCCGCTGTTCTTCGACCGCGAGCAGCTGCAGCACGTACGGCGTCGTGTCGCCGTGCAGATCGATATGGGCGAACCCCAGGTTGGCGCGGATGTCCTGGGCGCTGAGCGCTCGAATCAGCGACGACTTGCCCGTCCCGGTTTTCCCCAGGATCGCGACATGCTCAGCCCGCTTGCCATGCGGCAAGACGAACGATCGGGTCGAGGGCTGACCGTCCGACACCAAACGTCCGAGTGACAGACCGGACGTGGGTTCGTGTGCCCGTGCGGTGCGGTTCCAGATCCGCGCGATGAATTGTTCGAGAAGATCTTTCATGGATGTTCGGATTGGCGTCGGGCCCACCAAACAGCGATCCAGGGATTTTTTGCGACCATGCCGCTGGTCCCGCGCGCATTACCGCGAATGCGCTCATAAATGGCTGTCCGCGTGACGCCTTCTTCTTTGGCAATCGCCGCGACGCTGCGATTCGTGAGCAGCTTCAGCCACGTGCGCTGCTCGATCTGCGTGAGATTCGCAAACAGGTTGGGAAGCCGAACGGCCTCGCCCGAGAGGTGGTCCTCCGCAGGACCACAGCAGTCACGCGGAACGATCACACGGCGTTGACCGTTCTGCCGATAGAAGTCGACAGGTCTGACGCGACCGTCCAGTCCGGCACACGCGCCAAAGGCAAGTACGTCGTCAGGAGTCGCGTCGTGTTTCATCGTGCAACCTGACGATGGACGCGTTCGGACGCGACGCGTAGGATGCAAAGGTCTTCTGCTTGGACCTGACATTCCGTCAGTCGAAACCGCCTTAGATCCGCACTGGTCCGTGTAGAACCAATCGAACAGGAGGATCCATGACTCGCTGGAGCATTACGCATGCTCCAGATCGCTGGAGCCTGCTGTCTTCGCTTATGGACGCGCCACGTCTGCGTCGGCCCGTGCTGTTCCTGATCAAGCGGCCCAAAGATTGTGTTTGGCGAACGAAACAAGCATTCGTCGCAATTGAGACCGTCGCACATCGGCGGTCTGGGCACCTGGACGTGCGTGGGATCCTGGTGATGCTGCAGACAAAGCGCGTCAGCCGTCGAGTTCGCGCCGTGTTTGACGATGCGAGCCGGATCGGTGACATGTTTATCCGTGATGCCGATACAAACGGTCGGGAGTGAGCCTTCGGTGGTGTGCCGAAGGCTTTTTGCTGCTGCGTGCGCAGTCCAGCTGGCGAGTTACCATGGCAATCGTGAGTATTCGGCACTGACCGATCTGACGGATCGAAAGGAAATCTGACGAGCGTGTAGAACTTCAGGGAGCGGGACACCCAGTGGGCGGAGGAACGGGGTCGAAACGAGTACTCGGCGGAGATTACGTGCTCTCGGACGAGGACGGCCTCACGTACGGCGGTCGTCCGCGGCGGCTCGAGCCTCGTGTGCGAGCCGTGCTCGACTATTTGATCAGCGCGGCACCGCGTACGGTGTCACGGGACGAGCTGAAGGCAACGGTATGGCCCGATATCTTCGTGACGAGGGCGTCGATCGATCAAGCGGTGGCCCGTTTGCGCAAGGCATTTCATGATTCGCCGCGCCGACCACGATTCATCGAGACGGTTTCGAAAATCGGATATCGGTTCATCGCCGAAATTACCTTCCTGCCGGCCGTCCACCCAAAGCGTCCGCCAGATGAAATCCAGTCGCCACGAACGATCCGCGGCCCGGAGCCGCTTGCGATCAACTTGGTGGACCGGTCGCGATTCGTCAGGGACGTGACGATTCCCGATGGGAGCGTCGTTCGCGTGAAGGAACGCTTTGTCAAGAAATGGGAAATTGAGAATGTCGGTACGGTTCCATGGCGGAATCGCTTTTTGGTTAGACAAGGTCCGTCGGCAGCAGCGGGCCGGCTCGTGTCTGCCGAACGAACTCCTATTCCCGACACGATGCCCGGGCAGCGCTGTGTGATTGCCGTTGACTTGACGGCGCCGGCAACTCCGGGATCCTGTTATGCCGAATGGAAGATGACAGATGCGGCCGGAAACCTGTCACTCCCTCGTCAGAGTCCCGTGTACGTGTCAGTCGATGTTAAGGAATAGATCGGTGATTGCGGCCGGCAGGTGGGGTCGACGGTCGGGCGGTAGGCCGAGAGACTTTCGTGATCCGACCAGACAGTAGCGTCGAGGTCCAATACACCGCCCACTGCAGGACGAGCAGGGCCGTGAAGCGAAAGAGAATGCGCGACCAGTCGAGCAGGTGAGCGAGGCTCAGGAGGATGACCATTCCTACCAGAACCGCAGTCGGCCAGAGCGTCAACCTCAGCGACCAGACAGCGAACCGGCTGAGACGTGACGGCGCGGGCGCAGGAACCGACAACGCCGTGCTGCCGCAGACCGAACACGATCGAGCCGCTCGATCGCTGAGATGGCCCGCGGGACATCGGCGGCCGTGAAAACTCCGCCCGCAGTGTCGGCAAAATGCCGGCTCGCCAAGCGAATAATGAAAGCAATACGCGCAGTGGGTCATAGATGTGCAATGAAGGACGAAAAGACTACGAAAAGATGTTGACCGCAGATATTGAATCGGGAGATGAGGGCGATGCCGAGAGCGGCGGAGGAGTCAGTTCGGACGGAAGGTCACAGTTGCTGAAGACCAACTCGCGGACAGTTGGGACTGGTCGGGCCGCCGTGTACACGACCGGAACCTCTAACCGGTGAAATTCCCCAAAGACGGTTCGGGACAGCTCGCAATCGTTGATGGAGAGCAGAAATTTGCCGCGAAGCGCGGACAAGCGTTGGGCCAGCTGTCTGAACTCGTCGTCGCTGAAATTGATGCGATACAGGTCGACGCCGACGTAGGGTGGGTCGCAGTAAAAGAGGGTCGTTGGCCGATCGTACCGCTCCAAGACGCGTTCGTACGGCCAGCATTCGAGTTGGACGCCCTCAAGCCGCTTGGCCGTCGCCGCGATCAGACTCGGCACTCGGCCGGGATGAAAGTTGGCGGGCTTGGTCACGCAGTAATGAAAGTTCTGATGATGGATTCGGCCGCCAAACGAATTCTTCTGCAGGTACAGGAATCGGGCTGCCCGTTGCACGTCCGTCAGCGTCGCCGGATCTTGCATCGTCATCAACTGGTGGAGTCGCCGACTCGGGAGCATGAACCGTATCCACCGCACGAGCTCGTCGTGATGCAGTTGGCAGATCCGCAAGAAATTGACGACCTCTGTATCGAGATCGTTGAGCACTTCAACCGTGCTGGGTGGTTTGTGAAAAAAGACCTGAGCGCCACCAGCAAACGGTTCGACGTAGGTCGTATGCGCGGGAAAGAGCGAGATCAAGAACGGGGCGAGCCGCCGCTTGCCACCGATGTAGCACAGCGGGCCAATCACGAACCGTCAGCCAGGGCGATCGATACCTCGGCATACCACGCGGTTGCGGCGGCATCGGCGAGGTAGGGCTTGAGTTGGTTCGACATCTCCGTCAAAGCTGGCCAAAACTGTTCGATCAAGGCGTGCAGCTCGCCACGATGACGAAGCGGGCGGACGGCGAAGGCGGACAGCACCTCGGTTTTGTGGACGATGCGGAGGGGCAGACCTGTGGCCTCGGCCAAGTGCTGCAGCTGCGTCACCAGCATCGCTGTCAACGTCTTGGCCTGATCCGGCACGTACACGGCCAGACGAGTGGGCCGGACCTGGTCAACGATCCGAGCCAGATAGCGATCGGCGGTGACACGGGCCCGATCCTGATTGGACGTCAAATGCCGGCTATCAGCAAACACGACCTGATCATCGTCGAGTGCCACGGCACCTAGGGCTCGGCGACTCAGACGAAGCGCAAGCAGACTATTCATGCGCCTCCTCTCGGCGAAATCGCTCCACAAGCTCGAAGAAGCGTTCCGCGGCCTGCCGCAGATCACCAGGCGCCTGCTGGACCGCGAGGCGAGCGGCTTCGTGGGCGCGCCGCTCGGAAAATGATCCATTCGCCGCTCGGAAAGTGATCCACCTGAGGGCCTGATGGCGGGCTTGCGGGGTTGACCAGCTCCGCGGTCTGCTGGAGAGGATGCTCAAGGTGG
>Ga0137369_10001567_pt1 | contig 23020 bp, 19 predicted proteins | sample SagtaG_12_FD_104918 | JGI IMG/M metagenome (GOLD analysis project Ga0137369, IMG submission 104918) | Vadose zone soil microbial communities from Sagehorn Ranch, Mendocino, California, USA - Sage1_L_113_16 metaG | ecosystem: Environmental > Terrestrial > Soil > Vadose zone | place: USA... | reverse complement strand
TTAATGTGTCACGCAAATAACTGACTAATTCTGGACATTCGAAGACGACGAAGCCGTTATTGAATGCATTGCGCTTATACGTCTCGGAAAAACTGCCGGCGATGACGCAGGGAATTCCTTCGAATTTCAGCGCGGTCGCTGCTTGCTCGCGGCTCGAGCCAGTGCCGAAATTAGATCCGGCAACGACGACATCGCCCTTTTGGTAGAGCGCATTGAAGTTCGGATCATAATTTTCAAATGTGACTTCTGCCATCTGCTCAGGCGTCATGTCGTCTCGATAAGTGTGTTTACCTGCGTAAATGCCGTCAGTATTCAGATTGTCTTTGTCGATGAAAAGAATCCTGCCGCGCACACTTGATGGAAAACCTTCCGTGATTTGCACCGATGCTGGTGGCTTCGGCTTTCGTTCGGGTCGTCGAGCGGCAGTGCCGGCTGCCTTTTCGGTAAAGTGAGTCGGAGCGGAAATGAATCCAGCCAACGCGCTGGCGGCTACGACAGCGGGCGACGCCAGGTAGACGAACGCGTCACGATCGCCCATGCGCCCTTTGAAATTCCGATTGGTGGCGCTGATTGCAGTCTCGCCTTTCTGCACTAGACCGCGGCCAAGTCCGATGCACGCGCCACAGCCGGGCGGCAATGGAATTGCGCCAGCACCGATTAGCGTCTGCCAGTCACCAGTTGACTCGGCGCGCGCCTGCGTCTCAGCGCTGGCCGGCGCAAGGTAGAATTCAACGCCGTCGGCGACGCGTCCGCCCCGGGTGCGAATGACTTCCGCGGCGTCGCGTAAATCTTCGAAGCGCGCGTTCACGCATGAGAGCAAATAGGCCTTCTGGATCGGCACACGTTTCCGTTCCATTTCCGGTAGCGAAACCATCGTTTTCACTTCGTTAGGTCCGGACACATGCGGAACCACCGTCGCAAGATCCAGCTCAAGCTCGATCGCATACTCGGCGTCGGGGTCGGCGCTTATCGCGCTGCGATTCTTCCACCACTCTTCGATATCAGCGTTCGTGTAACCGGAGCGACTGTTCGGACCGCGCCTTCCCGGTCGTTTTGGACTCGTGAACTCTGGGACGCGTGATCGCAAATAATCCACAGTCACTTCATCAAATGGGAATACGCCCGCGAGCGCGCCCCATTCGGTCGTCATATTGGAAATCGTCATTCGCGCTGACATAGGAAGATTCGCCGCTCCATCACCGACGAATTCCACTGCGTGATTGAGCACCTCGTCTTTGTTGAACAGTCCGCATAACGCGATGATGACGTCCTTACCAACAACGCCCGACGAGAGAGTTCCCTTGAGCACTACTTTGGCCACTTTGGGAACTTGCCACCACGTCACGCCAGTGGCCCAGATACTCGCGGCATCGGTTCGTACCACCGGTGTGCCGAGCGCGGCTGCAGCCCCGTACAAGTTCGAGTGCGAATCGCTGGCCACCACCATGACGCCGGGAACTACATAGCCCTGTTCGACCATCACTTGATGCGAAATGCCCGTGCCTGCGGGGTAAAAATCGATGCCGTGCTCGCGCGCGAACGCTTCGATATTTGCGTACTTTTCCAGATTCTTCGGCGTAACATTTTGAATGTCGTGGTCGATGGCGAATACCGGTTGCGCCGAATCGGCGATCGTCGTCGCGCCGATCTGCTTGAACTTTGGAATCACCGCGCCGGTGTTGTCATGTGTCATGACGTGACGCGGCCGAATTGAGACAAAGTCGCCACTCCGCACCACTGCATTTCGAGCGAGCCCATCAGCGTGGCGTCCGGCAATCTTCTCAACGAGGGTGAGACCCATAACAATTATCGTATGTGATTTTCCATCTGAACAAAGTTGGATCCAGCGTGCGTCACTTCTTCGCGGCGCGCTTTCCCAGGAGCTTGGCGATATCGAAATCGACGAAATCTGCGTGATGAAAGATTATCGATTCGATCGAGCGCTCGACCTTGTCCCCTTCGTGACTATGTGTGGCGATGATGTGCAGCACTTCCCCGGGAACGCCGTGCTTATAAGCGAGCGCAACGCCGCTGAACGGATGGCGCACTTGCTGTCCAAACTTGCCTTGGATCACATTGCCTGACGCGTCCTTATCAAACTCCAGCGGTTTGCCCACATCCGCCAGAAGCGCACCCGCGATGAGGTAGTCGCGCTGAATGGGAATGCTGCAGCGGAAAGATTTCTTGAGCACTTCGGCGATGGCCGTGCATTGCCGAGCGCAGGAATTGAGATGCTCGACGAAAGTCATCTTAATGTCGCCGGCGAGCAGGGTGAACTTGACCGCTCGAAGTTCGGCGAAGGTCCAGCCCTTGCCGCCGCACCCCGTGGTGATGGCCTCGCTCCAGACCGCAGCGACCTTTTCGCGCAGCGACTTGTTCTTGATCTTCCTGATGCTGGGAAAAAGTTGTGCGATTTTAGTGACGCCGTAAACAGTTGGTTGGTTTGCTTTCATCGTGCTCATTTCGATTTCAGGCGGTATTTTGGAGGTTTGGCAGAAGTTCTCTGGACTATTTTTCGAGCTTCCAAATCGAGTTTAACGGTTTCTCCGTACCAGCTTATGTTCCCTGAAAATTTGCTCTTTAAGCTCTTGTTCAGCTGATTGAACAACTCGGTGTGACTGAGTTCCTTATTTCGCAGGGCTGATAGGATAGCCTTTTTGAGCGTCTCGTATTTTTTTCTGTCGATATTCTTCCCGCTTTTACCCAGTGGGTGTTTCGTCAGTATTTTTTCGGCGATCATTTTCCTTCTGGCTTGTTGATACTCCTGTTCGCACTGACATTTATTTCGCTGAACCTCACAGCATGCGTTTGGGCCGGCTTTGGTCAAATTGGCATCAGCCCGGTTGAATTGTGATTTTGTTTAATGCAGACTTCCGAGCGTCGCTCCTGAAAGCTTGGATCCCAGCTAGATTGCTCATGCCAACCTACGAATATTCGTGTCAGAAGTGCGGGCAGACTTTTGAAGCGTTCCAGTCGATGCGCGATGAACCTTTTCGCGAATGTCCGAAGGAGTCTTGCCGGTTGCCAAAGTGGGGACACGGAAAGGTGAAACGGTTACTTGGCACTGGAGCGGGTCTGATTTTTAAGGGCTCGGGATTCTACAGCACTGATTATCGCAGCGAATCATACAAAGCGGCTGCTAAAAAGGAATCTGCGCCGAAAGCATCCGAAGGCGGCGACAAATCCTCAAAAACTGAGCCAGCAAAAACTCCTTCGCCCGGCGAGACGAAGACAGCCGAGAAGAAACCAGCAAAAGAATCCTGATGTTTTAGCAACAGCCGCGCGAATTTGCTCTGCCGCGGAATCGATCCGAGAGAGATTTGGATCGGGTGTGCTTAACCCTTTGGCAATTTTTGCAGCTGCTCGATGAACGCCTCCGGGCCACCCGGGAAATAACCGTCGAACTGCCACACCTTTTGGCCGCTGCTATTCACCACGACGATCGTGGGAAATCCAAGGACTTCGTACTGCTGGGCCAGCTGCACGTTCTGCTTTCTCTCCTCTGTGGGCTGGGATTTTCTGCGAGGAAAATCGAGCTCCACCAAAACAAGATTGTCATGCGCGTAGTTTTTGAACTGCGGCTGCGAGAAAATGTCCTTGTCGAGTTTGATGCACCACCCGCACCAGTCAGATCCTGTAAAATTGAGGAACAGAAGTTTGTGGTTCGCCTTCGCCTCTTCCTGCGCCTTGTTGTAGTCATGCAGCCAATCGGATTCCGCTCGCGCGAATGCAGCGAAAACAAGCGAGAATGCGGCTGCGATGAAAAATAATCGAGGGTTTTTCACTCCAGCATCTTCGATGCAGTTGCAGCCCGGTGCAAGAGCGGTACAACGCACCGCCCGGTGCAGCTATTATTTTTTCCAAGCCTGCAGTAGCCCGACGCGGCAACGCCGGGCTATTGGAGGAAATCCTGATCTAGCGCAGATGCTTCGAGACGAGTTTGGTCATCTCGAACATACTCACCTGGCTCTTGCCATTAAATACCGGCCTGAGCTGGTCGTCGGCGTTGATCATGATTCTTTTCTTTTTGTCCTGCAGACCGCGCCTCTTGATATATGCCCAAAGCTTTTTTGTAAGCTCCGGCCGCGATAGCGGCTGCGACCCGACGACGGCAGCAAGCTTATCGTCCGGCTGGACCGGTCTCATGAAGGCGGGATTCGGTTTGCGCTTGGAAGTTTTTTTGGTTTTCGGCATGGACGCTGACTAACGTTTCGCCTGCGAGAGAGCAAGACTAAATTTGAGCTAAATAGAAAATTTTTATTGCCGGTCTTCCCGGCGCACGGCGATTGCTGCCACATCATCGGGAGCAGTCTTCTCAGAATTCTCGGGAGCTGTTTGCGCTACGATCCGTTTGAGCAACGCCTCCGCGGTGGGCGCGGAATGATCCAGAACTTTTTCGAGCTGCCGCGGAGTGACCGGCTGGCGCTCGTCTTTCGTCCAGCGGAACAAGCCATCCGTGTAGAGGAGGAAAGCATCGCCGGGCTCAAGTTTGATCGCTGTTTCAGTGAATGCCGTTCGTTTAATCAAGCCCAGTGGAGGCGCCACCGAAGCGATGGATTCCGTTGTGCCCTCGTGATGAACAACCAAGAGGGACGGGTGCCCTGCGCCGACGACCTGAGCCTGTCCGGTTGCGGGATCAAGGGCAACACACATCGCGGTCATGAATGAGCGCGCGCCGAAGATGCTGCGAAAATCATTATCGACAGCTTCCATCAAACTTGCCGGCGAATCGTGATCCATGCTGCCGTGGTGAAAAAGAAGTTTTGCCAGTGTTGTAAGCAACGCCGCAGCCGCACCGTGCCCTGTGCCATCTGCGATCCAGAACAATACCCGGCCGTCCTTCATTCGGAGCCAGCCATAGATGTCGCCACCGACCTGAATGACAGGATGATAGCACGTTGCGATCTGCCAACCCGGCAGCAGCAGCGGTTTCTGTGGTATCAATGATTGCTGCGTCAGGCGCGCGGCTGCCAGATCGCGCTCCAGATCGCGGCGCCATTTCTCCAGTTCATCGTTTTGCCGCTCCAGTTGTCGCCGCATTGAGCGAAGCCGAAGTTGCGTCTCGATTCGCGCCCGCAACACAGACGCATTGACAGGCTTCGTCACAAAATCGTCCGCACCTGCCTGCAGACAGGAGACCTCGCTTTGCTCGCTGCCATGTGCCGTCAGCATGATAGCTGGGATTTGGGCGACCGTCGGATCCTCGTCCGTGCGAAGGCGCCTAAGCACCTCGGCGCCGTTTAGACCTGGCATGTCGAAATCCAGAAGCAAAAGCGAAGGCGGACGCGCGTGAATTGTCTTTAGTGCTTCGGAACCATCATTTGAGACGCGGCAATTGTAACCAGCAGCGCTGAGTAGTTGGGCCAACACCCTGCGACTCATCGCGTCATCGTCGACGACCAAAATCTCTGCATGTGAATTGTTGCGCATCTGTACTTTCGGATTCGGATTAAGCACGCCGGCGTATTGTATTTGTGCTCCTCTTTGTCAACAAATCCCAGCAGCTTGAACAAAGCGTGATTTATTCATTGGCAACGGGTCGGAGTCCGGATACGATTAGCAAAATTTTCATTATGAAATTTTCAATCCCGCTTGCTCTCCTCGCGGTTTTCTTTTTGGCCTCATGCGCTGAGGAGCCGCCACCACCAACGACGCAGCGCCACAGGGCGTCGACTTACGGTCCGACCCAACCGCAAGAATACCCACCGCCGCAGCAGCCGTTTAACCCGAATGGACCGGTTCAGCCAATGGCTACACCGCCGGTGGTTGCATCTTCACCTCCCCCCGCCGCCGCGCCGCCGACGAAGGTGGCAAAGGGAGATTATCCGTACGGAATCCCTGTCCCCGGCAAACCCCATCTGGTGGAGAGTCCGTATTCGCCCGGCAAATATATCGATGTGGAAGGATTCCCTCCCGGCACTGAAGTGAAAGATCCTTACACCGACAAGATTTTCCTTGTGCCGTAACGCGAGCGGTCCCGGAGTTCCGCTGATGCGGGGAATGAATGCCGGGTTAACGCTGGACAGTCTTTTTATGCGAACATCCGGCACGAACATCAGGACGTTTAGATTCATTCTATGGAATTGCGCGTAAAACGGGCGCCTCGAATCGATCTCGAAATCACTGTGCCAGGCGATAAGAGCATTTCGCATCGGGCGGTGATCGTCGCCGCTCTCTCCAACGGCGTGTGCACGCTGCGCGGATTTCTACCGAGCGAAGATTGCATGCATACGGTGAACGCAATGCGCGCGCTTGGAATCAAGATCGAACAGCCTGAGCCGACCACATTAATCGTTCATGGAAAGAAACGGGTCCTCACCGCCCCAAACCAGGAAATCAATTGCGGCAATTCGGGCACGACCATGCGGCTTCTCGCGGGTCTGCTGGCCGGACAAAAATTTGAGAGCCGGCTGGTGGCGGATCCTAGCTTGTCCAAACGGCCCATGGACAGAGTGATCGCGCCGCTTTGTGAGATGGGCGCGAGCGTTGTTGCCGAAGGTCCTGACGGTACACCGCCATTGCGCATTCATGGCGCGTCGCTTCGTGGAATTCAATACCGCCCATCGGCAGCGAGTGCACAAGTGAAGGGCGCATTGCTGCTGGCCGGTCTCTTTGCGAAAGGCAAGACCACCGTTGAAGAACCAGCGCCGACCCGAAACCACACGGAGAAGATGCTCAATTATTTCCTGGTGCGATCGACAAAGGAAGATGACGGCAGCGTTAGCGTTTTCGGCGAGCAGGTTCCCGAGTCACGGGATTTCGACATTCCCGGCGACATCTCTTCGGCGGCGTTTTGGCTGGTTGCCGCTGGGGCGCAGAACCGTGGACATCTGCTGATTCGCGACATTGGATTAAATGATACGCGAACGGCCATGCTGGGCGTGCTGCTCCGAATGGGTGCGCACGTTCGAGAAGCCGTCGAGGATATCGAGCACGTTGAACCGCGCGGGGTGGTCGAAGTCACCGGAGTGCCGCTAAAAGCGACGGTTATTCAAGGAAAAGAAGTGCCACAACTCATTGACGAGTTGCCGGTCTTGTCCATCGCAGCCGTTCTGGCGAGCGGCAAAACGACCATCCGGCATGCAGAGGAACTGCGCGTTAAAGAAACCGATCGCATTGCGGCGATCGCGCACAATCTGCGCACCATGGGCGCGCAAGTCGCCGAGCTAAGTGATGGGCTTGAAATTTATGGACCAGCGCCGTTGCACGGAGCACGTCTGCCGAGCTTTGGCGACCATCGCATTGCCATGGCGTTTGCTGTAGCGGGCCTGTTTGCTGAAGGCGAGACGATTATTCAGGACGCCGAATGTATTCGTGAATCGTATCCGGGATTCGAAGCGGTTCTTGAAGAATTTACCAACCCGAAACGGATGCAGGTCAGCACGCCGGTCATCGGTTCACTCGCTCCTGTGCCCGCACAGGAGGGCTAATTAGGTTTCGTTAGGCACGAACTACACATGGGATCATACGCTTCCCAACACTGTGTGATCGCCATTGATGGTCCTGCTGCCTCGGGAAAGAGCAGCGTTGCGCGGAAGCTTGCTCGACAACTCGGATTTATCTACGTCAACTCGGGTTCAATCTATCGAGCGATCACCTGGCATCTTCTTCAAAACAGGATTCGGCCTGAGGAGGGCGAGCGCATCACTGAGGCGCTGGATTCAGCAGCGCTTGCATGTGTTGTTCGAAAAGGTGAGGCGCGCATCGTTGTGGATGACATCGATCCCGCCGAGCATTTGCGCGATGACCGTGTGAACGAAAGCGTCTCTCGTGTCAGCAGAGTACCGAAAGTTCGCGAAATCGTCTCAGAGAGACTACATGACTGTGCTGAGGGGCATGACGTCGTAATCGAAGGTCGGGATATTGGGTCGGTCGTTTTCCCTGACACCCCGTACAAATTCTATATCGATGCTTCGCCTGAGGTGCGTCTGCAACGTCGTGCCGCACAAGGTGAGCGCGACGAAATCACCATTCGCGATCGCGATGATGTCTCTCGGGCCGTCTCACCACTGGTAAAAGCGAAAGACGCGCACCTCATCGACACTTCGCATGTGACGGTCGAACAAGTAGTGACGGAGATAATGATGCGGCTTGAGCAAGCTGGTTTGCCGATTAGCGATGTTCAGATCACAAATCGCGCGCTCGGCGAATGAATTTCTATTATTCGGTTGGCTATCATTTAAGCCGGCTGGCTGGCCGATTGTTGTTTCGGTTTCGCGTCATTCATCGGGAGCGCATGATTCAAAGCGGGCCGGTGATTCTGGCGATGAATCACCAGAGCTATCTCGATCCGCCGCTAGCCGGGAGCACATGTGATAGACCGATCTATTTCCTCGCCCGCCGAACGCTTCTGGACGTTCCGCTGTTGGGCTGGGTTTTGCCAAAGCTGAATGTGATCCCGGTAAATCAGGAAGGCGTTGATCGCAGCGCGATCAAAGCTGTGATCCGCGTTTTACAGGCCGGTAATGGCGTCCTGGTGTTCCCGGAAGGCTCGCGCACTCTCGACGGCAACCTTCAAGCGCCAGAACCGGGATTGGGTTTGATAATCGCCAAAACGCTGGCGCCGGTCGTACCGATGCGGATCTTCGGCGCTCGCGAAGCGCTGCCGCGCGGCGGCGGCCGGCTTCGGCTTGTGCCAATTACAATCGTGATTGGGGAACCGATCTTGTTCAGCGCAGCCGATCTTGAGCCGTCAGGGAAAAATCTGCACGCGCAGCTGAGCGATCGCGTCATGAAGGCAATCTCCGCTCTGCGCCTGGAGTGATGCGAACTGGCCCGCTTGCGCTTGTGATGTTCACTTGGATACTGGGTAGTGAATCTGCCAGACGAAAGTACCGAAAAATCGCCAATAGCTCGAGCTCCAAGAACCGCGGTTCCGTTAATGGCAGTGATTGTGATTTGTCTGGCGATGCTGGCAGTTTTTGCCAATGTGCAGCGTTCACGGCGTAACGCCGTCGAAGTAGTCGCAGTTAAATCGACAACTTCGCCTACGCCTCAAGAACGTTAACTTTCATTTGATGTCGAAACCCTCTCCGATTTGTTCGTTCTCCACCAAACAAGACCTAATCTATCGGTGATATGAAAAACACTCTTGCTCTATCGTTGCTGATTCCTTTTGCGCTGGTTTGCTCGTGCCAAAAACAAGATTCAACTGCTGAACAACAACTCGCTCAACGGAAAACAGAGTTGGATGCCCGGGAGCAGGCATTGGACGAAAGAGAGAAAGCCTTGGACGAAAGGGAGAAAGCATTGGCGGAACGGCAGAAATTGGTCGCGAAACCGAGAGTTGCTCCAGTTCCTCGAACAGCTCCCGCGAGGCCTCAGCGGACGGTTCCTCCTGAGCTCCAAGACCTCATGGGCAAGATGGAAGAACTACAAAAAAGCAGGATTCCAGCGTTACGACGTAGCCAGGCAACGGTTCCTGCCACAGAACAAGCTTCTCCGCCGAGTCCGTCGCCTACGCCAGAGTAGTTTTGAGATCTGGTTAGGCGCTCTTTCCGAAAGAGTTCGGAGAGTTTGTCGACTGCATGGCAAGCTCGCGCGCGTATTGAAGGGTGTCGATGGAATCGACGTTCTTGTCGTGTCGAATCGCCTTAATTCTAGGGAAACGCAGCGCCAGTCCACTGGCGTGGCGAGTGCTAGGCTGGATTGAATTGAAAGCCACCTCGAGTACGACATTTGGGTTCACTCTGCGATAGCGGCCGTGGTCGGCTATTGTGTTTTGTTTAAAATGTTCCGTTAACTCTGCAATCTCTACATCGGTCAATCCGCTGTAGGCTTTGCCGATTGGCAAGAGTTCGCCGGTGGTGTCGTCCCGCACCGCGAAAGTATAGTCGCTTAACACATTGTTGCGTTTTCCATGGCCAAGCTCCGCCGCGACAACAACCACATCCAACGTCGCTAATTCTCGTTTCAGTTTGAACCAAAACATTCCGCGGGCGCCGGGGAGATAAAAGCTTTCGGCGTCTTTGATCATCAAACCTTCATTCAAACGCTGCCGCGCATCCTGGAAAATTTGCTCAATTTCCGTCGCAGAACGCGCTGGCGTTACGCTCGCTCTCTGAAATTGGGGCGGCAATATGAGCGTGCCGAGTTGTTCCCGCCGTTCACGAAGCGGAGTTTTCAAGAGGGAGCGTCCGTTCATCCAGAGAAGATCGAAAATCACAAAGGCGACCGGGACATCGGCTGATGCTCCGGCAAACAGATCAAGAGTGTCGTGCTTGCGCCCCAGCCGCTTCTGCAGATCGAAGAAGGTCAGTCGCCGCCCTTCGTCAAAAGCGATGATTTCGCCGTCAGCAATCAGCTCCTGGTCAAACCTCCTGGCTTGGTCGACCAACTCCGGAAATTGCTCCGTAATTCGTCGCAAATCGCGCGAGAAGATCTCGACCCTATCTCTGCTGCGATGAAGCTGTGCACGAATCCCATCAAATTTGTCTTCAACGTACACCGTCCCTGGGCTCGACGAGCCGAGCTGGTCGCGCTCGGCCACTTCGATAAAGCGTTTCCAGACGGCATCCGCGCTGGGTTCGGGAGTGGCGAGCATGCATTTAATAGGACGAAACATTGATAGCTCGGCACGATGCAGCTCTTTTCGTGAGGCCAGCAGCGCCGTCCGGCCGATGTCGCCTAACAACATGTTGGCCTGTTTCACTTCTTCGAGCGAAACATCAAACGCCCGGGAGATGGCTTCTTCCACTAGACCCTCGCGCAAGCCGATGCGCAGGTCGCCAGTCAAAATCTTGACCACGTATTGGCCTTCACGTGCGGATAAAATCGAAAATCGTTCTCGCAGCAGCTTTGCCTTTGCGATCGGGCCGCGCGCGCGCTGAAGATTTTGGAACAACTCGGCCGATTCGAGAATGGTGAATGATTGCGGCGCCGTCCGGCCATCGAGAACTTCGAACGCGCTCTTGCCAGCGTCGCCATATTTGCTGGCGATTCCATGAAACTCCGAATCGCCGATTTTGGTAGCGTCCTGCAGCGCGCGAAAGATTACGGCCCATCCGACCTGCAATATGCGCGGATCGCTTTGGGCAAATGCTCTTCCGGTGAAGTACGTAGTCGCAATCGGAAGCTGCTCACTTGTTAGGCCGCGCAGGTAAGCGGACAGCAACCGAATCTTCTCCAGTTTTGCCGGCGTCGCACCGATGTCTTCACCGACATTCGCGAAACCAAGGAATTCAGATTCCTGCATAGACTCGCAGGGAGGCCGGGCTGCGGCGGAATTTTTCAGCAGCGATTGCAATGCGATCTCCTTTTGTCCGAAGTGCAGTTCCATCTGGTTTTCTTCAGTCAGCGCCCATGACTCGAGGCCGCGTGCGCGGAGATCGGAGGCAAAAGCCGCGGCGAAACCATGGAGCGTCAACACTCGGCGCGGCTGTACCAATTCGACGTACCGAAGCAAATCATCGTAATCCGCGTGATCCGATAGAGGAAATGCCGCATCGACCTGGTAGCGATACACCGCGTTAGGATCGACAGCCCATCCACTGATCAGCGCTACACGTTTGCGGGGGATATTGTCCAGCATGGGCGAGCGATTCGCGCTGGGCGGACAGATCAACACTTTGCCGGCGAAGTCGTTCCGGTGGTATCGCACGTATTTGCAAAACGATTGCCCCAGCTGTTCGTAAATGCGTGTCATTCGATAAACGGAGCCATGCAGCATGGGGATCAAACCGGCGCCCTCGAGTGCGCACAGGATTTCCTGCGCCTTGCCTAACGAGTAGCCGAGCAGCACCGGCACTTCACCCGCGTCAATCGCTTCGCTGCAGAACGCGACCATTCGATCGATCACCTCTGTCGTGGGCGGAAACCGATAGCGCGGCAGGCCGAAGGTTGTTTCCATCACAAGAGTGTCAGCGTGACACCACTCCGCCTGCTCAGCGGACCTGCCAGGGCGCAGCTTCAAATCGCCAGTGTAGAGAAGCGTCTCTTCACCAGCGAAAACCAGGCACTGCGCTGAACCAAAGATATGCCCGGCGGGTAATAACATAAGATTGATGCCGCGAATAGATCGTCTTTCCCCAAATGGCAGTGGATGCTCAATGCGCGAGCCCGGCAGACGGACCCGCATCAGGCGTGCTGTGCGCTCGGAAACGATCACCTCCTGGTGCGGCGCGATGTGGTCACTGTGCGCGTGAGAAACGAACGCGAAACGTTTTGCGTCCCATGGGTCCAGCCAGAAATCCTGTTGCGGCAAGTAAACACCGCGCTCATAGCGAACTTCGATCACGCAGAAAATTAGTTCGCAATTTGTGTGAGTTCCATAGCAAGGCTGATACCGATGAGCACCGTCGGTTGCACGTTGACACCCGCCTCAAGGACCCGCTTTATTACGGAAATGAGATTTGCCGTCGGACTTCTAATTTTGACTTTCTTGGTTGTTTCCGCTCCTGGGAAGGGCGCACGGGAGGAACCCAAAGTCGTCGAGAAAGTCACGCCGCTGCCGATGGGCTTGGACCCAAATTTCGAGTTTCGAAAAACCAAGCTCTTCTTCATGAGTGAGAAAGGGCTAAAGCCGAGTGAGAGGGCACACGATTCGACGAACAAACTTAGCGGGAAATCAAATTCACCGAACCAGAAAACTTCTGTGCTTCAGGATGCCCCCATCGTCTTTGAGAGGCAATACCGTCTTTTCGGCGCAGTCACCGGAGTCGATCAACGGCAGCGTTTCGGTGATTATTTCGATTTTTTTTGGCGGGCCAAACGCCCCTCGGATGTCACCGTGCGTCTGGAATATCGCCAGGAGAAATTACACGAGCACGTCCAGGCGCAGGAGATCACATATCGAAACGTGCGTGGCACTCACAAGACTGAATTCAAGGTGATCGGCGACGATTACTTTGATGACGGCCGGGTGATTGCGTGGCGATGCCTCTTAATCGCGAACGGCCGAATCGTGGCGGAAAACCGCTCGTTTCTATGGGAATAAAATGGCTTGTTGTTTTTGGCTCCCGCCCACGCCGTGCCTCGAAGGTTCGAAGCGATGCGGCTCATTAAGCGCTGCGTTCCGAATCAGTTGATGAGGAGCATTTTCCCATGCGCGGGCAGGTTTGACAGCATGGGTTTCGGGCTGGTATCGTTCGAAAGAGTAACTGTGGATTCGTCTATTCAAGTTGGGGTAAGAGGGCCGACCGTATGGGTGAAAGTGGAGGGAAAGGGTAGTTTCCTCAATAGCGGCAACCTCAAGGAGTTCTCGCGCGAGATGTTGGACCGCGGGTATCGCGAATTTGTGGTGGATTTGGCGGATTGCGCCATGATGGATTCCACATTTATGGGAACTATGGCCAGCGTAGCGTTGCGACTAAAGGAACTCGGGCGCGGCCACCTTCACATTGTTCATTGCGGCAATCGCAGTCAGCAACTTCTTTCCGGGCTCGGATTGGATCAGATATTCGACATCCACAGTGATGGCAGCGGTGCACCTGAATGTGAAGCGCTTGAACAAGCCTCCAGGAGCCAGACGCTAGATTCCCGAAAAAAGGAGCAGACAGAGACCATGCTCGAAGCGCACGAAGCGCTTTGCGAGGCGGCGCCCGAAAATATCTTTCGCTTTAAGGACGTTCTCGATTTCCTAAGACAAGATCTTCATCACGAGACGTCTTCGAAGTAAGCTGGCCTACCGCAATGTGGCCGACTCTTCTCCTCGGACTGCTTATCGCGTCTATGGCTGGGTGGGGTATCACTGCCTATCTCCAGAGCCGGCGAATTCGCAGACTGGAACGCTCGCATGAAGAGATTCAGGTCGAGGAGACGCTCGTCTTCGATTTCCTCCACGGGTTGGGAGAAGCATTCCGGGGGACAATTCGACCCCAGGAATTGCATCGACTCATTGTGGAGGGGGCCATGCGCATTCTCGACGCACACGGCGGCGCGCTCTACGTTGCGGATCGGACAGGTGGCAAGCTCATGCCCGGATTCATCTCGAAAGGCTGTCCGCCGCTGGTAGATGTGCCGCGAGATATTTTACAACAAGCGGCTGCCAACCCCATCACCCTTGAGACCTTCATGCGGCTCCATGCGCTTGGTGCGAATGAAGGACTGATTGGCCGCGTTTGGCAAACAGGTCAGGCTGTCTGTATCAACGAATTCTCGGAAGCGCCGGAGTTGGCCAAATTGCGGGGAAGCGCTTTTGGCAGCGTGTCGGTCTTGGTCACAGCGCTCCAATATGGCGACCAAAACCTCGGTGTTCTGGCGCTCGCCAACGGTCCAATGGGTGCGCCCTTTTCGCAGGCTGATTTTGTCGTTTTTAAATCCATCGCCGAGCAATCGGCCTTTGCACTCTACAACGCGATCATTTATTCGATGGCGAACGAAAAGAAACGGCTGGATCACGACCTCGAGATCGCGCGAGACATTCAGCGCATCCTGCTCCCATCTGAAGCGCCGGCCATCAATGGGTTCCAAATCAGCGGGATTAATGTGCCAGCTCGCCAGGTAAGCGGTGATTATTTCGATTACATCCATGTCGATCAAGGGCGACTTGGTGTTGCAATCGCAGACGTTTCCGGCAAAGGCGTCCCTGCATCGCTGATCATGGCGATTTGCCGCAGCGTGTTGCGCGCAGAGGCGGCCGGGAACCCGTCTCCGGCGGAAGTCTTGCGAAAAGTAAACCGGCAGCTTTATCCAGACATTAAAGAAGACATGTTCATCAGCATGGCGTACCTGGTCCTGGATCATCAGCACGATGGCATCACCCTTGCGCGGGCTGGACACGATGCGCCGTTATTGTATCAGCGGCAGTCGCAAACAATAACGCCAATAAAGTCGCCAGGAATGGTGGTGGGAATTGACAGCGGAAGTGTGTTCGATAGGCTTACCGTAGATTTCTCGGTACCGCTCGAGCGCAACGATTGCCTCGTTCTCTACACCGACGGCGTGACTGAGACGCTTAACTCCGACGGAGACGAGTATGGCGTTGATCGCATGAAGGAGTCCGTTCGCGCCAGCGCGAACGATGGCGCGCAAGCGATTGTAAAGAGGATTATCGAGGACGTGCGCGAGTTTACCGGTTCGGTGCCGCAAAACGATGACATTACCGTGATAGCCATCCGCAAAACATGAAAAAGATCCCTTCCCGTGACCGCGAAGAAGAAATGAATTCGTCAGTGCAGGCGAAGCAGCCTTCCCCTACGGCTGCAGGCGAGGCCGATTCCGACGATGCAATGGCCAGCTTGCAAGCCGATCTGCACCGGTTCCGCGACCTCGCGCTACGCAGCCAGGCTGATTTCGAGAACTATAAAAAACGCGCTGCCCGCGAAAAAGAGGACGCGGTGAAATACGCCAACAGCTCGTTGCTCCAACGTTTGGTCTCAATTCTCGACAATTTTGAGCTGGGTTTGGCGGCTGCGAAAACGGAGGGTACGCACTCTCCGATCTATTCCGGAATGGTTCTCGTTCAAAAACAGCTGAACGATTTGCTTGAGGAAAACGGGCTGCAAGCGATCGAAGCCGAAGGGAAAAAGTTTGATCCGAACCTGCACGAAGCGATTGGCCACGAGCCGAGCGAGACCCCCGAAGAAACAGTCATCCGCCAGGCCCGGCGAGGTTATCGGTTTAAGGATCGCCTCTTGCGACCTGCACGCGTCGTTGTTTCCAGCGGCCCGGCAAAGTAGTGAGCATTCTTGCTTGCGTTGCGGATTAGCCTGATTGGTCACGTACGACTTTCGCTTTGATGGCTACTGAGAAACGCGATTACTACGAAGTGCTCGGCGTGGGCCGAACTGGCAGCGATGAGGAAATCAAACGAGCCTATCGCAAGCTCGCCGTAAAGTTCCATCCTGACAAAAATCCGGACGATCCGCACGCCGAGGAAAAATTTAAAGAACTAGGCGAAGCGTACGACGTGCTAATGGATCCAGACAAACGAGCGGCGTACGATCGCTTCGGCCACGCCGCGTTCGCGCAGGGCGGTGCCGGTTTCGGTGGCGGCGGTTTTCATGATCCGTTCGAAATCTTCCGCGAAGTGTTCGGCGGCGGCGGGTTTGGCGGCGGAATTTTCGAAACTTTCTTTGGCGGCGGGCCCGGAGCGCGCTCCGACGATCGGCGTCGTGGGTCGGATCTGCGGTACGACATGGAAATAAAGTTGGAGGAGGCGGCTTTCGGCGCAGAGAAGACGATTGAGATTGAGAAGCTTGATGCCTGCGACAAGTGCCATGGCAGCGGCGCCGAGCCGGGCTCGCGCAGAACAAGTTGTCCGACGTGTGCCGGGCGCGGACAGGTGATCAGTTCGCGTGGGTTCTTTCATGTCTCGCAAACATGTCCACGTTGCCACGGCGCCGGTGAAATCATCGAAAAGCCATGCCAAAAATGCCGCGGCGAAGGGCGTGTCGAAAAGCTAAGCCGAATCAAGTTGAAGATTCCCGCGGGAATCCGGGAGGGCACTCGATTACGTTCGCCGGGAAACGGCGAGGCGGGCATCGGCGGTGGTGCAGCCGGTGATCTTTATGTGGTGGTCCACATCAAGGAGCATAACATCTTCCATCGCGAAGCCGACGATTTGTATTGCGAGGTCCCAATCCCGTTTTCCATTGCGGCATTGGGCGGCGAGGTCGATGTGCCGACGCTTGAAGGCAAGGCCCTTGTTAAAGTCCCCGCAGGCACGCAAAGCGGACAAATGTTCAAGCTTCGTGGCAAAGGCATAGCAAACGTGAACGGCCGAAACCACGGCGATTTATTCGCGCGGCTGATCGTGGAGGTGCCGTCGCGCCTCAATCCAGAGCAGCGCCGCAAGCTCGAAGAATTCGCCGAGCTTTGCGGCGAGGAAAACACTCCAATGCGCAAAAGTTTCTTCGACCGCGCAAAGGAATTCTTTAGATAAGCGCCGCAATTCCGTGGTTCGCAACGTCGTCACACTGATCGAATGCCCACGCGACGCGTGGCAGGGCCTCAGCCGGCAAATTCCCACGGAGCTGAAAACCCGTTACCTGCGCGCCCTGATTGACGCGGGGTTCAAACACATCGATGCGGTCAGCTTTGTCTCTCCCAAGGCGGTTCCGCAAATGGCCGACAGCGAAAAAGTGCTGGAACAAATCGACCTGCCTAACGACGTCGAGATCATCGGCATCGTGGTGAACGAAAAAGGCGCTGAGCGCGCCATTGCCACACAAGCGGTTTCAACTCTGGGTTTCCCTTGCTCCATCTCCGAGACCTTTCTGCGGAAGAACCAGAATCAGACACTGGACGAATGCTACAAAGTTTTGGAATTGATCAAAAGAAAAGCAGACAACACGGGGCTGAACACCGTGGCTTACATTTCGATGGCGTTTGGAAACCCGTATGGCGATCCATGGGATGAGACGAGCGTTCGCGAGGCGCTCAATAAACTTGTCGGTCTCGGTATACAATCCGTTTCGCTTGCTGACACCGTCGGCATGGCGGGTCCTGATTTGATTCGAAGCGTGTTTGAATCAGTGACAAGTGAGTACCCCGACCGCGACATCGGCGTGCACCTCCACAGCGTGCCCGCCGAGGCTGAATCGAAAGTACTCGCCGCGTATGACGCCGGCTGCCGCCGTTTTGATTCGGCCATCGGCGGCCTCGGTGGCTGCCCATTCGCGCAGGATGCGCTGATTGGAAACATTCCTACAGAATGCCTCCTCGCCGCTTTGAAACAGCGCGGCGTAGAGTTGCCAATTAGCAATGCGTTCCAAAACGTGGTGTCGCTAAACTCCCTTATCGCGGCTGACTACTCGTAGGTCGGTTCAACCAATCCGTCCTATGCATCGTTTCTACATCGCGCCGGAGAACTGGGACCCTCGGGGACTCGCGTTACGCGGCTCCGAAGCCCACCACGCGCGCGAGGTCCTGCGCATGCAAGCCGGAAACAAGCTTGTCCTCTTCAACGGAGAAGGCCGCGAACTCACTGCAGAAATTACGAACGTCGCCGCCGACGAGATTCGATTGCGAAAATTACACGAATCGGAAATGGCGCCGCTGCGCTGCAGGATTGTTCTGGGACAGGCGATCCCAAAAGGGAAAAACATGGACCTCATTGTGCAGAAGGCCGTCGAGATTGGTGCAGCTGAAATTGCACCGATCATTTCCGACCGCACCATTGTGCAGCTCGATTCCGGGAGTGCCTCGCAAAAACAGACAAAATGGCAGCAGATCGCCATCGAAGCCGCGAAGCAATGCGGCCAGAATTGGCTGCCGCGCGTTCATGCCCCGAAAAAATTAGCAGAATTTTTTCTCGCTTCCGAGCGGACATTCGATCTTCGCCTGATCGGATCGCTCCAGCCCGATGCGCAGCAATTAAAAAAAATTCTGGAAACCTATTCGAGCGAGCACGGTGATCGTCCTCGAAGCGTATTGATGCTTGTTGGGCCGGAAGGCGATTTCACGCCTGCGGAACTTGCGTTGGCACGGCGTCACGGCTGCCAACCGATCACGCTTGGCCCAATCATCCTGCGAGTGGAAACCGCGGCAATCTACTGCCTGAGCGTTCTCTCTTACGAATTGCTAATTTAGCCAGGCGCACGCGGTGCATCGCTGAAATTTTGATCTCGACACTTTCCGAGATTCTTTTGAAACTTCATGCATGAAAACAGTCATCCGATCACTTGTTACGATACTCGTACTTCTCTGCTGTGGCCTTTTGCCAAGAGTGCAAGCAGTAGTTCCGCCGCCGGACGGCGGCTACCCCAACTTCACCACGGCGGAAGGGCAAAACGCCCTCAAAAACCTCACGACCGGCGCTGCCAACACGGCGGTTGGCTGGTATTCACTTTTTACGGACACCAGTGGCAGCTTCAACACCGGTGTTGGCGCTGGAACGCTTGTGCTCAATACCGGGGACAACAATACGGCCACTGGCGTTGCAGCGCTCTTGCTGAACACCACGGGCGCGGATAACACAGCCAACGGAACAGCCACGTTGGTAAATAACTCGACCGGCGGCAACAATACGGCTGTCGGTTCTTTTGCCCTCAATAGCAACAGCACCGCTTTCAATAACACGGCAGTCGGCGCTGGAGCGCTACGTACCAACACGACCGGCCAGTCCAACACAGCAACTGGTGTTGGGGCGCTTATTAGTAATATCGACGGCGGCGGCAACACAGCGACCGGTGTCTTTGCGCTCGATGCTAACGACCACGGCGCCCTCAACACGGCCACTGGGCTTGCTGCGCTCCAAAGCAACACGACTGGCGGCAACAACACAGCCATGGGTGCTGGTGCGCTCAATTTCAACACTAGCGGTAGCGACAACACGGCCTATGGACATCAAGCGTTGTCGGACAACAGCGACAGCGAGATGAACACGGCAATTGGGGCTCAAGCACTGCAGAGTCACACTACTGGCGACGTAAACACGGCCGTCGGCTTTCAAACGCTGACGAGCCTTACCAGCGGCAGCGCCAACACGGCTATCGGCCCTAGCGCGGGCTTCAATCTTACCACCGGCAGTAACAATGTCTACATCGGCAACATATCAAGTGGTGCCAGCGAATCGGGCACCATCCGCATCGGGAGTGTAGTTCAGAACACACAATGCTTTATCGCCGGCATTAGGGATGCGACAATAAACATGAGCGGCGTACCTGTGTACGTAGATTTCAATCACCAACTCGGTACCATTCCTTCCTCGCTGCGGTTCAAGAAAGACATTGAACCGATGGACAAAACAAGCGAATCGATTCTGGCCCTCAAGCCAATCACGTTCCACTACAAGAGCGACAAGACGGGCACGGCGCAATTTGGGTTGATCGCCGAAGAAGTAGCCGAAGTAAATCCAGACCTCGTGGTCCGCGACAAGAAAGGCGAGGTCTACACCGTGCGCTACGATGCCGTGAACGCGATGTTGCTAAATGAGTTTCTGAAAGAGCATAAGACGTTCCTCGAAGAGAAGCGCAAAGTGCAGGAACAGGAAGGGACCATTGCGCGGCAGCGAAAGGATTTTGAGCTAAGAATCACTGAACTGAAGAAAGAAATGGAGACCGTCATTGCTCGTCTGAAGGAGCACGATTCAAGAATCCAAAAAGTGAGTGATCAGATCGAAGCTAGAAATCCTGCGGCGCAAGTTGTGCTGAAAAACCAGTAGAGCCGCGAGTTGTCGCGGTGCTGGCCGGGGCGAGCACCGGAGCATCGGTCAGGCGTTTGATACAAACGCCTCTACAACAAATGGCGTCTCGCAAGCGAGGATGCTTCGTTAAGCAGGCGAATCGCGAAAGACTACTCGGCGACCGCCGCTTCGACGGCGGATTCGCTCGGAAGCTCGGGCGCCGGCGGGGTTTGATCCGGCGGTGCCGGCTGGATTGAGACAATGATGAATTGGGCGACGCCGTCCTCGGTGTTTAGCGAGATCGTTTCGGTAACCGCATGCCCGAGGAGCGCCTGACCGATGGCGGTTTGATATGAGATAATGTGGCGATCGGGATCACCGTCCCACGCACCCAGGATCGTGTAAGCCTCTTCGGTGTTTGTTTTGGCATTGCGCAAGGTGACGATCGTGCCGATGGAAACGCGTGATGTATCGGGATTTTCGAATGATGTGCCGCGTGCGTCGTGCAGCATCTGTTCCAGCTCGGCCTTGCGGCGCATCAACACGCTTTGCATTTGCTTCGCCGCTTTGAATTCAAAATTCTCGCTCAGGTCGCCGTAAGACCGGGCAATTGCGATCTCCTTGGTGTTCTCGGGAATTTTTACTTTCACGATCTCCTCGTGTTCTGCTCTGCGTTTTTCCAGACTGCTCCAGGACACAATGAGCGGCGCGGCCTTTTCCTGCGGTTCTGCACCGGCGATCATGCTTTCCAGTTCCGGATAAACTTTGACCATCCGTGCCAGGAGCGATCGTTTGGTCAGTTCATCGAACAGTGGCGTGACCTGGAGACGCCGCATCGCATCGCGCGCCAGGCCGACATCGACCTTTTTGAACATCTCCCCAAGCAATTCCCGGTCATCAACTAATGCCCTCAGCAACCTGCTGGCGCGACCGGTAGAACTATGCTGTTCGCGCTCGAGCGCGGCGAGGATCGCCCACAGCAAATCCGGGGTAATCAGGTCGCCCCAATTCTTTTTTTCGCCGCACAACCAAATGAGCATCTCGCTCGTGGCTGAATGTTCGCGAATGCTTCGCTCCAGCATCGTCCGAAGCTCGGCGTGTTGCCCCGTTTCGTTCAAGATGCGCGGAATTTGCGCCACCATTCGACTGTGGCTCGCTTCCATGAGACGCAAGGCCCGCTCTGTCCAGCCTGCTCCCAGCGCGGCCGGCAGCGCTTGCAAAACGCGTTTCTCTTTTGCCGCTGGCAAGTTTGGCAGGATCGAGGTCAGACGCTTTTCATCGTCCACAATCATTTTGGGAAGAGTCAGACCGATGTGTGTGGTGTGCAGTGACGGAACAAGCGCGAGCAACTCATCCCGCGCAATGATGAGTTCGAATGCCAGCTCAGGATGCAGTTTCTGGTTGCGCGCCGCTGCGTTCTCGATCGCCACGACGATCGGCTGAAGTTGTTTTTCAGGTTCCTTGAATTGCTCGCAAGATTTTATGATCTGTTCGACTGCCGCGATTTGCTGCTTCGGCTGCCTGGCCTTGTTGAATGCCGCCAGCAGCTCATCGGCGTGCGACACTCCTTCGCCGCGGATCTGGATGGGATCCGTCTTTTTTGCCGGAATGGAGAACGCGCCGCTCGCTTTAAGCGCTTTCCTGGTTGATTCCCACCAGCGTCTCCACTCCGCTTCGGTAAAGATCTCACCAATGAGCCATTCTCCGATCTGCTGCGAGCTCGCTCTGCCGTCCAAACTTTCCAAAATGTTTTGCACGAGCGCGACTGGATTTTCCTTCGTCAGGTTTTTGATTGATGCGATGTCCGTTGCCTTTTGGACTAGAAAATGTTCCGGCGCCAGCGGCGTCAGATTCTCTGCCGCGTATTGCGCCTGCATTGGATGAGACTTCTTGGTTGCAAAATCGATGACGATCTGATTTAGCAACAGGTTCCATTCGCGGACGCGACCGAACCCCCAACTTTTGTGCAGGCAAAATGTACCCGGTTTTAACTTTTCCAGTTGGCCTGCGGATTTCGAAGTGAGCTTCCCCGCTTCGACCAGCTTTTCTAATTCAGTATCCATTTGTGGGGACAAATCGGTCACTCTGACGTATAGGTCCCATCGGCGCGTCGCGCAATTTGCGATTGCCGCACGGCTTTACGCATGAAACCCTGCCCCGCGTGACGACGAGCATCTGGTTCTGGGTCGCCTTTCACGTTGGCGTGTTCGTCGCCATTGGGGTCGATCTGTTCACTTTCCGCCGACGCGGTCGCGAATTGAGCATGGCCGCAGCGACGCGGCGCAGCCTCCTGTGGGTGGTCGTCTCGTTGGCGTTTAACGCTGTCGTCTGGCGTGTGAAAGGGCCACATCACGGGCTCGATTTCCTTACCGGCTATCTGATCGAGTACTCCCTGAGCATGGACAACATCTTTGTGTTCGTGCTTATCTTCACGCATTTCCGGGTTCCACCCCTCGCACAACACCGCGTATTGGTCTGGGGAATTATTGGCGCTCTCATCATGCGCGGCACCATGATCCTTTTCGGCATAGCTTTGGTGCAGCGGTTTCATTTCGTTCTTTATCTCTTCGGTTTGTTCCTAGTGATCACCGCAGTGCGCATGCTTTTCGAGAAACATCCGGCGCACGATTTCAGGGAAACGCGCGTGATTCGGTTCTGTCGCCGGATTCTTCCGATCACCCACGAATTCCACAACGAACATTTCAGAGTGCGCGTGGATGGCCGCTGGATGTTAACGCCGCTTGCTCTGACCATGATCGTGATTGAAATCACGGACCTGGCGTTCGCAGTGGATTCGATCCCGGCAATCTTCGCGATTACTCAAGACCCATTCATTGTTTATACGTCGAACATCTGCGCGATCCTTGGTTTGCGATCGCTTTACTTCCTGCTGGCAGGTCTGATGAACCGTTTCATTTATCTCAGAACCGGACTGGCGTTGGTGCTCGGATTCGTGGGCCTGAAAATGATTACCGCAGAATACCTGCCGTTCCCCCGAGTAGTCTCGCTGGGAAT
>Ga0137369_10001557_pt1 | contig 23111 bp, 19 predicted proteins | sample SagtaG_12_FD_104918 | JGI IMG/M metagenome (GOLD analysis project Ga0137369, IMG submission 104918) | Vadose zone soil microbial communities from Sagehorn Ranch, Mendocino, California, USA - Sage1_L_113_16 metaG | ecosystem: Environmental > Terrestrial > Soil > Vadose zone | place: USA... | reverse complement strand
GCGGGGCGTAGCCGGGCGGTGGCGGGGGCGGGGCGTAGCCGGGCGGTGGCGGGGGCGGTGCGTAGCCGGGCGGCGGCGGGGGCGGTGGCGGTGGGGCGTAGGCCGGTGCCGGGGCACTGCCCCGGTGGGCGTGCTGCGGCGCGTAGGAGGCGGGTCGTTGGCCCGGGTCATAGGGTGCTGACACGGCTGGACAGCCTACGACGATCCGGAGGACCCGTGGGGGCACTGACCGCCTTGGATACCGAGCTGCGCGCGGTGCCCGGTACGGTCTCGGTCTGGTGTGCGCCGCTCAGGGCGCGCCGGCCCCGGTACGCCCGCGCCGAGCACGCGATCCACTACGCCGCGAGCACGATGAAGGTCGCCGTGCTCGCGGCCGCGTCCCGCGCCCACGCGGCCGGCACGCTCGACCTCGACGCGCGGGTACCGGTCACCGACGTGTTCGCCTCCGCCGCTCCGGGCGCCCCCGACTTCCGGCTCGCGCACGCCCCCGACGACGATCCCGCCCCGTGGAACCGCCTCGGTGGTACCGCGCCGCTGCGCTGGCTCGCCGAACGGATGATCGTGCGGTCCAGCAACCTCGCCACGAACATCGTCCTCGCGCACGTGGGCCTTGACGCGGCCGACCGGGAGTGGGCGCTCGCCGGTGCCCGGCACAGCCGGATCGGCCGGGCGATCGAGGACGGCGCCGCACGGGTGGCCGGGATCACCAACGAGGTCACCGCCGCCGACCTCGCCGCGCTCCTGACCGCCGTGGTCACCGGGCCGGACCCGTGGCCGCGGGCCACCCTGGAGGCGCAGGAGCACCGCGACGACCTGGCGGCCGGGCTGCCCCGGGGCACCCGCATCGCGCACAAGAGCGGTTGGGTCACCGGGGTCCGGCACGGTGCCGGCATCGTGTATCCGCCGGGCGGATCGCCGTACCTCCTGGTGGTGTGCACGACCACGACGCTGCCCGGTACCGCGGCCCGCGCGCTGCTGGCCCGGGTGGCCGCGGCGAGCTGGGCCGACCTAGTCCAGTAGCCGCGTGCGCAGCGCGGCCAGCTCACCCTCGTCGAGGTCCAGCCCCCGGCGCAGGTACCCGTCCAGCGTGCCGTACTCGTCGTCGACCCGGGCGAACGCGGCGTCGAGGTACTCGGGTGCGGCGTCCAGCACCGGCCGCAGCACCTCGGGCGGTACCCCCTTGCGCGCGTTGAGCACGGTGAGCACCTTGTCCATCTCCGCCGCGGTGACCTCGTTGGTCAGCAGGTAGTCCTCGACGATCGTCGCCCGGTCCACGCCCAGCGCGCCCAGCAGCAGCGCGGTGAGCCAGCCGGTGCGGTCCTTGCCGGCGCTGCAGTGGTAGAGCAGGGGCCCGCTGGCCGCCGCGATCCGCCGCAGTGCGGTGCCGAACGCCGCGCGCGCCGCCGCGTCGCTGACGAACCAGCGGTAGATGGCCAGCATCGCGCCCGGGGTGCCCTCGACGGCCAGCGCCGCGTACCGGCTCAGATCGTGGCCGAGCAGCACCGCCGAGACGTAGGTGAACACCGGGTGCGCCGGATCGAAGATCGGGATGTGGGCGACCTGCGGCCCGGCCGGCAGCCGGTCCGGCGGGGCCATGTCGATCTCGCTGCCGTGGCGCAGGTCGAGCAGGTCGGTCAGGCCGAGCCGGCCCAGCGCCGCGACGTCGTCGTCGGTCAGCCGGCCCAGCGCGGAGGCGCGGTAGACCAGTCCCGGGCGGACGGTACGGCCGTCGGCGGTGACCAGTCCCCCGACCTCGCGCGCGTTGGGCGCGCCGAGCAGGCCGAGCGTTCGGAGGCTTCCCACGCGCCGCACGCTAACGCACGCCGGCGCGGGCCGAGCGGGCAAGGCTCGCGACTGTGGCCACGGCCAACGTCCCGATGATCACCCCGAGCGACAGCCAGATCGGGATCTGGGGTACCGACTCGATGTGCTCGCCGCCGTTGATGAACGGCAGTTCGTTGTCGCGCAGGGCCTCGAGGATCAGCTTCACGCCGATGAAGCCGAGCACCACGGCCAGCCCGGCGGACAGGTACACCAGCCGGCTGAGCAGGCCACCGAGCAGGAAGTAGAGCTGCCGCAGGCCCATCAGCGCGAAGACGTTGGCGGTGAAGACGAGGTAGGCCGCCTTGGTCAGGCCGAAGATCGCCGGGATCGAGTCGAGGGCGAAGACCAGATCGGTGGTACCCAGGGCCAGCATCACGATCAGCATCGGCGTCACCTGAAGCCGGCCGGCACGCCGGGTGGTCAGGTAGGCCCCGTCGTACTCGCTGGTGACCGGCAGGACCCGCTCCGCCCAGCGGATCAGCCGCCCCTCGGCGAAGTCCACCGCGGCCGCCCTGGGCCGGATCAGCCGGACCGCGGTATAGACCAGGAAGAACCCGAAGAGGTAGAACAGCCACTCGAAGGCGTTGAGCGCCGCCGCCCCGAGCGCGATGAACGCGCCGCGCATGACCAGCGCCAGCACGATCCCGATCATCAGGGCCTTCTGCTGGAACTGCCGGGGCACCCGGAACTGGCTCATGATGACCATGAACACGAACAGGTTGTCCACCGACAGGCTGTACTCGGTCAGCCAGCCCGCGAAGAACTTGGCCCCGGTGGACGGCCCGTAGGCGCCCCAGATCAGCAGGCCGAACAGCACCGCGAGAGAGATGTACCCGGAGACCCACAGCGCGGACTCGCGCAACGTCGGTTCCCGCGGCCGCCGGGCCACGACCAGCAGGTCCACGGCGAGGATGGCACCCAGAAGCACCAGGGTGGCGGTCCAGACGAGCGGCGACACCGTCACGAGATACAAACCTCCGGAAGGCACGATGTGACTCCGGAGGTCTCTTCCGTTGCCGGCGCGGGTCCGGCAACCGACCGCGCCGGGTGTGCCGGTGCCGGTCGGTTGACGACCGGTCCGCGCGTACCGTGCTGACGACGCTGTCGCGGAGGAATACTCCCCTCCTCGCCCGTCCATTGTGCCCGACGGCGGTCGGGGTTCCGCATGTCCCCCACCACACCCACCCAGGACGTCCTAGGAGGCTAGCTAGCTGGTAGCCTGCCGCGCATGGTCCTGGAAGTGGCTCTGATCAACGTGGTACCCGGGCGGGAGGACGACTTCCGCGCCGCCTACGCCAAGGCGCGCGAGGTCCTCACCGGTACCGCCGGCTGCCGCTCGGTGCGCATGACCCAGGGCGTCGAGACGCCCACCCGGTTCGTGCTGCTCGTCGAGTGGGACTCCGTCGAGGCGCACCTGGAGAACTTCCGTGCCACCGAGCGCTTCACCACGTGGCGCGGCCTGATCGGCCCCTACTTCGACGGCGCTCCCACCGTCGAGCACTTCACCGACGTCGACTGACGGGCGCCGCCACGCGCAGGCTTGACCCTGACGTTACGTCAGGCTTCATGCTGGGCGGGAACGGAGGACCCGATGACCTACTCGGTCGGCCAGGTCGCCAACCTGGCCGGGATCAGCGTGCGCACGTTGCACCACTACGACCAGATCGGCCTGCTGGTCCCCAGCGGGCACAGCCGGGCCGGGTACCGGCGGTATGAGATGGCGGATCTGGAACGGCTGCAGCGCGTGCTGTTCTACCGCGAGCTCGGGTTCCCGCTGGAGGAGATCGTGACGCTCCTCGACGACCCGTCGATCGACGCCGGCGCGCACCTGCGCCGCCAGCACGACCTGTTGACCCGACGCATCGAACGGCTCCAGGAGATGGTCACGGCCGTGGAACGAGCGATGGAGGCGGAGAAGATGGGCATCTCGTTGACGCCCGAGGAGCGGTTCGAGGTCTTCGGTGAGCACGACCCGGCGCAGCACGCCGACGAGGCCAAGGAGCGCTGGGGCGACACCGACGCCTACAAGCAGTCGATGCAGCGCACCTCGCGTTACACCAAGGAAGACTGGCTGAAGATCAAGGCGGAGGCGGGCGAGCTGCAGGAGCGCATCGTGGCCGCGTTCACCTCGGGGGCGGCGCCGGACAGCAAGCTGGCGATGGACCTCGCCGACGAGCACCGGCAGCAGATCAGCCGGTGGTACTACGACTGCGGCTACCACATCCATCGCGGCCTGGCCGAGATGTACATCGCGGACCCGCGGTTCCGGAAGACCTACGACGACGCGGCGCTGGGCCTGGCCCAGTGGCTGCACGACGCGATCGTGGCCAACGCCGACCGGGCCGGCGCGGCCGGATGACCCGTGGCCGGGGAGGCGCTACCGCACCCCGGCCACGTCCATCGCCCGCAGCTCCTTCTTCAGCTCGCTGATCTCGTCGCGGATCCGGGCGGCCAGCTCGAACTGCAGCTCCCGGGCCGCGGCGAGCATCTGCTCGTTGAGCTCCTGGATGAGCTGCGCCAGGTCGTGGCGGGCCATCCCCTCCCGCGAGGTGGTCGGCGCCTTGCCCCTGCTGCGCGTCTCGGGTACCGGCCCCTTGCCGCGCGACATCTGCCGGCCCCCGCCGCCGACGATCGCCCCGCCCGGACCGTGGCCGCCCAGCGCGCCGTCGGTGTCCTCGGCCTCGCGGTAGATGTCGTCGAGGATGTCGTGGATCTTCTTGCGCAGCGGCTGCGGATCCACCCCGTTGGCGGTGTTGTAGGCCACCTGCTTGGCCCGGCGCCGGTTGGTCTCCTCGATCGCGTTGGCCATCGACGGGGTCATCTTGTCGGCGTACATGTGGACCTGCCCGGACACGTTACGGGCGGCCCGCCCGATCGTCTGCACCAACGAGGTGCCGCTGCGCAGGAAGCCCTCCTTGTCGGCGTCCAGGATCGCCACCAGGCTCACCTCCGGCAGGTCGAGACCCTCGCGCAGCAGGTTGATGCCGACCAGCACGTCGTAGTCGCCCTTGCGCAGCTCGCGCAGCAGCTCCACCCGGCGCAGCGTGTCGACCTCGGAGTGCAGGTAGCGCACCCGGATGCCGTGCTCCAGCAGGTAGTCGGTGAGGTCCTCGGCCATCTTCTTGGTCAGCGTGGTGACCAGGACCCGCTCGTTGCGCTCGGTGCGCACCCGGATCTCGTGCATCAGGTCGTCGATCTGGCCCTTGGTCGGCTTGACCACCACCTCGGGGTCGACCAGCCCGGTCGGGCGGATCACCTGCTCGACCACCTCGCCCTGGGTGTGCCGCAGCTCCCACGGACCGGGCGTGGCGGACAGGTAGACGGCCTGGCCGATCCGGTCGAGGAACTCGTCGAACCGCAGCGGCCGGTTGTCCTGGGCGGAGGGCAGCCGGAACCCGTGCTCGACCAGGACCCGCTTGCGCGACGCGTCGCCCTCGTACATGCCGCCGATCTGCGGCACGGTCACGTGCGACTCGTCGATGACCGTGAGGAAGTCGTCGGGGAAGTAGTCGAGCAGGCAGTGCGGCGGGCTGCCCGGCTCCCGGCCGTCGATGTGCAGCGAGTAGTTCTCGATGCCCGAGCAGAACCCGACCTGGCGCATCATCTCGATGTCATAGGTGGTGCGCATCCGCAGCCGCTGCGCCTCCAGCAGCTTGTTCTGCCCCTCCAGCTCGGCCAGCCGGGCCTCCAGCTCGGCCTCGATCCCGCGGATCGCCCGCTCCATCCGCTCCGGGCCGGCAGCGTAGTGCGTCGCCGGGAAGATCATCAGCTCGTCGACCTTGCGGACCACGTCACCGGTGAGCGGGTGCAGGTAGTAGAGCGCCTCGACCTCGTCGCCGAAGTACTCGATCCGCACGGCCAGCTCCTCGTAGGCCGGGATGATCTCCAGGGTGTCGCCCCGGACCCGGAAGGTGCCGCGCGCGAAGGACAGGTCGTTGCGGGTGTACTGGATGTCGACCAGGCGCCGCAGCAGCGTGTCCCGCTCCAGCTCGTCACCGACATGCAGCTTCACCGCCCGGTCGAGGTACTCGTCCGGGGTGCCCAGGCCGTAGATCGCCGAGACGGTGGCCACGACGATCACGTCGCGCCGGGTGAGCAGCGACATGGTCGCCGAGTGGCGTAGCCGCTCCACCTCCTCGTTGATCGAGGAGTCCTTCTCGATGTAGGTGTCGGTCTGCGGGATGTAGGCCTCGGGCTGGTAGTAGTCGTAGTAGCTGACGAAGTACTCGACGGCGTTGTGGGGCAGCAGCTCCCGGAACTCCTTGGCCAGCTGGGCGGCCAGCGTCTTGTTGGGCGCCATCACCAGCGTCGGCCGCTGCAGCCGCTCCACCAGCCACGCGGTCGTCGCGCTCTTCCCGGTGCCGGTCGCGCCGAGCAGCACCACGTGCCGGTCGCCCCGCCGCTCCCGCCGCTCAAGATCATCGATGGCCGTGGGCTGGTCGCCGGAGGGCTGGTAGTCGCTGATGACCTCGAACCGACCGTCGAGGCGCGGGATGTCCAGGGCCATGCGAGCAACCCTACGTCGACCCTCCGACAGTTATCCCGGCGCCGCGACAGGATGTGCACGATCGGCTCCGAGATCGCGATTGTGTGGCCGTCGTCACGCGCGATACCGTCAATGCGTGGGCCGCTCGCGGCGGCCGACCGGGGCGACGATCGGCCTCCACACCGGCCGGTCCCAATCCCGGCGCACGGTTGCAGCCCTGGCTGAATCGCTGGAGAGCGCACCGGCGCGGTCGCGCAAGGGCGCAGACCGGCCGCCGCGAGCGTCCTGACTTTTCCCGTTACCTCGACGCCTCGGCGCGCGTCACGCGGCCGGCGCCAGCCGCTCCCGCCACACCCGGTCGACCGCGGCGCGCAGCTCGGCGACCGTACCCTCGTTGTCCAGCACGATGGTGGCGACCGCGCGCCGCTGCTCGTCGGTCGCCTGCGCGGCGATCCGGCTGCGCGCCTCGGCCTCGGTCATCCCCCGGCCCCGCACCAGCCGGGCCACGCGCGTCGCCTCGCTGGCGAGCACCACGATCACCAGGTCGTACGTGTCGGCCAGGCGGGACTCCACGAGCAGCGGTACGTCGTTGACGACCACCTTGCCGGGCCCGGCGGCGGCGACCAGCTCGGCGACCCGGGCACGTACCCGGGGATGCACAATCTTCTCCAGGCGCTCGCGGGCGACCGGGTCGGCGAAGACGATCCGGCCGAGCGCAGGACGGTCCAGCGCCCCGTCGGGGCCGAGTACATCCGATCCGAACGCGGCCACGACCTCGGCCAGCCCTTCCGTGCCGGGAGCCACCGCCTCCCGGGCGAGCCGGTCCGAGTCGATCACGACGGCGCCCAGCTCGGCCAGGCGGGCGGCCACCACGCTCTTGCCGGCGCCGATGCCCCCGGTCAGTCCCACCAGCATCCGCCCATCCAACCGTACGGGCACCCGCACCGCCGGGTCGGCGCCCGGGCTGTCGTGGAGATCACGCACAAGAGCGTGGGCCCCGTCCGGTCGGACGGGGCCCACGCGGGAGCTACCTGGTCAGCTCTTTCCGCCGGCGAGCTTCTCCCGCAGCGCGGCGAGCGCCTCGTCGGTGGCCAGCGTGCCGCTGGGCTCCTCGGCCGGCTTGGCGGCGGCCGGGGCGCTCGTCGCGGTCGCCGGGGGGGCACCGGCCGGTCCCGGCTCGGCGACGGCGTCCGCCGCCCGGGCCGTCTGGACCTGCTTGGTGTGCGCCTCCCAGCGCTGGCGGGCCTCGGCGTACTGCCGCTCCCACTCCTCGCGCTGCTTCTCGTACCCATCCAGCCACTCGCCGGTCTCCGGGTCGAAGCCTTCGGGGTAGATGTAGTTGCCCTCGGTGTCGTATGTCGCGGACATGCCGTAGAGCGTCGGGTCGAAGTGCTCCTCGCCCTCGACGAAGCCCTCGTTGGCCTGCTTGAGCGACAGCGAGATCCGCCGGCGCTCCAGGTCGATGTCGATCACCTTGACCATGACGTCGGAGCCGACCTGCACGACCTGCTCCGGGATCTCCACGTGGCGCTCGGCCAGCTCGGAGATGTGGACCAGGCCCTCGATGCCGTCATCGACGCGCACGAACGCGCCGAACGGTACCAGCTTGGTGACCTTGCCCGGCACGATCTGCTGGATCGCGTGGGTCCGGGCGAACTGCCGCCACGGGTCCTCCTGCGTCGCCTTCAGCGACAGCGAGACCCGCTCCCGGTCCAGGTCGACGTCGAGCACCTCGACCTCCACCTCCTGGCCGACCTCGACCACTTCCGAGGGATGGTCGATGTGCTTCCAGGACAGCTCCGAGACGTGCACCAGGCCGTCGACGCCGCCGAGGTCCACGAACGCCCCGAAGTTGACGATCGAGGAGACCACGCCCTTGCGGACCTGGCCCTTCTGGAGCTTGTTGAGGAACTCGGTGCGCACCTCGGACTGGGTCTGCTCCAGGTAGGCCCGGCGGGACAGGACCACGTTGTTGCGGTTCTTGTCCAGCTCGATGATCTTCGCTTCGAGCTCCCGGCCGACGTACGGCTGCAGATCGCGTACCCGGCGCATCTCGACCAGCGACGCGGGCAGGAAGCCGCGCAGCCCGATGTCGAGGATGAGACCGCCCTTGACCACCTCGATGACCGAGCCCCGGACGACCCCGTCGTCCTCTTTGATCTTCTCGATCGTGCCCCACGCCCGCTCGTACTGCGCGCGCTTCTTCGAGAGGATCAGCCGGCCTTCCTTATCCTCCTTCTGGAGGACGAGGGCCTCGATGTGGTCGCCGACCGAAACCACCTCGGCCGGGTCGACGTCGTGCTTGATCGACAACTCGCGCGAGGGGATGACGCCCTCGGTCTTGTAGCCGATGTCGAGCAGGACCTCGTCCCGGTCGACCTTGACGACGGTGCCCTCCACGATGTCACCGTCGTTGAAGTACTTGATGGTCTCGTCGATCGCGGCGAGGAAGGCTTCCTCGGACCCGAGATCGTCGACAGCGACCTTGCCGGCCGCGGGTGTCGCGTTGACGCTCGAGGTGGCCTCGATGCTGCTCGTCATGTGGGTTGTTGCTCCGGTCGGATATGTCAGGTGTCCCTGGTGCGCCCGCGAACCTGTCGCCGGGCCGTCACACAAGGGGATCCGAAGAAGACCGTTGGAGCTGTCCGGCGACCGCGGATCTGCTCCCTACCGAGATCGCAATCCACGAGTGCATCGAATAGCTTACCGTGCGCATCCGGACCGCATGCAAGCCCTCCGGATACGGTATCGGCGTGACTGCTGAGCCTGGTGTGGCCCGCCGTGCCCTCGGCGCCGCGGACAACCTGCGCGCGAGCCGGTCCTGGTGGGACGCCGAAGCCGAGGCGTACCAGGCCGAACACGGCGATTTTCTGGGCGACGCCGACTTCGTCTGGTGCCCCGAGGGGTTGCGGGAGGCCGACGCCCGCCTGCTCGGCGAGGTCGCCGGCCGCCGGGTCGTGGAGGTCGGCTGCGGCGCCGCGGCGGCCGCGCGGTGGCTGGCCGCCCAGGGTGCCCAGGTGGTCGCCCTGGACCTGTCCGCCGGCATGTTGCGGCAGGCGATGCTCGGCCGGCACCGTTCGGGGGTACCGGTACCGCTGGTGCAGGCCGACGCCGCGCACCTGCCCTTCCGGGACGGCTGGGCGGACATCGCGTTCACCGCGTTCGGTGCGGTCCCGTTCGTCGATGACTCGGCCGCGGTGATGCGGGAGGTGCACCGGATCCTGCGCCCCGGTGGGCGCTGGGTGTTCTCGGTGACCCACCCGATGCGCTGGATCTTCCTCGACGACCCCGGCGAGGCCGGCCTCGTCGCCGTGCACTCGTACTTCGACCGCCGCCCCTACGTCGAGCAGGACGAGGACGGTACGCCGACCTACGTCGAGCACCACCGCACGCTCGGCGACCGCATCCGGGAGCTGGTCGCCGCCGCCTTCGTCCTCACGGACCTGGTCGAGCCGGAATGGCCGGAGGGGCACGAGCGGATCTGGGGCCAGTGGAGCCCGTTGCGCGGACGCCTCTTCCCCGGTACCGCGATCTTCGTGGCGCACAAGCCTCAGTCGACGGCGTAGAGGCGTTGCCCCTGCGGGCCGGTGGCGACCGGGACGCGCCCGGCCTCGATGCTCGGCCGGCCCGGCACTTCCAGCACCCAGCGCACGTGGTAACGCGCCAGCAGGGCGGCCCGGGTCGCCGGGTCGGTGGCTGGGTCGCGCATCGTCACCAGGTCGCGCCGCCGCTGCGCATCGTCGGGCAGGAACGGGTCCGGCCAGGCGGGCGCGACCGTGCGCCCGCCGTAGCCGGGCACCGTGCGGATGGCGAAGTAGTCGTCGGGGGTGAGCACCACGTCGCCGGGCCGGACGTAGCGCGGCAGCCACGAGTAGTCCGGCCAGTCCACGTACATGTGGGCCACCCGCCGGACCTGCGGGGTGAGCACCGACCCTGGGGCGAGATAGAGCAGGTTGCCGGCCTGGACCGCCAACCCGGCCAGGCACGCCAGCGCCGTCACGGGCAGCCAGGCCTGGGCCAGGCGGCGCGGCAGCGGAGCCGACAGCTCGACAGCCAGGGCCACCTGTGCGGACAGGAGCACGGCGGGCCACACCCGGCCCAGCGCGTACCGTCCGGTCAGCCAACCCAGCGCGACCACGACGGCGGCCGCGGCGAACAGCAGCACCAGCGGGTCGAGCCGGTCCCGGCGCCAGCGCAGCCACAGCGCGGGCAGCGCGACGGCGACCAACCCGTAGTAGAGCCACGGCCGGTCGTAGAGGGCGCGATGGACCGCGTCGAAATCGCCGCCGGAGCGCAGCAACGCGACGAACGACCAGTACGGCCATATCAGCACCAGCACGCCGGCCTCGACCGCCGCCTGGCCCAGCCACAGCCATTGCGCAAGGGACAGCCGCCGGGCCCGGTGCACGACGATCGCCAGCACCCCGAGCGCGGCGGTGAGGACGGTGAACGGGTGCACGAGCGCGACCAGCGCGGCGAGCAGCCCGAGCCCGAGGAAGCGCGACCAGCGGACCGGCGCGTCCAGCGTGCGGGCCAGCCCGGCCCACAGCAGCAGGGTCAGCGCGAGGGCGACGGTGCTCGGGAACGCCATCACCAGCGGCAGCGCCCACAGCGACAGGAAGCCGCTCCACACCCGGGTCTTGACGCCCCACAGCAGGAGCACGAAGACCAGGGCAAGGGTCGGGGCGAGCGGCCGGTCGGTCAGCGTACGGACGAACGCGCGCAACCCCCACAGCAGCAGCACGACCACGAGCGGCCCGGCGGCCCAGAGCACGGTGTGCGAGGAGTGCCCGGTCAGCCGCGCGACCAGCCCCAGCAGCACGGTGTATGGCGAGTAGTACGGGCTGGGCACATCGGCGTCGACGAGCGGGTTGCCCGGGCGGGTGAGGCTGGTCCGCAACCGGTCCACCGTGGCGAGGTGGACGCCCAGGTCCCCCGACCACGGACCGCGCAGCGCCAACCCGACCGCGAGGGCCGTCACGACCCCCGCCACCCACCGGTAAGGGTCGCGCCGCTCAGTGGTCGGCCGCGTCCCAGTCGCGACCGGCACCGACGGACACCTCCAGCGGTACGTCGAGCGGATACGCCCCACCCATCTGCTCCCGTACCAACGCCTCCAGCGCCTCCCGCTCGCCGGGCGCCACCTCGAAGACCAGCTCGTCGTGCACCTGCAGCAGCGTCCGCGAGCGCAGCCCGGCCGTGCGCAGCGCCGCGTCGACCCGCAGCATGGCGATCTTGATGATGTCGGCCGCCGAGCCCTGGATCGGCGCGTTGAGCGCCATCCGCTCGGCCATCTCCCGGCGCTGCCGGTTGTCGCTGGTCAGGTCGGGCAGGTAGCGGCGGCGGCCGAGCAGGGTCTGGGTGTAACCGTCCTTGCGCGCCTGCGCCACCACCTGGTGCAGGTAGTCCCGTACCCCGCCGAAACGGCTGAAGTAGTCCTCCATCAGTACCAGCGCATCGGCCGGGGTGATGCCGAGCTGCTGAGCCAGGCCGTAGGAGGACAGCCCGTAGGCCAGGCCGTAGTTCATCGCCTTGATCCGGCGCCGCTGCTCATGGGTGATCTCGGTCGGCGCGACGCTGAACACCGAGGACGCGGTCGCCGCGTGGAAGTCGAACCCGGACCGGAACGCGTCGATCAGCGCCTCGTCCTTGGACAGGTGCGCCATGATGCGCATCTCGATCTGGCTGTAGTCGGCGCTGAGCAGCGTGTCGAAGTCGGGGCTGACCACGAACGCCCGGCGGATGCGCCGGCCCTCGGCCGTGCGGATCGGGATGTTCTGCAGGTTGGGATCGGTGCTCGACAGCCGGCCGGTGGCCGCCACCGTCTGGTTGAACGTGGTGTGGATCCGGCCGTCGTCGCTCACCGACTTGAGCAGACCGTCCACTGTGGACTTGAGCCGGGCCACGTCGCGGTGCCGTAGCAGGTGCTCCAGCAACGGGTGGCCGGTCTGCGCGAAGAGCCCGGCGAGCGCGTCGGCGTCGGTGGTGTAGCCGCTCTTGATCCGCCGCGTCTTGGGCAGTGCCAGCTCGCCGAACAGGATCTCCTGCAACTGCTTGGGCGAGCCGAGGTTGAACTCCCGGCCGATCACCCCGTAGGCGGCCTGCGCGGCGGCCTTCACGTCGCCCGCGAACTGTGCCTCCAGCTCGGACAGGTAGTGGGTGTCGGCGGCGATGCCGGCCCGCTCCATCTCCGCCAGCACGTAGACCAGGGGCAGCTCGACCTCGCGCAGCAGCCGCCGGGCCTCGTCGCCGTCGCGGCTGAGCTCCGCGGCGATCGCCTCGGCCAGGTCGAGCGTGGCCCGCGCCCGCAGCATCAGGTTGCGCTCGACCTCGTCGCCCTCACCCAGGCCCTCGATGGTGAGCTGGCCGTCGGTGGGCGCCTCGATGCGCAGCTCGCGTTGCAGGTAGCGCAGGGCAAGGTCGGTCAGGTCGTACGAGCGTTGGTCCGGCCGGGCCAGGTAGGCGCCCAGCGCGGTGTCGGTGGCGATCCCGTGCAGCGCCCAGCCCCGCTCGGCGAACGCGAGCAGCGCCGGCTTGGCGTCGTGCAGCACCTTGGGCCGGTCGTGGTCGGCCAGCCAGGCGCCGACCGCCGCCTCGTCGGCGGCGTCCAGCCCGGCCGGGTCGAACCAGGCCGCCGCGCCGCCGGCGGTCGCCACCGCGACGCCGGTGAGGTTGCCGGTGCCCCGGCCAAACGTGCCGGCAACCGCCACCCCGACCGGCGTGCCGGCCGGCGCGTGCTCGGTCAGCCACGCCCCGACCCCGCTGTCGCGCAACACCCTGCCGGTGACGTCGAAGCCGGACTCCGCCTCCGGCTCGACCGCCTCCAGGTACTGGTAGAGCCGCTCGCGCAGGACCCGGAACTCCAGCGTGTCGAAGACCTGGTGCACCGCCTCCCGGTCCCAGCCGCGCCACCGGGTGTCCTCGACCGCCAGGGGCAGCTCCAGGTCGCAGACCAGGCCGTTGAGCTGGTAGTTGCGCAGCACGTCGGCCAGCCCGGCGCGCAGCCCGTCACCGGCCTTGCCCTTGATCTCGTCGACGCGCTCGACGACCTCCTCCAGCGAACCGAACTGGACGATCCACTTCGCCGCCGTCTTCGGGCCGACCCCGGCGATCCCGGACAGGTTGTCGCTGGACTCGCCGACGAGGGCGGCCAGGTCGCGGTATCGCCCGGGACCGATGCCGTACCGCTTGGTGACCGCCTCGGGATCCATGCGGGACAGCTCGGAGACCCCACGGACCGGGTAGAGCACGGTGATCCGGTCGTCGACAAGCTGGAAGACGTCCCGGTCACCGCTGCAGATCAGCACCTCGAACCCCTGGTCACGGGCCTGGCAGGCGAGCGTGGCGATGAGGTCGTCGGCCTCGTAGCCGGCCTTCTCCACGAACGGGATGCGCAGCGCCGTCAGGATCTCCTTCACCAGGCTGACCTGGCCGGCGAACGGGGCCGGGGTCTCCGAACGGCCGGCCTTGTAGTCGGCGTACTGCTCGGTGCGGAACGAGTGGCGCGCCACGTCGAAGGCGACCGCGATGTGCGTGGGCTTCTCGTCGCGCAGCACGTTGATCAGCATCGAGGTGAAGCCGTAGACCGCGTTGGTGGGCTGGCCCGTGGTCGTGGAGAAGTTCTCCACCGGCAGGGCGAAGAAGGCCCGGTACGCGATGGAATGTCCGTCGAGCAGGAGGAGGCGTGGCGTGGCGGTACTCACGCTCGGGAGCCTAGTCGCCGGGTCTGACAGTCCGCGCCCGCGGCGCGCGTCACCCGGTGGTCACCCGCTCGGGCTCGGGTTCACGCTCGGGTTCACGCTGGGATCGCTGATCGCCCCGGCCGTGACGCCCCACTTGTCGAGGATCGACGTGTAGGTACCCTCGGCCATCAGCTGGCGCAGCGCCCGGGCGATGGCGGCGGCGAAGTCGGGCTGGTCGCCGGGCAGCACGTACCCGTACCGCACCGGCTGGTAGAGGCGCCCCACCAGGCTCAGCGCCCCGCCCGACCGCTTGACCGCGTAGCCGGTCACCGGAGAGTCGGCGAGCAGCGCGTCGTCCTTGCCGTCGACCACGGCGGCGGTCACCTCCGCCTGCCCGAGGTACTCGTCGACCTGGATGGCCGGCCGGGCCGCCGCGGTGCACGCCTGCGACCGCAGCGCCACCGCGGTGACCTGCATCGTCGAGGACTGTACGGCGACCTTCTTCCCACACGCGTTCTCCGGGTCGACCGGCGTGGCGGTCCGGGCCGCCCACTGGGTACCGGCGGTGAAGTAGGAGACCATGGTCACCTGCTCCTCGCGGTCCGGCCGGATCGTGAACGAGGACACGCCGACGTGGTAGGTACCGGCGCTCACCCCCGCGATGATCTCGTCGAAGTCGACCGCCTTCCACTGCGTCTTCACGCCCAGCTTCCCGGCGACCGCGTTGAACAGGTCCACGTCGAACCCGGCGACGGTCTTGTCGGGGGCGCGGAACTCGCTCGGCTCGTACCGCGGGTCGGTGGCCACGGTGAGCGCGCCGGCCGACCGGATCGGACCGGGTACTTGCGCCGCCAGCGCGGTGTCGACCGTGGTGGACGGGGCCGGCGCGGTCGGGGCGCTGCGGTCCTTGCTCGTGCAGCCCGCCGTGGCGGCGGCCAGGACCACCACCACGAGCCACCCCAGTGCGCGCATCTCACCTCCGTACGGCCGCCCGGCGGGTCGGGAGCGACGCCCGTCGCGCCGCTCCCGACTCCGGCGACTCATCCGCCGAGGTAGGCCCGTACGATCTCGGGGTCCTTGGCCAGCTCCTTGGCCGGGCCTTCCATGTTGAGCAGTCCGGACTCCAGGACGTAGGCCCGGTCCGCGACGCGCAGCGCGGCCAGCGCGTTCTGCTCCACCAGCAGTACGGTGGTGCCGTCGTCGCGGATCGTCCGGATGGTCTCGAAGATCAGATCCACCAGCACCGGCGCCAGCCCCATCGACGGCTCGTCCAGCAGGAGCAGCTTCGGCCTGGCCATCAGCGCCCGGGCCACGGCGAGCATCTGCTGCTCTCCACCGGACATCGTGCCGGCCTTCTGGGTGATCCGCTCGCGCAGCCGGGGGAAGAGCGTGAGCACCCGCTCCCGGTCCTGCGCGATGCCGTCGCGGTCCTTGCGCAGGAACGCGCCGAGGTCCAGGTTCTCCGCCACGGTCATCCGGGGGAAGATCCGCCGCCCCTCGGGGGACTGGGCGATGCCCCGCCGGACGATCTCGTCGGCGCCGGTCCGGTCGATTCGCTTGCCGTTGAAGGTCACCTGGCCCTGCCGGGGCCGGAGCAGGCCGGAGATCGTGCGCAGGGTGGTCGACTTGCCGGCCCCGTTGGACCCGATCAGCGTGACGATCTCGCCGGGCATGACCTTGAGGGTCAGACCCTTCACCGCGGCGATGTTGCCGTAGTAGACGTGGACGTTGTCCAGCTCCAGCATGGGCTGCCCATTACCGATCGTCATCGGGGTCCTCCTCCTCCTGCGGCTTGCCGAGGTAGGCCTCGATGACCCGCGGGTCGTTCTTGATGTCGTCCGCCGAGCCCTCGGCGATCTTCGTACCACGGTCGAGTACCGTGATCCGCTCCGACACCCGCATGACCACGCTCATGTCGTGCTCGATGAGCAGCACCGAGACCTGCTTCTCATCGCGTACCCGGTGCACGAACTCCACAAAGGCCGCCGACTCGCGTGGGTTCATGCCGGCCGTCGGCTCGTCCAGCAGCAGGACGCTGGGCTTGAGCGCCAGCGCCCGAGCGACCTCCAGCCGGCGCTGGTCGCCGTAGGACAGGTTGCGCGCGTACTCACCGGCCACCTTGCCGATGCCGACGAACTGGAGCAGCTCGAGGGCCTCCTCGTGGGCCGTCCGCTCCTCGTGCCGCTGGCCGGGGGTGCGCAGCACCGTGCGGAAAATCCCCGACCGCAGGTGCGAGTGCATCGCCACCTTGACGTTCTCCTCGGCCGTCATCAGGCCGAAGAGGCGAATGTTCTGGAAGGTACGGGCGATGCCCAGTGAGGCGATCTTGCTGGGGTTGAGCCCGGTCACGTTGCGCCCGCCGAGCAGCACTCGCCCGCTGGCCACCTTGTACAAGCCGGTGAGGGCGTTGAAGAAGGTGGTCTTGCCGGCCCCGTTGGGCCCGATCAGGCTGACGATGCCGCCCCCGGGGATGGTGAAGCTGACCTTGTCGACGGCCACCAGCCCGCCGAAGCGGACGGTGATCTCGTCGGCCCGCAGGGCCAGCGGGGTGCCGGTGTCGACGTCCATCGTGCTCGCGGTCACGGCCGGACCCCCTCGTCCCCGCTCTTGCCGCCGGTGGTCATCACATCGAGCTCCGGCGCCTGCTCCTCCATGTCGCTGCCCAGCGCCTCCACGTCGGTGCGCTCGGGCTCGCGCAGCACCAGCCGGGTGCGGCTCTCCGGCAGGAAGCCCTCCCGCCGGAACAGCATCATCAGCACCAGCGCGCCGCCGAAGATCAGGAAGCTGTACGACGGGAAGTTGATGTGGGTGCCGAACGTGGAGTTGAAGGTGGTGCCCAGCTCCGGCAGCCCGGTCGAGTTGAACCAGGCGAGCAGGAGGGCGCCCAGCATGACGCCCCACACGTTGCCCATGCCACCGAGGACCACCATCGCGAGCAGCGTGATCGAGATGGCGAACTGGAACCGGTCCGGCAGGACCCCGCTGACGTGGGAGGCGAACGCGACACCCGCCACGCCGCCGGCCACCGCGCCGATGCCGTAGGCGGCGAGCTTGGTGCGCATCAGCGGTACCCCCATAGCGCTGGCGGCCAGCTCGTCCTCGCGGATGGCCAGCCAGGCACGACCCAGCCGACCCTCCCGCAGGCGAAGCGACATGAAGAGGATGAGCAGGGTCAGCACCAGGAAGATGAGGTATCGCGAGAGGTGGTCGAACGGGCCGAGGGAGCCGAACTTGATCCCCTGCGGGCTGATCGACAGGCCCTGCACCGGGTCGATCGGCGAGATGCCCTTCGTGCCATTGGAGATGTTGACGCCGTAGACGTTGTCGCCGTTGTGGAAGACCTGCGGGATGATCTCGCCGAAGCCGAGCGTGACCAGGGCCAGGTAGTCGCTGCGCAGCCGCAGCGTCGGCGCGCCGATGAGTACGCCGAAGAACGCGCAGAGTGCGGCCCCGGCGATGACGACGATCCAGAAGTTGACGTGGATCCCGCCGGTGATGAACCGCGCCGGGTTGCCCAGGATGTTGACGTTGGCCTTGTCGAAGAAGCCGGACATGATCCAGCCCGCGACGTAGCCGCCGATCGCCCAGAACGCCACGAAGCCCAGGTCGAGCAGGCCGGCGTAGCCCACCACGATGTTGAGCCCGAGCGCCGCCATGACCCAGACCAGGGCCTCGTTGATCGAGACCAGCGGGAACCACTTCAGGGCGAAGCTGCGCACCGACGGGTCGAGGTACCCCATGGTGAGCAGGTAGTAGAAGATGAAGATCGCGATCGCCAGGACCAGGAAGAACAGCGGCCAGGTGAACCGGCCCGGCAGCCGCAGCCGCCCGCGGGGCTTGCCCTCCGTCGGGACGGGTTCGGCGAAGCTCATACCTTCTCCCCCACAGTCTGTCCTAATAGGCCGGTCGGCTTGAAGACCATGAGCATGATCAGAATGGCGAACACCACCGACTGCGACCAGGCCTGCCCCGGGGCGTAGAGTGGGAGCCCGTCATTGAGGCCCTGGATCAGACCGATCAACAGGCCGCCGAGCACGGCGCCGGTGAGGTTGCCGATGCCGCCGAGCACCGCCGCGGTGAACGCGATCAGCCCGAGCTGGAACCCGGCGTTGTACCGGGTGGTGCCGACGGTCTGCTGGTACAGGATGCCGGCGGCACCGGCCAGCGCGCCGCCCATGGCGAAGGTGAACGAGATGATCCGGTTGACGTTGATGCCCATCAGCCGGGCGGCGTCCTGGTCCTGGGCGGTGGCCCGCATCGCCTTACCGGCTCGGGTCTTCGCGACGATCCACGTCATCAGCGCGAGCAGCCCACCGGTGACCGCGATCACGACGAAGACGTTGTGATCGATGGTGACCCCACCGATCGTGAAGTGACCGCGCGGCAGGATGCTGGGCCACAGGCGCGGGGTCGACCCGTTCCACTGCTGGCCGATGAACTGCAGGACGAAGCTCATCCCGACCGCCGTGATCAACGGAGCCAGCTTCGGTGCCCGGCGTAGCCGGCGATAGGCGAGGAACTCGATCGTGACATTGATCGAGGCGCAAAAGATCATGGCGAGCACGAGCACCAGCGCGAAGCCCAGCCACCCGGTCAGGTTGGGGACGGTCAGCCCCAAACCGGTCAGCGTGAACGCGCTGAACACGGTGCCGAGCATGAACAGGTCGCCGTGCGCGAAGTTGATCAACTCGATGATGCCGTAGACGAGCGTGTACCCCAGCGCGATCAGGGCGTACAGCACGCCGTTGCGCAGCCCGTAGACCGCCGACTGGAAGAACTGTGCCGGGGCGTGGACGAAGTTGATGATGAGCCAGAGCGCCATGAGGGCCAGGATGGCGGTGCCCGCCACCCAGACCAGGACGGTTCTGACGCGCAGAGCCATCTGCGGTGCCCGCAGCGCTGATGCCGTTGACGTCAAGGGGGACTCCTTGCCTGGGATGCCGGGGCTGCCTCGGACCACGGCGGGGGACGTGCTCCGGTGTGGCGTGTCAGGTGACACGCCACACCGGACTCGATGCGACGGGTCGGTCAGCTGACGGGGTAGGGCTTGAGGAAGGTCTCCTTCTGGTCCTTCATCTGGAGGATGGAGATGTCGAGGGTGTTGACGTCACCGCTCTTGGTGTCGATCTTGATGTCCTTGCCCAGGACCGCGTCGTTGGCCGAGATGGTGATGCCGTCGCCCTCGAAGACCGCGTCCCGGACGCCCTTGCGGGTGCCGTCGGACTTGGCGATCGCGGCGAGGATCACCTGGAGCGCCTGCACGCCGTAGGCCACGTAGCTGGACGGCGGCTCGGCGTTGTACTTGGCCTTGTAGGCGGAGAGCAGCTTGGCGCCCGCGCCGCCGGCCTGCGCGACCTGCGACGTGTCGAGACCCGCGAAGGTGAGGTACATGCCGGCCGCCTCGGGCAGCTTGTCCAGCGCCGGGTACCCGGTGAAGCCGTCCGGCCCGATCAGCTTGACCTTGGTGTTGTCGCCGAGCACCGCGACCTTGTCCTTGACCAGCTGGCCGCCGTTGTTGTCGTAGATGCCGCCGAGGTAGAGGCAGTCGGGATTCTGCGCCCTGATGCCGGTGAACAGGGCGGTGTAGTTGGTCTGCTTCGCGTCCCAGCCCTGGTTGCCCAGGATCGTGATGCCCTGCTTGGCCGCCTCGTCGGCGAACGCCTTGGCCACGCCCTGGCCGTAGGTCTCGGTGTCGTTGAGCACCGCGCACTTCTTGAGGCCCAGGTCCTTGGCCGCGAACCGGGCCGCCGCAGTGCCCTGGTAGTCGTCGGTGGTGATCACCCGGGCGTAGTTGCGCTTGCCGGCCGGGTAGTACTTGTCCGGCTCGTTGGCGTCCCACTTCTTGGTCAGGCCGGGGTTGGTGTTGGCGTGCGAGATCATCAGCAGCGGGCCGCTGGTGTCCTGGTTGAGCTTGGGCACCTCGAGCTTGGCGCAGCCGGAGTTGTAGGTGCCCATCACGGCCACCTCGTCGGTGTTGGCGACGTGGGCGTCGGCGTTCTTGTTGCAGGTCGCGTCGTCCCACTTGCCGCTGGCGGCGGTCGAGTCGTCGTACTGCTTGAGCTCGACCTTGTAGCTACCGGCCTTGCCGCCGACCGAGTCGAGGTAGATCTTCATCGCGTTGAAGGTGGCGTTGGATGTGTCCGCCGAGTCCCCCTGGAACGGCAGGTCCACGCCGACTACCAGAGTCCTGTTGGTATTGCCGCCGCCGGTCCCGGACTTGCTGCACGCTGCCGTGCCGGCGAGCACGGTCACGGCAGCGACCGCGAGCGCGGTGATGCGCCTTGTCATGCTGGTCCTCTCAGTGATCGATGACGTCGTGGACGTGCCGAGGCGTAACCTGACACTCTGACTCGTCTTCGGACGTACAGTGTCGGGGTCTGTGCACCGTCGCCCACCTCTCTGTCGGAGGCCCCCGCCACACGGCACGACCAACCGCCCGCGCCGGCGAGTGCCCAACCAATCACACGGGGTGAGGCGTGCCTAACGCCAAGACTCCGTTGCCGCACTGTGAGCGAAAATTATGCGGCACCCATCCCCCTGTCAAGGGGAACGGAGCCTCCGGGCCGACCCGTCGTTTCATTGTTATTTAGCAGGTAGACGCGCGGAAAGGCGTCCGAAGCGCCGGTGTGGAGGACACCCGTACCCGCCTCGCCCGGACAGCCGACCCCTGGCTCAGCCGTCACGGCTGGTAACGGCCCCAGGGACCGGACAACGTGCCGGAAAGGTAACATCGACGTCACGAATGCGTCAGCCTGGAGATCCCCCCGCAGGGTCGGTGTCACCCGCCGACTCCGCCAGGATCCGCTCGGCGACCTCGCGCATCGTCATCCGGTGGTCCATCGCCGTGCGCTGGATCCACTTGAACGCCTGCGGCTCGCTCATGCCGTACTGCGTCATCAGCGTGCCCTTGGCCCGCTCGACCGCCTTGCGGGTCTCCAGCCGCTCGGTGAGCGTGGCCACCTCCGACTCCAGCGCGGAGACCTCGGCGAACCGGGACACGGCGATCTCGATCGCCGGTACCAGATCGCTCTTCTGGAAGGGCTTGACCAGGTAGGCCATGGCGCCGGCCGCGCGGGCCCGCTCGACCAGGTCGCGCTGGCTGAAGGCGGTCAGGATGACGACCGGAGCCAACCGCGCGTCGGCGATCTTCTCGGCGGCGGCCAGGCCGTCCATGATCGGCATCTTGATGTCGAGGATGACCAGGTCCGGCTTGAGCTCCTCGGCCAGCCGTACGGCGGTCTCGCCGTCACCGGCCTCGCCGACCACGTCGTAGCCCTCCTCGACCAGCATCTCGGCCAGGTCGAGGCGGATCAGAGCCTCATCCTCCGCGATGAGTACCCGTCGGCGCGTGGCGCCCGCCTGCGTCTCGGCCACTACCCTGCCCCTCATCGTCGCGCGCCGACACCCCGATGTCGGGTGTCGTGGCTCTTTAGCGTAGTAGGTAGGCTGGACCGTGCCTGAGCCCCTGTAGACCAACGGCAGAGTCGATGGACTCAAAATCCATTCAGTGTGGGTTCGAATCCCACCGGGGGCACCGCATCGACCAGGGCATGCTTGCCCGGACATCAACCAGCTTCGATGGCTGGAGATCGTCTTCCCGGGTTTCTCCCGGGTGGGCTATGCATATTGCGCCCCTACCCCGCTCAGCGGAGTCGGTGAGTGAACTTCGGGGTAGCTGGCTGGGTCCGCGCTCTGTCGAGGTGGCACGTCCGCCGCGCTCTGTCGCCTCGCCCGAGGCTACCCCGGACGGCACGCTGACGTGCCGTAGCCTGTGGTCGTGGCAGAACCACCCCTTGAGATCGACAACCCGGCTGGCCGCCTTCATCTGATCTTGAAGACCCTGCGGGGAATCGACAGCAACACGATGCTTATCGACGCTTGGCCGAGGGTGTTTGGACTAGACACCGGAAAAGATCAAGACCTCGGAACTCTGATGGAGCATGTCGCCCAGGTACCACGCATGGCCTACGAGACCAAGCAGCTCGTTGAGTCGATTCCCGATGAGGATCCATACGTCTATCTTGCCCACTTTGGTGAGGTTGAAGAGACCACCAAGAGGACGATCCATCTGCACAACCCGATCCAGTGGGCGCTCGACGCCATGAGTCAAACCGGCTGGCACTCGCTAGCAGCTTGCGCGAGGTTGCTGCATCGTAAGGCGCAGGAGTTGATGCCTGAGCCAGACCGTATGGCCGACCTTGTTGACACATTCCGGGATCTCATCGAGGAAGTGCGGCAAGCGGACGACCTGGACGAGGGCACGAAGGACTTTGTGCTCAAGCACCTCGTTGCAGTGCTTCGCCGGCTTGAAGATGTGCGGTTCTTCGGTGTGCAGGCCGTGGTCAGTGCCGCCGATGAGATGGCCGGAGCGGTGATACGACGGCCAGATGTTGGCAGTCGTGTGTTTGCTAGCAAGGTCTGGCCCCGGGTCCGGGCGGGTCTCCTCGCGCTTGACCTCCTTCTCAACTTGTCAGCCAATGCGATTGCCACCGCTGCCGTCGTCGCTGAGGACCAACCACCTCAGCCGCCCGCCGTCATTGTGACCATCATCGAGCAGTGCGCGCCACGCGAGTTGACCAGCAGCCCTCACGGCAACTGAGCCCCGGCCGCCGTGCGGCTCACAGGAGCGCGTGTCCCGGCTGGGTGCATCTGGCCGCTGCCTGCCCGGTAGACAGCGAGGCGTCCCCGTTGCCGAGGGCAATCCCGGGGGACGCTGGTTCGAACCAAGGCCGTGCGCGTTCGCGTGAGGCTGCGGCGGTGTGCGAAGTAACGTGCTGATGTGAACGACAAGCTGTGGCCCATCATCCTCGGCGCAGGACTAGCACTGCTGGGGACGATCTTGGTGCAGTCGATCGTCGTGCCCTGGACCCAGGCGCGGACCCGGCGACGCGAGCGCTGGGAGAAGGATCTCTCTGAACTGTCCAATCTCCTGGAGGACCAGTTCCCTCGCTCGCTGGCGCGCTGGCGCTCGGAGGTGATCGGGGTGCGCGTCATTCGGCTAGCCCCGTCGTTCGCACATGCCGTTGAGTGGCCGTCGGTCATGGCCAGCGGGGTTGAGTGGGGTCGACGCGGAGTAGTCCCAGGAGTTGGGTCTGGAGGTATCCGGGTTTGGGGATGGT
>Ga0137369_10001551_pt1 | contig 23179 bp, 23 predicted proteins | sample SagtaG_12_FD_104918 | JGI IMG/M metagenome (GOLD analysis project Ga0137369, IMG submission 104918) | Vadose zone soil microbial communities from Sagehorn Ranch, Mendocino, California, USA - Sage1_L_113_16 metaG | ecosystem: Environmental > Terrestrial > Soil > Vadose zone | place: USA... | reverse complement strand
GAGGTCGTGCCGGACATCGACGAGCAGGCAGCCGAGCGCGGACGTGATCCCGGGGTTCGGCGGCACGAGCACCGTCGGGATGGCGAGCTCCTTCGCGAGCGCTGCACCGTGTAGCGGCCCCGCTCCGCCGAAGGCGACGAGGCAGAACTCGCGTGGGTCGTAGCCGCGGCGAATCGAGATCAGGCGCACAGCATCGGCCATGTTCGCGTTCGCGACCTTGATGATCGCGTCGGCTGCCTGCTCCAGCTCGAGGCCGAGCGGCACGCCGATGTACTGGGTGATCGCCCGCGCGGCGGCGTCGCGGTCGAGCGTCATCGCGCCGCCGATCAGCTCCGAGCCGAGCCGGCCGAGGACGACGTTCGCGTCTGTGTTCGTCGGCCGGTCGTTGCCCCGTCCGTAGCAGGCGGGGCCCGGGACCGCTCCGGCCGACTGCGGGCCGTTGCGCAGCGACCCCGCCTCGTCGATCCAGGCGAACGAGCCGCCGCCGGCCCCGATGGTCAGCACCTCGATGCTCGGGAATACGATCGGGTAGCCGTACTCGACGAACCACTCCTTCGTCACCCGCTCCTCGCCGCCGTAGACGAGCGAGATGTCGGTGCTCGTCCCGCCCATGTCGAACCCGATCGCGTTCGGAAAGCCGCAGAGCGTCGCGATGTGGCGGCTCGCGATCGCGCCGGCGGCGATCCCCGATGCAGCCAGTCTCACCGCGAGGCGCTCAGCGGTCTTGGGCGTCATCACGCCGCCGCCGGAATGGAGCAGCAGGACGTCGTTACCGTAGCCGTGCTCGCTGAGCCGGTCCGAGAGCCGCCGGACGTAGCCGCCGATCAGCGGCGAGAGCACGGCGTTGGCGACCGTGGTCGAGAAGCGCTCGTGCTCGAAGATCTCCGGCAGGACTTCGGCCGACGTCGAGACATTCACGCCCGGGAGCTCTTCCTCGAGGATCTCTCGCATGCGCAGCTCGTGCGCCGGGTTCGCGTACGAGTTGATGAAGCAGACGGCGATCGTCTGCACGCCGCGCTTACGCAGGATCGCGGCGAGCCGGCGGGCGTCGTCCTCCTCGAGCGCGGTCACCACCTCGCCGGCGAAATCGATGCGTTCTGTCACCTCGAAGCGGTCGCGCCGGCGGATGTACGGCGGCGCGACGTCCTTGTACGCGTCCCAGAGGTCGTCTTTCGTCCCCCGGCGGATCTCGATCACGTCCCGGAAGTTGCGCGTGGTGACCATCGCAGCCGGCGGCAGATTCCGCGTAATCAGGGCGTTCGTGGCGACGGTGGTGCCGTGGGAGAAGACGACGACGTCGCGCAGGTCGATGCCGGCCTCGACGACGCCGGAGACGACCGCGTCGATCGGGTCAACCGTCGACGGCACTTTGGCGACGTCGATCGTTCCCCGCTCCTCGTCGAGGATGCAGATGTCGGTGAACGTGCCGCCGACGTCGACCGCGACTCGCAGGTCGGGCATGTGCTGCTCAACTTAACCCCTTGTCGGCCCCGTGTGCACGTGTCAGGCTACGGCGGATGGCGCGTGCACCCGAGACCAATCTCTGGCATCCCTTCTCGGACATGGCGCTGATCCGCGGGAACGAGTTCGTCGTCGTTCGCGGGGAGGGAGTCTGGGTCTACGACGAGGACGGCAACCGCTACCTCGACGGCTCGGCGAGCCTGTGGTACTGCAACGTCGGTCACGGCCGCAAGGAGATCGCCGACGCGGTCGCACGGCAGATGACCGAGCTCGAGGCGTACTCGATCTTCGGGGAGTACGCGAACCCTCCGGCACTCGAGCTGGCCGATGCGCTTGCGGCGCGCGCGCCGATCGAAGGGGCGAAGGTCTTCTTCACGACGGGCGGGGGCGACGCGATCGACACTGCAGCCAAGCTCGCACGCCTCTACTGGCAGGTCACCGGCAGCCCCGAGCGAATTCACATCATCAGTCGAACCGAGGGCTACCACGGCACGATGGCCTTCGGCACGTCGATCGCCGGCATCGACGCGAACCGCTCGGGTTGGGGGCCGCTCGTCACCGACACCTCCGCCGTGCAGCACAACTCTGCCCAGGCACTGCGCGACGAGATCGAGCGCGTCGGCGCGGAGCGGGTCGCCGCCTTCTTCGTCGAGCCGGTGATCGGGGCCGGCGGCGTGTATCCACCCGCGCCGGGCTACATCGAAGAGGTCGCAGAGATCTGCCGCGAGGCCGGCGTCCTGCTCGTGATCGACTCGGTGATCACCGGCTTCGGGCGGCTCGGCAGCTGGTTTGGCTGCGAGCGCTTCGGCGTCAGTCCGGATCTCGTCACATTCGCGAAGGGCGTCACCAGCGGCTACTTGCCGCTGGGCGGCGTGCTCGTCTCCGGCCGAGTCGCGGAGCCGTTCTGGAGCGAGCCCGGGCACGTCCTTCGCCACGGCCAGACCTACGCGGGGCACGCCTCCGTGTGCGCCGCCGGGCTCGCGAACATCAGCATCCTCGAGCGCGAAGGACTGATCGAGCGGGGCGCGGAGCTCGAACAGGACCTCATCGCTGCGCTCAAGCCGCTCGAGGAACATCCCTTGGTCGGCGAGGTGCGCGGCGGTACCGGGTTGATGGCGTCGGTGGCGATCGAGCCGGCACTGCTCGAGCGCGACGCGGGCCTGGCGGGAAAGCTGTCGAAGGCGATCCGCTCGCACGGCGTGATCCTGCGCGCACTCGGCAAGTCGGTTGCGATCTCGCCGCCGCTGATCATCACGGTCGAGGAGATCGGGATCGTCGCCGAGGCAATCGAGGCGGGTCTGGACGACCTTGCCGCGACGCTCGACGACGTGCCGGCGCGGCTCGCTGCCCGCTGACCCTGCTCAGGCCGGGTCGTCGATCAGAAAGAGACGCGTGGGGGCACCGCTCGGGTTGCGCCCGCGGTGCCCGGTGCCCGCGGCGAGTACGAAGCCCTGCCCCTGCCGGACTGCGATGGGGGGAGTCCCGTCGTCGAACTCGTACTCGATCTCGCCCTCGACGACATAGCCGCGATGCCCGTCCGTGCACCACTCGTCGCGCCGCGCACCGGGCCCGTATTCGACGATCGCCCAGCGCGAGCCGACCGCCTGGGCCGCGCGTGCGCGGATGCCCGGGCCGTCGTCTTCCCAACCGAGGGCGTCGAAGTCGACGGTGCCGTTCATTCGGCACTCTCGAGCGCGAGGATGTCCTGCCCTGCCTCGACGAGCGCCTCGTTCTCGACCAGGAAACGTGCGACGACGCCGGCGGACTCGCTCTTCACCTCGTAGAAGTTCTTCATGATCTCGATCACGCCCACGACGTCGCCGGGCTTAACCGTGTCGCCTTCGTCGACGTACGGATCGGCGTCAGGGCTCGGCCGCCGGTAAAAGATCCCCGGCAGCTGCGACCTGATCGTCTGTTCCATCGCCCGCTCCTTCCTAGACGATTGATCGATAAATCGATCAATCGTCTAGTGCGCTCGGTGAGCGGATTGGTGCTCGCTCCGGAGGAGCGTATGCGTTTGGCGTTGCCGACTGCGCCTGGGGTCGGTAGGGCACAGCTCCACGGGACTCACGCTCGCTCCGCGTGCAGGTGTCGGAGCGAGCGACCAGCTAGACGATTGATCGACGAATTTTCCGATCAATCGTCTAGATCGACTCGAGGCTCGCCGCCGTCAGACTCTCGTCGAGCGCGTGGTCGCGCTCGATTGCCTCGTCGCTCGTCACCTCGCGGAAGCGAACATGGTCGCCGACGGGCCTGAACTGCCCGATCTTCCACAGATCGGCATGGATCACCGTGGCGGCGACGATGAAGCCGCCGGCGGTCGGGCCGTCCGGGGCGAGGATCACCGGCAGGTCGCCGTTGATGTTGACGGCGCCGACGGGATAGCTGTTGTCGAGGATGTTCGACGGGTGCCCGCCGGCGATCCCGCCGCTGCGCCTCGCCCACTCGAACTTGTGTGACTCGAGCCGGATCCCGGTGCGGTTCGAGTTCCGGTCGACCGGCCAGGCGCGGCCGAAGAACACGGCCAGGTCGGCCTCGGTGAGAAAGTCGGGTGCGGACTGCGGGCCCCGCATCGCGCCGACCTCCCACTCGCGTGCGTACGCGGGTCGTGCGCTTTCTTTGAACCGGGCTGCTCCGCGGTTACCGGCCGCCCGAGCGAGCGGCACCTGGTCGCCCGCCTCGAGTGCTCGGCCCTCGAACCCGCCGAGCGCGCCCATCGTGTACGTCGCGCGCGAGCCGAAGAGGAGCGGAACGTCGATCCCCCCGGAGATCGCGACGTAGATGCGGAAGCCCGGCCCCGGCGCAATGCCGATGCGCAGCTCGGAGCCAGCACGTGCAGGCCGGCTCTCCCAGAGCGCCACCGGCTCGTCGGCGAGCGTGACCGGCGCCTCGGCGCCGCAGACCGCGACGGTCGCGTCTGCGTCGAGCCGCATCGCGAAGTTGCCGAGCGTGACCTCCAACGCCGCTGCGGACTCCGGGTTGCCGACGAGGAGATTGGCGGCGCGGAAGGCGAAGTGGTCCATCGGCCCTGCAGGGAAGAAGCCCTGCGCGCGCATGCCCTGCCGGCCCGGATAGTCCTGGACCGTGGTCTGGATGCCGCCTTCGAGGATCTCGACCGTGCTGGCGCTCATGGCACCGGCGTCGTCGCCGCCGCCGCCTCGCGACGCACGCGACGCTTCTCCGACTCCTCGCGGATCGTCGGCAGCCAGTCGAGGAACGTGCCGACGTCGAAGGGGCTGTCCTCGATCTCGTAGCGGTAGCGGTCGGCGTGCACGTCCTCGAACAACTCGAGCAGCTCGTCCTCTTCGACGCGGTGGAACTTCACCCGGTCACCGGGACGGAGGAGAAGTGGGTTCTCGCGGAAGACGGCATTGCGCGCCGCCAGGTCGTAGACGGGCAGCGTCCTGCCGACGAGCTGGTAGCCGCCGGCGGACTCGACGGGGTAGATCGCGAAGCACGGTCCGCCGATCCCGACCGCGCCCTCCGGTGTCCACGTGCGCGTCGGGTTGTACTTCGGGACGAACACGGTCTCGCGCGGGTCGAGCGGGAACATGAACGGCAAGCCCGGAAAGAAGCCGATGAACGCCGCCCATTGCTCGGCGCCGAGCACCGCGGCGTAGAGCTCCTCGCGGTCCGCGAAGCCGTTGTAGCGGACGATGTAGTCGACGTTCGAGCCGCCCTCGGCGTTTGGCGCATCGTTGCGGATCGTGTTGATGTAGCGCTGAACCGCCTGCCGGGTCTGGGAGTCGTCGAACGCGACCGGCATGTGGATGACCCGGCTCGGGATCTCCATCCCGCGCTCGACCTGCAGCTCGTCGTGGATCGCGTGGAGCCGGTCGACCAGCTCGCCGACAGGGAGCTCCGACGGGTCGTAGCTGATCAGGATCGACCGGAAGCCGGGAGCGGTCTCGATGACGCCCGGCAGCGCGTGCGCGCGAAGCGCGTCGTCGACGGCGAGCACGAAGAAATTCAGCGTCAGGTCGAACTCCATCTCGCCGTACTCCACGAGCACGGCGCGGTCGCCCGCGTAGCGGTACACGATCCCCGGCTTCCCCTCCTGCGCGGGTCGCTGGTCGATGATCGCGGACAGAGTCGTGCTCATCTTCCGCCGAGGCTACGACGCGGCCGGAGTCCGGCGCAGCTCGGAGAGCGGCGCGACATCGATGCCGGCAGCCGCCAGCGCGGCGCGGATCGCCTTCGCGATCTCGGGCGCGTTCGGCGCATCGCCGTGGACGCAGATGCTCTCGACGGCCAGCTCGAGGTCGACACCGTCGATCGATCGCACCTTCCCTTCCCCGAGGAGCCGCACGGCCTTCTCGCCCATCTACTGCGGGTCGCGCATCTGCTTGACCCGCTCGAGAACGAGCTTGCCGTCGGCGTCGTAGTCGAGATCCACGTAGCCCTCCGGTACGAACGGCACGCCCGCTGCAGCGGCTGCTTCAGCGACAGCGGGAGGCATGAGCAGGATCACGTCCGAGCCGAGAGCCGCCACCGCCGCGCAGACCGCGCGCGCGTACTCGTCGTTGTCGACGATCATCGTGTAGAGCGCGCCGTGAGGCTTCACGTGCTGCAGTCGCCCGCCCTCGGCGTCCGCGAACGCCTGCAGCGCGCCTCCCTGGTACATGACGTAGTCCTTGAGCTCCTCGACGCCCACCGCGAGCCGGCGGCGCCCGAAGCCCATCAGATCCGGGAGCCCGACATGAGCCCCGATGCCGACCCCGTGCTCGAGCGCCAGCGCGACCGTCCGCCTCATCACGTGCGGGTCGCCACCGTGGTAGCCGCAGGCGATGTTGGCGGAGCTGAGATGCGGCATCAGGGCCGCGTCGTCGCCGAGCGTCCAGCGTCCGAACGATTCGCCCATGTCCGCGTTGAGGTCGGCTCGATCACGCATCGTTTGGGACCGATACCACGACGTCCTCAGCGCCTACAAGGTCCGCGCCCTCTCGCCGGCCGCTCACATCACGAGGCCCGCTTGATCCGGTCCACGATCTTCCACGCGCCGGGAAGCAGGGCGGCCGCCAGGTAGAGCTTGAACACATCGCCGGGCACGAACGGGTACAACCCGAACTCGAGCGTCTTCTCCAGGTTCGTGTCCAGAACCACCGCCAGCCAGGGCAGACCGACCAGGTAGATGATCACATTCCCGGTCAGCATCGAACCGATCGAAGAGGAAAGACGACGGTCCCAACGCCGCTCGGCCAGGAAACCCGTGACCGCAGCGGCGGCGACGAAGCCGACGATGTACCCGCCGCTGGCAGACGTCACCACCGACCACCCATGGGCCTGATCGGCGTAGATCGGCGCTCCTGCAACCCCGAGCCAGAGATAGAGAACGAGGCTCGCACAACCCCTGATCATCCCGAGCGAAGCGCCGACCAACACGACCGCGAACGTCTGCCCCGTGATCGGCACAGGCGTAAACGGCAACGAGACCGAGATCTGCGCCGCCCCGGCCACCAGCCCCGTCCCCGCCACCACCAGCGCGGCATCCGCAAGAACCCCGAGGCGCGGAACGAGAGTGACAGATGCAGCGCGAGCGCTCATGCGGGGGCGGCGATTATTCCATACTGCGAGCCGAGGGAGCGATGCGCTCACGCTCCGCTCGGCGGTGCCCCCTAACCCTACGCTGCCGCCGCGACCGGCTGCCTGACTTCTGCGAGCAGCGCCTCGAGCAACGCCTCGAGGACCGCCTGATGCTCGTCGTGCACGAGCCGGCCGTGCTCCTCGAGACGCTCGTGCGCGCGGGCCACCGCGACCTCGTTCTGGACGACGCGTGCGCCCGCCGTCCCGAGCACCTTTCGCAGCTCGGCCTGACCCCAGACGCCGCCGAAGCTGCCCGTGCTCGCGCCGATGACCGCCACCGGCTTGCCCAGGAGCGCAGCCTCCCCACGCGGGCGAGAAGCCCAGTCGATCGCGTTCTTCAGCTGGCCCGGCACCGAGCCGTTGTACTCCGGCGAGGCAATGAGCACGGCATCGGCGCGGGCGATTGCCTCGCGGAGGGCGACAACCGCCTCGGGCGACTCCTCGACGTCGTCGTCCTCGTCGTACGGCGGCACCGCCTTCAGGCCCTCGAAGACCTCGAACTCGACGCCCGCAGGCAGGAGCTCCGCCGCCTCCAAAAGGAGGCGGCGGTTGTGCGACTCCCGCCGGAGGCTGCCCGAGATCCCAAGGACCCGCATGGGTTACGCCTTCACCAGCTCGAGGTCGGCGGTGAGCCTGACGTCGTTCTCGAGGGCCGCGCCGCCGCCCGGGAGCTCCATCTGCCAGTTGATCCCGAAGTCGGTGCGATCGATCTGCGTCTCCAGGGAGATGCCGATCCGGTCGTTCACCGGGCCGGAGATCGTTCCCCTCAGCGAGACCGGCCTGCGCGTGCCGCGGATCTCCAGCTCGCCCTCGACGACCAGCTCGTCGCCGTCGCGGCGGATCTCGGTCGAGGTGAAGGAGACCTGCGGGAAGCGCTCGGCGTCGAAGAAGTCGGGCGAGAGCAGGTGCCCGGCGAGGTTCTCGTCCGACACGGTAATGCCCGTCACGGGGGCGCTTCCGCTCAGCGCGCCGTCGGCAAGCGAGGCCTCGAAGCCCCCGATCTCGCCCTTGAAGAGCGAGACGCCGGCGTGCCTGATCGCGTAGCCGACCTGCGAGTGGATCTTGTCGAGCGTCCACGTCCCGGTGGGGATCGCCTGCTCTGTGAGTGTCGTCGTCATTGTCATGTCCTCCTGGTATGATTACTTGCGAGCACAAACAACTATAGCAGGATTACATGACTAGTCAAATATTGACCGAGCAATCTTCCCAGGCCACGATCGCGGCCTTCTCTAGCCTCCTGCGTACGCATGCAGCGGTGACCCGCGAGCTGAGCGCGAAGCTGTTCAGCGACCACGGCCTGACGATCAACGACTACGAAGCACTGCTCCGCCTCTCCCAGGCCGAGGAAAGAGCGATGCGGCGCGTCGACCTGGCCGAGCAGCTCATGTTGACGCCGTCCGGAGTCACGCGGCTCCTGGACGGCCTCGAGCGTGACGGCTGGGTGACGAAGCGCTCCTGTGAGAGCGACCTGCGGGTCACGTACGCGGTGCTGACCGATGAGGGTCGGGAGCGTCTCGAGGCCGCCGCCCGCTCCCACATTGCCCAGGTTCGCGCGCTCTTCGAGGCCTACCTCTCCAACGACGAGCTCGAAGTCCTCGCTGGGCTGCTCGGGCGCCTTCCGGGCGGCACCGGCGACGGCGATTCCTGTAGCCCGCCCTAAATGCGTGCCGGCGTCTGCTCCTGCGGGTAGTGGTAGCGGTTGCGCGGCCGGCCCGGGCCGTTGCACTCCCGCTCGACCTGGACGGCGCCGATCACTTCCAGGTATTCGAGGTAGCGGCGGGCAGTGACCCTGGCCACACCGACCATCTCTCCCGCCTCGACCGCGCTCAGCGGGTGGTCGCTCTCGGTCAGGGCCCGACGGATCGAGATGAGCGTCGAGCGTTTGAGGCCCTTGGGCAAGCGCGGCATGCGGTTCGCCCCCTGCACGCGGTCCACCTCGTCCTGAGTCAGCTGTGGCCGCCGCAGTGTGCGCACCCGCGAGCGGAATGCGACCAGCGACTGCTGGAGCCGTTCCGGTGCGAAGGGCTTCACGAGGTAGTCGACGACGCCGAGGTGCATCACCTCCCGCACGATCCTCGCCTCACGTACTGCGGTGACGACGATCACCTCGGTCTGATGCCCCTCGCGCCGAAGGGTACGGAGGAAGCTGACGCCGTCGCTCCCTGGCATCGAGAGGTCGACGATCGCGAGGTCCGGCTGCAGTTCGCTAACAAGCGCGCGGGCCTCCTCGCCGTTGGTCGCGGTCGCCACCGTCCGGAAGCCGGGCGACGCGTCGACGAGGCGGCAGTGGACGGTCGCGACGTACGGATCGTCCTCGACGATGAGCACTGTGAAGTCGGCGTTTGCGAGGGAGATCGTCACGACGGGAACCTCGCGGTGACGGCGAGCCCGCCTCGCTTGAAGTGCTCGACCTCGACGGTGCCGCGGCAGCGCCGGACGATTTTCCGGACGAGCGAGAGCCCGATTCCACTGTGGCCCGGCTTGGTGGTGAACTCGTTGTCGAAGATCCGGTCAGCGTCCTCTTGGGTGAGGCCTCGGCCCCAGTCGCGGACACGGAAGACGGTTGACGCGCTGTTCTGGAGGATCGTGACCGTTACCTTGCGGCGCGCCTGCGGCATCTCCGAGACGGCCTCGGTCGCGTTGTGCACGAGGTTGCCTAGCACGGTTAAGGCGTCGAGGTCGTCGAGGGCGGGCGGCAGCCAGCTGAGCCGGCTTCTTGCGTCGAGGGTCAGCCGGATGCCGCTCTGGAGAGCAATCGCTGCTTCCGCCACGAGAAACCCGGCCAGCGTCGGGTTCTCGATCCGCCCGGTCACTCGGCCGTAGATGCTGTGGTAGCTCTCCTCGATGGAGGCAATCATGCGGCGAGCCTCTTCTGCCTCTCCGAGCGTGAGCAAGCCGTAGATCGCGTGCAGCCGGTTTGAGTGCTCGTGCGCCTGCGCGCGCAGGGACCGCACCATCAGCGAGAGGCCCTCGACCTGTCTCCTTGTGCTGTCGAGCAGGTGGGCGGTGCGAATCGCGATCGCGGCGTGGTCGCCGAGCAGCGAGAGCAGGTTGACCTCTTCTGCCGTCCACGGGCCGGGCTCCTCCCGGTAGGCGTTAAGTCCGCCCATGACGAAGCTTCCCTTTCGCCTGAGCGGCACCGACACCATCGCGCGCACCCGCTCGCGCTTCGCGTACGGCCGCCACGGCTCGCATAGCGGGTCGGTGAGGATGTCCTCGACGGAGATCGGCTTCGCCCGGTGGATGGCGAGCCCGGACGGACCCTGGCCGACGACGAGCGGCTGCGCGGTGTTGAGATACTCGACATACTCGTTGCTGAGCCCGTAGGAGGCGACGACAGTGAGCTCGTCGCTCGCCTCGGACTCGCGCAGGTAGATCGCGCACGCCTTCGCGTCCACAAGCGCAGCACCGGTGAACGCGATCTGTCCGAGCGTCTCGTCGAGGGCCCCAGCCTCGGCAACCGCCGCGCTGACCGCCATGACTGCCGCCAGCTGATCCGCGGCTGCGGACCCGTCGAACGGTCTTGGCCGCGGCGCTGCCTTCACGGAGGCCATTACTTAGGCCGGAATCTCGAGCTTGCCGGCGACCTCGGAGATGTCCGCGGCGCCGTGTAGCTCCTCCGGCAGCGGGCGTTCGGCGCGCGCATACCACTCGGCGAGCAGGGCGGGGGCATCGACGACCAGGCCGAGGTGGAGCGAGATGATCAGCAGCGCGGCGTCTTCGGCCTCCGAGCTCGACCCTGCGACGACGTCGCGCGGGATGATCACGCGGAAGTCACGGTTCGCGGCGTCGAAGGCCGTCGAGAGGTCACAGCACTCGGTCAGCGTCCCGGTGATGACAAGGTTCTTCACGTCGAGTTGGCGGAGCAGGAACTCGAAGTCGGTGGGGTAGAAGGCTGATAAGCGCTTCTTCGTCCGGACGTAGTAGTCGCCCTCTTCTTCCTCGACCATCAGGTCGAGCCATTTCGTGCCCTCCCAGCTGTGCTCGAGCATCAGCGGGTTTGGCGGCAGGTAAAGCTCGGACAGGTGCCGCCAGTTGGCGCCCTGGTTCCAGTGCCTGGACGTAGCGTCGTCGATGCCGCCGTAGCGTTGCCAGTGCTGGACGTGAATGATCGGGATGCCGATCTCGCGCGCAAGCCGGTGGAAGAGGTTGTGAGCCGGGATCCTGGCGCGGGCGCGGGGCGCCGCAAGGGTCAGCTCTTCCTCGGGCCCGACGTGGCCACGGTGCATGTCGATGCAAGCGATTGCTGTCTCCGCCGGGTCGAGCCAGCGATCGAACACCTCAGTCGAGGGAACCCGCGTCTTCGTCCGGTTCTCAATCCAGCAGTACAGCTCCGTCTTCATCGCCAGGCCTCCTTGCGGATACGACCAAAAACTACAACGTTGCATCGCCGTAGCCCACTCTGCGCGGTCTTTGGTGCTATGGGGCGACCGAAACTGCGGCCTTGCGAATCATTTCGGGCGAGAGAGGGAGCTCGTTCAAGTCGGCGCCCAGGGCGTCGCACACGGCGTTTGCGACGGCAGCCGGAGCCCCGACGGTGCCGCCCTCGCCGACACCCTTGAAGCCCCAGACGTTGGTCGGGGACGGCGTCTCGAGGTGTTCGATCCACAGCGCCGGCACCTCGCCTGCTGTGGGCAGTAGGTAGTCCATGAACGACGCCGTCCGCAGCTGCCCGTCGGCGTCGTAGGAGATCCGCTCGTAGAGCGCTTCGGCGATCCCCTGGGCGGTCGCGCCCTGGATCTGGCCCTCGACGATGTCCGGATTGATCACCCGCCCGCAGTCCTCCGCGACGACGTAGCGCAGGATCGTGACACCGCCGGTCGCTTCGTCGACCTCGACGACGCAAACGTGTGTGGCATAGGGATAGGCGACGCTCGGCGGGTCCCAGTGCGCGCTGACGCGGTAGCGGTCGTGGCGGGCGGTCGAGACCAGGTCGGCGATCCGCACGGAGGCGTTCGGCGAGCCGGTCACGCGCACGGCTCCTTCGGCGATCTCGAGGTCGTCCGTCGCCGCCTCCAGCTGCTCGGCCGCGTCCTCGAGCAGCCGTTTGCGCACCTCGCTTCCGGCCTGAACGGCTGCGCCGCCTGCCGAGACCGCGCTGCGGCTCGCAAACGACCCGGTCCCTCTCAGCGAGCCGACTGCGGTATCGCTACGCGCGACGCGCACCTGTTCGACACCGATGCCCAACGAGTCGGCGACGACCTGGGCGAACGTGGTCTCTGTTCCCTGGCCGATCGCGGGCGTCGTCGTCCAGACGGTCGCGCCGCCGTCCTGGTCGAGGGCGACATGCGCGCCGTCGTAACCCTCGATCCCAACCATCCCTCGAGCCTTGAAGACGGCGGAGTTCATTGCGGTCGGCTCGACGTAGCAGGAGATGCCGAGGCCGAGCAGCCTGCCCTTGCTCCTCGCTCGCCGCCGCTCCTCGCCGAATGTGTCGTACCCCACTGCCTCGAGCGCGAGCTCGAGCGCACGCCGGTAGTCGCCGCTGTCGTAGCGCTGGTGGGTAAGCGTCTCGTACGGAAACTCGTCGACGTCGATCAGGTTCCGCCGGCGGATCTCGGCTCTGTCGAGGCCGAGCTCGGCGGCCAGAAGGTCCATCACCCGCTCGTGAATCCATGCGGCGACGACGAAGCCGACGCCCCGGTAGGCGCCTGCGGGGCACTTCGTGGTCGCGACCGCCCGGCTGTGCAAGCGGTAGGCACCAAGCCGGTACGGTCCCGGCAAGAGGCCGGAGGTCGTGTGCGCCTCGAGGGTCGGGCCGTGGGGGTAGCTGCCGTAGGCGCCCTGGTCGGTCGTCTGCACCACGTCGAGCGCCGTCAGATGTCCGTCCCGGTCGGCCGCGGCTCGCACCTTCAACTGCTGCTCCCGCGCGTGGGTCGAGCCGAGCAGGTTCTCGACGCGGTCCTCGATCCACTTCACGGGCCGCCCGAGCCGCAGCGCGGCCGCCGCCACGACGATCTCCTCCGGATAGACGTGCGCCTTCTGGCCGAAGCCGCCGCCGATGTCCGGGCAGAGCACCTGCACCTGTCCTTTCTCGAGGCTGAGAGCTTCAGCGACCGCGAGCTGGAGCTTGTGCGGGCCCTGCGTCGATGACCAGAGTCGGACACCCTCACCGTTCGGTTCGGCGACAAGGCCGCGCGGCTCGATCGGCGACGCGCTGACGCGTGCGTGCCGGAACGTGCGCTCGACGACCGCGGCGGCTTGCCCGAACGCGGTGTCGACCTCGCCGGCCTCGAGCCACGACTCGAGGTACAGGTTCGGGTGCCCTTCGTGCACGAGAGTCGCGCCGTCCGTGAGCGCGCCTTCCGTGTCAGGCACGGCCTCGAGCGGGTCGAGGTCGAGCTCAATCAGGTCCAGTGCGTCTTCGCCCGCATACCTCGATGCTGCGACGACGGCGGCGATCGGCTCGCCCACGAAGCGGACGATGCCCTCCGCGAGCAGCGGCCGCGGCGGGCTGTACGAGCCGGGAAACTCGCACGGGCTGACGAGAGGTGGAAGAGCGAGATCGGCGGCCGTGAGCACCGTCTCGACTCCCTCGATTGCGAGCGCCGCTGTGACGTCGACGGCCTCGATCCGTGCATGGGCCAGTGGGCTCCGCAGGAAGACGATCTCGAGCGCGTTGGCCGGCGCGAGGTCATCAACGAAACAGCCTTCCCCCCTGAGGAGCGGTAGGTCTTCGCGGCGGAGAACGGCGCGGCCGACTGAGGGCGCGGTCACGTCGGTCAGACGAGCCCGAGGGCTCGCAGCATCCCGTAGTCCGGCGGGCAGGGCCCGCCCGCCGAGACGATGCGCGTTCCCTGGTCAGCCTTTACCTTGTGCTGGATCCCGGCCCGGACGAAGACGACGTCACCCGCGGAGAACTCGTGGGTGACGTTGTTCGTGAGGTCGTCGATCGAGCCGGTCCCTTCGATGATCGCGATCGTGTCGTCCGATTCGGTGTGCGCGTGCGGCTGGTTCTCCTCGCCCGGCTCGAGGATCGCGAGGTTCATCGTCGCGACATCCGCCCCGACGCCGGGCCAGACGACGAGCCGGACCTGTTTGCCGATCATCGGCAACGGCTCGCCCTCGCGGTCGGCGTCGAAGATGCGTACTTCGCCCTCGCCTTCGCCCACGGGGACAAGGCGCTCGCCTTGCCCGTACAGCGACTCGTCGGGCGGGCAGGGCCCGCCGACGATCGTCATCGCCTCGTCGGCCTCGAACCGGTACGGCGTGCGGCGCGGGACGAAGGCCATGTCGTGCGACTTCAGGCCCGACCCGGCGACGCGGCCGGAGCCGCTGGCCACGAAGTACACCGCCTCGCTCTCGTGGCGCAGCGTGACGGTTCCGCCGCCCGGTTCGAGCTCGATCCGGTGCATGGACCGAACGCGAGAGCCCGTTCCCGGCCACGCGATCGCGGTCGCACTGCCTCCGCGCTCGATGATGTCGAGCGGTCTCCCGCCGTTGAGGATCGCGACGTCCGGCGCAACTTCGGCAGAGCTCGTCTCCGACACGCGCTCGATCCTAACGTGCGGTCGCGGCCGGCTTCGCTTTGGGTCGAGAGCCGTGGCCGTTTGGTTTCTGGCCACCCGAGCGATTCAGAGCACATCGCCGTCCGCGGTCCAGAGCCCGTACACATCGGTCCTCCGGTCCGCGCGGGGGGCGATCAGCGGCGTGCGGGTCTGAGAGCGCGTGGTGGTGCCAAGGTCGATCTCCGCAATCGCGATCTCCGGCTCGGCGCGGGGGAGCGGCCCGAGCACGCACATGCCGTACGGGTCGGCGAGCACGGACGAGCCCAGGAATTCGAGTTGGTCGGTACGGCCCGCCTGCGAAGCGCACGCAATGTAGACCTGATTGAGATTGGCCTGCAGGACGGCTCCGTGCGCCTGCGGGCACATGCCGTCGTCGTCCCAGCGCGCCTCGTCGTACCCAAGCACCCACGCGGTCGGAACGCAGATCAGATCGGCACCGCGCAGCGCCATGATCCGGACGACCTCGACGAAGCGGAGGTCGTAGCAGACGCAGATCCCGATCCTTCCGACGCGGGTTTCGACTATGGGGAAGCCGAGGTCGCCCGGCTGGAAGGCGAGCTTTTCCTCAGCGAACGGGTGCACCTTGCGGTAATGGAGGACGAGACCCTCCGGGCCGACGGCGATGGCGGTGTTGTAGAGAGCGCCGCCGGCCCGCTCGCAGAAGCCGCCGACGAGGTAGCCGCCTGAGTCGCGCGCGAGCTCGTGCCACGCGTCGAAGGTCGGCCCTTGGACCGGCTCCGCGAGCGGCGAGAGGCGCGCCGCGTCCGCGACGTAGCCGTGGACGATCAGTTCCGGGAGCACGACGAGGTCGGCCCCGCGGGCGAAGGCATCTGCCGCGGCGCTGAGCGTCAGCTCGCGGTTCCGCTCGACGGTGTACGGCTCGCCCGTGATCTGGGCGAGCGCGATTCGAACGCTGCCCGTCATTCGACCACGGTGTACGCGCCGGCGCCGGAGCGCCGGGGCACGACGATCGCGATCACCCGCGCGCCGCCTGCGCCGGCGCTGATCCCGTGCTCGACGGACGACCTGACTACCGCCCAGCCTCCTGTCGCCAGTTGCGCGACGCGGCCCGCGATCGTCATCTCCACGTCGCCCGCGGCGATGAGCGTGATCTGCTCCTGAAGGTGCTTGTGGATCGGGAAGCTCGCTCCCGGCTCGAAGCGGTACTCGGTCACCGTCGCGCCCTCGCTGTCGAACGCGCGGCGAGTCACGCCGGGATACGGCTCGTCGGCCTCGAGCTCTTCGAAGCTCCCCAGCCCGCTCACGTCAGTCACTCGTCGATGAAGGCGACGACGCGGCAGGGGGAAGCTTCGCCGCCGACGATCGGGATCGGAAACGCGCCGATCAGGCAGCGACGCGTACTCGCCTCTGCCAGGCCACCGCCCAGGTTTTCAACGTGCGTGATCCCGCGCCGGAACGGGACCTTGTGCATCACGAAGATGTCGTGCTCCGGAAAGAGCTCCTCAGGATCAATGCCCGTTTCCTTCTGGAACTGCGGGCCGATCTCCGGACGCCACTTCGTCCGGATCGACGTATTCAGCGGGTTGTCGCCGGAAGCGGTGTCGAAGCCCGTCCAGGCGAGCTCCAGCCCGACGACCCATTCCGCGAACTCGCGGTCGCCGCCCGGGTGCCGCAGGAAGTAGCGCTCCTCGTCCTCCTCTTCCGCACCGTTGTAGAAGCGGTGATAGCCCGTGTTGTAGAGGAGGATGTCGCCCCTCTTGACCTCGATCCGGTCCGTGATGTGCTGCGGCTTGATCACGGCCCAATCGTGCATGTCGTCGGAGATGTCGACGATCACGCCCTCGCGGCAGAGGCGATCGATCGGAACCGACGCCATGTCCTTGCCTCCGGAGACGATGTGCATCTCGGCGTCGAAGTGTGTTCCCGAATGCAGAGGCAGCTCGAGCAACTGGGAGACGATGCCCTGGGTCGCGAAGCGCTGGAAGTAGGAGAGCTTCGGCGACGGGTAGCCAACCCAGCCCGGCGTATGGATCGAGAACGGGTGCGTGAGGTCGATGAGCTTCATCCCTGAATCCTTTCCGTGGCCAGCCGAACGGCCTTGACGATGTTCTGGTAGCCGGTACAGCGGCAGAGGTTGCCGGCGAGCGCCTCGCGGATCGTGGCGTCGTCCAGCTCGGCCGGGTCGACGTCGCGGACGAACGGCTCGAGCGTCATCAGGAAGCCGGAGGTGCAGAAACCGCACTGAAGAGCGTGGGTCTCGTGGAACGCCTGTTGGAGCGGGTGGAGCTCGCCGTCCGCTGTCGCGAGCGCCTCAACCGTGCGGAGCGAGTGGCCGCCGGCCTGAACCGCGAAGAGCAGGCAGGAGCGAACCGGCTCACCGTCCAGCTGAACGGTGCAGGCGCCGCAGACGCCGTGCTCGCAACCCACATGTGTGCCGGTCAGCCGCGCTTCGTGGCGGATGAAGTCGGACAGGAGCAGCCGCGGCTCGACCTCCCGCCGGAACACATTGCCGTTGATCTCGATCGCAACCTCCTTCTTGGTCACGTTGCCTCCTTTGCCCGCTCGCCCGCCTTGGCCAGTGCTCTGCGGAGCAAGGCCTCGATCAGGTCTCGCCGGTATTCCGAGCTTCCGTGGATGTCCGTCGTCGGCTGGAGGTCGGCGACCGCCGCCTGCGCCGCATCCCGCGCCGAGGCGTCGCCGAACGCACGCCCGAGCAGGAGCTCTTCGGCTCTGGACGCACGCACGGGCGTCGGCCCGGCGGCGAGCAGCGCGACGGACGCGTTCTCACAGCTGCCGTCGCCGGCGACCCGAATCAACACGGCGGCACCGCCGAGGGCGAAGTCGCCGAGCCGGCGCGCAAACTCGACAAAGGCATAGCCCGTTCCAACCGCTGGTACCGGCACCTCGATCTCCGTCAGCAGCTCGTCCGGTTCGAGCGCGGTGGTCAGGTGCGTCACGAACATCTCTTCGGCGGCGAGGGTGCGTTCGCCGCGCGCCGAGCGTACGCGGAAGCGCGCGCCCAGAGCAGCCAGCGCGACCGGCAGCTCGGCCGCCGGGTCAGCGTGGGCGACCGAGCCGCCGACGGTGCCTCGGTTGCGGATCTGAACGTGCCCCACGAAACGTACCGCCTCGCGGAGGAGCGGGACGGCACGCGCCGCATCCTCGGAGCGCTCGAGCCTCGACTGGCGGACAAGCGCGCCGATGCGCAGCGAGCCGTTCTCGAGCGTTAGGTAGTCGAGCTCCGTCACCTTGTTGATGTCGACGAGGCGGTCGGGGCGCGCGAGCCGAAAATTGAGGAGCGGCACGAGGCTCTGACCACCCGCCAGCACCTTCGCTGCGTCCCCGTGCTCGGCTAGGAGCCCAAGAGTCTCGTCAACGCTGCTGGGGTCGTCGTACTCGAAGGGCGGCGGCTTCATCGTTCTCCTGTCCGGGCGAGCTGGACGACGCGCTCGGGAGTCAGCGGCAGACGGTTCGGCTCGGCGCCGAGCGCATCGGCGACGGCGTTGGCGATCGCGGCCCCCGCGGCGGCGGTTCCCCCCTCGCCGGCGCCCTTGGCGCCGAGTGGGTTGCGTGGCGTCGGTGCGTCCTCCGTGATCAGGACATCCACGGGCGGCGCTTCGCCGGCGGTGGGCAACAGATAGTCCATGAACGACCCGGCGGCGAGCTGGCCCTCCTCGTCGTAGACGAGCTCCTCGAGGAGCGCGCCGCCGATGCCCTGCGCCGCGCCGCCGACGATCTGGCCCTCGACCAGCACGGGGTTGATCGCCCGTCCGACGTCGTAGCCGACCGTGTATCCGACGACCTCGACGCCGCCCGTCTCGGTGTCGATCTCCACAGCCGCACAATGCACGCCGTACGGGAACGTCATGTCCTCGGAGAGAAAGTACGCCTCCTCGGAAAGGAATGGGGCGCCCCCGGTCGGGAGCACTCGCGCCGGCTGCGCCAGCTCGTGCAGTTCGGCGAGCGTAATCGAGCGGGCCTCGGCCCCGCGGGCGAAGACCCGATCGCCGCTCAGCTCAAGATCCGCCGCGGCGATCTCGAGCTGCTCCGAGGCGAGCTTGAGAATCCGCTCCCGCAGGCGCTCCGAGGAACGCAGGACGGCGCTGCCTCCGAGGGTCGTTGCACGACTGCCGAAGGCGCCCATGCCGGCTGGGATGACAGCGGTGTCGCCGTGGAGCACGGAAACCCGGCCGTAGTCCACGCCGAGGCCCTCAGCGCAGATCTGCGCAAGCACCGTCTCGAGCCCTTGCCCGAGCGACGCCGCGCCCGAGTAGACCTGCGCGCCTCCGCTGTTCGTGATCTCCACGCGTGCATAGTCCCAGCGCGCGATCCCGCTCTTCTCAACGAACAGCGCGACGCCTACGCCGCGTCGCCTCGGCGCCTCTGCGTCTGCGCACCACCGTCTCCAGGAGGCACGGTCGAACCGCTCGAGCGTGAGCCCGAGGAGCCGCTCGTAGTCGCCGCTGTCGTAGACGACGGGGTGACCGTCCGTGTGGGTGCCGGTCGCGTACGGCATCTCCCCAGCGCCCACGAGGTTCAGGAGGCGAAGCTCGATCGGGTCGATGCCGAGCCGATGCGCAGCGATGTCGATCATCCGCTCGCGGACGAAGTTGGCCTCGTAGCGGCCGGGTGCGCGGTAAGTCCCGGCCGGAGTCTTGTTCGTCACGACCTGGTTGACCTCGCAGCGGTACGCGGGCCAGCGGTACGGGCCGGGAAGGAGCGCGGCCGTCATGCCGGGCACGACGAGCCCGTGTGTGCGGATGTAGGCGCCTGTGTTGTTGAGGAAACGGTCGCGCAAGGCGAGGAAACGGCCGTCGGCGTCGAGCGCGAACGCGACCTCGTGCACCTGCTCGCGTGAGTGGTTGCAGGCGCGCAGGTGCTCCTCCCGGTCCTCCGTCCAGGCGACGGCCCGGCCGAGCCGGATCGCGCAGAAGGGGATGAGGAAGTCCTCCGGGTAGAACTCGCCCCGGGCGCCGAAGCCGCCGCCGACGTGGAGCTCGACAAGCCGGACGCGCTCCTCGGGCCAGTCGAGCAGCCGCGCCAGGATCCCGCGGTTGACGTGGGGAATCTTGGCCGCTCCGAAGACCGTCAGAACACCGTTGAGGTCGACCTCGGCCAGCAGTCCTCGCGTCTCGAGAGGCACGGCGGCGTGCCGGCCGACCTCGATGCGCTCCTCGACGACGAGCGCTGCGCTGTCGAACGCTTGCTCGATCTCGCCCCATTCGATCGTGAAGCCGCCCGCGCGATTCGAAACGGTTCCGTCGTGAACGAGCGGAGCTTCGGGCTCGAGCGCATCGTCCGGCTGCAGCACGATCGACAGCGGCTCGTACTCCACCTCGACGAGCTCGGCACCGTCTTCGGCGGTGTACCGGGAATCGGCGAGGACCACTGCAACGGGCTCACCTGAATAGCGCACGACCTCCCGGGCGAGGGGATATTGGAGGTAGTCGTTGAGTGGCCCGTCCACGAACATCCGCATCGGGATCGGCTGAAGCGTTGGGGGCAGGTCCGCGGCCGTGACGACGGCATGCACGCCGGGACCCGCCTCGGCGGCAGAGACGTCCGTCGAGAGGATTCGGGCGTGGGCGAGCGGGCTCCGGACGATGTACGCGTGTAGCGTCCCCGGCCGGGAGACGTCGTCGACGAAGCGGGCGGTTCCCCTCAGCAGCGGCCCGTCCTCCTTGCGCAGAGGCGACGAACCGATAGCGCCGTTCTCCACGCTCAGCGTCGGCCGAGCAGCCGCGAGAAGAGTGCCTTTACGCGCCCGAAGAGGGCGCGCCCGACGAGACCGCCGACCGAGAGCGCCTCGGACTCGAGCGGGTGCTCTGCCGGCTTTGGCTCGTTCGCCGTCATCAGCTCCGACAGGCACTTCGCGAAGTCACCGAGCATCGAGGTGGCAACGTCCTGCATGATCCCGCGTCCGAACTGCGCCGGACGGCCGGTGATGCTCAGCTCGGTCTCGACGAGAACCTGCGTGGAACCGCCGGAGTCGACGAGCTGGTTCCGGATCGTGGCGCGGGCCGAGCCCTGACCGCGCGTCTCTTTCCCTTGAACCGCAAAGACCGCAGTGTGGGCACTCTCGTCCACGCTCTCGAGACGCGCCGTGCCCTTGTACTCCATCGTCATCGGCCCGAGCTTGACGCGCATCGCCCCGTTGTAGCTGCCGGGTTCCTCAGCCGGCTCGATCCTCGCGCCGGGGAGACAGCCGGCGACGCGCTCGAGGTCGAGCAGCGTGCGCCAGGTCGACTCGATCGGGGCCGCGACGACGAACTCGTTCTCGAGCTTGAGCGCCACGAGTCAAGCATAGGAATCGGCTCTTTGCAGCGAGCATTTGGCCCGCGCGTCCTGACCAAAAATGGGGCTCAGGAGCGAGGTTCGCGCGGCAGCTTGCGCGTCGAGATCGCCGGCCGGTTCCACCATTGATCGTCAACTGCCACGCGACTCAAAGTATCGGTCGCCTACGGGAAACGCAAAGCTCTCAGGTCTCGCCGCCGGTCGTACGATCAAAGCGCGCCGATGATCCTGCTCGAGCCCGGACAGCTGGGGCCTGTCGAGACCCGAAACCGCATCGTTCGCTCAGGGACCTCGGAATCGGCCGGCGGCCCGGTCGGCGAAGTCACGGACACGCTGATCGCTCTTCACGAGCGGCTCGCGCGCGGCGGTGTCGGCCTGATTGTGACCGGCCACATCTTCTGCCACCCGCGCGGGCGCTACGAGCGACTCCAGACCGGCATCGACCGCGACGACCTGATCCCGGGCCTGCGCCGGCTTACGGACGCCGTCCACCGTCACGGCGGCAAGATCTTCGCCCAGATCGCTCACGCCGGCAGCCAGTCGATCGTGACCGACAACGAACCGCTCGCGCCCTCGCCGATCCCGAACGTGATGACGGGCCGAACCGTGCGAGAAGGCTCGCCGGAGGAGATCGAGGAAGCGATCGGCGCCTTCGCGTCGGCCAGCCGCCGCGCGGCCGACGCGGGCTTCGACGGCGTGCACATCCACGGTGCGAACGGCTATCTGATCAGCGAGTTTCGCTCGCCGCTGACCAACCGCCGCGACGACGACTGGGGCGGTTCCCAGGAGCGCCGCGACGCGTTCGCACTCGCGGTCGTGCGGGCGGTGCGGGAGGCGCTCCCGCGAGAGCTCGGCCTGTCGATGAAGGTTGGCTTGGAGGACGTCGTCGACGAGCCGGGCGGCCTCACTCCCGATGACGCCGTCGAGGGCCTGCGCCTGTTCGTCGAGGCGGGGCTCGATGCGATCGAGGTCTCGTCGAACCTGATGTCCGACTACGAGCGCGCCTCGATCGTCCCGTACGTCGCCGTCGACTCACGCCGCGCGATCGAGGATCTCCTTCTCCACCGGGTCTTCAAGCGGCCGGGGAGGGAGGCCTACTTCCTCCCGTATGCTCGACGCGTCCGCGCCGCCGTCGACACGAAGATCGTCCTCGTCGGCGGCCTGCGCAGGACCGAGACCATGGAAGCGATCCTCGAGCGCGGCGACGCCGACTTCGTCGCGATGGCGCGGCCGCTGATCCGCCAGCCCGAGCTCGTCCGCAAGCTCGAGTCAGGCTGGCATGGACGAGTCGACTGCGTCTCCTGCAACATCTGTCTGATGCACGAGGATCACCATTCGCTGCGCTGCTGGCGCGTTCCGCGACGGCGGCTGCTCCAGCACGCAGCCTACCGTCTCCGCGGGAACTTCAGAAACGGACTCTGGACGGAAGGAGCCACATGAGCACGACGGCGGCATCTCGGGCACGGCAGGAGAAGCGGGCCGGACGAGTGACGCTCGCGAACCACTGGCATCCGATCGCACGCTCGGAGGACGTCACCGAGCAGCCGAAGCAGTTCGAGCTTCTGAGCGAGAAGATCTGCGCCTTCCGCACGGACGAAGGCGTCTCGGCCTTCAAGGACCTCTGTATCCACCGAGGCACGGCGCTCTCGCTCGGCTGGGTCACCGACGGCCGGATCACGTGCGCCTACCACGGCTGGCAGTACGACGCCTCGGGCGCCTGCGTGAAGATCCCTTCGCTGCCCGAGGGCTCGACGATCCCGCGCAAGGCGCGCGCGATCGCCTACCGCGCCGAGGAGCGCTACGGGCTCGTCTGGGTCGCGATGGGCGAGCCGGCCGCGCCGATTCCGGCCTTTCCGAAGGGCGAATGGGACGACCCGAGCTTCCGCGGCTTCCTCTCGTCGACCTACGTCTGGCTTTCCTCTGCGGGCCGCAGCGTCGAGAATTTCATGGACGTCTCGCACTTTCCGTTCGTGCACGAGGGCCTGCTCGGCACCCGCGACAAGACCGTGATGGGCGAGATCGACGTTGTCGAGACAGACTACGGCCTCTACTACTTCTACGAGCAGGAGGAGCCGAACGAGCTCTACAGCGGCCCCGGGCAGCTGACGCGCTGGGAGTACCACCTGTACACGCCGTTCACGATTCACCTCACGAAGACGGTTCCGAACGGCGAGGTGACGCTGATCTCGCTCGTCTCGGCGCCGACCACCCCCAAAGTGACGCACATGTACGTCTTCATCGTGCGCAATCACCGGGTCGACGAGGATGACAAGACCTGGAAGGACTTCACGGACACGATCATGGAGCAGGACCGGAAGATCGTTGAAAGCCAGCGGCCGGAGGAGATCCCGACCGACCTCAGAGAGGAGCTT
>Ga0137369_10001550_pt1 | contig 23180 bp, 18 predicted proteins | sample SagtaG_12_FD_104918 | JGI IMG/M metagenome (GOLD analysis project Ga0137369, IMG submission 104918) | Vadose zone soil microbial communities from Sagehorn Ranch, Mendocino, California, USA - Sage1_L_113_16 metaG | ecosystem: Environmental > Terrestrial > Soil > Vadose zone | place: USA... | reverse complement strand
CCATTGGATGCGCAACTCGCGGAGAATCGAGACGCTTTCCGCACCATACTCCCGCACCCGTGCCGCATCACCCTGGTCTCGTGCAACATCGGCAAGCCCGGCCAGGCTGAAAGCCACCCCTTCACGCTCGCCAAACGTGCGGAACATGGTCAAGCTTTCTTCGAGCAATGCGGTAGCCTGCGCGAAGTCGCCCTGCTCGCGACGCACCACGCCCAACACACGAAGCACCTGTCCCAAGTCGAAGAGCTCAAGCCCGAGATCGACACTGCCCTGGTGTATCCGCTCTCTCAGCTCGCTGTAGCGCGATAACGCATCCTCCAACGCTGCCGTCGCCCGCTGGTACTGGCCCTCCGTGCGCGCTTGACGTGCCGCGTTGACGAGCGGATTCGTCTGGCTTGTCGTCTCCCGGAGGGCGCGGCGCAGTAGCATACTCTGTTCAAGGAGGCGCGTGGCCTGTGCGTCATGGTGCTGCTCGGAGGCTAACCATGCGGCTGCTTGCAGGCCACTGAGCCGTGCGACTAGGGTGGTGGCATCAGGATGCGGATCCTCCAACGTCAGCAGCTGATCGAGCCAGCTGCGCCCCTCGCTGGTATACCCATAGCCCTGCCAGAATTTCCACAGCGCCCCGGCGAGCTGAAGCCCAACGAAGTAATTGCCGCTGTCGCGCGCCCATTGCAATGCGGCGCGCATGTTGTCGCTCTCGCGATGAAGCTTTGCGATCCATGCGTCAACCGTTGGAGTATACCATTGGGCCGCCGCTTCAGTTGCCAGCGCCAAATAGTAGTTCGCGTGGGCGCGCCGCAACGCCTCTGCCTCACCGCGTGCCGCCAGTTGTTCCAGGGCATACTCACGAAGCGGCTCAAGCATGACGAAGCGCGCCTCAGCTGCGGCACCCGGCTGTGTCTGTCTATCGCTCAGTCGCACCAGCGACTTGTCGACCAGCGCGGTGAGCGCAGGGAGTGTTGCCTCAGCCACCTGCTGGGCGGCGTCCACCGTCCAGCCGCCGCGGAAGACCGCGACATGGCTGAACAGCGCCCGCTCCGCCTCGCTGAGCAACCGCCACGAGTGGTCGAACATCGCGCGCATGCTACGATGCCGCGCCGGCACATCGCGGCGGGTGGTTGCAAGGATGTCCAGGTTCGCGCGGACCTGCCGCTCGATTTCGGCCAGCGGCAGGGTTCGCAGGCTCGCCGCAGCCAACTCGATCGCTAACGGCATTCCCGCGATGTGCTGGCAGATACGCACAATCGTCGTGAGGGTCGATTCAGATAGGGCCAACTCTGGCTGGACTTGCCTGGCCCGCTGCACAAATAATTGAACGGCGCCGTAGCTGGTCGGATCCGCCAGGCGTTGCGCTGTGGCCGACTCAGGCTGGTCTTCCGGCGGGTAGGCGAGCCCTTCGACATCGAACAGCCATTCGGTCTGGAGGTTCAGCCGCTCGCGCGAGGTCACCAGGATTGTGACCTGTGGCGCATGGGTCACCAGGGCGGCGACGAGATCGATGTCCGCAAGCAGGTGCTCGAAGTTGTCGAGAACCAGCAGCATGTGCCGCTCGCGCAGATAGCCAAGCAGGTGCGCAGTGGGGTTGGGCTGCTCAGCAAACGAGAGACTGAGCGCAGCGCCGATCATCGAAACGATCTGGTTTGGTGTCTCGACGGCGGCCAGCGCGACAAACGCGACGCCGTCGGCGAACGCGGTGTTGTGAGTGGCCGCGACTGCCTGTGCCAGGCGCGTTTTGCCGATCCCACCCGGCCCGAGCAACGTCAGCAGGCGACATGCCGGATCGGCCAGCAGTCGGGCGATCGCGGCCAGTTCGGCACTGCGACCGATGAACGAGGTCGGCTGGAACGGCAGGCCAAGCACCACGGTCGGGTCGCCGCTCGGCCGCGGCGCATCATCCGCCCTGTCAGCCGCGCCGGCGCTACCCGCTGGCGTGCGCTCGGCGGTCCCCACTGGCGCCGGGTAAGCTGGGCTCCCAATCGCCGGTGTGCGCTCGGCGGTTCCCGCTGGCGCCGGTTCAGTTGCGCTCCCAATCGCCGGCGTGTGCTCGGCACTCCCCGCTGGCGCAGCGCCCATCCTATCCACCGCACCGAGGGCGCGCAAGGTCGCTCGCTGGGCGTCGGTGAGACCCGTGGCCGCGGTGATATTCATCCCCGCGTATGGCTGCTCGCCGCGCAGGGTTGCAATAGCTTGGCGTGTCGGCAGATCCCAGAGCGTGATGAGACCGTCGGCCCCGCCGCTGGCAAAGGTGCGCCCATCACGGCTGAAGGCCAATGCATAGATCACGCCGGCCTGCGGGTTGAGCGTCGCCAGGCTGGAGCCAGCGCCAGCCTGGCGCGCAGTTGAAACATCCCAGAGCCGCACAGTTCCGTCAAAGCTGCCGCTGGCGAGGAGCCCCCCGTCTACACTGAAGGCCAGCGAGACCACTTCGCCGTTGTGCTCGCTCAGAATCGCCTGGCATACACCGCTTGCAACCGACCAGAGCCGGATCGTCTGGTCGGCGCTGCCGCTCGCGACGAGGCTGCCATCTGGGCTGAAGGTGACCATTCGCACCGGAGCAGTGTGCCCAATGAAGGTCTGGGTCGGCTCCCGGCCCGCGACCGCCCAGAGCCGAACGGTACGATCATAGCTGGCGCTGGCGAGCAGCCTGCCGTCCGGGCTGAACGCCAGCGCACGCACCGCGTCGCTATGCGCGCTGAGTGTGGCCAGGCTGGTCGCGCTCGTAGGCGACCAGAGCCTGATCGTCCGGTCGAGGCTGCCGCTGGCGATGGTGTAGGCATCGGAGCTCCATGCCACGGCCACGACAGGGCTGCGATGCTCGACGAGCGATGCTAGACAGGTTGTGCGCGCAACCGACCAGAGCCGGATGCTGCGGTCATTGCCGCCGCTGCCACTCACCAGCAGCGTGCCGTCGGGGCTGAACGCCAGGGAGTAGATCGCGCCGGTATGGCCGGCAAGCCGCGCCAGCGGCATACGACGAGCGGCCGACCACAACCGGATCGTCCGGTCGAATCCGGCGCTGGCCAGGGTTGCGCCATCAGGGCTGAAGGCCAGCGCGAGTACACCACTGTTGTAGCCATACAAGAGCGCCAGGCACTCCTTGCGCGCCACCGACCAGAGCGCAATGGTCTGAAGCTCGCCGCCGCCCGCAAGGGTATCGCCGTCCGGGCTAAAGGCCACGCCGTTCACAGGGCCGGTGTTTTCGGCCAGGGTTGCTCGGCATACTCCACTGACCGCGTCCGCATTGATGACAGCCTGCCCTGCCCGCAATTGCAGCGCTGCAATGTCCCAGACTTTGACGGTCTGATCGAGGCTGCCGCTAGCGAGTGTCGCTCCATCGGAACTCCACGCCACCGAGCGTATCCGGGCCGTGTGTCCGCGCAGCGTCGCGCTGTGCGTGCCCGTGCCGACCGACCAGAGCCTGATCGTCAGATCGGCGCTGCCGCTGGCAAGCAAGCTGCCGTCGGGGCTGAACGCCACCGACCAGATGTCGGCCGTATGCCCGACCAGAGTCGCCACGCACGCGCCGCTGGCGACGTCCCAACACTTGATCGTTGGATTGGGATCGTGGCTGCCGCTGGCGAGCAGCGCGCCATCGGGGCTAAACGCGACGGAAGCCACCGCGGCGCTATGCTCGGCCAGCGTCGCCAGACATGTGCCGGTCGTCACCGACCAGAGCTTGATCGTCTGATCGTCGCTGCCGCTGGCGAGCAGCGCGCCATTAGGGTCGAACGCTACCGACCAGACCCGACTGCTGTGGCCGCTCAACGTCGCCAGGCGTGCGCCGTTCGCTAGTGACCAGAGCATGATCAACCCATCGCTGCTACCGCTGGCCAATATACGGTTATCTGGACTAAAGGCGACGGTATTGACCGGCCCGGTATGGCCCTGGAACAGCTCGACCTGCTGGTTATCCGCGACCCGCCAGAGCCAGATTTCGCCATCAATGCTGCCGGCTGCCAGATAGCGGCCATCAGGGCTGAACGCTACCGGCACGATCGTTTTGAAGGCCTCGCTGAAGCGCGATCCAGTGAGGTCGGCGCCATGAAAATTGACCTCCGGCAGCTCGGCATTGGCCAGATTCGCCTGCCAGACGTTCAGATCCGAGAAGTCGTGGCCGCGCAGATCACAACCGAGCTGGACCAGCAGATTGAGGACATTCCCGCCGCCGTAGCCCTGCTCGACGCGAGGCAGAACGCGCACCGCCCCAAGCACCTGCGCGAGATGCGTCTCGACCGTCTGCTTGATCTTGAGGCTGTTGCCGAGCTGGGCCAGCAGTGGCTGGACGAGCACGCGCTCCTGGCTCTGGCGCACATATTCGGGAGCTTGCGCCAGCAGTACAGCATAGCGCCGCATCGTCTCCGGCGTGCAGGCAACAATTTCTTCCAGCATGCGCCCAATAAGTTGTGTGGTGACGTACTCCATCACGACCGGCTGGAGCGTGAAGACTGCTCCGGCTTCGCCGCGCTCGATGAGATAGCGCCGCCGCAGCGCCTCGATCGCTTCAAGCCATTCGCGCGGCCCCGCCGTCAGCGCGCTCCGCGAGCGCAGTTCCGTAATTCCGACCGGCTCGCGCCCGATTGCCAGCCAGTTCAGCACATCCTGCTCGATCGTGCTCAGACGACTAAGTTGCTGGTCCAGGAGCCGGTCAACACCATTGAAGAACGCATCGCCCGCCGTCAGAAAGGCGCTCACATCACCACCAAACAACTCGCGAATCGGCTCCGCTGCCAGATTAAGCGCCAGCGGGTTTCCTCCATAGAGCCGCGCCAGCGCGCTCATGTCAGGCGCCGTCCCGCTGATATCCTTCGCCACCAGGATGCTCTGGCAGGCGCGGTCGTCCAGTCCGCTCAGCTGCAGCGTTCGCACCGGTGCGGTGCGACCTTCCCGCAGCCCAAGCTCGGAGGGCTTCTCGCGGCTGGTCAGCAGCAGACAACTCTGGTGCGCACGCTCACTCAGCGCAGACAGCAAGGCGCCATACTCGGCGTAGCCCGTGCGATAGGTTCCGGTGAGGGCGGCGGGTTGGATGAGCGATTCGAAATTGTCGAGGATCAGCAGGCAGCGCCGCTCGCGGAAAAGCTGCACCAGCTGCGCGATCTTGTTGGGCACCAGGTCCGGGGGCGTCGCCTGCTGGTTGGAGACGGCGCGAATGGTCTGGTCGAGCACCTCCGCGAGCGGAGGGCCATTTTGCAGCGAGCGGAACACGACGACATCAAACTGGGACAAGACGCTGCGGGCAACAGTGATCGCCAGACTCGATTTGCCAATCCCGCCCATACCGACAATCGCGACCACTCGGCAGCGGTCCTCCACTAGCCATTGCTGCAGCGTTTGGAGCTCGCCCTCACGGCCGTGGAGTGTGGAGACAGCGATTGCCTCACCCCAGTCAATGATCGCGCGGGGTATGTCCGGCTGGACTGCTGGAGCTGGCACCGAACCATGTGCGTGCTCGAGCTCGCGGTCGACCGGGACGGGCGCGGCGGTGTGGAGCGCCAGCGTGCGTGCAAACCAGACCTCATCGAACGCGGGGAGCGGATGCGGCCCATCCTCGGCGGCTTGATTCCAAAGTGCTTCTGCTTCCTCACGCTCCTGTCCTGCTTTGAAGGCCTGGTGGCGGACAAGCACCGCGATCAGGCGTTGCAGTGTCTCGGCCTTGGGATACGACTCGCCGGTCTCCCATTTCTGCACGCTGCGCCGATGCATGCCAATCTGCTCCGCCAGTTCGATCTGGGTGAGCGCCACCCACGTCCGTACGGTCAGGAGTTGGTGGCCAAACGCATATTTGTGCTCGCGATATACGCGATGTGCGCCCATGGGTCGTCGCTCCTTCTCCATGCGCAGCTCCCCTCCACTCGGTGCGGTGCGATGCACACTGATGCACACGGGAAAAGCACAGCGCTGCGTACTGACATCTCCCGTCAAACGGTGTAGTGTAGGCACAGCCGCGACAGAGCATGGGTGCAGAGATGAAACGATGTAAGCGGACTAATCATACCACTACACCGGCGCTTTGCCCAACTGGTTCAGCTCAGATTTCACCGCACGAATCTGGTGCGCACGGCGCCCACCTGAGCCGCCCGGAGATCGCGGCACGCAGCGCATCGGCGGCTACAGCAGCGGAACGCCGGCGTTGGCAGGTGATCGGCCTGCTGGCCGACGGCACACCGCTGGCCGAGATCGTGGCCGCGACAGGCTACCGGCCACGGACCATCCGGCAGATCGCCCAGCGCTACCGCGCAGCGGGGCCGGCAGGGCTGGTGGATGGACGGCAGCGCAGCCTGGGCGCTGTGCCGCTGCTCTCGGTAGAGCAGCAGGACGAACTCAGGGAGGCGCTCCTGGGCGCGCCGCCAGACGGCGGGCGCTGGGCGGTGGCTGGTTGAAGGAGCGCCGCTGCTCGCTCGTGAATAGCGCTGGCCTGGCTGATCTGCTCGCGCGCCAGCTGCAGCGCCACGGCCAAAAAGCCGAGCCCGAACACGAGTGCCAGCCGGCTGAGACCGTGCGCCGCGAGCGGTGCGCGCTGACCGATCGCAGTGCGCGGAAGCAGCGAGAGCAGCCACAGCCCGGCCAGCAAGTGCAGGCGCCACTGCGCCGTATCTGCGACGAGCAAGCCATACCCCAGGAAGGCCAGCCCGAGCGCTGCACCGATCCAGGCCACGATGCTACGATGGCGTGGGGTCATAGCACCCTCGCGCTCTTCTGAGTGGCTGAGATCCGCAATAGCATGCCGACCATCGCAAAGTTGATCAGCGTGGACGAGCCACCGTAGCTGACGAACGGCAAGGTGATGCCCGTGAGTGGGATGAGATTGGTCGTGCCAGCCGTGATGATCAGCGCCTGGGCCACGACCGCCGTGGTGAGGCCGACCGCCAAAAGCTGTTGAAAGCCGTCACGGGCGCGCTGGGCGATCTGGTAGCCGCGCAGTGCAAACAGCACGTAGCAGAGCAGCAGCGCCAGCGCGCCGACGAAGCCGAGCTCCTCGCCGATAGAGGTAAACATAAAGTCGGTGTGGCTCTCCGGCACCATGGTCGGATCGCCGCTGCCGAGGCCGGCGCCGGTCACTCCGCCGCTGGCGAGCGCATACAGCGCCTGGACCATCTGGTAACCCCTGCCGAGCGGGTCGGCCCATGGGTCGCGCCAGGCATCCACGCGCAGGCGCACATGGCCAAAGATCGGGTACAGGGCAGCGGCGCCGGCGGCAAAGGCGAGCAACCCCGTCGTCACGTAGCTGGCGCGCCCGGTCAGCACGTAGAGCATCGCCAGGAAAATCGTGAAGAACAGCAGTGCCGCGCCCAGGTCTTTCTGGACAATAATCAGCCCGATCGTTAGCCACCACATCAGCCCGATTGGGACGAGGTAGGGCAGTGGCGGGAGCCGCACGCCCTTCAGATAGTAGCTGGCGCCGATCAGGTGACGCCGCTCGTCAAGATAGGTCGCCAGGTAGACGACCAGCAGAATCTTGAGTAGCTCGACCGGTTGGAACTGGAACGCGCCCAGGTTCAGCCACAGCCGCGCGCCGTTGCGCTCCACACCGAAGATCGCGGCGACTGCCACCAACAGCAGGCCAAGTAGCAGCCAGCTATAGCGATAGTGTTTGAGCCACCTCAAACGCCAGGGCACAAAGCTCACCACCGCCAGCACGAGCGCGCCGCCGAGCACCCAGACAACCTGCTTCAGCGCAACACCCGCGTAGACAGTGCCGTAGCGGGCGGCCAGATCGGGTTCCAGCCGGCGGATCATCACCAGGCCGATCCCGGCGAGGAGCGTTGCGAGCGGCAGCAGGATTTGGTCCTCACCCCAGCCGCGCAGCGCCAACGCGAGGTTGATGCTGAGGAATAAGCCCACAAACGCGCCAGCGATCGCCAGATCCCTCCAACGAACCACGCCGCCGGCACCAAGAATCAGCGCGCCGAGGCCGACCAGCAGGAGCAGGCAAGTCGTGATCAGCAACTCGAGCTCGAGTGTGCGCCCGGCAATACGGCTGCGCAGGGTGTGGATCATGCTCGTTCCGATCGGTGCTTAGTCGAATTGCACCGAGAGTGGCAATGTCAGGCCGCGAGTCTTAGCGAGCGCTTGTACGCGCTTGATCGTCTCGACCATAAAGGCAGCATCGATCGTGCCATCGTGTGCCCCGCTAACAATGTCTGTTGCATCGCCGAGAAATGTCGCACTGCCGTCTGCGCATCGCCCGCCGCGAGTGCCTGCTGGGCGCCGCTCAGCTCCGAAAGCAATTCGTCGCGGTGCGTGCCGGCTTGGCTGGCCGACGCGCCCGCCTCGATCAGCACGCGAAAAGAGGCTAACCGGTCGACGGTATTTCACGTTGCTTACACTATCATGATACATGCCTCGCGCTGAGCAACGTACCGTCATCATGTCCATCACGCCAGTGGCCGCCTGGTGGTTACGCTTGCCACGCTGGCTGGTTCAATTCTCAGGCTGATCGCGGTGGGTATCGAACCAGACCTTGACGCCAGCCAGCACTGGCACGAGCAGCATCATTGCGATCCAGATGAGCCAGAGCATCGGTGTCCTCCTCGGAAGGTTACGAAGACAGGAGCGCGCCGTACCTGCGCTCCTGTCTTCACGGCCGTCAGCAATTGCTAGTCGTCGCCTTTGGCCTGGAGCGCGAGCACGCCCAACTGGCCGAGCTGGACCTCGTACCGCGTTCCTGCCAACTCAGGGTGCAGCTCAAAACGCGCACGCTCGAAGTACTGTACCAGCCGCCCGTCTTCCATCTGCGCCTCGCCGATTGGCAGTCCGAAGATCGCTAGACCGCCGCGACTGCGCCAGAAGCTGCGGAACGGCGCGCCGATCAGGTGTCCGGTCGCCGGGAAGTACCAGACCAGTTCGGCGGTGCTGGTTGGTGCGGTCGTCGTGGTCACTGGTGTGCTGTGACCGAGCTCCACGCCCAGCAGCCCAATCAGCACCGCGTAGCGGGTGCCGGCGAGGTCGGGATGGAACTCCAGCCGCGCGCGTTCGAAGTACTCGACGATGATGCCGTTTGGCTGAACGATTGCCTGCGTCAGCGGCAGGCCGAAGATATCGAGTCCGCCGCGGCTACGCCAGAACCCGGCGAAGCGCACATCGATCGCGCTCAGTGAAAGGCGCTCGATGATCACGACGCTCGTCCCGCTGATCGGCGTGGTCCCGCTGATGGGTGCGGTGCCGCTAATCGGCGAGGTTCCGCTGACCGGCGTGATCACAACCACCGGCTGGAATGTGATGGTTTGATTGTCAAAGCTCAAGGTGAAGTGCGCCCGGATCTTGATGTCCAGCTCGCTTTTCTTGGCCTTGAACTTGATCTTGACCTTGACCTTGCCGCCGCCGCCGTTGATGACGTTATTCTCGCCGAGACCGATCGTCACCTGCGTTGGCGTCAGCTCTTGCACGAACCCCGTACCGTTGAGGAAGCCGACATCGGCCAGATCAAAATCGTCGCCGAAGTCGGCCAGGTTCAGGACTAGGAAACAACCGCCTGCCCGCCCACCGGTGTTGACGATCGTGATCTTGATATTGACGAACAGTACGCCATCGATGCGCTCGATCTCCTGCTCGACATCGCTGTCGCGAATCACGATCACCGCCGGTTTCTTCTGCTTGTGCTCGCCTTTCTGGAAGGTGACGACCACATGGTCGGCGGTGGCGTTGCCGCTCGCGGCCGGCGCCTGGAACTGCAGCTGGTTGAGTGTCGTGACGCTGAACGTGCTCGGCAGTGGCACCGACACCAGCTTCGTGCCGCTCGCGGTTTTCAGTGCGATCTGGGCCATGTTGCCGGCGGCCTGCTTCAGGATCAGGCGCGCGTCCAGGCTGACAGTGCTGCTAACCGCGTAGCTCAATCCGATCGGGCTGCCATTCCGGGTCAGCGCGCCATTCGGGCCAAAGCCGAACAACTCAAAGGTATTGGCGCCGGCCAGCAGGCTCAACGATGCACTGGTGGTAGTGCTGATACTGGTGGTGAAGTCGCCGGTGATTCGTACTGTGAGTGTACCTTCCGAATTCGTGGGTATCGCGCCAGGATAATTGCTCCACTGCATGAGCGCGGTGGCCTGTCCGCTGGCGCTCTCAAGCTTCAGTGCGCGGCCACCTGTCCCATCCGCGATGGTCACCGTTCCAGCCTGCGGGACAACCGTGCCCTGCTCGACAACCAGCGGGCCGCTCAGCGGGCCAAGGGTCGCCGCATTGAACTCGCCACGGAAGAGGGTTGTCTCGGGTGCATTGGCCAGAGCGTTGGGCGCCGGCCCGGCCAGGAGCGCGGTGAAGATGAGCGAGACACCAGCCAGGATGGATGTGATCCGTGTGAACCAGCGTGTGGTGCGATGCATGCGCTTTCTCCTTGTGCTACGGCGATAGACAAACCGACAACACTAATTGCAATAACAGCGGACTGTGTCTGAAGTTACGGGGTGGCCGACCAAATCCGTGCGTACGATGGTCCTGGGTCATGGGCGAACGTATCATCCGATGAATGGCTGGTGGTCCTGCAGACGGCGTGGTGTGCCCGAATGACCAGCGTTCGCAGCGTGGTGAACAGGTGACGACAGGCAGAGCATACCATCCACGTATCGCCGGACCAAGCACAAAATCTGAACGAAATAGCAACGAAAGTGGTACGACATTGATCGTGTCCCGGTCAGGCTACCGACACTCATGCACCCGTAACCAAAGCGCCCCATCGCTGTTATAGACATAGCGTGATTCTGATTGCCCAACTGGTTCGAGCTTGAACACGCCGTCGTTTTTGCTCGAAATGAATCCTACGGGGCGCCATGGCTTCGCATATGCCAGAGATGAGCGCAGAGAGAGGTCGGAAGCCAGGAGAATGAGCGGCGCGCGGCAGGCCCTCATTCCGATCCTTTCCGAATTGAAGTGAGGAGCGTGAGTGCGAGCGTGATTACGGCAACAAATCTGGTCGGCGCACAGCTCGGGACCTATGAGATCCAGGCGCTGCTGGGCAGCGGCGGCATGGCCAGCGTCTACCGCGGCTTCGATCTGAAGCTACAGCGCCCGGTGGCAATCAAGGTGCTGTGCGAGGCGGCGGTCGCCCAGCCCGGCCTGGCAGCACGCTTCCGCCAGGAAGCCCAGATCATCGCCGGCCTATATCACCCACATATCGTCAAGGTTTATGATTTTGGCGAGGAGGATGGCCTGATCTACATGGTCCAGGAGTTGCTGCCGGGGCCAACGCTCGAAGCGCGCCTGCGCAACCTGGCAGCGCGCGGCGAGCGGCTGGGGCGTGCGGAAGTGCTGGAGATCGTCGGACAACTGGCCGGTGCGCTCGACGCCGCGCATGCCGAAGGCATCATCCACCGCGACGTCAAGCCGGCCAACGCCATCTGGAACGCCTCCGGCGCGCTGACCCTGACTGACTTCGGGATCGCCAAGAATACGCTCGGCGCAGCGCATCATACTCAGGTGGGCGTGGTGATTGGCACGCCGAACTATCTTTCGCCAGAGCAGGCACGCGGCCTGAGCCTAACACCCGCCAGTGACATCTACTCGCTTGGCGTCGTGCTCTACGAACTGCTGGCCAGCAAACCGCCGTTTCAGGGCGACACGATGAGTGTGGTGATGGACCACATCCAGACCGTGCCCACGCCGCTGCGCCAGTTGCGGCCGGACCTGCCCGCCGACGTCGAGGCAGTCGTACAGCAGGCGCTGGCCAAGGACCCAGCGGCGCGCTTCAACAGCGCGGCCGTGCTGGCCCGCGCCCTCGAACAGGCCTGGCCCGCCGCACCTGCTCCCGCTGTCCCCGCACCAGCCGATGTCCACAGTCAGGCAACGCGCGTGTGGGAAGGCCGGCCGGCCGCTGCGCCTGCGCCGGCCGCAACCGGCCGGACGCACGTCCAGACCGCGCGTCCGGCCGTGCCGAAGGCGCCGACCGCGGCGCGCCCCGTGAAGCGACGCTCTCTGCTCCCGCTGCTGGGCGGGCTGCTGGCGCTGTTCCTGCTCGGTGGAACCGTCCTAGCCGCGCGCAGCGCACGCGGCAGCGATACGACAAACCCGAGCGCCGTACCGACCAGCGCGGCCGCCCGAACCACCGCACCGGCTGCCGCAGCCACGGCAGCGCCCGAGCCGCAGTCCACGCTCACGCCACCATCCGCGCCGTCCCCTGTGCCAACGGAGCGCGCCACCACACTCGACCGGCTGCGCCTCCTGCTCCAAAGCGGCGTCAACACCGGCCAGGCTGGCGAAGACGGCCCCTCCCTGCTCAAGCGCCTGGACGAGGCCGAGCGCGCCCTGGCAAGCGGCGACAAGGAAGCGGCCAGTGAGCACCTGCACGAACTGACCAAACTGCTGCTGCAGGGCGCCGCCGACGGCAAAGTCGATGCAAACTTCGCCCAGCAGTCGCTCCAACTGATCGGCGCGATGGCGGCCGAAAACGGCCTGACCATCCAGCCATCGCAGCCGCCAAGCGACGATAACAACCAAGGTGGTGGCAAAGGCAAGGGCAAAGGCAAGGGCAAAGGCAAGGGCAAGGACAAAGATTGACCAAGATGCCTGATGCGAGATGACAGGTTGTCCTCCATCGGAGGAATTCCTGCGCCCTGCCTCTTGTAGCACTGTTGCTTCAGCGCTCCTACATAATCGGCGGATAACGCGAGTCGGAGACAATCGACTGCTCAGGCTCTGTTGTTTGAGCATAATTGGTATCAAACTGTAAGGAGAACGTTGACCATGCGGTTGGAGTAACATCAGCTGGCTATGGTACACTACGCGGCGATCGCGGATGAGCGGCGGGCCTGCTGGGAGCACGCTCAAGCGCTACATTGTTGATTCATTCTCAGGAGGGTAAGACTATGGATTTTCTGGGCGGTGCGCTGCCAAATGTGATGTTCATCGTCGGTATGCTCGCAGTTGGTCTCGGGCTGGGAATCGAGCTCAAGCTCGTCCCGCTCAATAAGGAGATCGACAAGACCGGACGGATCGGCGCGATGATTGTTGGAGTCATTCTCGTGGCTGGCAGTCTGTATATCTATCTGAACCCGTCGCTCAATCATCGCAATCAGCCGGCTCCTACGACAGCGAACGCGGCGCTGGCACCTGTGGTAACGGCCCCGACGAATAGTGCCCAGGCTGTAGCTGCAGCACCAACCCCGATATCGTCGGCGGCTGCAACGGCAGCCAACCTTCCTGCTCAGGCGCCTGTGGCCAGTGCAACGCCGATCATCGTGGCGTCTCCTGCTGCGAGCGCTACGCCAGCGCCGACGGCAACGCCGATTCCGACCGCCGTGCCGCCGACCCAGATCCGGCGCGTGACGATACCCGATCTGCATGGTCTCAGCGAAAACGAGGCGCAGGATACGCTCAAGAAGGCTGGTTTGCAGGCGCGTAAAGTTGATCAATGCAACGGTTCGGACCAGGGCGACCCAAAAGCGAAGAAACATCGCGTTCAGTGCCAGAACCCCGCCGCGAACGCAGCCGTTCCGCTCGGCACGACGGTCGAGTACGTTCTACAATAAACGAGATCACGCTCACGCTCACATAAGCTATGATTGGAATGGGCGCCGAATGATTCAGCGGCTGCCCTCCTAATCTTTACCCTTACCTTTGCCGGGCTTACCGGGTTTGTCCGGCTTACCGGGTTTGTCCGGCTTACCGGGTTTGTCGGGCTTGCCCGATTCATCAGATTCATCAGGCTCAACGTCCGGTGGTGGCACGGGTATCGTCGTCGGAACGACCATCGTCGAAGGTGGGAGCGTGGGAATAGGTGCGCTGGTAGGTATTAGTGGCTGCGCGTCGACTGTTATACTGCGCGCGTGCAGCGTCGCGTCTGCCTGGACCTCGCCACGCACATGGGCGATTGCCCCAATCCGTGGTGTGTCTTTGAGCGTCGTCTGTGCGTCAAGGATGACCGTGAAGCCATTGACAACCCAGCGCTCCGATGTGATCTGCTCGATTGGTCCATCGAGCGTGAAAGGCGTCGCGGCGGGCAAGGTAATTGTCGGGGTAGGGGGTGGAGCCTGGATCGCCCGCACAATCGCGCCCGCGGCCGCCAGCGCTCCCGTGGCCAGCGCCAGCGCAAGCACGAGCGCGATTGCTGCTGACGCCAGGCGCAGCCAGGGCAGCGCGAGCGGGCCACGGTAGCCCAGCGCTCGCAAGAGACCAGCCAGCAACGCAGCCGGCCCCACGGCGCGAACAGGCACGGGCAGCGGCGCGTGTCCATTCGAGGAGAATACTGGCGGCGGAGCGGCGCGGCGCTGTGCCGCAAGCGCAAGCATCCGCGTTTCGAGCGCGGCGCGCGTGGTAGCTGGCATTGTTGGTCGCGGCAGGGCACGGATCTGTACCGCCGCGCTGAGCGGCATTTCGAGTGCCCCGCGCTGCTGAGGATAGGCGGCCAGGCACTCATCGACCGAAGCGCCGCCTTCGATCCGCGTGAGGCACGTCTGCAGGATGCCGGCAAGCATCTCGTCCATCCTAACCCTGCCGTTCTAACAAGCGTCCAAGCGAGCGCAAGGCGCGGAACTGTAACTGCTTGACCGCGTTTTCAGTCTTCTCCAGAGCCTGCGCAACCTCCGCGGTACTCTGTTCAGCTATAAAGCGCAGCATCACAACCTGCTGTTGCTCCTCGGTCAGCTTGCCCAAAGCGGCGCGCAGCTCGTCAGCCTCCAGCCGCGCCGCGATGGTGATGGCGGGATCGTCAATCGGAGACGCAGCAGATTCAATCGCTTCAGCGCTGACGAGGCGCTGCGCCCGTTTCATTGCATTGATAGCCAGATTATGCGCGATGCGGTAGAGCCAGGCTTTGAACGGGGCGCCATAAAAGGTATAGGCATCAATCTTCTCGACCATGCGCAGATAGGTCCCGCTGAGAATATCTTCGCTGAGGTGATGATCGCCGGTGATACTATAGATGTAGCCATACAAGGGGTCGCCGAAACGGGCCACCACCTCACGGTAGGCCGCATCGTCGTTCGCTTTCAAACCGGCGACTAGCTCAGCATCAGTCACAGGACATACCTATGTTCACCGGTCTGGTCTCTACGCAGTGTCGGACCCGCCTGCTCTTTGATCATAACAGCGATGAAGCTGGTTTGGTTACGGGGGTTCCTCTGTTGTCGCCAGGCCCGAGACCTGCAATGATCTACAGCAATTGGCGCAGCGCTAAGTCACGTCTAGGGAGCTTGCACCAATCTCCTGCAGAAGCGACACGATTTCATAGAATCAACAGCACAGTATCGAACACGAGACCAGTGCTGGTGAGGCGCTGCTCTTCTCTATGACACACGGTCTAATATGTCGCGCATCGGCGTCATGGACCTGGGCGCGGCAACGCCCCTGCCGTCGGGCGCTGGCAATGGCTGGTCTGCCGCATCTCCCATCATCTTCGTTATTTCCTCGTCGCTGTAGCCGAGTTCGGTCAGTAGCTGGCGCGGCGTCACGCCGATCTGCCCACGCGCGATTGCCGCCTGGAGACCTGTGGCGCCTTCCGTGCGCGCGTGGACACGATCGCGCGGAGCTTTGCGGCGCAGGGGCTGGATGTGACCGTGCTCGAAGAGATCAAAGACGGTATCGTGGTCCAGATCGAGATCACGACCAGCCACGAGCCGATCGCCGAGAGCATCGAGGAGATCCGCCGCGACCGGCGAGAGGCCGGCGGCCGGCCCTCCTCGACTCGTGGGACACGCGCGGGCGCGTTCCGCAGCTAACAACTTGACGCCAGCAGCGAATACGCGCGGCTAGATACCCGCAAGGGGGTCGGCGCGGCCATTCCTTCCGGGACTGGCCGCGCTTTTTTGTGCCTGATAAGCGAGCACGCACCAGGGCCGGCTGGTGCGTGCTCGCTTTTTCATATCCGGAGACCGGCCAATGCCCGAGCTACTCAACCCAGTCGAAGAGACCAGGGCGCAGCTCATCGACCTGAAGAAGATCCGCGAGGCCCACCGGCAGCGCTTGGCGCAGCTCCAGGTGCGCGCGGCGCAGTTTGGGATCGATACGCCACCGCATGTCACCAACGAGATCGAGGACGTGGACCGGCAACTCGCCGAGGTCAATCGCAGGATTGCCCTGCTTGAGGGCGCGCTGCCCGCACAACTGCAGCAGCTCGAGCCGCCGCCGCCCGACAGCCTCTACCCGACCACCGTGGTGCCCGCGACCATCAATGAGCGCCTGCTGGTCATCACGATGGAACTGGTGCGGATGCAGGACGAGATGCGCAAGAACTTCCAGGCGCTGCATATGGCGCAGCAGAAAGACACCGAGAGCCTGTGGCATGCCCTGACCGACGCGCGAGACGCCATCGATGTGGAGCGCGACGAGCGACGCGAGTGGCAGGAGCAAGAGCGGCTGGACCGCGAGGACTGGCAGGATGGAGAGCAGGCTTCGCGGCGCTACCGCCAGCGCATCACCAACCGCTGGCTGTGGGCGATTGGGATTGGGCTGGTACTGTTGTTCGTCCTCGTGGTCATTCTCGCAGCCACCGACGATGTGCGGGATGTGCTGCTCAACCGGACAGGAAAATAACCATGCAATCACTCGGTTCGGTGGAAAGCACCGTTCGGATAGGGCTGAAAGGGCTGCCCTGGCCCGGCATCGTCGCGACGCTGCTGACCGCTGTAGCCTGCCTGGCGCTCATACTGCTGCTGGTGCTGGCTAGCCTGCGCTGTGCCGATGCCTATGAACTGATCACCATGACCAGGTGGCCAGCATGTGTGGCGCCTCCCAGTATAGGGGAAGTCACCACCAATGTGCGCTGTACGGCTCCCTCGTTGCTGTATGACCAATCGTGGTTCAGCCGATAGCAAAGCCATAGCGAGACGCTAGGTAAGCACTGAGCCAACCAATGAAAGTTCCTGTAGACCGAATAGCACCAATACAGCCGGTATGCAGCATCAACACGCCTTCTGTGGAGCGGCGTAGGGGAACCGGCACTCTAGGGGGGAGTCACTGTACGGAACCGTCCGTGCCGTGGCTTCCTCTCTGGCGGTTCGAGGGCGATTTGTCGCACCTCGATGCCTCAGAAACCGATCGTATACAGCGACCTGCACCGCCCTGGTATGTTCCTGTATGCGGGGCGTACCTCGTTCCCGCGCGTATGCGGCAGGTTCCAAGCTGCTGTACGGGCACGCCTTGTTAGGCGTCCTGATGCCGCAAATCAAGCAATCGTCACACCTCGTTTCGACGAGCAATTCAGCCAAGGAGTGATCAATGGCCAAGCGACCACTACATACCGACCGCCACGTTGCGGCCCGTCTCCGGATCGGTATCTACCTGCGCGTCTCCACCGACGACCAGGCCGAGAGCGGCCTGGGCCTGGATGTGCAGCTTCAGCAATGCAAAGCGATGGCGATGGTGAAGGGCGGGGAGATTGTCGGCGTCTATGAGGACGCCGGTATCAGCGGCACCAAGGGTGAGTCGAAGCGGCCCGAGCTGGCCCGCCTCATGGCCGACATTCGGGCCGGTAAGCTGGACATCGTGATTTTCGCAGCCCTCGACCGCTTGGGCCGCAACACGCGCATCATCCTTGACCTGGTGGAGCGGATGACCGACGCTGGTGTGGAGATCGTCAGCTGCCGCGAGAGCCTGGACACGACCACGCCGACCGGTAAATTCGTGCTGACAATGTTTGCGGCCCTGGCGCAGCTGGATCGTGACAACATCGTGAAGCGCACGACCGACGGGCGGGACGCTAGAGGCCGGAAGGACGGCGAGAAGGGCGGCAACGTGCCGCTGGGCTACGTGCGGAAGGACGACGGCATTGTGGTAGATGCCAGTGCTGCGGCCCTGGTGCGGCGCATTTTCATGATGCGGAGCCAGCCGGCCAGCCTGGGCGACATCGCCGCGGTGCTGAACGCTGAAACCGTGCCGACGCCGCGGGGTGGCCGCTACTGGTATCCCTCGACGGTGCGTGAGGTGCTGACGCACGAGGAGGCCTACCGGGGCGGGAAGCGCGGCGAGAGCGAGGCCCGCTGGCCGCAGATCCTCGATAGCGCAATCGGGCGGCTGCAGAAGGATAATCGCCGGCGCCGTGGGCCGAGTAGGAAGAAGCAGGCCGCGTGATGCGCTTCCGCCCGGCGCTGCTCTGGCTGTTCTGGGTCACCGGCATCATTGGGCTGATGCTGATTTTTCGCCACTTCCTCCGTTGGATGACAGCGCTGCCGGCCTCCCGCTCTGAGGGGGCCGGCCGTGCCCGTGCCGACGACAGTAGAACAAAAGTGGTACGGAAGACCTGATGGCGCAGGGCTGCGGTCTACCCCGCAACCCGTTCCCATCCGCGTCGCGCGGCAGAAGAAGCTGTAACGCAGCTCGTTTTTGTTCCAAGAGTGATACCGCCCTGAAAGCTGCCCTTGTTGGCTGGCTTACTACCACTTGAGCCAGGTAGCGTTTGGGATGGGCGAGCAGACGCCGCTACTTGGACTGGGTTACATCATATGCTGGATGCAGGATCGTGGTTGGGTGCTATAGAGGCTGATAAATAAATCACCGCACTGCTTTGTCTGTTAGGTACGCGTCGGCTGCGCACGCTGGTTATGCCACTCCTGTTGGTCATGATTGTTCTTGGCCATAGCCGGCCACTGTTGCGTAGTTCCAGCCATCAAGATCCGGTGTTGTGATGCCAATGTGCGCGAGTGCGAGTTTCAGTTCAGTTCGGTGCTCGATTCCATGTTGGATCGCGTGGACCAAGAAGAATCGCTTCGGGAAGCGATACGACTTGCCCTTGAAAGGAAGGTCGACCTCCTCGCCGCTGTGGAGATCCTCGGCGATGCGAAGGAGCTCGTCGCTCGTTCTGGTCACGATGTCGATGAGCGTTTCCATCCCCGGCCATCTGCTCGACCTGGACAGTTCACCCTCGTTTTGACGGCCGTGCGTCCGAAGAATGAAGGTCTGCTGCCCACCTGCGATATGCATCAAGAGCTCACGGATCGGCCCCGAGGTTGCTTTGACATGGTTATCGAGCTGCTCATCGCTCAAGGTTCGGCACGCTTCAAAGAGTTCGCGATTTGCCCAGGCGTTGTAGCGAAACAGCTCGACCAGTCCCTCGTCCATATGTGTCCTGCTCCTTTTCGTTGGCATAACGCCCTGCCCATCAGCCGCGCCACCGTCATAGATCGAGACGAAATTCGAACCGAATGCAGCTTTCAAAATCGCATCGGTCGTGCTCGCCATGAAGAGGCGTCGGGTTGAGCCGCCCAGGGCTAGGGATTTATTGCGCTCCCATCGCAGCAATGCTCGCTGCGAAACCGATTGGATTGTCCCACATCATCCCATGACCAGCCTGTGCTACGACCGCTACCTGAATGCCATGCGCTGGCAATATCGTGCTGTCCTCATCCGGCAACGAGTATTCTCCGAACAGATAGGTTCGCGGGATAGCGAGCTGATATAGGATGTCACGCCAACTTGGTTGCACACCTTGGACTAAACTTACCGCACTTCGGTACAGTGCGTGTGGCGCGGCCATTTGCCATATGCCTGCCAGGATCGCCGCAACGCGATCGCCCGTTCTACCATCGATCTGGGCAGTCTGAATCAGCCGGTCATACCCATTTTGGACAAACTGATCCTCGGTAGATCCTGCGATACTCCGGCTAAAGGCTCCGCCTCCAGCGTCAAGATTGGCTTCAGCGAGCACAATACGCGAAACAAGATCTAGCCGTTGTGCTGCCAGGCTGATAGCAACTGAACCACCCATACTCGCGCCAATCAAGGTGCAATTCGCGACATGCAGATGATCGAGCAGAGCTGCGATGCTCTCGGCATGGTCGTCGATCGTATAGCCAAAGGTCGCGGGCCGATCACTAAACCCACAACCGAGCCAGTCCGGAATGATCGCGCGATACGGCGACAGGGTTGGAGCCCGAATAACATGCGGGTAGCTGGCCGTAGCTGCTAATCCCAAGCCGGCAAGGTACACATATGTGGGCTCCGCACCGGGTAGGTGATGATAGCGCAGAAAGGCGTTGGCAGGTGAGAAGAAGAAGGCTTCCATAAGCTGCTCTCCCGTCAGGCTGATTGTGTCGGTGTCAGAGATTGTACCTGAATGCTGCCACGTAGTCCATTTCGCGAGCGAGCACTGATAGGCGGCCCAGCTCTCGTTATCCCGCTGTCATCAATCGTTTTACCAGTCCCAGATGCCGTTTGTATGCTACACTTGGCATCCATAACTTCTTGAGATGATCGGAGGATGGCACATGAACGCAGCCAGCCAGTGGCGGCACACCCTTGCCCAGCAACTCGCCCCTATCTACGCCGCTAATCCGCACGTCGCTGCCGTGCTTCTCGGCGGATCGACCGCACGCGGCCACGCCGATCGCTATTCCGATATCGAGCTCGGCGTGTTTTGGCATCAGCCTCCTACCGATGCCGATCGGCAGACCGCAGCCACCGCTATCGAGGGTGATCTGGTCAGGCTGTATCCCTACGATCCTACCGAAGAGGTCTGGTGCGATGATTATATGCTGGGCCGGGCGCATCCCGACCAACCCAAGAGCGGTATTTTGGTTGAGGTGGTCCACTATACGACCGATTTTCTCAATCGCACCTTCGATGCAGTCCTCCGGGACTACAATCCAGATGCGCTGAAACAAAACCTGATCGCCGGCGTCGTCGATGGGGTGCCGTTGCATAATGCCGAGCTCGTCCAGCGCTGGAAAGCCCGTGCTGCCATCTATCCCGATGGCCTCGCCCTCGCTGTCGTGAAGCGGTACGCCATGATTGACCATTTCTGGCGCTGGGAGATGTGGCTTGCGCGCAGCGGCAACTTGATGATGCTGTACCAGTTGTATACGCAAACACAGCAACAACTCCTGCACATGCTGTTGGGTCTCAATCGGTCTATTATTTCGGCTTCAAATGGCTCGATGTCGTTAGCGAACGATTGGCGCAGAAACCAGCGGATCTGGTGTCACGCCTAAGGCAGGTGTATCAGCTTGAGCCAGCGGAAGGGGCACATGAACTGGCCGCGTTGGTGGAAGAGACGTATGATCTGATCGAAACGCAGCTCCCAGAGATTGATATTGCCTGGCTGCGTACGGTCTTTCACTATCGTCGTCCAGTATGGGATCAAGCACCACCAATAGAAAGTGGGTGAGCGGTCATGATGCGATGATTATCGTACCAGATGCAGTGACAATGCGTAATTGACGATTGTTGGTTGGTCCCTGGCTGAGTCAGCATTGCGTGCCAATGCACTCCGGGCTGGCAGCGGGAGTGTAGCACAAACGTCAATTACGCAGTCTCGACGTTTTCTGGAGACTGCGTAATTGACGTTTGTTGATACTGGCAGCTGCTTTGGGCCTTGTCGTTAGGCTGCTGCGCGTAATGCCATATACTCACGCGGTTTGCGACCGCGTCTACTCTGGGCCACCTCTGGGGCTGTGTTGTTAGTGGCCGCTGCTTTCTGTTGGCAGGCCATCACGACAATTGCACCTTCAATGCTTGTCCTATCCCGTAGGTTGAAATGTGGCGCCTGGCGATGGCGGAAGGCACGGCCCATCCGTTCTGCTCCATTGTTCGTCGCTTCCCAGTGCCGATGACGTAAAAAGTGGCTCAGTCGCTCAAACTGCGTTCTCATCCGCTCCTGTACGTGCCGTAGTGGGGCTATCGCGGCGTACGCCTGCTGCTCGACACTCAAATGCTTCGGTCGGCGCAACAGCAGATGGCGGTGTTCTTGGAGGTCTTCTCGTACTTGGCGTACATCATCCCACTGCTGCCAGGGGGGCGGTGGCAGACCGGGTGTCGGATCGGCTGGTGTGTCCGCATCGGTCGCGCTTGGCCCTGGCTCCACTTGGGGCGGTGGCTGATTATCAGGTGCTGATTGCTTCAGCCATTTACTGATAGTAACCCGATGAAGGCCGACCTCGCGCGCAATCGCACAATACGAGAGCCCTTGTTGAGCCAGCGCATCCACTTGATCGTGCTTAGCTTGGCGGGCGTGCCGCCGCATGGTGCCGGCGTCAGGTAGGCGGCGCGAGTGCCAATCGTGGGCGAGATCGTCGGGCACCTCGGCCGGCGCCTCAAGTGCGAGCCACACCTTGACAGTGTTGCGATGCAGACCGAGTTGACGAGCAATTGCGCGTTGTGACTGGCCTTGCCTTGCGAGCGCGTGGACCTGAGCAATCCCCGCTTGGCGAGTGGCCTGCCGCAACTGCCAGCGCTGGGAGGAGGGATCATCTGGATCATCGGTCGGAGGTGAGGCCCGTAAGCGCCCACCCCAGCGGCGGCCAGGCTTGGGTGGTGGAGATGGCAGCGTTCGGCGGAGCGACTGGATGACCTCCGGCACTGCCCGCGTCACATGCCGCGTTTCATGAAACAGGCATAATTGGTGCGCAGCCTGTGGCCAGATCTTCGCCAGGACGGTTGGGTAGAGTGACGAACCGTCGGTGATGACTTCATCAGGACGCAAGCCGGCCTCAAGCAGTCGCTGGAGAAAATGCTCGACCATCGCAGCATCCACATCACCCTGGAGCAACTGGTAGCCGATGAGCCGATCGCCATCAGGAGCCGCCGGGTCAACTGCGAACAGGATGGCGATCTGGCCTTGATAGACTTCATCGACACACAGGACGCCGGAAAATTCCTGGACGACCCAGGGTTGGTAATCAGTCACGAAGTCAAAGTGCGACCGATAGGCGTGGCACCACTGACGAATACTGGCTTCACTGGGACGGATCCAAAAATCGCGCGCAAGCCGATCGGGGACGCGACGCATCGCCATCCGATCGTTGTAGACTGCGGCAACGGCGGTGGCGACGACACGATTGGTGTAGCTGGCATCGGGACGGAGGAAAGGCGGCTGGGCGCGAAAGTAATGGCGACAAGGGACACAGAAATGGACGCTGACAGTGATGAGTAATAAGGTGGGATGATCAAGGTCGAGATCAATGGCGACCCGCTCGGCATTAGAGAAGCGCGCGGCGGGCTGCCGGCAGCGGTCACAGGGTATGGTCGGGAGCAGGTGCGCGATCTCGCGCACCTGACAGACCGTCTGATTGATGGTCAAGGAGGAGAAATAGATTCCTTTCTATTGGGTATAGGACATACATTCTACCACGCGGGTGCTGCCCCAGCCAGTCTACAAACGTCAATTACGCAGTCTCCATCAATCTGCCTGCAAATACGTTTGGAAGCAGCTTCCACGCCGCCCTGCAGATCTCGCGTTCGGCACGAGGCAACACAACCGGTAGTGAAGAAAGCTCCAGCGTACTCAGAGCTGTTCGAGCGCCACTGCCAGCCTTTTCACTCCT